>Ga0265327_10003935_pt1 | contig 13600 bp, 7 predicted proteins | sample 41621metaG_FD_202089 | JGI IMG/M metagenome (GOLD analysis project Ga0265327, IMG submission 202089) | Rhizosphere microbial communities from Carex aquatilis grown in University of Washington, Seatle, WA, United States - 4-16-21 metaG | ecosystem: Host-associated > Plants > Roots > Rhizosphere >... | reverse complement strand
TTCGCCGGGCAGAGCCTCAAGGACAGGACCGCGGCGTCGATCGCCCGCGGCGGCGTCGTGCAGTGCCCGGAGACGCGCGAGCTGTTCGGCGACATGAGCGTGCGCGAGAACCTCGACCTCGGCGGCCAGCATCTCCCGGCGGCGTCGCGCGAGAAGCAGCTCGCCTGGCTGTTCGACCTTTTCCCGATCCTGAAATCCCGCCAGGGGCAGGCGGCGCGCACGCTCTCCGGCGGCGAGCAGCAGATGCTCGCGATCGCCCGTGCGCTGATGATGCAGCCGAAGCTGCTGATCCTCGACGAGCCGACGCTCGGCCTCGCGCCGGTGATCCTGGAACAGCTCTCGAAGGCGCTGGAGCTGATGCGCCGGACGACGCCGATCACCGTGCTTCTCGGCGAGCAGAACGTCACCTTCGCCCTGCCGCACGCCGACCGCGTCTACGTCCTGGATCACTCCCGCATCACCTGGGAGGGCGATCCCGCCCGCTTCGCGCGGGAGAAGGGGACGGGTTACCTCTGATACCGGCGCTGTTTAGGCCGGCATCTTGCCGGCCGGAACCGCCCGCGTCCTGCGCTCGAACCGCAGCGTCAGCAGGACCGCCACCACGGCAAGCCCGATCGCGAGCCCCCACCACAGGCCGGCCGCGCCCGCGTCGAGGCGGAAGGCGAGGGCGTATCCGCTCGTGAAGCCGATGCCCCAGTAGCCGAACGCCGCGAGCAGCATCGGGGTCCGCGTGTCGCGCAGCCCGCGCAGGCCGCCCGCGGCCACCGCCTGCACGCCGTCGGCGATCTGGAACACCGCCGCGACGAACAGCAGCGACACGGCGATGCGCACGGTCTCGGCGTTGCCGGGATCGCCGGGAGCGAGATACAGGCTGACGATCAAACGCGGCGCCGCGAGCAGCACGATCCCGGTCAGCGCCATGAAGCCCGCGCCGAGGCCGATCGCGACGAGCCCCGCCCGCCGCGCTTCGGTGGGCCGCGCGGCGCCGGTCCAGAAGCCGACCCGGACGTTGGCCGCCTGGGCGAGCGCGAGCGGCACCATGAAGGCGAAGGACGCGACGTTGAGCGCGATCTGGTGCGCGGCCAGCGACGCCGTGCCGATCAGCCCGGCGAGCAGCCCCACCGACTGGAACAGCGTCACCTCGACGCCGTAGGTCACGCCGACCGGCAGGCCGATGCGCAGCAACTCCGCGAACAGCGCCGCCCGCCGCGGGATATGCTTCTGGCGCAGCCCCGTCGGCGTGGGCTGCGGGACAGCCCAATGGCGCAGCGACGGCGTCAGAAGCACGATCCCGAGGAGCGACAGCCCGGTTCCCCAGAGCGTCGCCGCCGTCGCGGTCGCCGAGCCGAGCACGCCGAGCCGCGGCAATCCCCACACGCCGTGGATCAGGCCGTAATTCAGCAGCCCGTTGACGCCGAACGCGGAGAGCGTGACCCAGAGGATGACGCGCGGCCGGTCGATCGCTGGAAGGAAGGCGCGCATCAGCCCGAGTCCGAGCAGCGCGCCGGGCACGCCCCAGCGCAGCACGTCTTCGTATCGCCCGACCTCATGCGCGAGGTCCGCCGGCTCGCCGAGCGCGAGCAGGATCGGCTCTGCGGCGCTCAGCAGCGCGAAGGCCGGCACGGCCAGCAGGACGGTCAGCAGCAGGCCGGTGCGGAAGATCGCGGGCGCCCGCTCCGCCCGCCCGGCGCCGCGCGCCTGCGAAACCAGCACCGCGACCGCGCTCAGCACACCCTGAAGCACCAGGACGGTGGTGAAGAACAGGCCTGTGCCGAGTCCGCCCACGGCGAGCGCGGCGCTGCCGAGCGACCCGAGCAGCACCATGTCGGTGATGCCCATCGCGATCTGCGTCACCTGCGCGACCGCCAGCGGCGCGGCGAGACGCACCGTGTCGGCGATGTGGCGTCGCAGCGACAGGGGCGGCGGCTGCGTCGCGGGCAGGACGTCATGCATCGGGAGGGAACCTCGCTCGGGGTCGAGCCTCCTACACGAACCCGCCGCCCGCACCAAGCCGGTTCGCCGCAGGGCAGACCGGCGCCCCTGGCGAGATCCCGGGTCCGGAAGTCGAATTCTTTGCGGTTGCCGAACGCAGTGAAAGAACAACCGTGCCAGCTGCGTCCCTCTTTTGCCATTTTCTTAGGTTTGCACTATGTCGTTCATGGTGCGGCGCCGTATCGCCGCCGCCTTGCCCGCTTGCCATCGATGGACCGCATGCCGCCTTTCGCCCAGCTTCGCCGTCACCGCCTGCTACCCGTTTCCGCCGCGGTGCTCTTCGCTATCGTCCCGGTTCTCTCCGGGTGTGCGATCCACCAGCCGGGGCAGGACACGCCGGCGTCCACCGACATCATCCGCATGGGCGACGACGGCGACGATATCGTCGTCGGCCGTCGTGCCGGCGATCGGTCCGACCTCGCGGCGATGCGCGAGGTGATGGACGTCATCCACGACCATTACGTGAAGGACGTGCCCGACCGCGACCTGACGAAGGACGCGCTGAAGGGCATGCTGTCCGGCCTCGACCCGCACTCCGCCTACATGGACGCAAAGGAGTATGCCGATCTGCGCGCGCAGACGCGCGGCGAGTTCGGCGGCATCGGCGCCGAGCTGACGCGCGACGGCGGGCGCGTCAAGGTGATCGCGCCGATCGACGACACGCCGGCGGCGCGTGCCGGCGTCCGTCCCGGCGACGTCATCCAGCGCGTCGGCGGCGAGCCGGTCGACGGGATCGATCTTTCCGACGTCGTCGAGAAGATCCGCGGCCCGGCCGGCAGCACCGTGCGCCTGACGCTGGTGCGCGGCACGACCGACGCGCCGTTCGACATCGAGCTGACCCGCGCGGTCATCGAGGTCAACCCGGTCAAGGCGCGGCTGGAACCCGGCCGCGTCGGCTATGTCCGCGTCAGCGTGTTCAACGAGCACACGCAGCAGCGTCTCGTCGCCGCGATCGACCGGCTGAAGCGGGAGGCGAACGGCCGGCTTACCGGGTTCGTCCTCGACCTGCGCAACGATCCCGGCGGCCTGCTCGATCAGGCGGTCGCGGTTGCCGGCGACTTCCTCGACGGCGGGGTGATCGTCACCACCCGGGGCCGGGACGGACGGCTGACCCGGCGGATCACGGCGCCGTCCGATGCGACCGACCGGCTGGAGGGCGTGCCGATGGTCGTGCTCGTCAACGGCGCGTCGGCTTCGGCCTCGGAGATCGTCGCCGGTGCATTGCAGGATCGCGGCCGCGCCACGGTCATGGGGACGCGCAGCTTCGGCAAGGGGTCGGTGCAGACGATCCTGCCGGTCGCGACGACGCGCGGCGCGGTGCGCCTCACCACCGACCTCTACTACACCCCGTCCGGCCGCTCGATCCAGGCGGAAGGCATCACCCCCGATCAGGTCGTCATGGTGCCGAAGGACCAGCAGGTGCCGGGCAGCGGCGCGCAGCTTACCCATGAGGCGGACCTCAAGGGCGCGATCAAGCCGCCGGTCCCGTCACCCGGCCGGGCCGCCCACGAGGCCGCCGTTCACGCGTCGAGCGAGACCGCCGCGCAGGCCGCCACGGCCGAGGGCCTCGTCGACCTGACCATTCTCGGCACCGACAAGGACAAGCAACTCACCGCAGCGGTTGACGCGCTGCGCAAGGGAAGAGTGTCCGCCGACCGCAGCCACGCCGCGTCCAGAGCGGCTGCGCCGGCTGCCGCGGCGGCGGAGTAGAACAGCAGGACAAGAATTCAAAAGACTCAAAAAGTATAAAATATAACAAGTTCGAACCACCAAGGCGCCAAGACACCAAGTAAATTCCGGCGCGCTGCGCGCGCTGACCGAATCTTCTTGGTGTTCTTGGTGTCTTGGTGGTCAAAACGTTCTTTTTTATTTACCCCAGACTCTTCGACGCGATCTCGTAGGTGTTCTTGCTGAGATTCGGCAGATCCAGCACGCGCCGGAGCGCCGCCTTCATCAGCGCCTGCCGCGCCGGATCGTGGCGCGGCCACTGGCCGAGCGGCTGCACCATGCGCGCCGCCATCGTCGCGTTGATCGGATCGAGCACGGCGATCTGATCGGCGAGGAAGGCGTAGCCGGCGCCGCTCGGGTCGTGGAACCGCACTTGGTTCCTCTGAGCGAAGGCGCCGATCAGCGAGCGCATCCGGTTCGGGTTGCGGATGTCGAAGGCCGGATGCGCCAGCAGCTGCTTCACCCGCGCCAGCGTCTCCGGGAGCGACGACGTCGCCTGCAACTCGAACCACTTGTCGATGACGAGGCCCTCGTGCCGCCAGCGTTCGTAGAAGGCGGTCAGCGCCTGCTCGCGCTCCGCCGGCCGGTCGAGATCGGTCAGCACGCGCAGCGCCGCCAGCACGTCGGTCATGTTCCGCCCGGCGTCGAACTGCGCCTTGGCGCGCGCCACCCCGCCGTCGCCTCCGTCCGCCGCGAGATAGGCGAGACAGACGTTGCGCAGCGCCCGGCGGCCGATCGACAGCCCGTCGCTCCTGTACGGGCCGGCATCGGCGAGCCGCTCAAAGGCGGCGCCGAACTCCGGCGCGAGCGCCGTGCCGATCGCGATCCGCGCGGCCTGCCGCGCGGCGTGGATCGCATCGACGTCGACGACCGGCATCTGGTCGGCGAGGAACGCCTCGCTCGGCAGCGTCAGCGCCTCGGCAGCGAAGGCCGGATCGGCGTCCGCCCCGGCGAGCGTCCGCCGCAGCGCCTCGATCAGGTCGGGGTCGAGCGTCGCGGCGCCCGCCGCGTCGCCGCGCTGCCATGCCCCGATCATGTCGAGCAGCGTCCATGTCGCGACCTGCTGCCCGGCTTCCCACCGCGCGAACGGGTCGGTGTCGTACATCGCGAGGAACTTCAGCCGCTCCAGCGACACGCCCTTGAGCTTGACCGGCGCCGAGAAGCCGCGCAGCAGCGACGGCACCGGCCCCCTCCCGTCCGGGGAGGCCGGCACGTCGACGAAGCGGAAGCTCTGCCTCGCCTCGGTCAGCGCGAGCACGCGCGTCCCCGCTTTCGTCTCGTTCTCGCCGTCGAGCCGCGTCGGCAGCTCCCGCCCGTCCGCCCCGATCAGCCCCATCGCCAGCGGAACCACCACGGGCGCCTTTTCCGGCTGGCCCGGCGTCGGCTTGGCGCTCTGGGCCACCGTCAGCTCGTAGGTGCCGCTCGCCGCGTCGTAACGGTCCTCGACCGTCAGCTCGGGCGTCCCCGCCTGGGCGTACCAGCGCTTGAACCGGCTCAGATCGACCCCGTTCGCGTCCTGCATCGCCGCGACGAAATCCTCGATCGTCGCGGCATGGTTGTCGCAGCGGGCGATGTACAAATCCATCCCCTTGCGGAACCCCTCCTTGCCGAGGAGGGTCTGGATCATCCGCACCAGCTCCGCGCCCTTGTTGTAGACGGTCGCGGTATAGAAATTGTCGATCCGGATATAGCTGTCCGGCCGCACCGGATGAGCGAGCGGCCCGTCATCCTCGGGGAACTGCGACGCGCGCAGCCGCCGCACGTCGGCGATGCGGCGCACCGCGCGGCTGCCCATGTCGCCGGAGAACTCCTGGTCGCGGAAGACGGTCAGCCCTTCCTTGAGCGACAGCTGGAACCAGTCGCGGCAGGTGACGCGGTTGCCGGTCCAGTTGTGGAAATATTCGTGCGACACCACCGTCTCGATGCCCTGGTAATCGGCGTCGGTCGCGGTCTCGGGCTTCGCCAGCACGTACAGCGTGTTGAAGATGTTGAGGCCCTTGTTCTCCATCGCCCCCATGTTGAAGTCGCTGACGGCGACGATGTTGAACACGTCGAGGTCGTATTCGAGCCCGTACGTGTCCTCGTCCCAAATCATCGCCTTCTTCAGCGAGTCCATCGCCTGGCCGCACTTGTCCTCGTCGCCGCGCCGCACCCAGATCGCGAGCGGCACGGTCTTGCCCGAGCGCGTCGTAAAGCTGTCCCGGAAGGCGACGAGGTCGCCGGCCACGAGCGCGAAGAGGTACGAGGGCTTGGGGTGCGGGTCGACCCACCGCGCCCGGTGCCGCCCGCCCGGAAGCTCCTCCGTTCCGGCCGGGTTGCCGTTCGACAGCAGCACCGGATAGCGCGCCTTGTCGGCGGTCACGCTCACCGTGTACCGCGCCATCACGTCCGGCCGGTCGATGAAATAGGTGATGCGCCGGAAGCCCTCCGGCTCGCACTGCGTGCAGAAATTGCCGCCGGAGGTATAGAGGCCGGACAGCTCGGTGTTCTTCTGCGGGAAGATGCGCGTCTCGATGTCGAGCGTGAACGGCCGATCCGGCACGTGCTCGATCACCAGCCCGCCCTCTTCTGTCAGGCGATAGCGGCCGGCATCCAGCGCCTCGCCGTCCAGCGCCAGCGAGACCAGCTCCAGTGCATCGCCGTCGAGCGTCAGCGGCGCGTCGCGCTCCGCGGAGTCCGGGTTCCGCCGCACCGCGAGCCGCGCCCTTACCCGCGTCTCCTCCTCGCCCAGGTCGAAATCGAGGTCGACCGTGTCGATGGTGAAGGCGGGCGGCCGGTAGTCGGCGAGGCGAACCGGCTCGGGAGCGGTCGGGGAGGAGGCGGTGCTGCCGCGGGAGGCGTCAAGCATGAGGGTTCGACCGTGCGGGAGGAGGGGAAATCAAAGGCGCTGACAGATAGATCTAGTGTGTCGCGGCCTCCCGGTGAACGCCCAATCTGTTGATGCGGCCCATCTGCAAACGATGAGCGGCGCCTCCGAAGGCGCCGCCGGCAAATTGCGATCGACTCTGGAACGGGAAGTCCGGCATCGTGCCGGGTTCGCCACCCAACCCTCCCCCGCAAGGGGGGAGGCTTTGAAAGCGCTGAGCTTTTCTCCCTTCCCCCTTGCGGGGGAGGGCCGGCGGGGGGTGAACCCGCGTGATGCGCCTCTCCGAATCCAAGCGCAATCCGCAATAAGGTTCTCTCCGGCCGGAGGGGCGATCACCACGGGGCCGGATGGATCTCCATGGCCGGAACGCGCCGCAGCGTTTGCGGCTTGCCGTTGTCGTTGACGGCGACGAAGGTGAACTCGGCGTCGGTGACCCTGACCCGGTCGCCCTTGCCCTGCCGCAGGACCCAGACCTCGACGTGGAGCGTGACGGACGTTGTGCCGGTGCGGGTCACGTCGGTGTAGCAGCAGACAGTGTCGCCGACATGCACCGGCTCAAGGAACGCGATATTCGAAACCGCGACCGTCACGACGCGGCCCGCCGCGTGTCTCGTCGCCGTCATGGCCGCCGCCGCGTCCATCAGGGCCATGATCCAGCCGCCGAACATACTGCCGGAGGGGTTTGCGTTCGCGGGCATGGCGAGCGTACGGGACGCCAGCTCGCCGCGGGGTTCGGCCGCGACCGATTGCTTTGGAGATGTGCTGTTCATGTCGCTGCTCGATGTGCGGGTGTAGGTGCCGGCCAGGATGGCGGGAAAGTCGCCGCGGTTTATGCCGAGATCGGCAAGGGTCCGCCCGTCCAGCTTTTCCAGCTCGGCGCGGACCGCCTCTCGGTCCAGCCACGCACGCAGCCGTCGCAGGATGTTGAGGGTGAGCGGGCCGAGAACGTTCTTGTTGTCGGCCCCTTCTGTCGCCGCGCTCGCTTCAGTGCCGCGGCGTGTCGACAGGTAGTCGATTTCTTCGTCGGTGTAGGCCCACATAGATCATTCCAATCCTAAGCGGGCGTCTCCCCCCAGTTACGAAGTTGACCGTCGATATGTTGCGGCGCAGCAACGTTAATGCAAGGGGAATTTTATATCTTTGATGTTATATGCTGCGCTGCACAAATTTTTGTCAGCATCAGCGCATAGAGGTTATTTGGAAAGCAGTGCGCTGCCGCGCCGGATTGATTATCGGGGCGGCAGGCGTGGACTTACCTATTGCGCCGGCACTCCTCGGCCGCTCTCTGGACCGAATCGGGTCAGCGGGTCGGCGCGGCTCCGGCGCAGCTCTCCGGCACGATGCGGTAGGCAGTGTGGAAGGCGCTGCGGAAAACCGGCTCGATGCCGGCATGTTCCGTCGCCGCGTTCACGAGTGTGTCTGGTGCTCTGCGTTCAAAACGGCATGCCCCGGCTCACTCACGGGACCGGGTGTCGGGCCAACCCGGAGATACCTTGCGATGCTGGGATATAGAGGGCCGAGCTTAAGGATGAAGTCCCAGGCCATCAGCAAAGCGCCCGCTGCGAACACGACATCGCCGGGCAGCCGCATCCACTGCCAGAACAACGTGCTGTCGTAGAAGGTTACGCTACGCGCATAGGCGAAGCCGTGCTCGAAGACGGCATCGAGCTGCGCCCAGCCGATCGGGAAGAAGTTGAGCAGGATCCAGAGCAGCAGTCCGACATCGTACAGCCAGAACGCCCACATGCCCATTCGCTCGCCGAAGGGCGCGCGCTCGGCTGCCACGTAGCGGAGGCAGAAATAGATGAGGCCGACCGCGAGCAAGCCGAATGCCCCGAACAGCGCCGTATGCGCGTGGTTCAGGGTGAGGAATGTCCCGTGCTCGTAATAATTGATCAGCGGCGCGTTCAACGTCCCGCCGCCGAAGACGCCGGCACCGACGAAGTTCCAGAAAGCGGCGCCGATGATGTAGGTGTAGGCGAGACGATAGGCGAACGCCTCATGCGCCCGGATCAGGCGGTAATGCTGGATCGCCTCGATGATCAGCAGCACCAGCGGCAGCACCTCGATGAAGGAGAACATGCTGCCCATCGGCACCCACATGCTGGGGCCACCAGCCCAGTAGAGGTGATGGCCGGTGCCGATCACGCCGCCGAGGAAGATCAGGATCAGCTCGAAATAGACCGCTCGCTCGGCGAGCTTGCGGGAGACGAGCCCGACGGCCATCAGCAGATAGGCAGTCATGCTGGCGGCGAAGAATTCGAAGGATTGCTCGACCCATAAGTGGACCACCCACCAGCGCCAGAAATCGGCGATGGTGAAGGACTTCTCTATGCCGGTCAGCGGGATCATGCCGAAGACATAGAGGATTGCGATATTGAGGGTGGCGGCCCAGATCAGGTTTTCGAGCCTGATGCGGCCCGACCAGAACTGCCAGGTCGCTTGCCGCAGCGCCCTCGCGGTCGGCCATAGCGCGCGGAAGACGAGCGCGCTCCAGATCAGCAGCCCGAGGAAGAAGCCGATCTGCCAGAACCGCCCGAGCTGGATGTAGGACAGTCCCTGATTGCCGAACCAGAACCAGCCGCGACCGATGTATCCCATGATGCCGAGCCAGTCGCCGATCAGGGCGCCGGCCACGATGATCAGGGTGACCCAGAACAGCAGATCGACCAGCAGACCCTGGCCGCGCGCCTCGCGGCCTCCGGCGATCGCGGGCGCCAGGAACAGCCCGGCGCCGATCCACCCCACGCCGATCCAGATGATCGGCGCCTGAATGTGCACGTCGCGCAGGAAATTGAACGGCAGGACCGTGTGCAGGTCGAGCCCGTAGAAGCTCCGCCGGTCGTAATAGGCGTGCGCCATGATCGTGCCAGCGGCGATCTGCAGTAGCAGGACGGCGGCGACGACGAGGAAGTATTTACCGGCCTTGCGCTGGCTCTCGGTCAGCGCGCCGAACCGTGCCAGCACCGGATCCATCGGCGCATCGTCGGGATTGTTGAGCCAGAACTCATAGATGAATAGCACGAGGCCGAAGGCGAAGAAGGTGAAGCAGAAGCTCGCCCAGGTCCAGACGAAGGTATTGGTGGTCGGCGTGTTGCCGACTTCCGGCTCGTACGGCCAGTTCTCCGTCCAGGACCAGCTCACGTCGGGCCGCCGGGCGACGGTGGTAAGGGCGGAGTAGATGAGGAAATCGGCGGTCTGCAACGCCTCGCCTTCGGCGAGGCTGTAGGCGGGAGTCCAACCGGTCGTGAGGTCGATGGTGGCAAGATTCTTGGCCAAGTCGGTCCGTAGCTGCGCGATAGCGCCAGCGAGGGCATCGGGGATGATGACTTCCTGGCGGGTGAGATCGACCCGCTGGAGCTGCTCTCGCATTGCGTCGCGAACCGCCGCCTGCTGTTCGGGCACGAGGGCATCGAAGCTCTTGCCGAACCGCGCCTGTGCAAGGCCGTTCTCGGTCAGCTTGGCAAGGCGGACCAGCGCGAAGGCCGTGTAGTCCTGGCCGAAATAAGAGCCCATGCCGTACAGGCTCCCGTAGTCCATAAGGTCGGCTTTCTGGAATCCGGCCTTGCCCGCCAGAATGTCGTCGCCGCTCATGACCGTCGCGCCGCTGGACGTCACGAACCGGTCGGGTTGCGGCGGCGCCCGTTCGTATGTCAGCACCGTCGCCCAGGCGAACAGTCCGAAACTGGCGATCGCGACCGCCAGCAGTATCCACTTCAAGATATTGCTGACCGGATCCTCGATAGGGTGGAAGGAAATCTCGGATCCGAGAGACATTTTCTCATCCCCTCTCGATCGTGGCGAGCGCTCCAGGACAGATCGGCCGACTTCTTCGCCTGGACCTATAAATCGCTATCTTATCAAGAAAGGCGGGGGCACCGGCAAGCTGCTCTTTTATCAAGTCGGCGGTGAACATTTGTCAAATCGGGGGCGAGCATTTGTTATGTCGGTAGTGAACTTTGCCTCGTGGCCGAGTTTGAACTGTTCGACCGGCACGGCAAGGAGTTTATCGCCAGGGCCCGGAAAACTGCTCACCGAGAGGTTCAATGGCTTTTAAGGTCATATGATCGAAATCAATCGGTAACGCATATGTGGTGTCGCAATGTCGTGTCAGGCCGGCTATTGAGGTTCCGGGAAAGTCGGATGCTGTCTCGCCGCATTGATTACTGAACCGGCAAATAGGTTTTCCGAAGCACGGTCAATCGGGCGCCGACGCCGCGGCGCAGCCGTCCGTCACGACACGATAGGCAGTGTGGAAAGCGCTGCGGAAAACCGGCTCGGCGCCCGCTTCCTCGCCGACCGCGCGGCCATTCGGCAGCAGCAGCCAAGCCCGGCCGCCCTCCGCTTCGGCGGCTTCGCGGATAAGACCACATAACGCCGCCTCGTCGCCTTCGTCCGCCGCGGCGAGATAGCGGCGACGGCGTGCGTCGCGCTCCTCCCAGGAGACATAGGGGTTGGAGTGCAGCTTCGGCGACGCGACAAGCCGCCGCCCCGCCGCGATCACCGAGAAGGCGGCGGGATCGCTCCAATCCGTCTTCAGCTCGGTGACGAAGAGGTCGGCCGGGCGCGTCGCGGCGAGGATCCAGGCATAGGCCGCGCGGTCGATATCCGCGCCGTCCCGCTGCGCCTGCTGCCGTGCGTTCCGGTCGTAGGGCCGGGTCAGCAGTGCCGCGGCCCCCGCACCCGCCGCAAGCAGCACGACAGCCGCGAGTCCCGCGCGCATTGCCGTGCCGCCTTTGCCCCAGAGCAGGCGCATCGCCTGCCAACCGGCAAACCCGATCACGCACGCCCAACCGGCTTGGAGATAGAAATGATAGTGGTGCGCCGGCACCGACGTGACCCGGCACGCCGCTTCCGGCAGGAGGCCGCCGGGCGCGAGCATACAGGCGTAATGGCGCAGCAGGAACAGGACGCAGATGCCGATCCACGCCGTCAGGATGGCGACGCCCCGCCGGTCCGGGCCATCCGCCGCCGCCGCCGGTTCGTCCCGCTCGACCGGGCGGCGGCGCCACAGCAACACCGCTGCCGCCGCTGCGGCGAGCACGCCCGGCGCGTCGAGGATCAGGACCCGTTTCAGCGACTCCCGCGTCATCACGTCGGAGAGCCACGAGGCCGGCGCCGCGTTCGCGGTGTGCAGCCCGTACCGCACCGCGATCGGCCCGACGAAGAGCAGCGCCCAGGCAAGCTGCACCGACGCGACCGCCGCCAGCCACGCCACCGTCCGCCGCCGGACGCCTTGCGCCGCGAACGCCGCCGCGGTGACGATTCCGGAGAGCAGCAGGCCCGCGACGGGCTGCGCGAGGAAATCGATTCCGAGCGCGCTTCCGATCACTGCCGCGTCGCGCCACCGCGCTGTCCCGCCGCTCCGCCGATGCACCAGCCCGACGCCGACGAAGAAGAAGGGCAGGGCGAGGTTCGGCGTGAACGGCCAGGGCGTGTAGCCCGCCGCATCCCATGGCGCCAGCCATGGCTGCGGCACGTTGCCGTTCCACAGCACGAAGGTTGCGGTCGCCGCCGCCGCGGCGGCGCCGGACGACGACAGCAGCTGCCGCGCCATCCAGAAGAAGGCCAGCGGCGCCAGCAGGTTGAGCCACGGCCCGGCCTGCACCCAGGCCGCCGCGATCGGCGTCCCGTCGGGCGCCAGCAGCCGGTATGCCGCCGCGGCCAGAGCCGGGATCAGCCCCGGATACCAGCGCGTCTCCCCGGCATAGACCGGATCGCCGAACAGGTTGCCGTCGAGGAGTCCCTGGATGAACCCGAGATCGCGGAGATTGTCGAGGTCGTGCGGCAGCGTCAGCCCGTGCACCGCATGCCATCCCGCCGCGGCGCAGAGCAGGAGCAGCAGCGCCAATGCGAGACGCGCGGCCCGGCGCTCGGTCACGACCGCCGCCGCCGCCCGCATGCCGCGCGCCGAACTTTGCCACTCCGGCAACCCTCGGTTTCGGCTATGCTGCGCCGGTCCCGTTTCGTTCCACCCCGCTCCAAGCCGCTGTCTCCGCCTGATGCCATCTGCTGCCGCCACATTGCCGAAGCAGCCGCGCCGCCGCAGCGCCGCTAACGCGCAGGCGGCATCGGCAGTGCCGCGATCCGGCGGCGGCCCCAAGCGGAAACCCAAGACCGCCCGCCGGACGAAGCCGCGTCCGCCCGGCTTCCTCGAACGGCATCGATTCGTGATCCTCGGCGGCGCTCTCGGCGCGACGCTGGCGGCGCTCGTCCTCTACGGCGCCGTCGCGTGGCTTGTCGAGCGGATCGCCGGTCCTTCGGGCTTCGCCGCGATGCCGTCCGCCGCGGCGATCGAGCGCCTGCTGCTGCCGGTCGAGCGCGCCGGGCGCGGGCTCGCGCCGTCGCGCCTCGCGGATGCGCTGCCGCCGCCGGTCGGCCGCCCGCCCGCGCCGGAGGTGCGCGGCGCGATCCGCCATGCCGCGCACAGCGTCGGCGTCGACGAGGGATTCCTGCTGGCCGTGGCGGCCCGCGAATCGTCCTTCGACCCGACCGCCCGCGCCGCGACGAGCAGCGCCGTCGGCCTCTACCAGTTCACCGACGACACGTGGCTGCGCGTCGTCAAGGCGTTCGGGCCGCGTCACGGCCTCGCCCGCCACGCCGCCCGCATCGTCCTCGACGACGATTCCGGCACGGTCGCGCTCCCCGACGCGAAGGCGCGCGCCGCGCTGCTGCGGCTGCGCGACGACCCGCGCCTCTCGGCGGAGCTGGCCGCGGAGCTGGCGGTCGACAATGCCGCGCGGCTGGAGCGGCTGCTCGGCCGGCCGGTCGTCCCGGCCGAGACCTACATCGCACACTTTCTCGGCGTGGCACAGGCGGCGCAGGCGATCCGCGCCGCCGAATCGAACCCCGGCGCGGCCGCCGCGCATCTCTTCCCGGCCGCCGCGGCGCGCAATCCCGGCATGTTCCGCCCGCATGCCTTGGGCGGCGGCGACGCCTCGGTCGCCGAGCTTGTCGGCCTGATTCGCCTCTGGTTCGACCGCGAAGCGCCCCGCCTCGCCCACCTCTGAGCCG
>Ga0265327_10003934_pt1 | contig 13602 bp, 9 predicted proteins | sample 41621metaG_FD_202089 | JGI IMG/M metagenome (GOLD analysis project Ga0265327, IMG submission 202089) | Rhizosphere microbial communities from Carex aquatilis grown in University of Washington, Seatle, WA, United States - 4-16-21 metaG | ecosystem: Host-associated > Plants > Roots > Rhizosphere >... | reverse complement strand
CAATTGAATTAATGGTCTTGCCATGTTGTTTTGCCTCATTTATAGGTAGTGAGATAGAAAACGATCCACTTTTATGCAAAAGCGGTCTTGCAGCACATTGCGCCTCGACCGGCACAGCCAGACTGCGCAAGTTTGTTAATATACTATTTACGGTTATTATTAATACACAATTTACAAACTGTAGCTTAGAAAAACCGGCGTGTCAACGCTGCGACTTTTCCTGATCTTGCAGGCGCATTCGACAGAACCCGCTATCGAATGCGCCTGTTTGAACAGAGAGTAAATCAGCCTTCCAGGCTTGCCAGACGCTCTGTCAACAAGACTTCCAGTTTTTCCAATGCCTTGGTAAAACCGTCTATACCTTCTGCAAGCTTCTCATTCGCCATGCGATCAGCTGCGTGCATGCGGTCGAAAGTTTCCTTGTCCACACTGATTTTGGCGATATCGGCACCCTCGGCTTTAGCAGGGTCGAGCTTGCGCGGCAAATCGGCTTCCGTCGCCTGCAGTTCGGACAGCAGGGAAGGCGCGATGGTCAACAGATCGCAGCCGGCCAATTCGGTAATTTCACCGATATTGCGGAAGCTGGCCCCCATTACTTCAGTCTTGTAACCGAATTTTTTGTAATAGTTGTAAATACTGGTGACCGACAGCACGCCCGGATCTTCCGCCGGCTCATAGGATTCACGACCGGTGTCCTTCTTGTACCAGTCAAGAATACGACCGACAAACGGAGAAATCAGCGTAATGCCGTTTTCAGCGCAAGCTATCGCCTGATGAAGGCCGAACAGCAGGGTCAGATTGCAATGTATGCCTTCCTTTTCCAGCACGGCGGCGGCCTGTATGCCTTCCCAGGTCGCGGCGACCTTGATCAGGATGCGTTCTCTGGATACGCCGGCAGCTTCGTACTGCGCAATCAGATCACGTCCCTTGGCAATGGTTGCGTCGATGTCGTAAGACAGACGCGCGTCGACTTCGGTCGAAACCCGGCCCGGAATGATCTCAAGGATTTTCAGACCGAAAGAAACGGCCAGACGGTCAAAAGCCAATGTGGCTACCTGAGAGGCCGACGCGTCATTGCCCAAGGTTGCGCGCGCGCCTTTCAGCGTATCGTCGACTATACCCTGATATTGCGGCATCTGAGCGGCAGCGGTAATCAGCGACGGATTCGTCGTCGCGTCGCGCGGTTTAAACTTTTCGATGGCCTGAATATCGCCCGTGTCAGCGACTACCACCGTCACGTCACGAAGCTGTTCAAGTAAATTTTTGGACATGGTGAACTCCTTGGTTTTATAGGTATTGGCCTTTCGCAGGCACGGCATGGCTCGCAATGGCAAACATTGCGCATGATAGCAACTCCGGACGAGCCATACAATCAGGCCCGGTAGCGGGGCGTGCACCCCGCAAGGCGGTAGCGGCTCGTGCGGGTTCCGGCAATCGCGGGCGTTATTTCAAGGTTTTGATGCCATCAGGGGAAGCCAGTATTGCAATATCGGCCGGACGCATCGCAAAAATCCCGACCGTAACAACCCCAACGATGTCGTTGATCCGCCGTTCCAGTTCGGGTGGATCGATGATTTCCAGATTATACACATCCAGTATAGGGTTGCCGTTATCGCTTATGAATCCTTCGCGCCACTGCGGCTGACCGCCCAGCTTGACTATTTCGCGCGCGACATAGCTGCGCGCCATAGGGATCACTTCTATCGGCAGCGGGAACTTGCCCAGCACCGGCACGTATTTGCTTTCATCCACGATACATACAAATTTGCGGCTGGCGGCCGCAATGATTTTTTCGCGGGTCAGCGCTCCGCCGCCGCCTTTAACCATCTGCAGATGCTCGTTGATTTCATCCGCGCCGTCCACGTACAAATCCAGATCGCCCGCGGAGTTCAGGTCTATCGACGGTATGCCGATTGCTTTCAAACGCGCGGCGGTCGCTTCCGAACTGGAAACAGCCGCTTCTATATCACCCTTGTTGCCGGCAAGCAGATCGATAAAGCAATTGACTGTCGAACCCGTTCCAACTCCAAGAACTGTAACGCCTTTAAGATATTCGAGCGCCGCTTCGGCGGCCTTTTTCTTCAGTTCATCTTGTGTCATTTTTCCTCCAATTTAGAATATTGCCGATCCGGTCTCGATATCGCCCCCGGCTTAAGGGTAGGGTTGCCCTGGCCGCTTAATACGCCGAATCGCACCGTGCCTTGTCCCGCCCCGCCATCAGGCGCTCTATAATGGGACGGAAGATAATTTCCATGGCCAACCCCATCTTGCCGCCCGGAATTACTATCGAGTTATGGCGCGACATAAACGAATCGTGCAGCATCGCAAGTAAATAGGGGAAATCCACATTGAATTTGTTCGGTTCCTTGAAGCGGACGATTACCAGACTCTCGTCCTGGGACGGGATATCGCGCGCAATAAACGGATTCGACGTATCCACCAGCGGCACGCGCTGAAAATTGATATCCGTCTGGGAAAACTGCGGCGTTATGACCTTCACGTAGTCATCCATGCGGCGCAGGATGGTATCGGTTACGTCTTGCGGCTTATAACCGCGCTGAGCGGTATCGCGGTGTATTTTCTGTATCCATTCCAGATTGACGATCGGCACTACGCCAACCAGCAAATCAATGTATTTCGGAATATCCAGATCGCCGGATTTTACGCCGCCATGCAACCCCTCGTAGAACAACAGGTCGGTGTCGGCCGGCGCGTCTTCCCAGGGTGTAAAAGTCCCTGCTTCGTAACCGCCCAGCTCCTCGCCTTCTTCGGCGCTATGGACATAATAACGGCGCTTCGCGGCGCCGGTTTCGCCATATTGCCGAAAAGTATTCTGCAATTCGTCAAGAATGTTGGCTTCCAGGGAAAAATGACTGAAATGCTGCCCTCCTTTTTGGGCCTCATCAACGCGACGCGCCATTTCCTTGCGGTCAAAGCGATGATAGCTGTCGCCTTCGATTACCAGCGCCTGTAGCTCGAGACGGAAAAACAAGTGTTCGAACGCTTTTTTAACTGTAGTAGTACCCGCACCGGATGAACCGGTAACAGCAACGACAGGATACTTTTTCGACATCTGGACTCCTCAGTGTCCGTGCACTCCTGCACAGAAGTTTTTCATTATTATTAACCAATCAACAGCGGCGCTGAATGGAACCGGCAACCCGTCTAGGGCTCGGTCGCGTGCAAACGCTTTAATGCAACGACGTCCAGCAAGCGGCAATCCGGCTCCAGCCGCCCAGCCAGACAGGCCAACGGGAATCCGGGTTCTCCGAGATGATCGACCACGGCGAGCGCGCCGTCAAAATGCTGATGCGCCGTATAATCGTTGAGCGTAACGGCAACAGGAATGGCGGCGCGGCGCGCGGCGCGGAATCCGTTGTCCGAATCCTCTATCGCCAGACATTCCGCCGCATCCAGGCCCAGTTTTGCCAGCACGTAGAGATAAATATCGGGAGCCGGTTTTTTTACCGGAACCATATCTCCCGCACCGATAACTTCGAACCATCCGAGCACGTCCGAGCCGAACGACAGGAGCAGGGCTTCGACATTTTCGTAGGTCGATGTCGTTGCAATAGCCAAACGCAGGCCGCAGCTATGCGCTTCGCGCAACAGGCGCAATACTCCCGGTCTCGGCGCTATTTCACCGCGCCGCACCAGCGTTATGAAATGCCGGGTTTTCGACGCTTGCAAGCCCGCGATAAATCCGTCTATATCGCCGGCGGCGCCATCCGGCAGCGCGGGATGATATTGCGCGATAAAGTGACGCATGCGCTCCTTGCCGCCGGTAACCGACAGCAGCTCGCCGTACAGCGTTTCATCCCAGACCCAATCCAGACCGGCATCGGCAAACGCCCGGTTAAAGGCTACACGGTGGCCGTGCCGCTCGGTATCGGCCAGGGTGCCGTCCACATCGAATATCAGCGCCTCAAGCATCATGATTTACTGCACAACCGGCTTCAGATCGCCGGAAGCATATCGCTTGGACATCTCTTCGAGGCCGAGCGGATGCATGCGCGCCGCATTCCCGGCTGCGCCGAAGGCTTCGAAACGGTCACTGCACAGCGCCGTCATCGCAAGCTGCGCATCCTTGTAAAATTTGCGCGGATCGAAATTCGAACGGTTTTCCGCCAGATTCCTGCGTATCGCGCCGGTCGCGACCATGCGCAGATCGGTATCGATATTCACTTTACGTACGCCGTTACGTATGCCTTCCACAATCTCGGACACCGGCACGCCGTAAGTCTCGGGCATTTCACCGCCATGGCTATTAATGATCTCCCGCCACTCCTCCGGCACCGAGGATGAGCCGTGCATGACCAGATGCACATTCGGCAGCCGTTGATGTATTTCCTTGACGCGATCGATACGTAATACCTGTCCCGTCGGTTTCTTTTTGAATTTATACGCGCCATGGCTGGTGCCGATGGCAATGGCCAGTGCGTCTACACCGGTTTTTTTGACAAAATCAGCCGCCTGTTCCGGGTCCGTCAGCAATTGGGAGTGTTCGAGCGCTCCCTCTGCGCCATGACCGTCCTCTTCGCCCATTCTGCCGGTCTCCAGAGATCCCAGACAACCCAGCTCCCCTTCTACCGACACGCCGCAGGCATGCGCGGTCTCCACCACCTTCAGGGTGGTTTCCACGTTGTATTCGTAGCTGGAAGGGGTTTTCATATCCTCCAGCAGCGAGCCGTCCATCATCACCGAGCTGAAACCCGACTGAATTGCGCGCGCGCATACCGCCGGCGACGCGCCATGGTCCTGATGCATGCAGATGGGAATATGGGGATAACTCTCCAGCGCCGCCAATACCAGGTGACGCAGAAAAGCCTCGCCCGCATAGGCGCGAGCACCGGCGGAGCCTTGTAATATTACCGGCGAATCGGTCCTGGCGGCAGCTTCCATGATGGCTTTGATCTGCTCCATGTTACTGACGTTAAACGCCGGTACGCCGTAGCCGTGCTCAGCCGCATGATCGAGTAATTGACGCAGTGTTATCAAAGCCATGACTCACCTGCTATGAGAATTCTTTACCCTTGCGGGTAGGGGTACGGCATGCCGGAGCATGCCTGATACCGGTATTGTATAACGTTTCGGTCAGGTTGCCGGGCTCTCGCATGGGAGCAACCCGGCTTTCCTGGCTATTTTTCCGATTACAGCGCTTCCACCTGGGCTACAACGTTTTCGACAGTGAAGCCGAATTCCTTGAACAGCAGCGGCGCGGGAGCTGACTCGCCGAAACGGTCCAGACCGACGATGCGACCGGCGGTGCCGGCGTATTTCCACCAGCCATCGGTAACGCCGGCCTCAATGACTACGCGCTTGCTGACGCTGGACGGCAGCACGCTGTCGCGATAAGCCTGATCCTGCGCATCGAACACGTTGGTCGAAGGAATCGAAACTACGCGCACCTTGCGTCCCTTGGCAGTCAGCGCTTCCGCCGACTTAACCGCCAGTTCCACTTCGGAACCGGTAGCGATCAGGATAATTTCAGGCGCGCCTTCGCTATCCTTCAGGATGTAGCCGCCGCGTCTGATGTTCGCAATCTGCGCATCGCTGCGCGTATTATGCGCCAGGTTTTGACGCGAGAAAATCAGTATGGACGGACCGTCCTTGCGCTCGATCGCCGCCTGCCAGGCAACCGCGGATTCGACCGCGTCGCCCGGACGCCATACCTGCATATTCGGAATCAGACGCAGCGTGGCGGTTTGCTCCACCGGCTGGTGGGTAGGGCCGTCTTCGCCCAAGCCGATAGAGTCATGAGTGTAAACGAAAATGCTCGGCACTTTCATCAGCGCCGCCATGCGCAGTGCGTTGCGCGCATATTCGGAGAACATCAGGAAAGTAGCGCCGTAAGGCTTGAAGCCGCCGTGCAGCGCCGCGCCGTTCATAATGGCGGACATGCCGAACTCGCGCACGCCGTAGTAAACGTAATTACCGTTGTGACCTTCGGCATTCACATCCTTGCAGCCCGACCAGATAGTCAGATTGGAACCGGCCAGATCGGCGGAGCCGCCCAACAGTTCCGGCAACAGCGGGCCGAAACCGTTCAGCGCATTCTGCGAAGCTTTGCGGCTGGCAATGGTTTCGCCCTTGGCGTTGACGGCGGCAATATATTCAGCCGATTTTTGCGCCCAATCCGCGGGAAGGTCGCCTGCAATGCGGCGCTCGAACTCTGCGGCCAGCTCAGGATGTTCTCTGCGATAGTTTTCAAAGCGGTCATTCCATGCGGCCTCGTTTTTAGCGCCGATTTCCTTGGCGTCCCAGCCTTCGTAGATGTCTTTCGGAATTTCGAACGCCGGGTAGTCCCAGCCGATGGTCTTGCGCACCAGAGCGACTTCGTCGGTTCCCAGCGCTGCGCCATGGCACTCTTCCTTGCCCTGCTTGTTCGGCGAACCCCAGCCGATAATGGTTTTGCAGCAGATCAGGCTCGGTTTGTCGCTGGCGCGCGCTTCTTCGATTGCCTTTGCAATTGCGGCGCTGTCATGTCCGTCGACATTGCGCACCACATGCCAGCCGTAAGCTTCGAAACGCTTGGGGGTGTCGTCCATGAACCAGCCGGGCGTATTGCCGTGACCGCGCACTTCACCGTCGATGGAGATGTTGTTGTCGTCGTAGAAAGCGATGAGCTTGCCCAGCTTCATCGAACCCGCAAGCGAGCACGCTTCATGGGAGATACCCTCCATCAAACAGCCGTCACCGAGGAATACGTAGGTGTGATGATCGACGATGGCGTGGCCGGGACGGTTGAACTGCCCTGCCAGGGTGCGCTCCGCCAGTGCGAATCCGACGGCGTTGGTGATGCCTTGTCCCAGCGGACCGGTGGTGGTTTCCACGCCTGGCGCGTAGCCGTACTCGGGGTGTCCCGGCGTCTTCGAGTGCAACTGGCGGAAGTTGGCGATTTCTTCGATCGGCAGCTGATATCCGGTCAGATGCAGCAAGGAATACAACAGCATGGAGCCATGTCCGTTGGACAGGATAAAGCGATCGCGATCCGGCCATTTGGGGTTGCTGGGGTTGTGACGCAGGTAGTCGTTCCACAACACTTCTGCAATATCCGCCATGCCCATCGGCGCCCCAGGATGGCCTGAGTTTGCTTTCTGGACTGCATCCATGCTCAGTGCACGGATGGCGTTCGCTAATTCTCGACGGGTCGGCATTTTTTTCTCCTATGATTTTTCTGGTCTAGCAGGGTCAACGAAACAACAAAACGATGATTTTATGCAGTAACCGCGACATTGTCACGAAATTCGTAACTATTCAGCGAGTGTTTTTGAGTCATGACCGAAGCGGTCGGGTTGAGGCACGTCGGTCTGGACTCGCTGCGGGTCCGTCCCCTCGGCTCCCTTCACTACGCTCAGGGCAGGCCACGGAAGCTCCATGCGCCCATCCGGGCGCGAAAGGACTCGCCTGACGCGCCCCGTGGATAGGTTGAATAGTTACCGAAACCCGGTTATACGCTCGCCAATCCGACGATATTGTAACCGGCGTCTACGTACATTATTTCGCCGGTTATGCCGGACGCAAGATCGGAACACAGGAAAGCTGCGGCATTGCCAACCTCGTCAATGCTGACGTTTTTGCGCAACGGCGCGGCATGCTCGGCCTTGCTCAGCATCTCGCGGAAGTTGTTGATGCCCGACGCCGCCAGCGTGCGTATCGGTCCCGCCGAAACCGCATTCACGCGCGTGCCTTCCGGCCCTAGAGATACAGCCATGTAACGCACATTCGCCTCAAGGCTAGCTTTGGCGATCCCCATCACGTTGTAGTTCGGGATAACGCGTTCCGCGCCCAGGTAGCTCAGCGTCAGCAGCGAACCGTTGCGCCCCGCCATCATTTTGCGGCCGGCCTTGGCCAGAGCGGTAAAACTGTAGGAGCTGATATCGTGCGCAATTGCGAAGTTTTCGCGCGTAACCGAATCGACGTAAGACCCGTCCAGCGCCTCGCGCGGCGCGTAAGCCACCGAATGCACGATACTGTCCAGACCATCCCATTCCTTGCCCAGTTCAGTGAAAACCGCTTCGATCTGCTCATCGCTGGCGACATCGCAAGGCAATACGCGCTGCGCGGAACCGCAGCATTCTGCGGCGAGTTTTTCTACGCGCTCTTTCAGCTTGTCTCCCTGATAGGTAAATGCAAGCTCGGCGCCCTCGCGATGCATCGCCGCAGCAATACCGTATGCGATGGAGCGGTTACTGGCTACGCCTACAATCAAAACCCGTTTGCCCTGCAAAAAACCCATATTGCTATCCTCGTACTTGTTATTTTCGGTGACTGTAACTCTTCAGCGTAACCGACGAAGAGGAAGTGAGGCAAGTCAGGCGAAACCTTCTGCGCCCAGGGATGGACTTGCAGCGTGGTTAATGTACCGACACGCTTCCGCGTGTCTCGACTGGCTTGCCTTACTTCCGACGGGCTTCGGTCAGCGCTCAGAAGCACTCGCTGAATAGTTACCGGTGACTTTAAATCGCGACGGCTCTCCGGCCCGTCCGGCGGCTAAAGTCGCTCTCGATCTTTGACTGACAAAGTATCTCCGAGCACCTTCGAACTGTCCAGCATTCAAAGTGAAAACCGATTAAATTAATAGCTTATCTGCACACCCAGCTCGCCGCCGCGTCCCGGCTGAGGCGCCCAGACGCGCATGAACGAAACCGAGTTCCTGATAGTCTGGTTCAGCAGGTTGTTGCCCTTGGCAAATACCGTGACCTCGTATCCTCCGACATTTGCAACCTTGTACTGCGCGTTGAAATTGAGCAAAAGGTAACCCGGCGTCGCGGTATCGTACTCTCCGGCCAGATTCTGCGCATTGGCGCGGGTCAGGCGCAGGTTCATATTGTATTCATCCATGCTATACCCCAACTGCGCCCCATAGCGCAGCGGCGGCATGCGCGGCACGTTGCCGCCGGCGACAAACTGCCCGCGCGTAAAGTCGCTGAACAGATCAAGATCGACATTGCCGTATTGAGATTTGACCACGGGCAAGGTCAGATTGGCTTCGAAACCCATGAATGCCGCATTCTGCTGATTGTATTGGTAAACAGGCGCCGCCGCGCATGTTGGGTCGTTTGGGTCGCAGGTCTGGTTGTACGGGTAGACATTGGTATTGGCATAAACACCGGTGTAGTAACGGTAAATGTAGTTGTTGAACCAATCCTGGAACAGCGTGATGTCCGCCTTCGCCCAATCCGATTTGAATTGGTAACCCAGATCAAGATTGTAGCTGGTCTCCATATTCAGGTTGCTGTTTCCGAGTTCGACGCTGCCGCTCGCGTCATGATAACCGTTGAAATACAGCTCCTGAATTTGCGGCGCGCGCTGCGAACGGCTGGCGGCAAGGCGCACGTGGTGTTCGTCGTTGATCTGCCACAGCGCCGAAGCCGACGCGCTGATGGGAATATAGGTGCGTATCGGATTGTTCTGCGCATTGATCGACGTGCCTTCGACACGCAGCCCTGCTTCGTAGCTGACGGGGCCTGTATCGAATTTTTCGATACCGAACAGCGCATAATCCTGGATATTCGCGTAAGGAGAGATAGGCGGAGCGCCGGCAGGCAGGGCGCCGGGTGCGCTCAATACGCTAAAACGGTTGTTCTGGGTTTGCAGCCCCCAGGTGCCGGTGAACGGACCCAGCGGCTGGTGTTCCATTTCCAGACGGCTATCGAAACCCTGATTGGTAAAAGTGGTATTGGTTTGATTGGCATCCAGCTCGACATGCGTGTAGTCGTTATAAGCGATGCGTAAGCTCAGCTTCTTCGCCAGATCGAAAGGGGTATTTATCTCGTTTTTCCAGGTATAGCGGCTCATGGTCTGGAAGAGATTCACCTGCGGATCGCCCGCGCCTCCTCGCGGGGGGATGCCGTAATAATCGTTGCGGTTGTTATAGGACAGCCCTGCATAGCCCCAGTCGTCGATATAGGATGCGCCCGCGGTTCCTCCTATCGCATTGCCCGATGTATTGCCGACATAGCCGTGGGTGTTGATATCCGGGGTAGTACCGGTCAGCTGCTGATAGGCGCTCTGGTCTATGGCATAGCCGGGAACGGTCTGATTGGCGTTCTGGCGATAAAAGCCATCCAGATGAAGCGCGAATTTGTCTTTGCCTGCATCCAGCTTCAATACGTTGGAGGTTTCATTGCTCATCGTAATGTAACGAGACGCCAGCGTGCCGGTAATCGGTTTATCCGGCATTTTCATCGGCACGCGGTTGTCGATAATATTGACCGCGCCGCCGATCGCTGTTCCGCCGTACAGCAGCGTCGCCGGTCCGCGCAGCACTTCGATGCGTTCCGCCAGCACCGGTTCTATCGCGTTGGCGTGGTCGCCGCTGAATTGCGACGCATCCAGTATGCTCAGGCCGTCCTGCAGGACCTGCACGCGCGGCCCGCCCTGACCGCGCACGATGGGCTGGCCGACGCCGGGACCGAAGGACGCGTTATTCATCCCCTGTTCCTGCTCCAGCGTCGAACCCAGCGAGTCGGCGATCTTTTTCTTGAGATTGTCGCCGGACAGCGTCGTCTGCGGTTGTCCGTTTGCCAGAACGACCTCATTGAGCGCAGACGCTTCGACCTGAACCGTATCCATTGTATCCATTTCATTGCCGTCCGCCAGCGCCGTTTCCCCGCCGGTCAGCAGGCATATGCCCAGGCAAAGGCTTGTTGGTAATGGGAAATGCGGCATAAGCTCCTCCAATGTAATGTTATCTATTCACAATTCCGTAGCAGCAACGGTGCAAGCGCTCAGGAACGATTATGCAGCGTTACGCCGTCATAACGCAGCATGCTCACCCAGTTATGTTATACTATAACATGTATTTACCGCAATATTTCATTTGCCATATCATCCGTTGCCGCATTAGCGCTCGTTGCTCATCAAAGAACAACTGCGCGCATATGGCGTGCATGCATACCCCCTCACGGGAACGAAAAACAGAAAAAGGCCGGTTTAAAAATTTACCGTTATTCCCGCCCTGAGCATGCGCGGCTGTATAGGATGAAAAGTAACTCCGTTATATTGCGTTACATTGCCATTACATTGGCCATTGCTGCTGAACGTATTGCAAAGGCCGTACTGATACCAGTAGGCAATATCGTTCGCCTGTGCGTTAAACAGATTCAGGATGTCGATTTCAACTTTGACGCGCTCGTTATGCCAGCCGGAGCCGAAGTTGACGATGCTGGTATTTCCCAACCAGGCGCTCGCATTGTTGTTGAGCGCATCCTGTCCGAAGCTTCTCAGCCGCAGACTGGCAAAATAGCCCTCCGGCAAGTCGATTTGCGCGCCGGCGGTAATCACGCGTCCCAGCGCATTGGGTACTGAATAGCCGCTGCCGCAGCCGTTAACGGGAATGTTGATTGCACCGGCTACGCAGCCGGGATCCTGGAGGCTCTGATAGCGGGAACTGGTAAACGCGAAATCGGCGTCCAGCGTCAGCCAATCCAGCGGTTTATAGTAGTTTGTCCATTCGACGCCATAGCGGTTGGTGCCTCCGGTTTCCGCCGTGGTGCCGGTATCGCCCTGAAACACCAACTCTCCGCTCATTTGCAGATACCAGATCGCCAGAGTGGTGTTCAGGTGCGGAATATACTGCGTTCTGATGCCGATTTCCGCGCCGCGCGACCAGGATAACGGCGTAACCGGCGTTGCCGGCGTTCCATCGGGGTTGTAATGCAGCGTCGTGCCGCGCGCATCGTTGGAATGATAGCTGTAACCGCTGTTGATGAACGCTTCGGTTTCCGCCCAGGGCCCGAAAATCAGGTTGAATTTCGGACTCAGCGCCGTAGCCGATGTAGCACCCGAGTTTTGAGCATTGTATTGAAACCCCGGCGTAATGCTTTGCACGTTGAACCAGAAGGTATCGCTGCGCCCGGACACAATGCTTCTGATCTTGTCGGTCCAGCGCGTTTCGTTCTGCGCGTAAAACCACAGGCTGGTTTCGTCGACGTTGTACAGAGTCGGCGGCATGTATGAGTTGTTCGCAACCGGCTGCTGATTATAGGTATTGTTGACGCCCATATTACGTATACCGTCATAGCGGAACTGGACGCCGAGTTTGTTTTCCAGATCGAACCCAGAGAGGTTATGAAACCAGGTTTGCTCGGCATTGCCTCCGGCCTGCACGCGCCGTTCCTGCTGATGCACCTGGTCGCCCTGAAGCGGGTTGGCGGAAAAATAGGTAAAGTTGGAAAATAAATCCAGATTGTAATAAAGCGCGTAAAGATTCATCTCGTTTTTGTAATCGTCGCCCCGGCTCCAGGCATTCATCGAGCCGCTGTAGCGGTTGGTAACCCCTGCATCGCTTGGATTCATCGAACCGTAACGCCCATCTCCGCCCAGGCCGTTTGCGCCGCTGACATTGCAACAGGTAGGATTCAACGATTGCCCGAGACTATCGAGAGGAATCTGATTGGTGGAGACCCAGTGGCTGTAATAAGCCTTGCCGTTGAAAGCGACCCGCCAGTCCTGCTCGCCGAAGCTGTACTTCAACATGCCATTGTATTTATTTCCGTTTTCAGGCACGGTCCACGGGCCGTTATAACCGGCGTATTCTGCCGCGTACAGCAGATCGCCGATGCCGATATGATTGGAATTGGCAAATAATGCGCGGTAATAATCGAACATACCGCCTTCGAACTTCGCATAGCCATTATTGCTGTCGTTATTGAAACCCGTGACCTTGGTTTGAGTCGTCATGCGCGCATAGCCTGCCGATGAAAAATCGCCCTGGTCGGCATAATACGGGCCTTTGCCAAACTCGATTTTCTCCACCATTTCCGGGATCAGGCTGTTCAAATCCATGTAACCCTGACCGTGCGCATTGGTGCGCAGATTCATCGGTATGCCATCGACCCAGGTGGTAAAATCGGTGCCGTGATCGAGGTTGAAGCCGCGCAGAAAATACTGATTGGCCTTGCCGGTGCCGCTGTGCTGCGTCGAAATCATGCCGGGCACCACTTCGATGATTTCACCGGTGCGCGATGTCGGGCGGTATTTGATATCGTCGTTGCTTACTTCGCCCTGCGAGGCCGAGGATGCTATCCCGCTTAAATCATTGGCGCGCCCCAGTGCGTCGGCATGTCCCTCCACGCTGACGGCCCCTAAAGATTGCAAGCCCATTGGCTTATCCGCCTCCGCTGCAGTTTCCTGCTCCGCGATTACTGCTTCCAGGGGGGCAGTATGGGAACCGCCCGCCTTTTCCGGACTACTCGATTCGCCAGCCAGGTCTTGCCGCACTGAATCCGGCGTATTTTTATCAAGCGGCAAACCGCCGCTGGAGCCGTGTTCTGCAAAAGAGGGGAGAGACGTCGTCGTCAGGACGATGAAAAAAGATAACAGTCGCACTTTCATATACAGGCTCATTGGTCATGCCGGGAGCACGCCCGCTCACAGCGTTACGAGAGACTACAGGAAGAGTGGACAGATTGGCGTAGTGAGGGACTTCAACAAAACAGCTCACGTGCAATCCGTGAGCCCTCCGCTACAGTCGGTGCAGGCGTTGACGAAAATATTCGACAATCGCCATCAGGCCGGTCTCCGGGCTGGTGAGCAGCTTGGTAGCTGGAGACATCGCCTTCCCATGTCGAAATTCGACACAGTGGCCTGTTGATG
>Ga0265327_10003933_pt1 | contig 13608 bp, 9 predicted proteins | sample 41621metaG_FD_202089 | JGI IMG/M metagenome (GOLD analysis project Ga0265327, IMG submission 202089) | Rhizosphere microbial communities from Carex aquatilis grown in University of Washington, Seatle, WA, United States - 4-16-21 metaG | ecosystem: Host-associated > Plants > Roots > Rhizosphere >... | reverse complement strand
GGCAATCAAACTCGCCCTCACAAGCCTTAAAAAGCAAGGCTTGTCCGGTACTCAAACAGGTGATTGCCAAAATCCCCCATGAGTCTTGCGCTGCTCGGCGTGACAGCAGGGGAGTTAACGTCAAAACCACCTGAAGTTCGCTATTCCCACTGAGGGTAAGCTAGGCAAGTTACAGATTACCGCCCTAGTCGGGCTGAAGCAGCAGAGTCGATGGATTAGCTGTAAAGGTGAAATGCTGTATATGTTCTACATATTCCCCATATAAAAAAGCCATATGTAGATAATCCAAGGAATATACACACTAGATTGAAAACAAAGCCTAGTTTTTTACATTTCGCTGAGTTGCTGGCATAAAACCACTGAGATAAATAAGTAAATCCAGAAGTTATAGAAATTATGAGGACACCAAGAACAAACGGAATTAGACAGTCACTAAATTCTGAAACTTTGGATTGGTTGAATTCTGCTAAGTGCGCCACGAAGGCAAGCATTGCGGCTGCACTGCCGCCATTTAAAAGGAATGATGATTTAAGCGCTGATTGTCCAGCAGTAATGACTGATCTGAACATTTCAAGTCGACCTTCGTGCTGGTATTTATTTGCGTCTACCCAATTTTGTAAGTCAGCTTTATATTTTTCAATATCTATTGTTGATGGCTCATCTTGTGTTGAGTTTTGAATTTCATTCAAATATGCAATTAGGTTGTCACAAGAGATAACCTTGTCCCCATTCCTTTTAATCTCTTCAATAGTAGATTTCATCTGCGATGCGAAAACTTTTACGCTCATATTCTGAGATTAAGACATGGCTTATTTAGCTTAACAATGCTAATTGCGTTTGCACAAACTCCATCGGCTTACGCTTAAATCCACTCTTGGCAAATTGGTGCCATCTGCCAGTGACAAAGCTGATGATCAGGTTAGCTTTGGCTTCGGGTTGTAGTTGGCGGCCGGTTTGGGTTTCGGCGACGCGCAGGCTTTGTTTGATGGTGGATTCCAGGCGGTCGTAGAGTTGGTTGATGCGGGTTTGTAGTTTTGGGTCTTCGTTCACTAGCGCGTCGCCGATCAGCACGCGGCTCATGCCGGGGTTCTTCTCGGCGAACATCAGCAGCACGGTGACGATACGGTTTACCTGGGCGAGGCCGTCAGTTTCTTCAGAAGTGATCTTATTGATGAGGCCAAACAGGCTTTGCTCGATGAATTCGATGAGGCCTTCGAACATTTGCGCCTTACCGGAGAAGTGACGGTAGAGGGCGGCTTCTGAGACATCCAGTTTTGCGGCGAGCAGGGCGGTGGTGATTTTCTCCTGCTTGGGTGCTTCCAGCATCTTGGCCAGAGTTTCCAGAATCTGTATCTTGCGTTCGCCCGGTTTTAAAGCTGCCATGTGTTTCCCCTTAAATCTTGGTTCTGTTGAGCTTGCTGATGTGGTTGATACGCACATCGACATAATTCGGTTTTGTTAGTTTTTTTGTGACATGTATTGTTTTCATCCCCAGACGTTTTGCGGTCATCAGGGTCTCGGCTGAGTCTTCCAGCATCACGCAATCGCCCGGTTTTGCCTTAATGGTTTTGAGCATTTGCCGAAAACCGCGTATTGATGGCTTGGGGTGAAAGCGGGTGGATTCCACACTGAATATCGTCTCAAACATGTCTTCTATACCCAGTATTCTGAGCACACGCAAAGCATAACGCATCGGCGCGTTAGTGAATACTACCTTACGTCCAGACAGTTGCTGCAACAGGTGTCGCAAACCTTTGGTCTGCTCGACCATGTTGGGTAGATCCATGAAGTCGTGGGTTGCTGCAAGGAAGTGGTGAGGGTTCGCGCCGTGATGCCGCGTGAGGCCCTTAAGCGTAGCACCGTAGACTTGCCAGTAGTGCTGGCGTAGCTTGAAAGCAGCCTGCTCATCCAGCTCCAGATGGTCCATGATGTACTGTGTCATGGCGCGATTCATCACTGGGAAGATATGTGCAGACGCATTATGCAGCGTGTCGTCCAAGTCAAACACCCAAACCCTTTTGGCTTTATCCATCGCAGGGTAATTCAGCAGTAATCATTCCATTACGGAATGATTACTTTGCCTTAATGAGTGTGCCCACACCCTCGTCGGTTAAAACTTCCAGCAAAAGCGCATGCTCAACTCGGCCATCGATAATGTGCACAGACTTTACGCCGCTTCTTGCTGCATCCAGCGCAGAGCTGATCTTGGGCAACATGCCGCCAGAGAGTGTGCCGTCTGCTACTAGGTCATCGATCTGCTTAGGTGTTAGGCCAGTCAGCAGCTTGCCCTGTTTATCCAGCACACCTGGGGTGTTGGTCAGCAGAATCAGTTTTTCTGCACCTAGAATCTCAGCCAGTTTGCCAGCGACAACATCAGCATTGATGTTGTAAGTTTCACCTTGATCGCCCACACCGATAGGCGCGACCACGGGGATAAAGTCGCCGCTATCAAGGAAGTTGATGATGCTAGGATCAATCGCTGTGATCTCACCGACCTGACCTATATCGATCATCTTTGCCGGGTCGTTGATATCCGCCATCAAGAGCTTGGTGGCGTGGATGAAATTGCCATCCTGTCCAGTCAAGCCGACTGCTTTGCCGCCGTTGCGATTGATGAGGTTGACGATCTCTTTATTGACTTGGCCACCGAGTACCATCTCTACCACGTCCATGGTTTCTTCGTCAGTTACCCGCATACCCTGGATGAACTCACCTTTTTTGCCTAGCTTGTCGAGCAGCTCGTTGATCTGTGGGCCTCCGCCGTGTACGACCACTGGGTTCATGCCGACGAGCTTAAGCAACACCACATCCTGCGCGAAGCATTGTTTGAGGTGTTCATCTGTCATGGCGTTGCCACCGTATTTGATCACGATGGTTTTGTCGAAAAAGCGCTTGATATACGGCAGCGCCTCGGCCAGCGTCTGTGCTTTTTGGGCAGCAGTGGTGTCGTTCAACATGTGGTTTCCTGATATCGGTTGGTTTGTCGATATTTTACCTTGAAACAAGGAGTAAAGCGGTGTTCTAATAGCTTCAAATCTTCCGGAAAAATAATATGGCCAGCGACATCGAAATTGCCCAACAAGCCAGTATGAAGAAAATCACCGAGATTGCACGACAACTCGGACTTCCAGAAGAAATCATCGAAAACTTTGGTCACTATAAGGCCAAGATAGATTTTGAAGCCTATCCCCAAATTGCCAATCGCCCTGACGGCAAGCTGATCCTCGTCACTGCCATTAGTCCTACCCCAGCCGGAGAGGGTAAAACAACGACGACTGTCGGCTTGGGCGATGCGCTCAATCATATCGGCAAGAAGGCCATCGTCTGCCTGCGTGAGCCTTCGCTGGGGCCGGTTTTTGGGACCAAAGGCGGCGCAGCTGGCGGCGGGCAATCGCAGGTAGTGCCGATGGAAGATATCAACCTGCATTTCACGGGGGACTTTGCCGCGATTGCCTTGGCGCATAACCTGTTGGCTGCAATGATCGACAACCATATACACCATGGCAATCCTTTGCAGATAGACCCGCGCCAGGTGACTTGGAAGCGTGTGATGGATATGAATGACCGTGCCTTGCGACAGATCGTTGTCGGCCTCGGCGGCAAGGTAAATGGGCAGGCACGCGAAGATGGTTTTGATATCGTGGTGGCTTCTGAAGTGATGGCGATTTTCTGTTTGGCAAGTTCTCTCCGAGATCTCCGTCATCGCCTTGGCAATATCGTCATTGGTTACACCTATGACGGCAGGCAAGTACAGGCGCGCGATCTGAAAGCGCATGGCGCAATGACAGTTTTGCTGAAAAACGCAATCAAGCCCAATCTGGTTCAAACACTGGAAAACACGCCTGCCTTTATCCATGGCGGACCATTTGCCAATATCGCCCATGGCTGCAATTCAGCTATCGCCACAAAAGTGGCGCTCAAATTGGCAGATTACGTGGTCACCGAGGCAGGTTTTGGAGCTGATCTTGGCGCGGAGAAGTTTATCGATATCAAGTGTCGCAAGACCGGACTCAGGCCTGCTGCCTGTGTCGTGGTGGCGACGGTGCGTGCTCTTAAATACCATGGTGGCGTTGAAGTCGAAGAGCTTTCAAAAGAAAACCTGAAAGCACTGCGTGCCGGTCTGGTGAATCTGGAAAAGCACGTGGAGAACATCACCAAGCATTATGGCTTGGCTGCTGTGGTGGCGATCAATCGCTTTAATCAGGATACCGATGCTGAACTCGATCTGGTGAAAGGTACATTGGCCAAGCAGGGGGTGCGTGTTGTACTGGCCAAGCATTGGGCGCTGGGCGGCAAGGGTGCGGCAGATCTGGCTTATGAGGTTGTCAGGCTCGCAGAGAGTGCCTCACAGATGCGCTATGTCTATAAAGATGCAGACAGCCTGTGGGAGAAGATGCGCAAGGTAGCAACGAATATATACGGCGCTGCTGATATCCACGCGCCTCGTCGAGTCAAGGTATTGATCGACCAACTCGAAGCTGATGGCTATGGGCATTACCCTATCTGTGTAGCCAAAACCCAATATTCATTTTCTACCGATGCCGCACTGCGCGGCGCGCCTAAAGGCCATATTGTGACGATACGCGCGGTACGGCTGTGTGCTGGCGCAGAGTTTATCGTGATGATTTGTGATGACATCATGACCATGCCCGGCTTGCCAAAAGAGCCATGTGCAACTCGCATCGATATTGATGAAACTGGGCGGGTGGTTGGCTTATTCTAGGTTACTGAGCTTTTTCGCAGCCTTGCAGTAACATTTGTACAAATTGACGAATGTTGAATTCGTGTTGAACGGTGATGGATGTGAACTCGATGGCAGCCAGATAGACGCCATCTTTTTCTGACGCCCTCAATACCTTGCCATAGATATCGCCAGCATGATAACCAATCAGGGATAAGTCCATGCTCAGCTTGATATCATCGAAGGCATTGATCGTATGGCTAAGCCTAGCCTGTATGCCGTAATAGCTGATATCCAGAATCGTGCCTTGCCAGATTTCAGAGCCAACGATTTTATGTTCGACGATCTGTAAGGTGAATGGCATATTCACTTTTACACGCTGGCTTCTGCGGGCATCACGCCGTGGCACGCTTAAGCCCATCGATGGAATTTTCAGTATCTCATGCACTTCTACAGGCGTTGATTTACCCTTGACGAAAATCTTGATAGCCTCACCGGTTTTGATGAAATCGGTGGATTGCTGGTAGGTACTCTCGCCCACCAGAATTTGGCCACGCATGCTGAACGACTCGATGCGCGAGGCAAGATTGACGCTATCACCAATCACTGTGTATTCCGAATGCAAGGGTGAGCCTAGTCTGCCAGCCATCACTTTGCCGGTGTTGATGCCGATACCCATGTATATCGGCGGCAGGTTGATGCGTTGATTGGATGCGTTGATTTCATCCATTTTCAGCTGCATTTCTACAGCGCAAGTTAGAGCCTGGCTCAAATCGTTATCATGGAACTCCGGGGCACCAAAAAGCGCCATAATGGAATCTCCGATGAACTTATCAATCGTGCCATTGTGACGGATCACGATCTCGCTCATTGCAGATAAAAACCGATTGAGTATGCCAATCACAACATCGGCTGGGTAGTCTGAGGAGATCGCGGTAAAACCACGCAAATCTGCGAAAAGGATAGTGACTTCCTGTAATTTAAAACGACTGTCGTCTCTTGCCATATCTGATGACATAGCTTCGCCATCCGGGACTTGCAGTTGGGAAGTTTTAGTTTGTTCCATCAGCGGTAGTTATGGCTTTAAGATAGATTGCCATCATTCTAGTCGCTATTGGCTAATCTGCCATTTCGATACGATCACGGCCATTGGCTTTGGCCTGATAGAGTGCATTGTCTGCTTCAAGTAAAAGCTTTTCCAGGCTCGTTTGTCCTGCAAGAAATGCCAGGCCCATGCTGACTGTTACAGGGTATTCTATGCCATCAATCACGGTGGGCTCTTGCCGCAGGCGATCGCGCAGACGTTCTGCCAGCAGTTGCCCAGCAGCTCTGTCGGTTTCGGGTGCTAAAAACACGAACTCTTCGCCGCCATATCTGGCTGTGGTGTCACTTGCTCTGGCAGTCTCGGAGAATATATTGGCAATGTGCCGTAGTACACCATCGCCGATGGCATGCCCATATTGATCATTGATCAGTTTGAAGTGATCAACATCCAGCATGATGAGGGTGAGCGGCCTTTCATAGCGTGAGCATCTGGCGAACTCGGTCTCGCTGCGTTCAAAGAATGCCCGTCGGTTACTCAGGCCGGTCAGTTCATCAGTTTTTGCCAGATTGCCCAACTGTCGATTCAGTTTTTCCAGGGCTTTGGTGCGCTCTAAAACACGCGCTTCCAGTTCCTGTTCATGGCTACGAATCTGCTTGAGGAGTACGCATAGCCCCATGCTCATGGCGCTCAGTATCAATGTGAATTCCTGGCAGCGGATGATTTCCAGATACACATTGACTTCGCCAAAAGGCTGCACGCCACGGGTAATCATGATCGCCGTGGCCATTGAGACGGATGCGACCAGAAGTGCTGTCCAGAAAAGACTGGTTCTTGCAGCAAAGTAAAGCACACAGGGCAGGAATAGTATGGGAGTAATAGCAAAATCGAGCCAGCCTTGATGCACTAATAGCATCAGCCCCAGCAATATAAAGCCCAGCGAAGCAACCAGCCAATCGATCAATGTTGCTCGAAAATGGGTAGCCGATACTTCTGATTGCAAGGCCAGCAGGATTAAAGGTGTAAACAGAATCAGCCCCAAGCCATCACCAAACCACCAGATGCGCACGATGGAAAGATAACTTTCACTATCATGCATCCAGAAGACCAGACAAAGACCGCCTAAAAGGCCTCCTAGTAAAGAGCCAAACAAAGGCCCTGCGATTACGAATTTCCCTAGGTCTTGCAGCCTGGACATGCTGAGTGACATGCCTAATTGCCGCATCATGATAAATGCAGCACTGACTTCAGCGATATTTGTCAGCCCCAGCGCGATTGCCTGCTTCCAGTTGAAGAAAGACAGATCGCCAATGACTTCTGCCAATATAGTCAGCAAGGCAAATAGCCAATAGCGCTGGCCTTGATAATAAAGCAGAGTGGCCAGGAAAACTGCGTTTGGCAGCCATAAAATCACTGCGCCTTCTGGCGTGGTGGTAAAGCTGAAAGAAAGCTTGGCCCCTAAATAATAGAACAAGGGGTAAAGCAGAAAAGCAATGATGGGTGGGCTTGGTGTCCGCTGCATTCTTTAGTCTTGGTTCGTGTTGGCGAGATGCAATGCCAATATAACCCCGATTGCAGGCTGATGGCTATGCTCCCAATGGATAGAGCCGAGTTCGCTGGCTATTAATTCTAGGTATTGAGTAGCTGGCTGATCGCCTGATTGATGAACGCAGTTTCCTGTTTGAATCTGCCCGGTGCGCCTGCACAGTGGCCAGCGGATGAAATGATGGGGCGTAACTCAGCATGGGGAGTTAAGTCTGCTTCGATTTTATTCTCGGCAAGGGTGAAGTACTGATCCTGATCGCAGGGCATGATGATGGTTTTTGCTTTTACTCCAGCAAGTGCAGCTTTGAGGTCACCGTTGAAGCGTGGGTGGGCGCTAACGTCCGCGTTTTGCCAAGTCCACAGCTTGGTTAGCAGGTTGTTGGCATCCCAGCTGAGGTGGTCGTCTTCCCAATCCTTTAGTAGTGCATCCTGCGTTTCAAAGCCGATTTCCTTGTATCTTTGTTCGCGGAAAAACTCAGCTGAATATGCCCATGGCGCATAGACTCTACCAAAGGTTTTGAGGCCAACTTCGGGTGCTTGCTGATAAAACCCACCAGCAAAAACCGGGTCGGCTTCCAGCGCAGCGCGCACACTTTTGAGGAACATCTGGTTATAGGGCCAGCAACGGCTAGCCCCACATATGGACAATAGATTTTTCACCATATCCGGGTAGAGCACAGCCCAGTGCCAGCTTTGCAGCGCACCCATAGACCAGCCAAGTGCCAGCCTGATTGACTTGACGCTTAGGTTATCCAGCAGGCGTTTTTGGCACTCCACATTGTCGTAGACAGTGACCTTGGGGAAATTACCGCCCAAGCCATGGCTTGGCGAAATCGAGTGGCCATTGCCAATCAGATTGGGTGCGACGATGAACCATTTTTCAGGGTCAAGTGCATGGCCATTGCCGATGATGCGGGCATTGGAGTCGTGAGTGCCTGTGTAATAGGTAGGGAATAGCACACAGTTATCCCCCGCCGCATTGAGCTTGCCCCAAGTTGCGTAGCTGAGCCATGCGTCAGGCAAGACCTCGCCACCTTGCAGGCTGACATTGCCTAAATCGAATCGCGAGGTCGGGTAACTCATATTTTCTTCAGCCTTATATCTTTTTGACGAGCACTTTGGAGCGACGTTGCATGTTATAAAGTTTTTGCCGTTCTGCAGGCAGGGCATCAATATCGCGCTCAATAAAGCCATGCTCAAGAAACCAGTGCTCTGTGCGTGTGGTGAGCACAAACAGGGATTCCATACCCTTGTTTCTGGCTTCCTCTTCACAGTAGGCCAGCAATCTGTCACCACGACCACCACCTCGGAAATTAGGGGCGATTGCGACACATGCGAGTTCTGCAGTTTTGTCTTGTTCATAGCAATACATAGCGGCACAACCGATTACCCGGTTGTCATGCTCCATGAGATAGAAATGATCAATTTCCATCTCCAGCCGTTCACGGCCACGACGCACCAATATTCCCTCGGCTTCCATCGGCTCTATAAGCTGCAACAGTGCGCCGACATCGCCTATCTCGGCTTGCCGCATTGATTCCAGAGGGATCTCTGTAATCATTGTGCCTATGCCATCATGCGTGAATAGCTCTTGCAGGATAGCGCCGTCGGTGTGTCGACAGATCAAGTGAGTACGTGCTACGCCATGATCGCAGGCGCGAATGGCCGCAGGCAGGTAGTAGCCTTCATCTTCACTGATAGCGTTTTCCCCGTTGACATTAGCCTGGCGCAATAGATTACGCGCTTTTTCAGCAGTCATCTCGCGCAACAGTTCGCCGCGAAGATTATGCACGCCACTAGAATCCATGAGGAAGATCAGCTTGTCTGCATCCAGCGCAATTGCAGTGCTCACGGCGACATCTTCCAGACTCAGGTTGAAGGCTTCGCCGGTTGGTGAATAACCCAAAGGCGACAGCAATACCAGTTCGCCGTCATCCAGTCTTTTCTGGATGCCGATAGCATCTACCTTGCGCACTTCACCTGTGTGTTGCAAATCCACGCCATCGCGCACGCCCAATGGTTTGGCGGTGACGAAGTTGCCGCTAGCCACGCGGATGTCAGAGCCTGCCATGGGAGAATTGACCAGCCCCATCGAAAGCAGTGCTTCGATTTCCACCCGTATCGAGCCATTGGCTTCTTTCACCGCTTCCATCGCTGCATCGTCGGTGACGCGTAGACCATTGACGAATCTGGCTTCCAGCTTGCTTCTTTTGAGCCTGGATTCGATCTGTGGGCGTGAGCCATGCACCAGCACTAGCCTGACCTCCAAGCTGGCGAGCAGGTTTAGATCGTGCGAGAGGGCGACGAACTGACCTTCATCGACTACCTCACCCCCAAAGGCGATGACGAAGGTGCGGCCACCAAAGGCGTGGATGTATGGTGCAACCGAGCGAAACCAGCTGACGAACTCCTGTGGCTTCTGCAAGTTGAAGCGCGGGTTGTTAGCGGGATTGGCTTTGTTTGTCTCACTTTGTGCGTAGAGAAAAGCTGGCGTGCAATTTAGCGCGGCAGACAGCTTACGCAGCATGGCATCGGAGACCCCTTGCGCCCCACGCTCGATGCGTGAGAGATTGCCGCTATCAGTACCGACTTGCTGCGCCAGGGCTTGCAAAGTCATACCCAGCTGTTTGCGCTGATTTCTGATGGAAATGCCGATTGACATGCCTGGGCCCTAAAAATATGCGTTAAATGCAAATTATAAAAAATATTTGCAATAAATACAAATTTAATGTTGTGTTTTGGATTGACTGATGTGCTTCGCTGTCTTGCATTTGCATGGCAATGACAAGATTTTTTCTGATTGCTATATGGGGGTGTGGGTTAATGGATTGTCTAAACTAGTATCAAATCACCGAAGTCCAACGTTGCGCGATTGCTCAAAGTGGCAATCTGCACAGCTGCAGTGTTACCAGCGCCATCCACATCGTAATACAAGCTGCCATCGCTGCTGTTATAGAATAGGTGAGTGTTGGCATCCGTAGCCTCCACCATGCCTGCGCCAACTGCAAAATTGCTTGCTGTTGCGCCTGTAAGTGCTGTTAACACTGTGGTATCTAGCTGGATATAGTCTACGCCATGTTTAAAATCAGTCAGTGTATCAAGGTTGGTGCTAGCATCTGGCGCCGTGTTAAATATAAATACATCAGCCCCAGCACCGCCTCTCAGGTTATCGTTGCCCTCGCCGCTTGCCAAAGTATCGTTCCCATCACCACCATAAAGTGTGTCGTCACCCGCTAAGCCTGACAAACTATCATTACCTAAGTTGCCTGCGATGTAGTCATCATCGCCAGTACCGTTGAGAGTATCGTCATTAATAGTGCCAGCATGAGTAAATTGGCCTGCGAAGTTTTTGCCAAACAACACATAGCTAGCACCAGTGTTAAAGCCATTAGGGTCAGCATTACCAGCACCAATAATCAGATCGTCGTAACCATCTCCATTGACATCACCTGCTGTACTCACCGAGGCGCCAGAATGATCATCGGCTGCAACGCCTGAGAGTTTAAAACCGTTACTGCCATTCAGGCTGCTTAAATCCACGTTAGAACTAAACCCTCCAGCTTTACCAAACACAACATAGCTAGCGCCACTGTATGCACCATTTGGATCAGCAGCCCATGCGCCAATAATCAAGTCACCGTAACCATCACCATTAATATCACCTGCATTACTCAATGCACTGCCGGAATAATCAAATGCACTCGCTCCAGAGAGCTTGAAACCGTTATTGCCATCCAAACTGCTTAAATTCATATTGGCAGCAAAACCACCTGTTTTGCCAAATACTACATAGCCAGCACCACTATTGACATCATTTGAATCCGCTCTAAACGCACCAATGATCAAGTCATCAACACCATCGCCATTGACGTCGCCTGCATCACTCACATTTACGCCAGACATGTCACCAGTAGCTACCCCGGAGAGTTTAAAGCCATTGCTGCCATCTAGGCTGCTTAAATTTAGATTGTCACTAAATCCACTGGCTTTACCAAATATCACGTAGCTAGCACCACTATCTGTTCCATTTGTGTCTGCTCCGCTTGCCCCTACAATCAAGTCATCAAAGCCATCACCATTCACATCGCCAGCACTGCTCACTGTACTACCAGAGCTATCAAACTCTGCAACCCCGGAGATTTTAAAGCCGTTGTTACCATCCAAACTGCTCAAATTTAGGGCACTAGAAAAACCACTAAATTTACCGAACACCACATAGCTAGCACCACTATAAGAGCCATTGGGGGCTGCTCCACTTGCTCCAATGATCAAGTCATCGAAACCATCACCATTCACATCACCGGCATTATTCACTGAACCGCCAGAGTAATCTTTTTCTGTGCCGGAGAGTTTAAAGCCATTGCTGCCATCTAGGTTGCTTAACTCAAGGTTCGCAGCAAAACCGCTAGATTTCCCAAACACAACATAGCAAGCACCACTGTAAGGCCCATTTGTGCTTGCTCTAAAAGCCCCTATGATCAGGTCATCAAAACCATCGCTATTGATATCGCCAGCGCTACTTACAGACCAGCCGGATCTGTCACCTCCGGTTGTTCCTGAGATTTCGAAACCATTACTGCCATCTAGGCTGCTTAAATCTAGATTGGCAGTAAAACCACTTGCTTTACCAAAAATCACATAACTAACACCACTCCCAGAGCCATTAGGGTCGGCCCAATTAGCCCCAATAATTACATCATCGAAACCATCACCATTTACATCGCCAGCATTATTCACTGAACTACCTGAGTAGTCTTTTACTGCTACTCCTGATAGCTTAAAGCCGTTGCTGCCATTAAGGCTAGAAAGATTGATATTTGCTTTGGGGACGGCAATTTCAGTTTCAATACTTGCTTCAATCCTAAGTGTAGTGCCGTTATTGATATATTGATTGTAGGTGTGATTGTCTTGCGTAATGTCATTAACTATCTGCCAGCTACCACTGACATTGATGAAGTCAGTACTATCACCACGTATGGTGAGGGTATTGCCATCACTGAGGCTATCAATAATAGTTTTAGTAAGGCTGAGAGTGTTGTTTTGGCCAAGCTCAATTATGTCAATATTTTGAATAATTGCATTGCTTAAATCTAACGTTTGGTTGCTGATTTCTATGATTAAGATATCTGTGCCGTGACCAGCCTGCTCATGAATTTGGTCTTCTTTTCCATACAGATAAACATCATTACCCTCACCACCATCCAGTGTGTCATTTCCAGTGCCGCCATCTAAGGTGTTGTTACCTGAGTTACCTATGAGGAGGTTGTCTAGCCCATTACCGGTGGCGGTGATGTTTTGGCTACCAGTCAGCGTGATATTTTCTATGTTGCTGATGTTATTGAGATTGTAAGAGACCTGAGTCTCAATTGTGTCGATGCCCTGATCTGCTAGTTCTACGATTTGGTCATTGGCGTTGTCAATCACATAGGTGTCATTGCCGGCGCCGCCCTTCATGGTGTCAGCACCAGTGAGACCGTCCAAGCGGTTGTCACCTTGGTTGCCGACAATGAGATTGTCTAGGCTGTTGCCAGTGCCATTGATGTTGTTGGAGCCAATAAGGACGAGGTTCTTCAGGCCATCATCTAGTGTGTAACTGACATTCTTAATGGCTGTGTCGTCAGCCTGCATTTGCAGGTCTGCAATACTAAAGATGGGCTTATTACTAAGCATAGCGATTTTATAGGCGGCTTGTGCACCGGTACCGTCTGCATCGTAATAAAGTGCACCAGTGCTGGTGTTGTATATCAGATAGCTCGTGCTGCTTGTTGCTGCGGTTAAGCCTGCGCCACTAGTGATATTGGCGTCGGTCGCACCTATCAAGGATGAGAACTTTTTGAGGTCTATCGAGAGGTAGTCTTCGTTATGCGTGAAGTCGGTGATTTCATCAACTTCGGTGGTATTGGTGAGGCTGCTGTTGAGTTGAAATACATCTACGCCTAAACCACCAGTCAGCGTGTCGTTGCCTAAACTGCCATCAATAATGTCATCCGCACTGGAGCTTATGATGCTGTTGTTGCCAGCATTTCCACGAATGTTGAGCGTGGTCGTAACTTCTGCGGCATCTAGGTTAAGGTTGACAGTGTCAGCGCCTGTGCCAAGTTGAACGATTTCAATACCAGTATCTGTGGCATAGAGTTTCAGGCTATCGTTGCTGGAGGTGCTGATGAATTGAACGGTATCTATGCCGGTAGTGCCACTGTCTTTGATTTCTGATGTTAGGTGATTGCCTGCGGATTTGATGAGATAAACATCATTACCCTCACCACCATCCAGTGTGTCATTTCCAGTGCCGCCATCTAAGGTGTTGTTACCTGAGTTACCTATGAGGAGGTTGTCTAGC
>Ga0265327_10003932_pt1 | contig 13611 bp, 11 predicted proteins | sample 41621metaG_FD_202089 | JGI IMG/M metagenome (GOLD analysis project Ga0265327, IMG submission 202089) | Rhizosphere microbial communities from Carex aquatilis grown in University of Washington, Seatle, WA, United States - 4-16-21 metaG | ecosystem: Host-associated > Plants > Roots > Rhizosphere... | reverse complement strand
ATATAAAAATGGGAGAGATGAAACGCGAGGTTTGCACGGCCTGTCACGATCCGCATCACCCGAAATTTCCCGGCCGCAAGCCCGCGCCGGGACCGCATTTACTCCACCCCGTCGCCGAAACTCACGCACGGAAGGAATCTTAACATGTCGAACTGCAATCAAAATTCTGGAAATTGCGGATGTAACAAGCCAGCCGAAGGCGTCAGCCGCCGTAGTTTTTTGCGCACCTCCGCCGTCGCCGTCGCGGGAGTTGCCGCGATGGCCGCCGCACTGGAACCGTTGCGTGACCTGACGGATTACACGTCGATGGAGAAGTTCTTCCAAAAGCATTATCGCGAGATGACGCCGGACGAAATGGGGCTCGTGCTGAAACGCATCGAGAAAGAGGTTGAGAAGCAATACGGCATTCGCCCGCACGTGAAGGATTACAAACCGATGGACGGCGTGGAGTTTGTTTATTGCCTCAATCTGACGCGTTGCATCGGTTGCCGTAAGTGCGTGCACGCGTGCGCGCAGGAAAACAATTTGTCGCGCAACCCGGAAATGCAATACATCCGCGTGCTCAAAATGCCGCACGGATCGCTCAATCCGGAAGAAGGCCAGCACAATTACAGTCCGGCGCAAGTTCCAGAGAAGGGCTTCTTCTACATGCCGGTGGCGTGCCAACAATGCCGCAACTCGGCATGCAGCAAGGTTTGTCCCGTGAAGGCGACCTGGACGGAGTCGGACGGAATTACTGTGATCGATTACGACTGGTGCATTGGCTGTCGCTATTGCGAAGCTGCCTGTCCCTACTTTGCGCGTCGCTTCAATTGGACGAAGCCGGAAGTTCCGAAGGAACGGCTTAACCCGAACATGTCATACCTCGGAAATCGTCCGCGCCGCCAGGGCGTCATGGAAAAGTGCCATTGGTGCATTCAACGGACGCGCGCAGGAAAGATGCCCGCGTGCCATGACGTTTGCCCGGCGGGCGCTCGCAAATTTGGCAACGTGCTCGACCCGAATAGCGAGGTGTATCACATCCTTCGCGAGAAGCGCGTGTTCATCCAATTGAAGGAGGAAGTCGGGAACAATCCACGATTTTATTACTATTTTGACGTATGATTCAGGCTGCAAAAAATTATATTCGGTTTCTGTGGCGTTGCGCGAACCTCGCGTTCGTGGGTGACTGGCGCTATTACCTGTGGACCGGCACGCTTATCGCACTGTGCCTGGTTGGGCTGAATGCGTATTGCAAACAGTTCGTGCATGGGTTGGTGACGACGAACATGAGCGATCAGGTTTCGTGGGGCGTTTATATCTCCAACTTCACGTTTATTGTCGGTGTCGCGGCGGCCGCGGCGATGTTGGTCATTCCGGTTTATATATATGACAACGAAGAGTTGCATGACCTGGTGATCTTCGGTGAGTTGCTGGCGGTGGCATCGATTTTGATGTGCCTGGCGTTCGTGACGGTAGATCTCGGTCGGCCTGATCGTTTCTGGCACTTGATTCCCGGGATTGGCCAGTTCAACTTTCCTCACTCGATGTTGAGTTGGGACGTTGTGGTGCTCAACGGCTATCTGGTGTTGAACGTGTATATATGCGGCTATCTGCTTTACGCGCGGTATCGCGGCCTCAAGCCGACGAAATGGTTTTATATTCCGTTCGTTTTTATCGCGATCGTTTGGGCGATTTCGATTCATACCGTGACTGCGTTTCTATACGTCGGTCTGGGTGGACGTCACTTCTGGAATTCCGCCATTGTTGGACCGCGCTTTTTAGCATCGGCATTCACGGCTGGACCGGCACTAATTATTTTGGCGTTGCAAGTGATTCGAAAGGTCACAGCGTATCGGATTACAGATAAAGCTTTGTTGACCCTGCGGGGCATTGTCCAGGTTTCGATGCTGATCAACGTGTTCCTGTTGTTGAATGAAGTCTTCAAAGAGTTTTACAGCAAATCGAAGAACGTTTCGTCGGCCACCTATTTGTTCTTCGGTTTGGAAGGACATCACGCGCTGGTGCCATGGATTTGGACGGCGGTAATATTCAATTTGATTGCCATGTTTTTGTTGATCCTTCCGATGAGCCGCAGCTTAAAATGGCTGGATGTAGCGTGCGTCTTGGCGATTGTCGGAATTTGGATTGAGAAGGGGATGGGGTTGGTTGTTCCAGGATTTATTCCGACGCCGCTGGGAGAAATTGTGGAGTATTCGCCGAGCTTGAATGAAACGCTGGTCTGCGTCGGTATCTGGTCGTTTGGCTTCCTGGCTTACACGGTTTTTCTGAGAATGTCGGTGCCGATTTTGCAAGGACGGCTTTCCAAAGCGACGGAAAATACTTCGATGCACGACGTGGTTTTTCCAGAAGAGGCACAAACAATTGGCGGTGGATCGAAACAAACAGCCAAGGCATAGTCCCATGGAAAAGAAATTAACAGTTGAAGATGCCCGGCAATCGCTCACAGCTCATGCAGGTGACAGAGGCGCGCAGGTTAATGAGAAATACGGCCCCCACATCGGCTGGAACGAGCTACAGACGATTATGGAAGATCGGACGTGCGTTCGCTACCCGTGCACGATCGTATTTGATACGGCTGGGTTACAGGCCGGCGAAATGGCGCATCCTGAACCGTTGGGAGAAACGCCGGAAGATGGTTTCAAAATTTTCGTTCATCCAATCCTGATGACCCGATTGGACCAGGTTCCTGCTGTGGTGCTTTATCAGATTGTTCTGGTGAATTATGGCGAGTTCGCTGCGGCGAATGACGCCGAAGTTTTCGGGGCGCATGCTTTAGGCATTTCGGTCGATGAATACTATGCAACCCTATGTGGGGTTGCTGATCTCATCGAGGAAGTGGCTGCGTAGGGTTTCAAGGTCTTCTGCCGAAATCAAATTTCACGAATCGCAAGCAGCACACCGTTTCTTGTTCCGCATTCGCATGAAGATGTTCGGCACTCTTTTTAAATATTTGTTTTGTTTACAACGTAAAGTTTTTCTCGTGCTTCGGTGCGTTTTTCCTTTTCTCACTGGGAGGTATGGCCAAATGCAGTCGCGAGCATGACAAAAAAAGTCAACTAATTGGCAATTGGGGTGAAGCACTGATGAGGCCTTCTGTTCATTCTGACACCGTGAAAGTTAACGATGCTAATGCGCAAGCGGGTCGAGGTGACCTCAATGTATTGGCATCTCCAACTGCAACAATTCAACCACCACATATGAAAGTATCAAAATTATACGCAACAATCATCGCCGTAGGCGGATTGACTGTGGCTTTATCAGCCGCAGATCCAAATGAAACCTGGGAGAAGAACTGTGCCAAATGCCACGGTGCGGATGGTGCCGGCCAAACGAAAATGGGCGCGAAAATCGGTGTGAAAGATTTCACCGACCCGAAATATCAAGCGACGTTCACTGACGAAAAGGCAGTCGCCGCCATCAAAGAAGGTGTGAAGGAGGGCGAAAAGGTCCGCATGAAACCGCTCGAAGGCGCGACCGACGCGGATGCAAAAGCGCTCGTAGCCAAGGTGCGCGGATTCAAGAAGTAATTTCACCGCCGGTCGTGAACGGGTTGCGACCGGCGTTGCTTTCCTGCTGGAAATCGTCCGGCGTGTTGGAGCTTGGCGTCGGAACGAAAACGTAAGCTCAGGAGATAAACATGAAAAAGCAATTGTTGATACTGGGAATAGCAATCTCGGCTCTTGGCCTGATCAGCCTCCGTGCCGACGATACCCAGGCCAACTACGACAAACAGTGCGCCAAATGCCACGGACCCGACGGCAAAGGCGACACGAAAATGGGTAAGAAACTTGGTGCGAAGGATTATACCGACGCAAAAATTCAAGCCGAGTTCAAGGACGAAGATGCCACCAAATCAGTCAAGGAAGGCTTGAAGGACAAGGACGGCAAGACGCTGATGAAACCAGCGGAAGGCTTGAGCGACGATCAAGTTAAAGCGCTCGTAGCCAAAATGCGCAGTTTCAAAAAGTAAGCTGCATCAGTTGTTAGTTATAACCCTCTCCTCGTAAACGAGGAGAGGGCTGGCAGGGAAGTAGTGCAAGCGGTTTGCGGAGAACAATAGAATTTCAAATCAATTATATGGCCTTGAATCCAACAGACCAACCGGCAACACGCCCCTCGATGTTTCGCAATTGGCTCAGCTTGAGCGGTCTGGTCATTATCGTTGCGAGTATTTTTTCGTTTTTGCTGCTGTTCGTCCTTGATTCATTTTCGCACTTTGCGAATCCGTACATCGGTATTTTAACGTATCTGATTGCGCCAGGCTTTTTGGTGGTTGGGTTTTTGATGTTCGTCGTCGGTGCAATTTTCTGGCGGCGGAAAGCGGCGAAGACGGTCGGACCAGCGCCGATACGGATTGATTTATCAAAACCTAAAGACCGGCGTTTGCTCGCCGGATTTTTAGCGGGTAGTGTGGTATTTTTGTTGGCAACGGCGGTCGGTAGTTATCACAGCTATCATTACACCGAATCGGTCCAATTCTGCGGTCAGGCGTGTCATGGTGTGATGAAACCGGAGATGGTCAGTTACCAACATTCGCCGCACGCGCGGGTGGCTTGCGCAGAGTGTCACATCGGTAAAGGCGCGGGTTGGTATGTGCGTTCCAAATTGTCCGGTAGCTACCAGGTTTATGCGACACTTGCCAAAAAGTATCCGACACCAATTCCGACTCCGGTAAAAAATCTACGCCCCGCCCAGGAAACGTGCGAGCAATGTCATTGGCCGAAAAAATTCGTCGGCAACGTGGAACGCACGTTCAATTACTTTTTGACTGACAAAGATAATTCGCCGTTTTCGATTCGTATGTTGTTGAAAGTTGGCGGTGGCGATCCGACACACGGGCCTGTCGGTGGAATTCATTGGCACATGAACGTTGGCAATAAAATCGAGTATGTCGCGGTCGACGATGCGCGACAGAAGATTCCATGGGTCCGTATGACGGACCCGCAAGGCGTGGTGCGTGAGTTTCGTGATCCGAAGTATACGAATGACCTAAGCCAGTTTGCGGTTCGCAGAATGGATTGCATGGATTGCCATAATCGTCCGGCTCATCGCTATGAAACTCCCGAGAACGCGGTGAATTTGGCTCTTCAGCTTGGAAAACTTGATCGGTCGCTGCCATATATTAAAACCAACGCGATTGGTGTTTTGGTGAAGCCTTACAAAGATGACGCCGAAGCGGCACAAGGTATTGCCACGACCTTATTGAACACATACGGTGAAGAACCGCGTGTGCGCACTGCAATTGACACCGTGCAGCAGATTTACACTAACAATTTCTTTCCTGATATGAAAGCAACGTGGCGGGCATATCCGGACAACATCGGGCACAAGGATTGGCTGGGTTGTTTCCGTTGTCACGATGGCAAGCATGTGACGAGCGACCGCGCTCTAAGCATCAAGGCAAATGATTGCGACGCGTGTCATACAATCATCGCCCAGGGCAAAGGCAAGGAACTGGAACAATTGGCCTTAGGCCAGAAATTCAAACATCCCGAGGAAGAATACGACCCCGCATATCTTTGCACAGACTGTCACAACGGTGGGTTGTAGTAGTTGCAGTTGTAGGATGAGGCACGGAGGTTTTTACTTTCGTGCCTCTCTTCTTGTTGCGCTGGATTTTGTCACGCTCGTCACAAGAAATGTTGTTGCTTGTTGTGCGTCAACTATTTGCATTGCAAAAAATGTGGAACGTAACACAAGCCGCGGAGAGCGACGGCGCATTGATAAGCGCATTATCCTGACATGAACCTATTCGGGATTCGCGGGCGTGCAGGGAACTCTCGCTACTTCGCTTTGTTTGTCACGCTGGCATCTCTTCTTTTTGGCGGCACTTCTTTTGTCGCCGCCGAAACATTTTCTAATCAGGATTGCCTCGACTGCCATACCGACCCAACCACTTCGCGCATGGTCAATGGCAAGTCTGTGCCGATTGCCGTTTTTCCGACGAATACTTTCAAGGCATCGATCCATGGAAAACTGAATTGCGTGGATTGCCATCGCGGCTTCAAAGATCTGGTGCACGAAGCGCACCCTCCGGCGCCGCGTTGTGATAATTGTCACGAAGCGAAATCGGACCACGACAAAGCGGTGAAGAACTACTCCGAAAGCATCCATGGCGTGAGCAAGGCGATGGGTGCCTCAGCAGCGGCAGGTTGCGCGGATTGTCATGGGACTCACAACATCATGGCGGTGAAAGATCCGGAATCACCAGTTTACAAACTGAATCTTCCGCGCACGTGCGCGAAATGTCACAGCAACGCGGGGATCACTTCAGAATACCGGATGAAGTATCCGGAGGTTGCGTCGCAGTACATGGACAGCATGCATGGCAGAGCGCTTTTGAAAATGGGATTGATTGTCGCGCCCTCGTGCAATGATTGCCATGGCGTGCACGACATCAAGCGAAGCGTTGATCGGAGTTCTTCGGTCAACCACGCAAACGTCGCGACGACTTGCGGCAAGTGCCACTACGGAATCGAAAAGCAATATGACGCGAGCGTGCACGGGCAGCTTCTCGCAAAAGGTGACAAGCGCGGCCCGGTCTGCACGGATTGTCATTCCGCACACGAAATTTCCTCGCCCGAACGAACTAATTTCAAGGAACTCAGTGACGAGCGCTGCGGCAAGTGCCATCAGGATCGCCTCGAACATTATCGCGACACTTATCACGGCAAAGCGATGGCGCTCGGCACAGCAAACTCCGCGCCGGAAGTGGCCGCTTGTTACGATTGCCACGGCGCGCACGATGTTTTGCCGCGTAAGAATCCGGCCTCACATTTGTCGAAGGCAAACATTGTCTCGACGTGCAGGAAATGCCATGCGGACGCAAGCGAGAGTTTCGCGCAATACGTACCGCATGCGAATCCGCTCGATCACAAAAATTATCCAGCACTCAACGCCGTGTTCTTTGGAATGACGTCGTTGTTGATTGGCGTGTTCGCGTTTTTTGGCGGGCACACGGCGTTGTGGATTTTCCGGTCCGGTTACTTGTATGTGAACGATTCGAAAACGTTTCGCGAAGCAAAAGTTCATGCTCAACAGCGCGGCGGAGAATGGTTCACACGCTTCCAGCCTTACGAACGGTTCCTGCACTTCCTCGTGGTCACAAGCTTTCTGCTGCTCGTTATTACCGGGATGCCGTTGAAGTTCTATTATACGAGTTGGGCCAAGTCGATGTTCGCCATTCTCGGCGGGACGCAGGTCGCGCGGGTGCTTCATCACTTCGGCGCGATTATTACGTTCCTGTATTTTGGTCTGCACATCGGTCGTTTGTTGGCGAACAGTTGGAGAAAGCGTGAGACATTGCGGGATCCAGCCACCGGAAAATGGTCGGTTTCACGATTGCTGCATGTTTTATTTGGTCCGGATTCCATGATTCCGACGTGGCAGGACGCGAAGGATTTCGTCGCGCATCAAAAATGGTTCTTCGGCAAAGGTCCGAAACCAGAGTTTGATCGCTGGACGTATTGGGAAAAGTTCGATTACTTCGCCGTGTTCTGGGGCGTGTTTGCGATTGGTATGTCGGGATTGATCATGTGGTTCCCACAGTTCTTTTCGAAGATCCTGCCTGGCTGGGCGATTAACATCGCGCTGATCGTTCACTCCGACGAAGCGCTGCTCGCGGCTGGATTTATTTTCACGGTTCACTTTTTCAATACGCACTTCCGTTTGGAAAAATTTCCAATGGATACCGTAATTTTCTCCGGACGCATTTCGAAAGCGGAAATGCTGCACGAACGCAAACGTTGGTATGACCGCCTGCTTGCGTCTGGCAAGCTGGATCAATACCGCGTCAAAGATGAGTGGGAGCGCTGGAAGGGAATTGCGCGCAGCTTTGGATATATCTTCTTCGGTTTAGGCTTGGTCCTGTTGGCGTTGATTATCTACGCCATGGTAACCCGCCTGGCTCACTGAGAGGCTATATGAAAAAAACATGTCGGACATGCGGTCAGGCGCTGTTCGTGTTGGCGCTCCTGCTTTGGTGTGGGGCGAAAATGTTCGCTGCGGAAATCAGCAACGCAGATTGCTTGTTGTGTCACGAGGACAAGACGCTCACCGCGACGAACAAAGCCGGCGTCGTGCGCTCTATTTTCTGCGACGTGAGCAAGCTCAGCGCATCGGTGCACAAGACCAATTCGTGCGCGAGTTGTCACAATGATCTCACCGATAAACATCCCGACGACAATATCCCCGCAAAACTGGTCGACTGCGCGCGCTGTCACCAGACGCAATCGGATAACTACATGGCAAGTGTGCATGGGTTGGCGGCGAAGAAAGGCGCGACCAACGCGCCGACTTGCGTCAACTGCCATGGTAACCACAGCGTCATTGCTTCTGCTCTGCCCGAGTCGCCGCTGAATTTTTCGCACATCACTCAAACCTGCGGTCAGTGTCACAAACAGCCGGCAGCAGACGTCGCGATTAGCGTGCACGGGCAGGGCTCAGCGCAAGGCAAACGCGAAGCCGCCACGTGCACCGATTGCCATGCCGAACATAAGATCGAAGTATTAAAGGCGAGATCGCCTTTGGACATTTCGAGAATGGTTTGCAGCAAGTGCCATGAGTCGGAACGAATCAATACCAAGTTCCGCATGCCCAGTGACCGCGTGAGGACGTTTTTTGAAAGTTATCACGGGTTGGCGGCAAAATACGGTTCCACGCTTGCAGCCGATTGCAGTAGTTGCCATGGCGGCCATAAAATACTTCCGTCGACAGATCCGCGTTCGACAATTAACAAGGACCATTTAGTCCAGACATGCGGCAAGTGTCACCCCGGTGCAAACGAACGTTTCGCCTTGAGTAAAGTCCACGTCGACATCGACAGTAGCAAAGCAGGGGCGGACCTGGGCGAAAAGGTGAATTGGTGGATTCGCAAAGTGTATCTCGCTCTGATTGTTGGAGTGATCGGTCTAATGGTCGTCCACAACGGAATTCTAATGGGCAGAAAAGTTGCGGCGCGACGTCACGTGACTGGCGCGACTGTCGTTCGCATGGATCTTTCGCAACGCATTCAACATGCGGTGCTCGGAATCAGTTTCGTTGTGCTGGCGTGGTCCGGCTTTGCGTTGAAATTCCCAGACAACTGGCTGGCGCATGCGTTGGGCACGGAAGCGGTGCGCAGTTGGACGCATCGTATCGCGGCCATCGTGATGCTCGCCGGCGGCGTTTATCACATTGGCTATCTCATCGGTTCACGGCAGGGCCGTCGGCTCCTGAAAGACATGCTGCCGGTGCCGAAGGATGTTCGCGACGTTGAAGACCAGGTGCAGTATCTCCTTGGAATCACTCCATTGAAGCCGCGCTTCGCACGATTCTCCTACGTTGAAAAGATGGAGTATTGGGCGGTGGTGTGGGGAACGATTGTGATGGGCACAACCGGTTTCATGATTTGGTTTAAGATGGACGTTACGAAGTTCCTCCCGCGTTGGTGCGTCGATGTCGCGACAACGATACATTTTTATGAAGCGATACTGGCATGCCTGGCGATTCTGGTGTGGCACTTCTACAGCGTGATCTTTGACCCGGATATCTATCCCTACAATCGCGCTGCCATTAACGGAAAAATGCCGCTCGAATTATACGAAGAGGAACATCCGCTGGATGAAACGACGATCAAAGGCGAAAGTGCGCCTGCGCCGAAGCGCGACATCGAACCTGCGAAATAATCACGGATGTTCCGCGAGAAACTTCTCGCGATATGCCTTTCGGAATTGATTCGCGGCGGCGCTGCTGGTGATGCAGGCGTCCCAGTCCATTTCTGGACGAGGGCCGATCTTTTTTGGCGGGACTACGGTCCCAGTGTACCGCACAGAAAGTTCGTGGAACGTTTTTCCCCATTCTTTAACGTGACCGTCAACGCCAAGCAGGCCGGTGAGTTCGCTGCAATCGCCAGCGCCTGGATGGTCGTAGAGTCCCCAATTCAACCAGCCAACAACGAAACCAGAGGACGTTTCGATCTCGTGTTTTAGAAACTCAGCTTGTTGTTCTTCGGTCGCGAGCGGATGTGCACCATGGTCGAACTTCGGCTTTTCTTTGCCGCCGTACCAGCCGAATTCTGCCATCACGACTGGCTTGCCAACTTTGGCGACTTCACGAACGATGCCTTCGAGGTAAGCGAGGTTGGCTAACTCATTAGCTTTCGTTTTGTATTCGAACCCGCCGCCCTCCGATGGATAGAAATGGATTTCCAAAAAATCCAGATAACGAGCCTGCCGTTTCGGAACAAAACCCGTGAAGTCCGCGATGCCTTCCCAATACCTCGATGGGACGGTTGTTTGCAAACAACCGACGGTCGTCAGGGCTCCGGGATCGGCAATTTTGATGGCAGCAGCCTGTCGACTGGTCCACTCGTCGGCAATGTCTTCGCGGAAATGTTGGAAGTCGAGAATCTCCGGGTTCTTCATCGCATCATGCGGTTTGGGAATGCGAATCTTTCCGAAGGCGAGGTTGCTGTTGGTGCGCCAGGCGAGGTTCAGGCTTTGGATCGTGACATATTTCCTTTTCAGCCAATCATTCCAGCGGCGGAGGATAATTTCGTTGTTCCAGGTGATGCTGGGTTCGTTTTTCAGATCGTAGGCGAAGATGACATGGCGATTACGATAACGCGCAGCGAACTTCTTCCAAAATTCGCAGGTGTAATCGAGCGTTCGTTCGTCTTCGAGCGCGACCGGTTTCCAGTGTGGCGAACCTTCCCAGAATTCGGGCCCGGCGGGATGGACATAAATTCCTGACTCCTCCGCGATGCTCAGAAACTGGTCGAACTTGGCGATGCCGTTAGTGTTCAGTTCGCCAGGCTCGAAATGCATTGAATGATAGGTCAGAAAAACGCGCACGCAGTTCACGCCGAGTTCTTTCATGCACGCGAAATCTTTGCGTGTGGCTTCGGCGTCGAACGTTTTCCAAATCTGCGGAGCCCAGCCAGTGCCGGGGCGATAGTAATTCACTCCGAACGGAACAAACGGTTTGCCATATTCAGTTACAAAAGTGCGGCTGTCGCTTGCAATGCGGATTTTCGGCAATTGCGCCGACGAAGCGGTCAGCGTCAGGGTGAGCAGCAGAAGAAATACTCGGCTAAACATTCGCAGCGACGCTATCTAAACAACCGGCGATTGTCGATTCCGAGGCTTGCTTTGAATTCGCTTCTCCGCATCCTTTTTCCATGCGTCTCGTTTGTCTCTTGCTGTTGGCGTGCATCACTGCGCGCGCAAATGTTGATTGGCCGGAAATGCGCGGCCCGACGCAGAACGGTCACGCGCCGAACACAGGCTTGCCAATTCACTGGAGCGAAAAGGAAAACATCAAATGGAAAACAGAAATTCCTTTGCGCGGTTGGTCCACGCCAGTGATTGCGGATGGACAAATCTGGATGACCACAGCAGACCCCGCCGGACATAACTTCTTTGTGATTTGCGTCGATGCGGGCTCGGGCAAAATCACGGTTAACAAACAACTGTTCCACTGCGATAATCCTGAAATCCTCGGGAATGATGTGAATAGCTACGCAACACCGTCGCCCGTGATCGAGGTCGGTCGTGTGTATGTGAATTTCGGAAGCTATGGAACAGCCTGCCTCGATACGAAAACTTCCGACGTCATCTGGAAACGGGACGACTTGCCGTGCCGCCATTTTCGTGGACCCTCCTCGTCGCCGGTGCTCTTCGGTGACCTGTTGATCGTCACTTTGGACGGCGTTGATCTTCAATACCTCGTTGCGTTGAACAAGAAGACCGGCAAAACAGTTTGGAAAACCGGCCGCTCCGCGGTCTGGAATGATGCCGACGAAGGGCCGCTCGCAAAAATCGGCGACCATCGCAAAGCGCATAGCACACCCATTATTGCAATGGTCGGTGGACATGCGCAATTGCTGAGCTCCGGCGCAAAAGCCGCGTATGGATACGACGCAAAAACCGGTCGTGAGTTATGGAAAGTGACGCACCTGGATTATTCCTCCGCGCCGCGCCCGATCTTTCACAACGGCCTCGCCTACTTCGTGAGCGGCACTGCGAAGACCGATTTATTCGCGGTCAAACCCGATGGCCACGGCGATGTGACTCAAACCCATGTCCCATGGCATTTGCGGACGCACGTCGGAAAATTCTCGTCGCCAATCTTTGTCGACGGGTTGATTTACACGGCAGCGGGCGAGAGCTTTGTTTCGTGTGTCGATGCGGCGAATGGAAATGTGGTTTGGACGGAACGACTCGGCGGAACTTACGAAGGCTCGCCCATTTATGCTGACGGTCATTTGTATTTCTTCGACCAGGAAGGGACGGCGTCGGTGCTCAAGCCGGGTCGCACCTGCACGGTGCTTGCGACGAACAAACTCGATTCTGGCCTGATGGCTTCGCCTGCCGTCAGCGGTCGTGCGTTGATCATTCGCACGAAGACTCATCTTTACCGGATCGAAAAATAATTGCTCGGGGAAAGTTGTAATTGCCTTAAGGGATTGTTCCACTTCGACTGCGAGGTACGTTTTTATCAACAGGAGGGACTATATGCACATAATTGGAATGATTATCATTGGGTTGATTGTGGGAATCGTTGCGAAGTTGCTGATGCCCGGGCGTGATCCCGGTGGGTTTGTTATCACCGCGTTGCTTGGTATCGCCGGGTCTCTGGTAGCGTACTACATTGGCCGCGCGGTTGGATGGTATCGCCCGGATGATTCGGCGGGGTTCATCGCATCCGTGATCGGCGCAATTATTCTGTTGGCCTTGTATCGGATGGTGACTCGCAATCGCCAAATTCAAGCCTGACAATCAAGCATAGAAAATCGAGCAATCTCTCAGTTTGGTTTGAGTAGACGGCTCGATTTTCTTCGGCGCACCCCCGGGCTCATACTCGTCGAGCATGGGTTTTGGGATGCGGAATATGGTTTGCGCCGCTTTGATCGCGGGTAGCGGCGGGACAATGCTCGGACAACCAGTCGTCGACGTTAGCGACACGCAAGTGGTCGAAGGCAATTCCGGCACAACCAACGCGGAATTTGTAATCACGCTTTCCGCTCCGCAGACCAACGACGTGACGGTCGCTTACACCACGTTTGAAGTTCCCTACGATTACTTAAATCAACCTTATCCGGCGCACAGTGGTGCTGATTTTATTGCGACCAATGGAGCGATCACCTTTGCGCCAGGGGAAACGAATAAATCTGTTTTCGTCCAGGTTATTGGCGACACCGTGAACGAGGCGAACGAACCATTCGGTTTGGGACTGACGTTGCAGGGCCCCGGCACTTTGACGCACTCGAGCGCGCGTTGTCTCATCTTGGATGATGACCCATTGGAAATCTATCTTAACCCTACGTCAGCTCTCGAAGGTTCCAGTGGCAATGCCGGTCTGCTTCCTTGCAGTGTAACAACGTTCCAACAAACCGAGCAGTTCGTCTATGGCCTCAGCTATGCCGCAAACGGCACGGCCACTGCAGGAAATGATTACTACGGCGGTTCACCGTTGCGCTGGACCCTTGATCCCGGGCCGCCGCGAACTGAAACGGTTGGATATGTTCCGCTGATCGGTGATGACATCAATGAGGACGATGAAACCGTTCTCATCAGCGGGGGCTTAGGTATTGGTCGATTCGATACGAACCCGCAGAACGCACGTGGA
>Ga0265327_10003931_pt1 | contig 13612 bp, 10 predicted proteins | sample 41621metaG_FD_202089 | JGI IMG/M metagenome (GOLD analysis project Ga0265327, IMG submission 202089) | Rhizosphere microbial communities from Carex aquatilis grown in University of Washington, Seatle, WA, United States - 4-16-21 metaG | ecosystem: Host-associated > Plants > Roots > Rhizosphere... | reverse complement strand
CTGCCGGATACCGCGATCCGTTTTGAAGGTGCATCGGCATCGGTGTTTGCCGTGGCGAACGGCAAGGCAGTCAGAGTACCGATCAAGATCGGCGAACGTGCCAACGGCGTGGTGGAAGTGTTGCAGGGGGTCACCCCCGGCATGCAGATCATCAGCGGTGCCGTCGCCTTTTTGCATCAAGGTGACGCGGTTCATCTTGCGCCATCCAGCACACAAGGCAAGCAATGAGCGCTAAGGGTGGTTTGCGCATCTCATCGTGGGCGATCCAGCACCCGCTAGTACCGTTCATTATCTTTGTCGGGCTGTTGCTGGGCGGTATCTCGGCATATTCCAAACTTCCCGTTAACAATCTGCCAAATGTAGATATTCCCATCATCAATATCACCGTCGCGCTCCCAGGCGCTGCGCCCAGCGAGATCGAGTCGCAGATCACCAGCCGCGTGGAATCTGCAGTAGCAGGTGTAGGCAGTATCAAGCATATTTATTCGACGGTGACCGACGGCGTATCCAATACCCAGATCGAGTTTCAGCTCGGGGTGGATATCAATCAGATGCTGTCTACGGTACGCAACCAGATGATAGAGGTGCGCCCGCTGTTGCCTAATAACATCGAGGAACCGCAGATCCAGCGCCTGGATATCGATGCGGTACCGGTGCTGACATTCAGCGTACAAGCCTCTCATCAGTCGCTGGAGCAGATGTCGTGGTTCATCGATGATCAGGTGATGCGTTCACTGCTGGCGATCAAGGGCGTGGCGAAAGTGCAGCGTCAGGGCGGACTGGAGCGCGAGATACGCATAGAACTCGACCCCACGCGCTTGCAAGCCTATGGCGTTACCGCGGAAGCGATCAATCAGCAGTTGCGCCAGACCGTGGCCGATGGCCCCGCCGGCCGCATCGATAACGGCAAGCAAGAGACTTTAATCCGCGCCATCGGCGAGCCGCGCGACGTTGAAACGCTGGCCAATATGTCATTGGTGCTTCCGGGCAACCGCTCGGCGCTATTAAAGGATCTGGGCGTGGTCACCGATACCACTACAGAAGCTCGCCAGCTGGCCTGGCTGGACCGCCAGCCGGTGGTGGCATTCGCCATCTATCGCGCCAAATCAGCCAGTGAAGTCAGTGTGGAACGCAGCGTGAATGCCGCGCTGGATAAGCTCAAAATGACGAATCCGGATATCCAGTTCACGCAGATACAATCTCTGGTGGAATTCACCAAGGCTAGCTACCACTCGGCGCTGTGGTCATTCATGGAAGGTGCGTTACTGGCTGCTGCGGTGGTATTCCTGTTCCTGCGCAACTGGCGTGCGACGTGGATCACGGCGCTGGAGATCCCGCTTTCCGTGATTCCCACCTTCTTTGTCATGCAATGGCTAGGCTTTTCGCTGAATATGGTGAGCCTGCTGGCGCTATCCTTGGTATCCGGCATTCTGGTGGACGACGCCATCGTGGAGATCGAGAACATCATGCGTCACCTGAAAATGGGGAAGACGCCTTACCAGGCGGCCATGGACGCAGGAGACGAGATAGGCCTGGCAGTATTGGCGACCACCCTGGTGATCGTCGCCGTATTCGTGCCGGTGAGTTTCATGCCGGGGGTAGTAGGGCAGTATTTCATCCAGTTCGGTCTTACCGTAGCCGTTGCCACTTTGTTCTCGCTACTGGTGGCGACCCTGATCACACCAGTATTGGCAGCTTATTTTCTCAAGCCGAGCGGGCATCAGCAGGCTGAACATCTGCCGTTCTGGATAGGCTCTTACCGAAGGTTGCTGGAACGTGCGTTGCGTCACCGCATTATCACGCTGATGGTGGCGATCCTCATCCTGCTGGCTTCGTTCGGTATCATCCGCTGGCTACCTACCGGCTTCATGCCTGCAGAAGACAAATCGCAGGCCATGCTGCAAGTTGAGCTACCGCCGGGCTCACGCCTGACCGATACCGACCTAGTGGTACGCGCCTTGTCGGATAAATTGCAGCAACGCCCAGAGGTCAAATATGTATATGCACTGGTGGGCGGTGCCGACAGCGACACCAATATAGAAGGGGATATCCGTCAGGCCACGCTCAGCATACAACTGGTACCACCAAACCAACGTAGCCAGGATATCAAGGCGTTTCAGCACAGCATGCTGGATTCGCTGGCTGAAGTACCTAACGCCCGTACCAGCTTTCTCAACGAGAAAGGCAGCAAGGAAGTCACCTTTCTGCTGGCGGGTGATGATTCTGCACTGCTGCAAAACACGGCTGCACAACTGGAAAGCGAAATGCATACATTGCCGCAGCTGACCGATGTCTCTTCTACGGTACCGTTACCGCGCACCGAGATCGTCATCACACCGCGTAGCGAAGAGGCTGCCAGACTGGGCGTAAGTACCGCAGTCATCGCCAATACTATCCGTATCGCCACTCTGGGCGATCTGAATACCAACCTGGCACGCTTCAATTCCGGCGGCAGGCAAACGCCGATACGGGTATTGTTGGATCCCAGCGCCAAGACCGACGCGGCAGTGATCGGCAGCCTGTTCGTACCCAATAGCGACGGCGGCATGGTGCCGCTATCGGCGGTTGCCGATGTGACGCTGGGAGCCGGGCCGACCAAAATAGAACGCTACGACAGGCAGCGCCAGGTCACGCTGGAAGCCAATCTTAACGGCGCATCGCTAGGTGAGGCACTGGATGCCATAGAGCAGTTGCCGACGCTGAAAAATCTGCCGCACGGCGTCAAACGCTTTGATACAGGGGAGGCCGAACTGCTGGATGAGATGTTCGCTTCATTCACCAGTGCCATGATCGCAGGCCTGGTGATCGTGCTTGGGGTATTGATACTGCTGTTCCGTACCGTGCTGCAACCTTTCACCATCATGACGGCGCTGCCGCTGTCGGTAGGCGGCGCACTGCTGGCCTTGCTGCTGACGCATTCATCGTTGTCGCTACCGGCCATGATAGGTTCGCTGATGCTGATGGGCATCGTCGGCAAGAACGGCATCCTGCTGGTGGACTTCATAATCGAGGAACGCAGGAATACCGACAAATCACGTGTGGAAGCCATTGTTGAAGCCTGTCAACAACGCGCGCAACCTATATTGATGACCACCCTGGCTATGATCGCGGGCATGATGCCTGTCATCCTAGGTCTGGGAGCCGGTACTGCATTCCGTGCGCCGATGGCGATCGCAGTGATCGGCGGGCTGGTGACCTCAACCGCGCTGAGCTTGCTGTTCGTACCGGTGGTTTATACATTCGTGGATGACTTTGAGAGCTGGGTGACACCCAAACTACGCAGGTTCACTACATTGAAATGACTAGCGTAGCGGCGCTACGCTAGCATGATCACACAGATATAACGTGCCCGCCACTGCCAGGGAACATGCCGCCCGGGAACATAGGGTAGCCGGAAGACCCGCCCGGAATCATCAATTCCACAATAAAACTGAAAATACTGACGAAGATGCTGAGGAAGAATGCTGTCCAGAAACTGCTGACGTCGAAACCACTCACCAGATAGGCGACGAACTGCACCATGAGCGCGTTGATCACCAGCAGGAAGAACCCCAGTGTGAGCAGCGTCAAGGGTAAAGTCAAAAAGATGAGTGCCGGCCGCACATAACCATTGACCAGACCCAGTAGCAATGCGGAAATAATAAGTGCGCCAAAGCTGGAAAAAGTCACGCCTTTGAACACATGGCTGGCGACCCATAAGCAGAAGCTCATGGTAGCCCAGTGGAGGAAGAACTGTGGAATATGCGTCATCATGGCGGGCAGGATAACAGATTTCTAATAATGGCGGAGTGGACGGGACTCGAACCCGCGACCCCCGGCGTGACAGGCCGGTATTCTAACCAACTGAACTACCACTCCGCAGTGGCTTACAAGCTTTGCTTTAAATTTAAAGGCAACACCGGAGCGATGCGTTTACATTCAAAATTAAAGGGTTGCTGCACAGCAACCCTTTGGTATTGTGGCGTCCCCACGGGGATTCGAACCCCGGTACTCACCGTGAAAGGGTGATGTCCTAGGCCTCTAGACGATGGGGACTGAGGCTCAATTCGTGGTGGAGGTAAGCGGGATCGAACCGCTGACCTCTTGCATGCCATGCAAGCGCTCTCCCAGCTGAGCTATACCCCCTCGAAAAGGAGGCGCAACTATACGGGAGGCGGCCATCACTGTCAATCTCGATTGGCAAAAAGGCATATTAAACCTGCTTGCTGGCTTGCAATGCGCGCCTGTGGTAACGGAACAGCGTACGCGTGAGCCACTCGTCAAAGTCTTCAGTCATGTCCAGGAATTCGGCAGTGACCTTGACGCCTTTTTCCTGCGGTTGCAATTCTTTCACTATTGCCGGCAAATGCAAAGCCTGAGGCAAGCGCACGTTCAGATACAGATCAACCACAACTGACTGTCCTACATCGGGTACAGTGCCGTTCTCCACCCAAGTGATGCTCTGGCTGAACATACTGACCTGGGTTTCCGGCGGTAATGGTTTGCTCACGCCCATCAGTTGCGCCACCAACAGCAACACTACATCCATTTTGGCCTCTACACGCTCCAGCGCTTTCTGAGTGGCTTCGCCATGAGTCTCATGCTCAGGCGTAACAACATCTATGGCCGCCAGCGCCCGCAATAACGAGATATTGGTCTGCATACGCAACTCCGTGTGAGCACGGGATACTTCTCCTGCGGCAGACCAGGCGATAGGCAGCGTAGCTTCCAATGCAACGGCTGTATTCGGGGTGGCTTCATTCATTGCGATGCCTCCTATCTGGTATTCGACTGCTGTTCAAATTGGCTGAGATCAACACGCGGCGCGGGTTGCCAGTCAGGCTGGCGGAATTCCGCCACGACGTTGGTAAAGATGCCGCCGCGCACGTAAAACTTGGCGGTGAGGCGCATAAAACGTGGCTGGGTAACGGCCACCAGATCGTCCAGGATGCTATTGGTGACGGCTTCATGGAATGCACCCTGATCGCGGAACGACCAGATATACAGTTTCAGGCTTTTCAACTCTACACATAAGCGGTCCGGAATGTAATCCAATATCAATGTAGCGAAATCCGGCTGTCCTGTTTTAGGACAAAGACAAGTAAATTCAGGGATTTCCATGTGAATGTGAAAGTCGCGCTGAGGTTTCGGATTATCAAAAGTTTCCAGCGCTTTAGTTGGTTTTGAAGACATAGGAATGCTCTTTAAATGGATGCCTGACATTATAATGGAGTCTATGCGTCTGACCCATCTTAAACTCGCTGGTTTCAAATCATTTGTTGATCCCACCACCATACACCTCAGCGGGCACCGGGTCGGCATCGTGGGGCCTAACGGCTGCGGCAAATCCAACGTCATGGAGGCAATCCGCTGGGTACTGGGAGAATCCAGTGCACGTGAATTGCGCGGCGATTCCATGCAGGACGTGATCTTCAACGGTTCACTCAACCGCAAACCGGTGTCTCGCGCCAGCGTGGAGCTGCATTTCGACAACAGCCTGGGCGGCGCAGCGGGCTCCTGGGGTCAGTATGCCGAGATCGCCGTAAAGCGCGTGCTGGAGCGGGACGGCAGTTCCAGCTACATCATCAATAATCAGCAAGTGCGAAGGCGCGACATCACCGACCTGTTCCTGGGTACAGGCGTCGGTAGCCGCGCCTATGCCATCATCGGCCAGAACACCATCTCGCGCATCATCGAAGCCAAGCCCGAAGAACTGCGGGTGTACCTGGAAGAAGCCGCGGGCGTCTCGCGCTATAAGGAAAGACGGCGCGAAACCGAATTACGGCTTAAGGATACACGCGAGAACTTGCTGCGCGTGGACGACATACGACGCGAGATAGGCAATCAGATCAGTCTGTTACAGGCACAATCCGAGACCGCACTGTGCTATCGCCAGCTCAAGCAGCAATACGATCTTGCGCAACAATTATTATGGCTGTTGAAAAAGCAGCAAGCGGCAAGCGGCTGGGAAAGTGCCAAGCAGCGCGTGCTGACCCTGGTCAATCAGCTGGAAGCGGAAATGGCCGCGTTGCGCAAATTCGAGTCGGACATAGAGCAAGCCCGGCAAACGCAACTGGAAACAGGCGCGCAGATGCAAAGCGCACAAACCGGCTTTTACGAGAGCAGTGCTGCCCTGGCGAATATCGAGCAACAACTTAAACATGCCGAGGACAGTGCGGCCAGAGCTAAATCCTTGCTGGTCGAACTCAACACACAGCTAGCCAGTGTAGATACCCAGATCAACACTCAGCAAACGTCTTTGACTGAGCAGCAAGCGCAGCTAAAGCAAGCGGAAGTGCAGACAGAGGCGACGCAAGCAGGCCTGCAGCAGGCGCGCAGCGCGTTGCCGGAGTTCGAGAGCAAGCAAAAGCACGCGCAGCAAATGTTAGGTAGCGCGCAAAGCGCTCTTGCCAAGCTTGAACAGAGCCTGCAGCTGAATGTTGCCAATATCCGCCATCAACGCAGCCAGCTGGAGCAGACACAGGTGCGCCAGCAGCGTTTGCAAACGGCTATCCATGCCATCGTGATACCGGAGGAAACTCAGCTCGCCGCTGCCCTGGACCAGCAACAACAGGCGCAACAGGCTTTTGCAGCATTGCAAGCGGAAGTGAGCGCGCTGCAAGCGCAGGAAATCAGCCAGCAGCAGGCTTTTCAGGCTGCACAGCAGGCGTTGCACGAAGCCGCGCGTAACATCGCTGCGCTGGAGGCGCAACAGGCAACATTGCAGAAGATCCAGCAAAGTGTGGGCAATGATGGCGATCTAAAAGCATGGCTGGGCAAGCATCAACTACAGAACAAGCCTCACTTCTGGCAAGGAGTGCGGGTAAGTAAAAGCTGGGAAACCGCCGTGGAAGCCTCGCTGGGCGAACGCTTGAACGCATTGCTGGTTGAGACGCTGACAATGGCCGGCAAAATGGACACGCCACCCTTGCCTTTGGTGCTTTGTGCATCAGGCACCGGTAATGCCGCCAGAACAGACAGCCGCAAAGGCATGCAGGCACTGGCAGGGCAGGTGGAGATATTGCAACCCGACCTCGCAGATGTACTGCATGACTGGCTATCCGGCATTTACACAGCCGATACCCTGGATGCAGCAATCAGCCAGCGGGACCAACTCGCCGCTGGCGAAGCCTATATTTGCCCGCAAGGCCATATCGTCAGCCGACATAGCATCAAACTGCATGCAACGAATGCCACACCATTTCAAGGCTTGCTGGAACGCCAGCGCGAACTGGAAGGCCTGCAACAGCAATTGCCTGCCATGCAACAAGCACTACAAAAGGATCAAACTGCGCTGGAAACCATGAATAAAGCAGTCAGCGACACGCGCAGCTCATTGCAAGCCAAGCGTGTGCAGTTGCAACAGCATACACAGCAGCTACAACGACTTTCCCTGGATGCGGAAAAGCTGGCCCAACAAAGGCAATACGCACAGACGCAACTGCAGCAGACTCAGGAAGAGCTGGATAGAGTCGCTGCGCAACTGATTGAAGTGAATAATAAAATCAATGAATACGAAGCCGAGAAACTAAGATTTGAGACAGATCATGCCGCGTTACGTCTGCAACAGGATCAGGCCAGAGCGGCGTTAAGCAGTGCGGATTCGGAATTGAGCGGGATGCGCGAGGTGCTGCGCAAAGCCGAATTTGAAGCACAGGAAAAAGGCTATCTCCTGAAAACTATCTCTAATAAAATCATTGAATTAAATAACTCTGTTAAAGTTTTCACCGATCAAAAATCCAATCTGCAAAAACAACTCACTGAAGCTAAATCAAGTCAGCACGAGCAAGGATTGCAGAGTTTAAAGGCTTCGTTAGAGCAGGCGGTGAATGATAGACGACAGAAAGAGGAAGCATTAGCGGCTGCACGCAATCTTCTCGCCGAACGCGATGCACAACTGGTGGAGATCGAACGCCAGCGCATGCAATGCGAACACGGCTTGCATCCGCTACGCGATAAGCTCGAACAGGCGCGGCTTTCAGAGCAGGAAGCACGCTTGTATTTTGAGCAATGCACGCAATCGCTGCAGGGGGTGGATGAAGAACCGCTGTTATTACAATTGCCCAAATCGGCCAACCCAAAAATGTTCGAGAGCCAATCGGCTGAATTACAGCAGCAAATGGATGCACTGGGTGCGGTGAATATGGCTGCCGTGGAGCAATTGGCCAGCGAGAATGAACGCGCAGCCTATCTGGACAGCCAGGCATTGGATCTGAACACCGCCATCACCACGCTGGAAGATGCGATACATCGTATCGACAAGGAAACGCGAGGCAAGCTGCAGCATACCTTTGACGAGGTGAATACGCATTTTTCCGAACTGTTCGGCAAGCTGTTCGGCGGCGGGCAGGCGCGCCTGGAACTGCAGGGGGATGAGATCCTGGATACCGGAGTGCTGGTGTTCGCGCAACCACCGGGCAAAAAGAACAGCACCATCCATTTACTCTCGGGCGGTGAGAAGGCACTGGCGGCGCTGGCGCTGATATTTGCCATTTTCCGCCTGAATCCGGCGCCATTCTGCCTGATGGATGAAGTGGATGCGCCGTTGGACGATAGCAATACCGAACGTTTCTGCAACACGGTCAGACAGATGACGGACCGCACCCAATTCATATTCATCACCCATAACAAGATCACCATGGAAATGGCACAGCAGCTGGTGGGCGTGACCATGCAGGAATCCGGCGTGTCGCGCGTGGTTGAAGTAGATGTAGACGAAGCGATGCGTATGGTGGAGGAGGTCGCCTGATGCTGTACATACTCAAAATACTCATTTCCGCGGTGCTCATCGTGGTCATTTCTGAAATATCCAAACGTGATAGCTGGTGGGCCGGATTGCTCGCCTCTTTGCCATTAGTCTCACTCTTGGCTATAGTCTGGCTTTATGCGGAAACACGCGATGTGGCGAAGGTTTCCGCGTTTTCTACCAGTGTTTTCTGGCTGGTGTTGCCTTCACTATCGTTCTTTGTAGTATTGCCTTTGATGTTGAAGGCGAAATTCGGATTCTGGCTTAGTCTGGCAAGCGCGATTCTGGTAATGTTTGCCTGCTATTTGTTGACCATGATGTTATTGAGAAAACTGGGAGTTCATCCGTGAGTCAATTGCAATTAGGTTTACTTGCCATAGGCGCGCTGGTGATTATCAGCGTATTGGTCAACAACTGGTGGCAAGAACGCCGTATACGCCGCGACATGGTACAGCGCTTTGACGGCCCGATAGACGATGTGTTGATGGGCAACAAAGCGGCTTCCGATCCTGATGCAGATGATGCATTTGCCGTAGATGCCGCCGAAGACCTGGATGTTGATGCTGACGAAGAACAGAATTTTGAGCACGTGGTTGAAGACGAACCGGATGCCGATGACGAAATGGAAGAAGAACCGGAATGGGAAGTACCGGAATTCACTGCGTCAGAACCCGATGATTTTGAAACTGAAGAAGATGAACCTGTATTCGTAGACCAGGAAGACGAAATAGAAGAGCCTGAACCAGCGCCCATCCTGTTGCAAGAAGAAGAGGAAGCAGAGATCGAGCAACTGGCAACCGAAGATGCCGTTGCCTCACTGACCGCAACCCACGCCCCTGATGAGCCTGTCTCCGCACCGGCACAGCCTGCCACGCCATTGCCTTCCGAGGTGGATACCCAGATAGACGAAATCGCTATTGTGACCTTAGATGGTACGGCGTCCGGCGTAGTTTTACGCGAACTGCTAAGTACCATGGCCGACTTCGGCAAACCGGTACGCTGGTTCGGTGCGTCCAAGAGCGAATGGTTGCCGCTGACCAAGGAATATGCGTCGCATCACTTTTCCAGTGTAGTCGGCGCCTTGCAACTGGCAGACCGGTCCGGCGCGGTACAGGCACAAGGCTTGCGTGATTTTCAGAATCAAATCAGTGAATTGAGTCAGCAGATAGAAGGCGAGCTGGTGTGGCAGGAAAAACGCGATGCTTTACAATATGCTCAGGCGCTGGATGCATTCTGTATAGACGTTGATGTCACGGTGACGCTGCATTTAGCAGCAGGCATCAGCGGGCCGTTTGCAGGCACCAAATTCCGTAGCCTGATGGAGGCATCCGGCCTGACTTTAAAAGAAGATGGCCGTTTTCATTTCACCAATGCCGAAGGCGATACCATTTTCACTATCAGCAATGCAGATCAGCTGCCATTGACGGAAGAAGGGCTGCGCACCTCGTCTTTGCATGATGTGGTGCTGATGCTGGACGTGCCCAGAGTGGGCGATGCCAGCAATGTTTTCAAGCAAATGGCCATGCTGGGTAATCGCATGGAAACCGCACTCAATGCAAAACTGACCGATGCCAGACAGCGTGCGCTGGGTGATGCCGAGATCGAGCAGATAAGATCGCAGATCAAGTCTATACACGCCAAAATGCAGGAACGCCAGCTAGTGCCTGGTAGCGCTTCGGTGCTGCGCCTTTTTTCCTGATTAAACCTGCTGAGTTCAATCACCTGATTTGAAATGAGCTTTCCCGAAACATGAATGTTCCACCACAGGTAGCAGAGCGTGCCGAATCTTTACGTGTACAACTGAGACACCATAATCAACTGTACTACGAGCAGGATGCGCCGGAAATAACGGACGCAGAATACGACAAGCTATTTCAGGAGCTGCAGGCGCTGGAAGCCGATTACCCAGCCCTGGCAACCTCGGACTCCCCCACCAAACGCGTAGGCAGCAAGCCGGTGGCGGCTTTTGCGCAGGCACGCCACATCGTGCCTATGCTTTCCATCCAGACCGAAACCGATAACACGGCTGCCGGCGCGTTTACCTTTGATACACGGGTACGTAAAGAACTTGGCCTGGCAGCGAGCGACCCGCCCATTGAATACAGCGCCGAACTCAAGTTTGACGGCCTGGCAGTCAGCTTGCGTTATGAAAATGGCCTGCTCACGTGCGCTGCCACGCGCGGCGATGGGGAAGTAGGGGAAGACGTAACCGCAAATATCCGCACCATGCAGCAGATACCGTTCCGCTTAAAGTCAGCGAACCCGCCGCCGATGCTGGAGATACGCGGAGAGGTGTATCTGGCGTTAAAGGATTTCGAGGCCATGAACCAACGCCAGCAAGAGCGGCAAGAGAAGCTCTACGTCAACCCGCGCAACGCCGCCGCTGGCAGCCTGCGTCAGCTGGATCCCGGCATCACTGCCGAACGTCCGCTATCGTTCTTTGCCTATGGCCTTGGAGAAACCCAAGGCTGGCAATTGCCAGCCACGCATAGCGGTCTGCTGGATGAATTGCAAGCTTTAGGGCTGCCTGTGTGTAGTGAACGCATCGTGACGCAAGGCGCTGATGGATTGGCAGAGTTTCACGACAGAATCGCGCAGCAGCGTTCGCAACTGCCTTTCGATATAGACGGTGTGGTGTACAAAGTGAATAGCCTGGCACTGCAAAAGGAGTTGGGCTTCAGAACGCGCGAGCCGCGCTGGGCTGTGGCACACAAGTATCCGCCGCAGGAGGCACTGACCCAGATCGAATCCATTGCGGTACAGGTCGGCCGCACCGGCACGCTCACGCCTGTAGCGCGCCTCAAACCGGTATTCGTGGGCGGGGTGCTGGTATCGAATGCCACCTTGCACAATCAGGATGAAATCGACCGCAAAGACGTCAGGGTAGGGGATACGGTGGTGGTAAGGCGGGCAGGAGATGTGATTCCGGAAGTAGTGCGTACCATTGCCGAGCAGCGCCCCGCAAAAACCGTTAAATTCGATCTGATTGCGCAATTCCCGGTATGCCCGGAATGCGGTTCGCACGTTATCAGAGAAGAAGGCGAAGCAGCTGCCAGATGTACCGGCGGATTATTCTGTCCAGCGCAGCGCAAACAGGCATTACTGCATTTCGCCTCAAGGCGCGCCATGGATATTGAAGGCTTGGGTGAAAAACTGGTGGACCAACTGGTGGACGGAGGTTATGTGCAAACACTGGCCGATCTGTACAACTCCGACAAGGTGAATGTTGAGATGCTGACCCAGCTTGACCGCATGGCGAAGAAATCCGCACAGAACATCGTGGATGCGCTGCAAAACAGCCACGGGCAACCCTTGGCGCGCTTTATCTACGCGCTTGGTATACGCAACGTAGGCGAAGCCACCGCGAAAGACCTGGCCCGCGTATTCGGCAGACTAGAAGCATTACAATACGCCGATCTGGAGACGTTGCAGAATATACGCGACGTAGGTCCTATCGTGGCAGATTCCATCGTGCAATTCTTCTCTGAGCCTCATAATACCGAGGTGGTACAACGGCTTTATCAGGCGGTTAAACCCTTAGAGCACGACGGGGCGCAGGAATCCGCAGGCAAACTCAAAGGCATGACCTTGGTATTGACGGGTACGCTGCCTAACTTGACGCGTGATGAAGCTCAGGCAAAGATAGAAGCGGAGGGTGGCAAGGTGAGTAGCAGTGTTTCTAAAAAAACCAGTTATGTGGTGGCGGGCAGCGATGCTGGCAGCAAGCTGGAGCGGGCGAATGAGTTTGGCGTGACGGTGCTGGACGAAGCGGGGCTGTTGAGCCTGCTGGGAGACGTGTGATGAATGAACTGCTACCGCAACTTATAGACATTGCAAAACAGGCCGGAGAGGCCATCATGACTGTTTATGCCGGTGGCATAGAGGTGCAGCGCAAGCAGGATAATTCGCCACTGACAGAAGCCGACCTGGCCGCGCATCGTATTATTGAAGCGGGCTTAAACAAATTAAGCCCGCAACTGCCGGTATTATCGGAGGAATCCGCCACGATCCCTTTCGAGACCCGGCGACAGTGGCAGCGTTACTGGTTGGTCGATCCTCTCGACGGCACGCGTGAATTCATTAAACGTAATGGCGAATTCACGGTCAATATTGCATTGATAGACAATCATAAAACCACTATGGGTGTGGTATTCGCGCCAGCGCTTGATCTGCTGTTCTATGCTGCACAAGGCAAAGGCGCGTTCCGCCAGCTGGCACAACGCCCGGCACAGCGCATTATTGCGCGCACATTCGATATTACCCAGGTTGCCGTAGTAGGCAGCAGATCGCACGGGGAGGAAATATTGACACGCTTTCTTAACCGCATGGGACCGCACATGCTCATCAGCATGGGTAGCTCGCTCAAGATTTGTCTGGTAGCGGAAGGCCGCGCAGACCTTTATCCTCGTCTGGGACCGACTTCGGAATGGGATACCGCTGCTGCGCAATGCGTGCTGGAAGAGGCAGGGGGAAGATTGATCGATATGGCGGGAAAACCCTTTTGCTACAATGAGAAAGAATCCCTACTTAATCCTCATTTCTTTGCAATTGGCGCAGGTGAGCACAATTGGCAGCAGTATCTTGACACCTAACAATATAATTTAGAAAAAATCCATAACAATATGAATAAATTAATCTTATTATCCGCATTAACGCTGTGCACTTCAGTCGCGCAAGCCGACGCTACCCCATCCTGCGCAACCGCTCTGGCTAACGGAGATTTCATAAAAGCGGCTGAAGCAGGGCGCAACCCCCAGGGCTTTACCGATACCATGTGCCTGGGTAAGGCGCTTAGAGGACAAGGCAAATATAGCGAGGCGGCTCAGGTATTTACAGATGCCGAAAAAGCCGCTCCTGGCGGCTTTGAGCATGTGATGGCGGTGATCT
>Ga0265327_10003929_pt1 | contig 13615 bp, 20 predicted proteins | sample 41621metaG_FD_202089 | JGI IMG/M metagenome (GOLD analysis project Ga0265327, IMG submission 202089) | Rhizosphere microbial communities from Carex aquatilis grown in University of Washington, Seatle, WA, United States - 4-16-21 metaG | ecosystem: Host-associated > Plants > Roots > Rhizosphere... | reverse complement strand
CCCTCCCCCTGCACCCCCTGTCAAGCAGAACGCCCTCCTCCGATGGCTCCGCATGTTCTCCCCCCGCACCCCCCTCAAGAACAGCGAGATCCATTCTCAGCGGATGGCCTCATGAGCGAGTTCGAGAACATGACCTACGTCCTCCGCGAGCGGTGCTACCTGGACCGCCTCCTGCAGGACCTCGCTGCCTGGTGGGAGAAGGCGATCGCCGCCGGCGCCCCCATCGTGGTCACTCTGACCGACGACGAGACCCGCACCGTCGAGCAGAACAAGGTCCAGTGGCCGATCCTCCAGTGCTGGGCGGTGCAGAAGGAATGGCAGGTGAACGGCCGGGCCTGCCATCTGAGCAAGGAGGACTGGAAGGACATCCTCACTGCGGCCTTCGAGAAGGAAGACGTGCGCATCGCCCCGAGCCTCGACGGCGGCATGGTCCTTCTGGGCGCACGGACGCACAAGTTCGGGAAGAAGAAGTTCAGCCGGTGGATCGAGTTCCTGAAGGCGGCCAGCGCTCAGCAGAACCCGCCCATCGAGATCCGGCAGGTGGAGGACATCGAGCCGAGCGGAAGGCCGGTGGCAGCATGAGCACCAAGGTGAAGCCCAAGAACCGGCAGGGGAAGCCGAAGGGCGAAAAATGTGAGTCCACCGTTGCAAAGCGCCTGCGTTTCGCTGAGGAATACGTGATCGACCGCAACGCAACGGAAGCGGCTAAGCGTGTTGGGGTTAGCCCGAAATCGGCGCGCACCACAGGGTGGCGATGGTTGCAAAATGCTGAGGTCGTCGCGTACATCGCCGAACTTGGGCAGCGGCAGACCGAGGCGGCCGGCGTCACATCCGAATGGATCATCAACAAACTCAAGAACATTGCCTCGTTCGACGTGCGCCTGGCCTACCGGAAGAACGGCGCCCTGGTGGCGATAACCGACCTGGACGATGTAACGGCTGAAAGCGTTGCGGGGATTGAGGTTATCGAGCAGCAGGGCGGTGTGTCGGTTGACGAGTGTGGCGAACCTGTAACCGTGATCCCCATGCTGAAGAAATACAAGGTCCTGGACAAGCTCCGGGCCCTGGAGCTCTTGGCCAAGATCAAGGGCCTGACGCGCGACCAGGTGCCCACCACCCAGGTCAACGTCGGCGTGACCGTCGAAGTCCTGCAGGAATCCCGGGAAAGGGTCTATGCCAAGCTCCTCGACTGAAGCCTCCCGGGCCGACCTGTTCAAGCTGCTCCCGGTGGAGGAACGGCGCCGACGCCTGGACGCCATGACGGACGAGGATGTCGCGGCCCTGGAGTTCGACTGGGGCTGGTGGGCCCGGCCGTCCCAGATGGTGCCCGCCGGCGATTGGGTGACCTGGTTGGCCATGGCCGGCCGCGGCTGGGGCAAGACCCGGGTGGGCGCCGAGACGACGCGCCTGTGGGTTCAAGACTTCCCGCTCGTCTCCCTGGTTGGGGCAACCGCCGACGATGCACGGGACATCATGATCGAAGGCGAGAGCGGCATCCTGCAGATCTGCCCCAAGGACGAGCGTCCCCTCTACCTGCCGTCCAAGCGCCGCCTGGAGTGGCCGAACGGGGCGAAGAGCCTAATCTTCACGGCGGACGAGCCTGAGCGCCTCCGGGGCAAGCAGCACATGAAGGTGTGGGCCGACGAGCTGGGCGCCTGGCGCTACGCCGAGGCATGGGCCCAGCTGTCCCTCGGGCTCCGGCTGGGCAAGAAGCCCCAGGCCATCGTGACCACCACGCCGCGGCCCACGGCTTTGGTCAAGGAACTGAAAGCCGACCCCACCACCCTGGTCACCAAGGGCCGGACCTACGACAACGCCGGCAACCTGGCGCCCGTGTTTCTGAAGAAGATCATCACGAAATACGAGGGCACGCGCCTGGGCCGCCAGGAGATCGACGCCGAGCTGCTCGAGGACAACCCGGGCGCCCTCTGGCAAAGGAGGAACATCGATGCCAACCGGATCGCCAAGCTCCCGCAGCTGCGCCGTATCGTGGTGGCCGCCGATCCGGCCGTGACCGCCAACGCCACCAGCGACGAGACCGGCATCATCGTGGCCGGCCTCGGCATGGAGTCGCCGGCCCACTTCTACATCCTGGACGATCTCAGCCTCTCAGCTTCACCCGACGCCTGGGCCCGGGTGCTGGTGCAGGCCTACCTGACCCAGAAGGCCGACCGGATCATCGGCGAGGTGAACAACGGCGGCGACCTGGTCGAGACGATCATCCGGCACGTGGAGCTGGACGGGAAGCGGGTGGGCCTGAACGCCAGCTACAAGGCCGTGCACGCCTCCCGGGGCAAGGCGATCCGCGCCGAGCCCATCAGTGCCCTCTACGAGCAGAACCGGGTGCACCACGTGGGCGCCTTCCCAATCCTGGAAGACCAGCTGTGCGACTGGGACCCCGCGGTGAGCACCGACAGCCCCGACCGCCTCGACGCCCTGGTGTGGGCCCTGACCGAACTGTCCGGCGACCCTGCGGGCCCCATCAAGATCTCCACCGGACTGCTGGCGAGGATGCGCCGATGACCCGCGAGGACTGGATCAGCACCGGCAAGGCCAACAAGATCTTCAACCAGGGGATCGACGACCGCACCTTCCGCGACAACTTCCGCGACTGCCTGCAGAACCACCTCACCCCGGGCGGCCAGTTCCGCTGGCTCCGGTCCGAGGTGGAGCAGCTGGCCGACGCGCCCAAGGACAAGGCGGGCTGAAACACGGAAAAGGCGGAAAACCCGGAAAACCCGGAAGTCACATCCTGGATTCCGTGTTGCGTGGGCGTGAGGCTGGGGTATCTGAGGTCCCAGCCATGTTGACGTACAGCCAGTCCACCGGGATCATGACGCGCAACGGTGAGGAGATCGCCAGGGGATGGGCCGGCAACGACAGCCGCCCGAAGGTCAATCCTGACCGCGTCCACGGCTACAACAACCCGGACGCGCAGAACCTCCACTGCATCGGGCCTCTGCCGCAGGGGCTCTACAAGATTGGTGAATGGGGCGTGCACCCCGAGCTGGGCGCCCACAGCGCGCCGCTCACCCAGGTCTCCGGCGAGACCTACGGCCGCTCCGGCTTCTACATCCACGGCCCCGGAGCGGATCCGGCCAACAGTTCTGAGGGCTGCATCGTCATCCCGCACGACCCCCGCCTGGCGGTGGAAGCGACCGGCGAGACCCTGGTGCAGGTGATCGGATGAGCCCGCAACCCGGCCAGACCCTCGGCGGCTGGCAGTTCTTCGCCCCGGGCATCCCGCTGCAGCCCCAGGTCGCTCCGGCCCCGAACGGCCAGGGCCAGGTCTACGCCAACCAGAACGACGGCCAGGTGCATGCCATGAACGCCAAGGGCGTGGACGGCGTCGTCATGACCAACGCCAGCGCCACCACCGTGAACACCGCGGCCGCGCCGGCCGCCACTGCCAGCCTCACGCCGGTCATGATGGCCTGCGGCGGCGCCATCACCCCGGTCCTGTCCACCCGCATCGAGGTCACGATCTCCGGCCAGATGGGCAACACCACCCTGGGCGACGGCGCAACGGTGCAGCTGCGCTACGGCACCGGCACGGCCCCCGTCAACGGCGCGGCCGTCACCGGCACGCAGGCCGGCATCTCCCAGACCATCACCAGCGTCACCGCTGGCCAGGGCGGGGGCTTCAGCATCACCGCGATCATCTCCGGCCTCACCGTCGGCCAGGTCCTCTGGCTCGACGCGGCCCTGGCGGCCGTCACCGGCGGCAGCGCATCCATCTCGGGCGTGACCATCTGCGCCGAGGAGATCTGATGGCCGAACCGTGTGCAACTGCCCAGTCTGCAACCCCTACGGATGGGACCTCCCCGAGCCGATGGCAGAAGGTCTGGACGGTGGCCAAGACGGTGGTGAACCACTTCCTGAACAGCGCGGATCCGGCCTGTGACGCCGACATCATTGGCTTCTGCTTCCTGCTGCCCTTCAGCATCTTCTGGCTGCACACCCGGCTGAAGATCGATTCCCAGTGGGCCATCTGCTTCGGCGTCATCTGGACCGCCGTCGGCCTGAAGGCGTTCGCGCGCCGCTCCGGAGGTGCCCAGTGACCCCGCTCAAGTGGATCGGCATCGCACTGCTGGCCGGCGCGCTCATCTGCCTGGGCTTCGGCGCCCGCGGCTGCAGTTCCAGCAAGGTGGCCGCCGCGGGCCTCGCCCAGGCCGCCAAGACAGACCAGGCCGCAACCACGGCCTACAACGAGGGGGCGACCCATGGCCAGGAATCGCAAGCCCAGCAGGCGCAGGTTGCGAAGGATGACGCCCCGCTCGACGGAGACAATGCCGCCGTGGCTCGGGATCGCGTCGAGGTGGCCAAGCACCGTGCCCGCCCTGTTCAGCCCGCCGCCGGAGCCCAACCCGTTCAGGGTGATGTGGCTGAGCCTGCTCCGACCTTGGCTGAGGTGGCGGCGCTCCAGCGACTGACCGACGACCTGACCCAGGATCTCTCCGACACCCAGAAGGCCCTGCTCGACACCAAGACCCTGCTGGCCACGAAGACCGCCGAGGCCGACAGCTACCACCAGGCCGCCGACGGCTACCGAACCGAGGCGGCCCAGCTGCGCCTAGTCGTCACCGCTCTGAGTGGGAAGGTCCGGCCCTGGGCCGCGGGCGTCACCTATGGCAGCAACGGAACCGCCGGCGCCACCGTCGAGCGGGATCTTGGCCCCTTCCGGGTGGGCGTGGACGTGGTCCGGCGCTCCCTCGGCAATGGCAATTCAACCCTCGAAGCCATGGGCCGGCTCGAATGGAGCTTTTGATGAACGATCCCGCCTCCTACATTCAGCCAGCCGTCACGGTAGCCGCCTTCTGGGCGCTGCTGAAATTCATGGTGGTGGACAAGCTGAAGGTTCTTGCCGACCACGAAAAGCGGATCCGCCGGCAGGAGAACGTCACGTCCTACCTGAAAGGGAAGGGGTGCCTCATGGGCGACTCCTGCCCCATGGCCGCGGATGAGGAGGAAGAACAGTGAAGATCTCCCCGCACGTGAAGGCCCGGCTCAGCTCCCTCGGGGTCGAGCCGGAGGCCTTCCCATTCGGGCCGCCCCAGCTGCCCCCGGGCGTGGTGCCGGAAAAGGTCAAGCTGGCCATGGACGACGCGATGGCGGGCGGCTACGGCTACCTGAACACCGCCTTCTCCGGCCGAGGCTTCCCGGGCTACGCCTTCCTGGCTGAGCTCACGCAGCGCGCGGAATACCGGGCCCTGAGCGAGCGCGTCGCCGACGAGATGATCCGCAAGTGGATCCGCCTGAAGAGCGAGTCCGACCAGGACAAGACCGACGAGATCAAGGTCATCAAGAAGAAGCTGAAGGAATTCAACGTCCGGGACCTGCTGCGCACCGTGGCCATCCACGACGGCTGGTTCGGGCGCGGCCAGCTCTACGTGAAGATCAAGGGGGCGAACCGGACCAAGCGCGAGCTGCAGACGCCCCTGCTCATGAGCAAGTACAAGATCGCCAAGGGGAGCCTGACCGGGTTCAAGGTCATCGACCCCAGCGTCACCTTCCCCTACGACTACAACAGTTCCGACGCCCTGGCCGACGACTACTTCGTGCCCAAGAGCTGGTATGTGCTGGGCACCCAGATCCACGCCAGCCGCCTGCTCACCTTCGTCTCCCGCCCCATGCCGGACCTCATGAAGCCCGCCTACAACTTCGGCGGCATGAGCATGTCCCAGCTGGCGATGGAGACGGTGAACAACTGGGTGAGCACCCGGGCCAGCGTCAATCGCATGATCTCCACCTTCTCCACCTCGGGCATCAAGACGAAGATGAGCGACGTCCTGGCCGGCGGGGAAGGGGACGACTTCCTGGCCCGCATGGAGATCTACACCGCGGGCCGGGACAACCAGGGCGTGCTGGCCCTGGACAAGGACACCGAGGAGTTCTTCCAGTTCAACGCCCCCCTGAGCGGCCTGGACAAGCTGCAGGCCCAGGCCCAGGAGCACATGGCGGCCGTCGGGCAGATGCCCCTGATCATCCTCACCGGCATCTCCCCGTCAGGGCTCAACGCGAGTTCCGAGGGCGAGCTGCGCGCCTGGTATGACCACGTGCACGACATGCAGGAGATTCTCTTCCGCCCGGCCCTGGAGAAGATCATCAAGCTGATCCAGCTCTCCGAGTTCCAGGCGATCGACGACGACATCACCTTCGAGTTCGAGCCCCTGTGGCAGATGGACGGCGAGAAGCTCGCGCGGATCCGCAAGTCCGACGCCGACGCGGCCGTCGAGCTCGAGGCCGCCGGCGTCGTCTCCGCCCTGGAGATCCGGCAGAACCTCGCCAAGGACCCCGACAGCGGCTTCGAGGGCCTGGACGTGAACGAGCCGGTTCCGGAGCCCGGCGACGCCCTGGTGCAGGGCAAGGACCCCCTGCTGGCCAAGGTCGAAGGCCTCACGAAGCCCATGGGGGCGGTCGGATGAAGCTGCGCGCCCCGGGGAAGAAGCCCATCCTGCTCGCGCCCGTCCGGGCCAACCTGGGCGTTCAGGCTGCCTACCGTAGGCAGCTGCTGGCCCTCATCGAGGCCATGCACAAGGACATCCTGCGCACCATCAGCCGGGTCTACAAGGTCAAGCCGCCCCACGCCCTGCTGGCCAAGGACGAGAGCCCTGCGGCCGCCCTGCGCGCCGCGATGAAGGGCCTCGGCCGGGAATGGTCGAAGAAGTTCGCCACCGGCTCCGAGAAGCTGGCCGCCCACTTCGCCGACGAGGCCCTGAAGCACAGCGACGTCGCCCTCAAGGCCACCCTGCGCAAGGCCGGGTTCGGCATCAAGTTCCAGATGACCCGCCCCATGAACGACAGCTACCGCGCCGTCATCGGGGAGAACGTCGGGCTCATCAAGTCCATCCCGGCTGAGCACCTGGCAGACGTGGAGGGCCTCGTGATGAGGTCCGTGCAGCACGGCCGCTCCATGAAGGAGCTCACTGCGCAGCTCGAAGAACGCTATGGCGTTACGAAGCGGCGTGCTGCACTCATCGCCCGGGACCAGAACAACAAGGCCACGGCCGTGATGAACAAGGTCCGCAAGCTGGGCCTGGGCATCGAGAAGTCGAAGTGGGTCCACACCTCGGCCAGCAAGCACCCGCGCGAGTCCCACGAGGCCATGAACGGCGTGGTCTTCAAGACGTCCGAGGGCTGCTTCGACGAGGAGTACGGCGACTTCGTTCAGCCTGGCGAGCTCATCAATTGCGGCTGTGTCGCACCCGGCATCATCCCCGGCTTGGATGACGATCCCGAAGAAGACGATGCGGAGGCATCATGAGCAACATCGAGAACCTGAAAGCCCTTCTGTCCCTGAAGGCCGAGGCCGACCCCATCCAGGCCCAGCTGATGGAGCTGGGCAAGAAGTGGAAGGCCGCGACCGACTCCCTGGAGACCGTCCTGGCCAAGGACAAGACCTACGTCTTCACCGCCGACGACGGCAGCCTGAAGCTCGCGTTCTACCAGAACGGCCAGCTGATGCTGGGCGACGCCGTGGCGGCCGAGACCGTGCCCGAGCCCGTCCCGGCCGAGCCCGAGAACGTCACCCCTCTGACCCCTCAGTAGGAGCCCGCCCATGGTCCGTCTGAAGCTCGCCCTCGACAAATCGGCCCGCACGGTCGACGAGAACGGCTACCTGCACGTGGCCATGAACAACATCTCGAAGGCGACGGTCAACCCCTACAACGGGTCCGAGATCCCCGACTTCGAAGCCCTGGGCCTGGACCCGAAGCGGGTGTACTTCCTGCTTCGGGACCCCCAGGAGCTGGCCAAGGCCGCCGCCACCTTCAACGGGCTGCCCCTGCTCGACTTCCACGAACCGATCTCCGCCGAGGAGTTCGACGAGAAGCGGGAGTTCGTCGTGGGCACCACCGGCGACCAGGCGCAGTTCACCGATCCCTATCTTCAGAATTCGCTGGTGGTCTGGGACGCCGGCGCCATTCAACGGATCGACTCCCGCGAGCAGGTGGAGCTCAGCTGCGCCTATCGCTACGAGCTCGACCTCACCCCAGGAAAATTCCAAGGAGTTGCCTATGACGGTGTGATGCGGAACCTGCGCGGAAACCATGTGGCGCTGGTGGACGAAGGCCGGGCCGGTCCCGACGTCGTCGTCAGCGATTCCAAACCCAAGGAGATAACCCCAATGAAAACCAAGCTCTCCCCGCGAGCTGTCGCCGTCCGAGGGGCCCTCCTGGGCTCCATCCGGCCGAAGCTCGCAGCGGACCAGAAGCTCAAGATCGCTGATCTGAACGCCCTGGTTGCGCCCATCACCGCCAAGGGCTTCAAGACGCAGAAGGCCAAGCTGGCCGAGGACGTCAAGAAGACCTTCAAGTCCCGCCTGGCCCAGGACGCGGACCTCGACGACATCATGGACCTGCTCGACAACCTGGACGACGGTGGCGAAGAGGAAGGCCTCGACGCGGCTGTCAACACCACGCCGCCCGCGGATCCCGGCATCCAGGAGATTACCGGGGACGACGACGGCGCCGAGGATGGCGACGAGGCCGGCCAGGCCCTGCTCGCCCTGCTCCAGGCCCAGAACCTCCCCGACGACGTCATGACCCAGGTGGCGGGGCTGCTCGACCAGCTCTCCGCTCCGAAGGCCGCCGACGCCTTCCCTCCCAAGAAAGGCGCTGAAGTGAAGCCCGTTCCCGCCCCCGCCGCCCCGATCGGCAAGCCCGCCATGGACGCGGCCATCAAGGCCGCCCAGGAGGTCACCGTCAACCGCATGAACGCCATGTCCGCCGCCCGGGACAAGGTCGAGCCCCTGCTCGGCCGGATCCAGCCCATGGACAGCGCCGAGGCGGTCTTTAAGCTCGCGCTCGACCACGCCAAGGTCGACACGGCCAAGGTCCACCCCAGCGCCTACGAGGCCCTGGTCGACATGCTCCTGGATCGCCAGGAGGAACCCGTGGGCGCCAACCTCGGCATGGATTCCAAGTCCGCCGACGCCTACGACAAGAAGTTCAACCCCAGCCGGCTTCGGAGGTACTAAGCCATGTCTCCCATCCCGACCTTCCAGACCTCCATCGCCCAGTACGTGCCCCTCGGCGTCGAGGGCATGCGGGCCTCGGCCAACCCCACCGCCACGGTGGACGCGGGTGGCGGCGGCTTCGTCGCTGACCTGGTCAACGGCCTGAACACCGGCCGCTTCGCCTGGACCGACCCCGCCACCAATAGCATCGCCACCAACTTCGCCCCCGCCGGCAACCTCGCCCAGATCCCCGACGGCCTGGTCGCCAACGAGCTGCAGGGCATGATCACCCCCTTCATGGGCGGGGCATCCATGGCCATTCCCCCCGGTCAGATGGTGACCCTGTTCGCGCGCATCGACCTGTGGATGCGCTGCAACAACCAGGCGGCCGCGGTGAACCCCGGCATGTTCGCCTTCGCCAACCTGTTCGACGGCTCCATGACCCCCGGCCTGCCCGGTGCGTTCCTGGTCTTCCCGTCCGGCAGCGCCGCCGCCTTCACTGCCAGCTTCTCCAGCGCCTCCCCGGCCGTGATGAGCGTCTCCGCGGTTGCCTCGGGCACCCTGGGCGTCGGCATGCTGGTCACCGGGCCCAACGTCCCCGCCAACACCCGCATCGCCTCCTTCGGGACCGGCACGGGCGGCACGGGCACCTACAACCTGGCCGTGGCCCTGCCGACCTTCAACGTGCAGGCCAGCTTCGCCACCAGCGTCATGACCGTCATCTCGGCCAACGGCACCCTGCAGGTGGGCCAGATGATCAGCGGCGCCGGCATCACCGCGGGCACCACGATCACCAGCTTCGGCACGGGCACCGGCGGCCCCGGCACCTACAACCTGAGCACCTCGCCCGGCACCCTCACGGCCTTCACCGTGGTCGTGGGCGGCCTGCCTTCCCAGGCCGGCATCACCGGCACCCCCGCCGATTCCAATGGGGGCGCCGTCTGCTCCAGCGTCTCCAGCGCCTCCAGCACCACCATGACGATCAACGCCATCACCAGCGGCTCGATCATCCCCGGGATGCTGGTCCAGGGCATCACCAGCGTCCCCGCCGGCACCTACGTGGCCTCCATCGGCACCTTCAACGGCACCTCCGGAACCATCATCCTGTCCCAGGCCACCACCGGCACGATCACCGCCCAGGCCTGCAACTTCAGCCCCTTCATCCAGACCCAGTACACGATCCAGTCGATCGCGAACGCCGGGGAACTGGTGAAGGTTGGCCTGGCCTTCTGAGGAGCCTGACATGAAATTCCGCCGCAACCCTGAGCTCGACCGTCTCGCGATGGACTTCGGCATCGTCTTCGAGGAGGGGGGGCTCGAATACCTCCGCCCCGAATGGCGCCAGAACTACGGCCTGGCCGTGGACGCCGCCCGTCGCGAGTTCGGCTTTGACGCCGCCCCGGCCCAGCCGCTGAGCGTCACCACCTCCAACGCCGGCATCCCCTGGTTCCTGGCCAACATCATCGACCCCAAGCAGATTGAGGTCCTGGTCGCCCCCATGAAGGCCGCCGAGATTCTCCGCGAGGAGAAGAAGGGCGACTGGACCACCATGAGCGTGCAGTTCCCCCTCATCGAGAACACCGGTGAGGTCTCCACCTACGGGGACTACAGCAACAACGGCGAGGCCAACGTCCAGGTCAACTTCGTGACCCGGCAGAGCTACTACTACCAGTGCATCACCGAGTGGGGCGAGCGCGAGCTGGCCCAGGCCGGCCTGGCCAAGATCGACATCGCGGCCAAGAAGAACATCGCCTCGGCCCTGGTGATGAACAAGTTCCAGAACAAGACCTACTTCTACGGGCTCCAGGGCCTGCAGAACTACGGCCTGCTCAACGACCCCAGCCTGCCCACCGCCATCACTCCCCTGCTGAAGAGCGAGGGCGTGAACTACTACGGCTGGGCCCTGGCCTCCGCCAACGAGGTCTACGCCGACGTCGAAGCCCTGTTCCAGCAGCTGGTCCTCCAGACCGGCGGCATCGTGAACATGGAGACGGAGATGATCCTGGCCATGGCGCCGGTCAGCGAGGTCGCCCTCACCAAGACCACGCAGTTCAACGTCAACGTGGCCGACATGCTCAAGAAGAACTTCCCCAAGCTGAAGGTGGTCACGGCCCTCGAATACGCCACCACCTCCGGCAACCTGGTCCAGCTCATCGCCAAGGACCTGGAGACCCAGGAAGTCGCCTTCTGTGCCTTCAACGAGAAATGTCGCGCCCACGCGGTGGTGCGCGACACCAGTTCCTTCAAACAGAAGAAGTCGGGCGGCACCTGGGGCACCATCCTCGAACAGCCGACCGGCATCGCCCAGATGCTCGGAGTTTAAGCCATGGCCGGAACCGTCGTAGTGTATTGCAAAATCCCCAACGGGCTGCACCTGACCGTGAAGGACTCCGCCGGCGTCGACCATACCGTTCGCGTGAATGGCCCTGCCAACCGCGTGGGCGAGGTCGCGGACCATGTCATCCTCGCCGGCCACGGCGCCACCCGCATCGACAAGGACCACTGGGACGCCTGGCTGAAGAGCCACAGCGGCTACACCCCGGTGGTGAAGGGTCACATCTTCGCGGCCGAGAAGGACGAGAACGGCAAGGCCCAGGCCAAGGACAACAAGGCCAACCTGACCGGCCTCGAGCCCCTCAACCCCCTGAAGCCCGGCAACGGGGTGAAGCCGGACGAGGAATGGCTGAAGAAGAACGCCAAGAAGATCGCCCTCGAGGAGTAGCCCATGGCCTTCCCGAACAATCCCCCAGCTGCTGCCGTCGCCTTCGACCCCGCCTACTTCGCGTCTCGCTACCCGGAGTTCGCGGCGATCGCGGCGACGACCGCGCCGGGGTATTTCATCGAGGCTGGCCTCTACCTGAACAACAGCGGCACCTCCGTGGTGACCGACCTGAACATGCAGTACATCCTCCTCCACCAGCTCACCGCCCACCTGGCCGAGCTGTTCGACGCCACCAGCCAGAGGGGCAGCGCTCCCCTGGTTGGGCGCATCACCGACGCCAGCGAGGGCTCCGTGAAGGTTCACACCGACATGGGCCCCGTCGCGGGCACCGCCGCCTGGTTCCAGCAGACCAAGTACGGCGCCGCCTTCTGGCAGGCCACCAGCCGCTACCGTGGGGCCCGCTACATCGCCCCGCGGCGCAACCTCCGGGTCTTCGGCCCGCGCGGGTGGTGACCATGGACGAGTTCAGCGTCACCGGGGGCGAGGAGTTCAAGAAGAAGCTGGCCGAGCTGCTCGACCGGGCCGGCGAGAACCTGGCGCTGCGCATCGGCTTCCTGGAGGGCTCCACCTGCGGCCAGGACAACGCCAGCTCCGCCCCCAACGTGGCGGCCCTGCTGGAGTACGGCACCGTCAACATGCCGCCCCGGCCCTTCTTCCAGCAGATGCTCGACAAGAGCAGCGGCAAGTGGAAGAACCGGATCGTCAATCTGGCCAAGAGATACAAGTCCGACATGGGCCTCACCATGCGCGCCCTCGGCGAATCCATCGCCCAGGACCTGGTCATGGAGATCATCGCCTTCGACGATCCCGCGGACTCGGACGAGACCATCAAGCGCAAGGGCTTCAAGGGCGGGGCTCAGGCCACGCTCCAGGACTCCAAGAACCTGCTGCGCGCGGTCTCCTACGAGGTCAACGGCGAAGAGTTCAAGCCGGAGGTCACCCTATGAACCTGCACGGCCTCGTCGCCGGCATCGGGGCGGTCAACCCCTCCCTGACGGCCACCATCAAGACCGCCAACGGCTACACCACGGCCGCCAACGGCGCCACCACGCCGATCTACACCACCGCCACGGGCCCCGTGCAGGTCCAGGCGCTCACCGGCAAGGACCTGAACCACCTGAACTCCCTGAACATCCAGGGCGTCACCAGGAAGGCCTACTGCTACGGGAACGTCAACGGCGTCATCCGGGCCTCGAGCAAGGGCGGGGACCTCCTCACCCTGGCCGACGGCACCGTCTGGAAGGTGGCGACCGTCTTCGAGAGCTGGCCGGACTGGTCCGCGGTGGGCCTGATCCAGCAGGTGGTGGGCCAATGACCTCCCTCCTGACTACCCCCGAGGATGCCCTGTTCACGGTGCTGAGCGCCTGGATCATCAGCGTCACCGGCCTGGACCAGAACCATGTGGTCCAGGGCCTAGGCAACGGCGTGCCGCCTCCGGCCGGGACCTTCGTGTGCATGACCGGGCTTTCCCAGAAGCTCCTCTCGGCCTTCGAACTGGAATACACCCCGGTGAACAACACCGAGGCCATCACCTACTCGACCGACCACGTGGTGCAGCTGGACTGCTACGGGCCCACCGCGGCGGACCTGGCCATGGCCCTGGCGATCTCCTTCAACGCCGAGCCGGCCTGCACCTTCTTCGAGGCCTTCGCGGCCGCGAACGGCGGCTACACCATCGACCCCCTCTACGCCGACGACCCGGTCTCGATGCCCCTCACCAACGGGGAGCAGCAGTACGAGAAGCGCTACGTCATCAAGTGCCACACCCAGCTCGACACTTCGCTCGCCCTCGCCATGCAGTTCATGGCCTCCGCCAAGGTCACTCCCGTCAACGTCGAAACCATTCACTGACAAGGATAAATCGCCATGTCGATCCCCATCTCAACCATCATTTCCGTGGTGCCCGCCGTCCTGGCGTCTGGTGGGAATCCGCTGGC
>Ga0265327_10003928_pt1 | contig 13616 bp, 12 predicted proteins | sample 41621metaG_FD_202089 | JGI IMG/M metagenome (GOLD analysis project Ga0265327, IMG submission 202089) | Rhizosphere microbial communities from Carex aquatilis grown in University of Washington, Seatle, WA, United States - 4-16-21 metaG | ecosystem: Host-associated > Plants > Roots > Rhizosphere... | reverse complement strand
GGCTCCGAGGAGGAGGCAGTCCGCCTCGCCAACGACACGGCCTACGGCCTCGGGTCGTATCTGTTCACGACCGACAAGGACCAGGCCGAGCGCGTCGCCAACCAGATCGACGCCGGGATGGTGTACGTCAACATCGTCGGCGCGGACGGCGCGGAGCTGCCGTTCGGCGGCGTCAAGCGCTCCGGCTCAGGCCGCGAGCTCGGCAGGTACGGCGCCGACGAGTTCGTCAACAAGAAGCTGATCCGCGTCGGCTGAGCCGACAACCCGGAGGTAGTCCCACCGCCCCCGGCCTCACTCGAGACCGGGGGCGGCAGCTCCGTTGTTCCGAGCAATTTGCGGAGAAGGCCCCACTCGGTGAGCAGGACGGCTCCAACGATTTCGGCCATGGCACCGGCGTCGACCACCACCACGTCGAACGGCAACGGCTCGTCTCGCGGCATGACCGAATCATGCGGAACCGCAAGCGGACAGGCTTCGTCCACTTGGGATGATGACGCATCATCCACCGGGTGCGACGGTTTGGCCCATGCGGGCGATGACGGTGGAGCCGGGACAAGCCGGGTCGGCGGCTGTCGACGAGGTACCAGATCCAGGCGATCTGGACGGCACGCTGCTCGTCCGCGGGCAGCTGGTCGGCGTCTGCGGCACCGACCGCGAGATCGCCGAGGGCGTCTACGGCACTCCGCCTGACGGCGAGCGGCGGCTCGTGCTCGGCCACGAGGGGCTGGGCGAGGTCGTGTCGGCGCCGCCCGGTTCGGGGTTCTCGGCGGGCGACCCGGTGGTCGGCATCGTCCGCCGCCCCGATCCCGTGCCGTGTCCCGCGTGCGCCGCCGGCGATTGGGACATGTGCCGCAACGGGATGTACACCGAGCGCGGCATCGTTGGCCGCGATGGCTACGGGAGCGAGCTTTGGCGACTGGAGCCGGACTACGCGATCGGCGTTCCCGCGACCCTCGGCGACCTGGGCGTGCTGCTGGAGCCGACCTCGGTGCTGGCAAAGGCGTGGGAGCAGGTCGACCGGATCTCCGAGCGTGCGTTCTTCGTGCCTGGTCGGGCGCTGGTGACCGGCGCCGGGCCGATCGGGCTGATGGCCGCGCTGCTGGGCGTCCAGCGCGGGTACGAGGTGCACGTCGCCGACCACACAACGGGCGGACCGAAGCAGGACCTGGTCGAGGCGCTCGGCGCCCACTACCACTCCGGCGACGCCGCCGACGTGGACATCGAGGCCGACGTGGTCGTCGAGTGCACCGGAGCCGGCAGCGTCGTCCACGCCGCCGGGCGCAAGCTGACCAGCGGCGGGATCATGTGCCTGACCGGCATCATGACCTCGTCGCCCACGCTCGACGTGGATGCGACCGAGATGAACCGGGCGATGGTGCTGCAGAACGCGGTGGTGTTCGGCAGCGTCAACGCCGGGCGCCGCCACTGGCATCAGGCAGCACGCTCCCTGGCGGCGGCCGATCCTGCGTGGCTCGGCGGCCTGATCACGCGGAGCGTCCCGCTGGCGGACTGGACCACGGCCCTCTACCGCGAGCCGGACGACATCAAGGTCGTGGTTAACCTGCAGGCATGACCGTCATCCGCCTGTGCCCGTGGTCGGACACCCCCGGACTGCTCAGCGAGGGGCCGCGCTGGCACGAGGAGCGCCAGGAGCTGCTGTGGGTCGACATCCTCGGCAAGCAGGTGCACCGTGGCACGCTGGACGCCGAGGGCGCGCTTCAGAAGCTGTCCACGATCACCCTCGACCGCGACGTGGGCGCCGTCGCCCCCGCCGAAGCCGGCGGCTACGTCGCCGCTGCGGGCCTGGGGTACCTCCAGATCACGCTGGACGGCACCGTGCGTGAGCTGGCCCAGCCCGCCGCCGCCCACCCCGAGGTGCGCATGAACGACGGCGCGTGCGACCCGCAGGGGCGGTTCTGGGCAGGCACCGTGGCCTACGACGAGACCCCGGGCGCCGCCAGCCTCTACCGGCTGGAGCTCGACGGCAGCACCACCACGATGCTGACCGGGCTGACCATCTCCAACGGCATCGGGTGGAGCCCGGACGGCGACACCATGTATCTCAACGACAGCGGCTCCGGCCACGTCTTCGCCTTCGACTTCGACGGACCGACCGGCGCCATCAGCGATCAGCGTACGCTCGTCCGGCTCGAGACACCGGGCATCGTGCCTGACGGTCTGACGGTGGACGCGGACGGAGGGATCTGGGTCGCCCTGTGGGGCGGGGGCGCCGTCCACCGCTACCTGCCAGATGGAACGCTGGCCGACCAGGTCGAGATGCCGGTCGAGCGGCCGACCTCGTGCGCCTTCGGCGGTCCCGACCGGTCGACCCTGTTCGTCACCAGCGCCCGGAATGACCTGTCTGACGAGGCCCTCGAGCGCCAGCCGTTCGCGGGTCGCCTGTTCGCGGTCGAAGGGCTGGGCGTCCGCGGCATGCCGGCGCTCCCCTACCGCGGTCGCCTGTCCGACCCCGACTGACCGGCCGGGCGAAGGGCGGTGGTGCCCACCCCACGGCGAACCCGGGTGCCGGCATGAGTGCGGCGCTACCCCGCTCCTACGAGCATCGTGACGCGCCCGTACGCAGGTCGACCGCGGGCGTAGAACCGACAAGGAGGCCGTTGATGGTCCTGACCAGCACCCTGGGTGAAATCCTCTGGTCGTTCCTCGTAATCTTCTTCCTGATCACGTACTTCATGATGCTGTTCTGGGTGATCGTGGACATCTTCCGCCGCCACGACATCGGGGGTGGCAAGAAGGCCGTCTGGCTGATAGCGCTGTTCATCCTCCCGCTCGTCGGGCTGCTGATCTACATGCTGGTCGACGGGAACGGCATCGCCGAACGCAACGCGGCGCAGGCAAAGGCGGCGCAGAGCGACTTCGACGACCACGTGCGCTCGGTCGCCGGAGGCGGCAGCGCCGACGAGATCGCGAAGGCCAAGCAGCTGCTCGACTCGGGCGCCATCAGCCAGGCCGAGTTCGATCAGATCAAGACAAAGGCGCTCGCGGCCGGCTGACCAGCCACGGCACCAGAGAGATCCGCACACGACGGGCCCGGCACATGCCGGGCCTGTCTCATTTCGGGGTCAGGGCGGCGCGGCTGCGGTCGGTCTCGGCGTTGACCTCGGCTCCGTAGAGCAGCGCCAGGCCCGTCAGCCACAGCCAGGTCAGCATGACGATCACACCGGCCAGCGATCCCCACGTCTTGTTGTAGGACGAGATGTTGTCCACGTAGTAGGCAAAGCCGAGCGACGACAGCATCCAGATCACCGCCGCCACCAGCGACCCCAGCGTGAACACCTTGTGGTGGCGGCCCTCGACGTCGGGGCCGAGCGTGAGGATGCCGGCGAAGGCGACCAGGAGGCCGCCGAGCAGGATCGGCCACTGGGCGACCCACCAGATCCAGTTGATGGCACCCGGGATCCCCAGCGCCGGGCCCAGCCAGGCGGTCATCAGCGGTCCCAGCACCTGGAGCACGACCACCAACGCCAGCGCGACCAGGATGCAGGCGACCATACCGAGCGACACGATCCGTCCCCGCAGGAAGGAGCGGCGGACGTTGCTCTCGTAGGCGAGGTTGATGGCCCACTGGACGGTGGTCATGGCGCTCGTCAGCGACCACAGCGCAATCAACGCGCCGACGACGATCATGGTCTCGCCGCCGCCGCTGACCCGCGTCCGCTCCAAGCTGTCGTTGAGCAGCCGGACAACACTGCCGGGGGCGACTCCCTGCAGATGCGAGATCAGCGAGCTGGCGTCGGTCGGGCCGGCCACCAGCGTGAACACGCCGAGTGCCACGAGCAAGCCCGACGGAACGGCCAGGAACAGGTTGAACGCGATCGCCTGCGCCAGGTTCGGGATGTGGTCGCGCATCGAGCGACGAGCGGCGCGGACCAGAATCCCGAAGAACCCCGGCCGGCGCGGCCGGGCGGCCGGCTCCTCGGTTGCGCCCGCAGGCTCGGTGCGCTGCTCGGCTTCGGTCATCTCGATGAGACTACCCCTCCGCGCGCCTGGCAAACTGCGCGGATGCCGCGCCGCTCCGGGGCCGCCGACCTCGCATACCCCGTCACCACCCTGCTCGTCCAGCCCGGCTGCGCGTTCTGCCGTCGCAGCGAGCAGCAGGACGTGCAGGCGGCGATGGCGTTCCTGACCGAGGGGAAGTATGAGCCCGACATCCGCGCCCGGATCGCCGACGCGGGCGGCTTCTGCTCCCACCACACCCGGCTGCTTCACCAGCTCGCCCGCCGCGACGACGTCACCGCAAACCTGGCCGAGGTCTACGAGATGGTGATCCGGGCGCTGAACAACGACCTGGGCGCGCCTCGTCGCGCCGGCCGCAGCCGCAAGCGCACCGGCCTGCTCCGCCGAGAGGCCGGGCCCTGTCTGCTGTGTGGGCAACGAGCAGACAGCGAGCAGCGGATGGCGGGGTTCCTGGCGGCGCACCTGGCGGAGTCCGCTGTTGGCCGGGAGGACTACGCGGCAAGCGCGGGCTTCTGCCTCCCCCACCTGCGGCTCCTGGGCGATCAGTGCGATGACGACACGCTCGACTTCCTACGCGCCGACGCCGCCCGCCGGCTGCAGTCAGTGTCCGCCCGGCTCGAGCACTACCGCCTGCTCCGCGACTACCGCCACCGCGACGATCCCCGTGGCGACGAGCAGTGGGCCGACACGGACGCGACCGCCCTGCTGGCCCGCCAGCGCTTCCCGGAGACGCGGCAGCGCTGATCAGCCGCCGGCAGCCGGCGCAAATGCCTGCGTGCCATTCGTCTCACGCCATCTCGACGTGACACGTTGCGTCTGGCTTGCGACTGCCACCATGGCGGGACGCCACCGGCCACCCGCCTGCAACCCGACATGTTCCTGGCGCAACCTCCAGGACGCTCGCATTCTTTTTACAGACTCCTCACTAAGACCCGTACCAGGGTCGGCCGATGAACCGGCAATGAAGAAGAACCGGTTCGTCCCCGCATTGATCCTTGCCGCCGTGGCATCACTGGCAATCGCCGCGCCCGCGACGGCATCGACTGGTCCGACACCGCAGTGGGAGCTCTACCTGGCCATCACCAGGGCTCGCGCAGCGCACGGCCTGCCTCGGGTGTACATCGCACCCGGCCTGCGGACGGCCGCCCAGCGGCACGCCGACGGCATGGTGACCGGAAACTACTTTGCCCACACCAGCCCCTACGGTCAGACGCTCTACGACCGGGTCGTCTCGTCCGGCTTCATCCGGATCGGCGCCTGGTGGGCGGGCGAGACGCTGGCCTGGGGAACTCCCGGGATCGGCTCGCCCGACAACGTTGTCCGGATGTGGCTGAACAGCCCGGAGCATCGCGCGATCCTGCTCTCGCGGAACGCGATGTGCGTCGGCATCGGCCGGGCGCTCGGCCCGCACTTCCTGGGGGCCGAGAACGCGACGGTCTGGACCGTCGACTTCGGCCACCACTAGAGGGTTAGCACCTGCCCCACGGCAGCCCGGCCGCGTTCACGCGCGCGGCCGGGCCTGACCCGTGGAACGGGCAGCCGCAGTACCATCACGGACCATGACGCCGACCAGGGTCATCCTCGCCTCGCCCCGCGGCTACTGCGCCGGCGTCGACCGCGCCGTCGACACCGTCGAACGGGCGCTCGACCATTTCGGGGCGCCGGTCTACGTCCGCAAGGAGATCGTCCACAACGGCCACGTGGTCACCGACCTGGCCAACCGGGGCGCCGTATTCGTCGACAGCGAGCTGGACGTGCCCGAGGGCGGCGTGGTGGTGCTGTCAGCCCACGGTGTCGCTCCCGACGTCTACCGCAACTGCACCACCCGCGGTCTGCGGGCGATCGACGCCACCTGCCCGCTGGTGACCAAGGTGCACACGGAGGCGAAACGGTACGCCGCCGACGGCTACACCATCGTGCTGGTCGGGCATGAGGGCCACGAGGAGGTGGTCGGCACGATGGGCGAGGCGCCCGAGGCGATCCAGCTGATCGGCTCCGTGGAGGAGATCGACCGCCTGCAGATCGACGACCCGGACCGCGTCGCGTACATCACCCAGACCACGCTCTCGGTCGACGAGACGGTCGAGATCATCGCGGCGCTGCGGCAGCGCTACCCGGCGATCGTCGGGCCGAAGAAGGACGACATCTGCTACGCCACCCAGAACCGCCAGAACGCGGTCAAGCAGCTTGCGCAAGAGGTCGACCTGGTGCTGGTGATCGGCTCCCAGAACTCCTCCAACTCCAACCGGCTGGTCGACGTGACGCGCGAGCTCGGCGTGGCGTCACACCTGATCGACGACGAGACCGAGATCGACCCGGCGTGGCTCGAGGGCATCAAGACGGTCGGGATCACGTCCGGCGCCTCGGCGCCGGAATGGCTGGTCGAGCGGGTCGTCGCCTACTTCCGCGGGCTGGGCGTCACCGACGTCGCCTCACACGAGCTGGTGGACGAGGACGTCCACTTCTCGCTCCCGACCGCGCTGCGGCGGGCTACGGCGTAGCTGCCGCGGGGGGCTGCTCGCCCAGGCCGCAGGCCTCGTCGCCGGTGTCGCCGGCGAGGCGGCCGAGAAGGTCGGACAGCGTTGCCAGCTCTTCCTCGGTGTAGCGATCCTGGAGCATGTCCTGGATGGAGGCGATGTGCGAGCAGGTGCAGCTCGCAAGCTTCTCGCGGCCTGACTCGGTCAGCACCGCGTAGGTGACGCGGGCGTCGGAGCTGCAGTGGGCCTTGTCGACGTAGCCGGCGGCCTGCAGCCCGTCGAGCAGCTTGGTGACGCCGCTCGCGGTCAGCTGCAGCTCCCCGGCCAGGTCGATGCGCCGCATCATGCCCTGGTCGGCCCGCGACAGGAGCAGCAGCGTCTGGAAGTCGTTCAGCGAGATGCGGTGGTCGTCGTTCAGCTGCTTGTTCATCTCGCGGGATGCGAACGCATGGCCCCGTAGCAGGCGGACCCACACGGCCAGCACCGTCGATTGTTGATTACTCAATACTTGACTGCTCATGTTCCTGGTGATAGAGTGCTTGACAGGTCAAGTATACCGGATCCTAGAAAGGACCACAACACGATGAGCACCACAACCGAAACCCGAACCGCCCTCCCCACCGGCACCTGGAACCTCGACCCCGTTCATTCGCAGGTCGGTTTCTCGGTCGGCTATCTGGTCGGCACCTTCCGCGGGTCGTTCTCCCCCGTCTCCGCCAGCCTTGAGGTTGCGGAGGACGGCAGCGCGAAGCTCGAGGGCTCGGCCAGCGTCGCCGACGTCAAGCTGCAGGACAGCAACCTGATCGGCCACCTGCAGTCGCCCGATTTCTTCGACGCCGAGCGCAACCCCACGCTCTCCTTCGACGCCGAGACCATCCGGCGCACCGGCGAGCAGGTCGAGGTCGAGGGACAGCTGACCATGCGCGGCGCCACCAACCCGATCACCCTCACCGGAACGCTCACAGATCCGATCGAGGACGCACACGGCAACCAGCGGATCGGCCTGACGCTCAGCGGCGAGGTCGACCGCACCGACTACGGCATCAACTGGAACATGCCGCTGCCGACCGGCAAGCAGGCGCTCGCCAACGAGGTCGCCCTCAGCGCCGAGCTGTACCTGGTGAAGGCATGACCCACCCTGCGCGGACGATCCTGGGGATCTCCGGAAGCCTCCGCCGAGACTCCCACAACACCGCGCTTCTGCGGAACGCCGCCCGGCTGCTGCCGGGCGGCGTCCGCCTGGAGCTGTGGGATCCGGAGGCGCTGAAGGCGATCCCTCCCTACGACCAGGACGATGACGTCGACGGGCATCCCGAGCCGGTCGCAGCGCTGCGGCGGGCGATCGAGCAGGCCGACGCGGTGCTGTTCTCGACGCCCGAGTACAACTCCTCGATCCCGGGCCAGCTGAAGAACGCGCTGGACTGGGTCTCGCGCCCGATGATCGAGAACCCGCTGCGCAATAAGCCGGCCGCAGTGGTCGGGGCCAGCACCGGCGCGTTCGGCGCGGTGTGGGCCCAGGCCGAGCTGCGCAAGGTGCTTGGCTCCCTGGGAGCCCGGGTGACCGAGGGCGAGCTCGCGATCGGTCACGCCCACGAGCGGATCGACGCCGACGGCCTGCTGGCCGACGCCGACCAGCTCGAGCAGCTGACGGAGGTTGTGACCGACCTCGTCCGCCAGGCCGAGCTGCGCGACCGCCTGACCGCCTCCGCAGCCTGAGAAGCTCTCGAGGCTAGAACGCGACTGCCGGCACCGGCTCGAGCGGGATCGTGAAGACGATCCGCGTTCCGCCGCCGGGCCGGGACTCGAACCGGAACGCACCGCCCGCCAGCCGCACCCGCTCCGCTGCGGCGTCGAGCCCGAAGTGCAGGGCGCTGGCGGGACGGTCTCCCAGCGCCGCCGGGTCGAAGCCGACGCCGTCGTCGGCGACCTCCCCCTCCATCGCGCCGTCGGCATCGGCGAGCCGCACACGCACGTTGGCGGCATGCGCATGCCTGCGGACGTTCGAGAGCAGCTCCTGGATCGTGCGGTAGGCGAGCGCCTCCACGGCGAACGAGTGGCGGGCGACCTCCGCCGACACTTCGAACGCAAACCCGGCGTCGGCGGCCACCACCGCCAGCAGATCTGACACGGCGGCCTCCAGCCCATTCACCTCCAGCAGCGGCGGCACCAGCTCGAAGCTCAGCCTGCGCGTCCGCTCGACGGCGGCGGCGAGCGACTCGCGCACTGCCATGGCAGCCTCGGTCGACCGCCGACCGTCGCCCATCGCCTCGGCGTTCCGCTGGCGGTCGAGCGAGATCAGCGCAGCCGTCATCACCTGGATGGTGTCGTCGTGGAGCTCCATCGCGACCCGGCGCCGCTCCTCGTCGGCCGCCCGCAGGAGCTGGGCGAACACCTCCCGCCGCTGCTGCTCGCTGTGACTGAGCTGCAGCGCGACGCGGCCGCGGGCCGCGGCCGCTGCCAGGACGTTGGCGGTCGACTGCACGAAGTGCGCGTCGTCGCGCGTGATCGGCTGCGTGTGGTCGGTGCATGCGATGAAGACGCCAAAGTTGATGCCCAGCGCCGCGATCTTGGCCATCACTCCACTCATCGAACCCGGTGGCCCGCCTTCCATCACGACCGCGTCGTCGCTGGTGAAGGCGCTCATCAGCTCGGACTCGGGCGACAGGTCGAGCGCCGCCAGCCGTTCAGGCGAACCGACCACCGCGCCGGTGACCGGGACGAGTCCGTCGACGGTCAGGTCGAGGGCCACGGTCAGCTCGGCGTCGAGCACCGCTGCCACCTCACGCACCGCGTTGACGGCCGTTGCGTGCCACTCATCGCCCTGCAGCGCACGCAGACCGAGCTTCGAGACCACCTCGTGCTGGCGCGCGCGACGGGCCAGCTCGCTGCGCGTCGTCACCAGGTCGGTGACGTCGAACACGACGCCCTGCCGGGTGACCACCCGGTCGTGGGAGTCGCGGATCGGCACATCGACCTCACGTAGCCAGACGACGGCGCCGTCGACGCGGCGCATCCGGTACTCCTCGGCGTATGGCTCGCCTTCGGCGAGGGCGGCGGCGTAGCCGGTCAACACCCGATCGCGGTCATCCTCGTGAAGGACCTCGCTCCACCGCGTGTCGTCACCGACCGTCCACGAGTCAGGGTCGTAGCCGAGCCAGCGCGCCAGCCACGGCCCGGCCAGCACCAGCTTCCCGTCGGGACGGCGCTGGAACACGTGCGCGGGGAGCTGCTCGACCAGACCGCGGTAGAGCGCCTCCGACCGCTCGAGCGCGGCGGTCACGGCGTCCCTCGAGACAGCGGCGCCGGCCAGCGCCCCGAAGCGCATGGCGTCGTCGAGCTGCTCGGGCTCGATCGGGACGGGGGTGCGGAAGTAGACCTCCATCAGCCAGCCGCCACCGGCGCTCTCGAGCACCGGGACGATGACCTCCACCGCGGCGCCGATCTGGTCGAGGTAGCCGCACAGCCGCCGGGTCAGGGCCGGATCGTCGCGGCGCAGCACCGCCGGGCGCTGTGTGCGAAACGCCTGCCGGGTATTCGACTCGCCGCCGTCGACGATGTACTCGGAGTTGTGGACCCGGAGCCCCACCGTCTGCACCATCGGATCGGTGAGGTCGCCGCTGACGCCCAGCGTGGTCAGGGTGTCGGTATCGGCCGACCACTCGCTGAGCAGCACGTGATCGGCGCCCAGCGCATGGCGGGCGTACTCCAGCAGCGCAGTCAGCAGGTCGGCGAAGCGGGGCGGTACCGGGAACGGTTCGTCGCCGCTGGGCAAGGCTCTACTCGTCGACTCGCGTGATCGCCAGCTCCGGCCCGGGCTCGACGGCCACGGCCAGGGTCTCGGCCGCGATCCAGTCGGCGTGGCGCCTGAACGCCTCGCCGCTGAGACCGTCCGCCTCGGGGTACGTGAGCCGGATCCGGTCGGTGACTGCGAGACCGGTCTCCTGGCGCAACAGGTTGATCCGCCGGATCACGTCCCGGGCTGCACCTTCCAGCTCCAGCTCCGGCGTGATCTCGGTGTCGAGCGCGACCGCGAAGCCGCCGCCGCCTTCGACCGCGTACCCCTCACGCGGCCGCGTCTGCAGCTCGAACTCCCCGGGTTCGAGCGTCCAGGCGCCGTCCCCGATCACCACCGTGTCGTCCGCGACCCGGAACGCCCCCTCGCGCAGCATCCCGCGGATCATCGCAAGATCGCGGCCGTAGCGCGGTCCCAGCACGGGCAGGATCGGCATCACGTCGACCTCGGCGAACTCCTCGGCGGAGGTGGCGATGCGCACCTCCTTCACGCCCAGCTCGGCGGCGATCAGCTCGGCGTGCCGGCCGACCACGTCGCGACGCCCAGGGTTATCTGTCGCGACGGTTACCGACTGCAGCGGCTGGCGGAGCTTCACCCCCGCCCGCTCGCGGGCGATCCGGCCCAGCTCGACCACCGAGCGCACCGTCTCCATCTCGGCCAGCAGCTCCTCGTTTCGCAGCATCGGATGCTCCGCCGGGTAACCGGCGAGATGAACGCTCGGCGGCGCGTCCGGGCACGCGCCGCGGACGAGGTTCTGCCACAGCTCGTCAGCCAGGAACGGCATCACCGGCGCGATGCAGCGCGATGCATGCACCAGCGTGTACCAGAGCGTCTCGTGGGCGGCCCGCTTGTCGTCGTCGTCGCGTGAGCGCCAGAACCGGTCGCGGGAGATCCGCACGTACCAGTTGGACAGGTCGTCCATGAACCCCTCGAAGGCCCGCACCAGGCGCGGCGAGTCGTAGGCGTCGAGTGCGGCCCGCGACTCGACCACCAGCTGCTGGGTGACCGCCACCATCCAGCGGTCGGACTCGCGGGCGGTCGTCGGCCCGGCGGTCAGGGTCGCGTACGACGGCGTGAACCCGTCGATGTTCGCGTAGAGCACGAAGAAGGCGTATGAGTTCCAGAGCTTCAGCAGCCGCCGCTTGACCTCGGTCGCCGGCCCGTAGCCGAAGTTCAGGTTCTGCGCCGGTGTCTGCCCTGCGTACATCCAGCGCATGACGTCGGCGCCCATCTCCTCGACAGCGTCGTCGAACCAGATCGCGTTGCCCCACGACTTGTGCATCGGGCGGCCGGTCTCGTCGTTGACCTTCTCGTGCGTCAGCACACGCCGGTAGGGCGACTCGCCCACCAGGGCCACCGACATGAACAGCATCGAGTAGAACCAGAGCCGGATCTGCTCGCGCATCTCGGTCACCCAGTCGGCCGGGAACCAGCGCTCCCAGTCGGCGTGCGAGGGCAGGTCGGCCACGGTCAGCCCCTTGCCGGCGCCGGTGCCGTAGCCCTCGGGGATGCGCTCCGGGTTGTGCCAGCCCAGCGTCGAGAACGGGACGATCCCGGCATCCAGCCAGCAGTCGCCGACCTCCGGGAGGCGGTGGGCCTCGCCGTTGCACTCCGGGCAGGCGATGACGACGTCGTCGATCCAGGGCCGGTGCAGCTCCTCCAGGCCGTCCATTCCGCGCAGCGCCCGCTCGGCCAGCTCCTCCTGCGACCCGATCACCGTCATGTGGCCGGACTCGCAGAAGTAGAACGGCAGCGGCAGGCCCCAGTAGCGCTTGCGGCTGATGCACCAGTCGTCCATGTTGCGCAGCCAGTCCTCCATCCGCTTGCCGTACTGCGGAGGCGTCCACTCCACGCCGCGGGCGGCGTCGATCATCGGCTGGCGCACCTCCTCGCAGCTGATGAACCACTCGTCGACCAGCCGGTAGATCAGCTCCGTCCCGCAGCGCCAGCAGACGGGATAGCGGTGGGTCAGCTCGCCGGCGTCTACCAGCCGCCCCTTCTGGCCCAGCTCCTCGACGATCCGCTGGGCGGCGTCGGAGGTGTGCACGCCGTGCAGCCACCCGAACCCGTGGTAGAAGGCGCCCGATTCGTCGACCGGGACGAGCGTGGCGAGCCCCTCGCGCTGTCCCAGCTCGAAGTCCTCGGCGCCGCAGCCGGGCGCGATGTGGACGATCCCCGTGCCCTCGTCCAGCGACACGTCCTCCCAGGCCACCACCCGGTGCTCGACTCCCTGCTGCGCCTCGACCTCGTCGAACGGCCCCTGGTACGTGAGACCCACCAGGTCGCTGCCCTTGACCGTGCCCAGCACCTTGCCCCTGATCGGCACCTGCTCCCGCCGTGAGGCGGCCACGTAGGCGATTCCCGCAGCCGTCTCAACCCGGTCGTAGTCGGCGTCGGGGAGCACGGCCGCCGCGACGTTGGCCGGCAGCGTCCACGGCGTCGTCGTCCACACCGCCAGGTACTCGTGCTCACGCCCGATCAGCGGGAAGCGCACGAACAGCGACGGGTGGGTGATGTCCTTGTAGCTGTCGATCAGCTCGTGCTGGGAGAGCGAGGTGCCGCACCGCGGGCACCACGGCATCGAGCGGTGCCCCTTGTACAGCCAGTTCCGCTCCTGACAGATCTTCAGGAACCCCCAGATGTACGAGATGTTCGCGTCGGTCATCGTGAAGTAGCTGCGGTCCCAGTCCATCCACTGGCCCAGCCTCAGCGACTGGTCGGTCTGCACCCGCGCGTACTTGGCGACGCGGTCGCGGCAGGCGCGGGCGAAGCGGTCCAGCCCGTACTCCTCGATCTCGCCCTTGGAATTCAGGCCCAGCGCCTTCTCGACCTCGACCTCGACCCACAGGCCCTGGCAGTCGAACCCGTTCTGGTAGCGCCCGTCACAGCCGAGCATGGCGTGGTAGCGCTGCCACATGTCCTTCAGCGTGCGGCCCCACGCGTGGTGCACGCCCATCGGGTTGTTGGCGGTGATCGGGCCGTCGAAGAACGAGAACGGCTCGCCGCCGCGATTCTGCTCCTGCAGGGCGTGGAAAGTCTGCTCCGCCGCCCAGCGTTCGAGCGTGCGGTGCTCGAGGGCGACGTGGTCAGGCTGTTTTTCGACGGGGGAGAACGCCGGCACGCCGCAGATTCTACGCGGCGCGGCCGAACTAACGACCACTCGGCATCCGGGTCTGGGTGCCGCGGGTCGCGCGAACGATATGGGCTATGCCGGGATCAGCTAGTCCAGTTCGTGACGATGGCAGTAGTCGTCGAACGCGGCGTGCTTGGCCAGATAGCTGGACAGCTCGGCAAATCCAAACTCAAACCACTCGGACAGCCACCGCTCGTCGATTTCCACGTGCTTGTCGTGCAACTCGTCCATGTCG
>Ga0265327_10003926_pt1 | contig 13627 bp, 9 predicted proteins | sample 41621metaG_FD_202089 | JGI IMG/M metagenome (GOLD analysis project Ga0265327, IMG submission 202089) | Rhizosphere microbial communities from Carex aquatilis grown in University of Washington, Seatle, WA, United States - 4-16-21 metaG | ecosystem: Host-associated > Plants > Roots > Rhizosphere >... | reverse complement strand
GCACCGGCAGCGGCGGACGTGGCTTTCTCGCCGACCTGCACCAGGCCGACAGCAAATGGCTTTTATCGGCTTTTGTCGGCGGCGTAATTTTCAACCTTTCCAACATCCTGCTCGTCGCGGCGATTGACATCGCGGGCATGGCGGTTGCGTTTCCCGTCGGCGTCGGGCTGGCGCTCGTGCTGGGCGTCATCACGACTTACATTGCCAAACCCGAAGGCAACGCGCCGATGCTCGCAGCGGGAGTAGCGGCGGTGGTCGTGGCCGTGGTGCTGGATGCGCTCGCCTACAAAAAATTGGCCGCTGCCGGCAAAAAGACGCCGGTAAAAGGCATTGTTCTTTCCGTCGTTGCGGGCGTGCTGATGGGCTTCTTCTACAGTTTCGTCGCGCAGACGATGGGAAAAATTGAAGGCGCAACGCACTTGCTCGAACCTGGAAAATTGAGTCCTTACACGGCCATCGTGCTGTTCAGCGCCGGGCTGCTCGCGTCCAACTTCATCTGGAACAGCATCGTCATGGCGAAGCCGTTCAGCGGCGAGCCGGTGACTTACCGTGATTATTTCACCAAGGGAAATGTGCGGCTGCACCTCATCGGCATTCTCGGCGGCATGATTTGGAACGTCGGCATGAGCTTCAGCATCATCGCCAGCACCAAGGCGGGCGCGGCACTTTCTTACGGCCTCGGTCAGGGCGCGACGATGATTGGCGCACTTTGGGGTGTGTTCATCTGGAAGGAATTCAAAGGCGCACCGACCGGGACAAACAAGCTGCTCGCCGCCATGTTCTTGTTCTACCTGATCGGTCTGGCAGTCTTGATCGCATCCAAATCATAAACCAAAAGCGCGTGCACATATTATGATTAACCACGTCCTGATTATCTTACTGCTTGCCGCTTCGCTTGTGCAGGCTGAACCCATAAAGCTTATCTTCGACACCGACGTGGGCAACGATGTGGACGATGTCATGGCGCTGTGCATGATTCATAATCTGGTTAATCGTGGCGCGGTGGAACTTCTCGCGGTGACGATCACCAAGGATCATCCGCAGGCGGCGGTTTTCGTGGATGCGGTGAACATCTTCTATGGCCATCCCGATGTGCCTATCGGTGTCGTGACCAACGGCGCGACGCCGGAAGCCGGCAAGTTCAACCTGCTGGCCGACGCCAAGAACGAAGACGGTTCGCTGCGTTATCCGCACAAGCTCCAGAGCGGTAAAGACGCTCCCGAAGCGGTCGGCTTAATCCGCAAGCTGCTTGCCGCGCAACCGGACAATAGCGTCACGCTGGTGCAGGTGGGTTTTTTCACGAATTTCCGGCGGTTGTTGGAATCGCCGCCGGACAAACACTCGCCGCTCACCGGTCGCGAGTTGATCGCGAAGAAAGTCAAGTTGCTCTCGATTATGGCCGGTGCTTTCCAGACCGTGAAGGGGGATAATCGGTATCTGGAATACAACGTCGTCAAAGACATCCCCGCTGCACAGTCGCTGGCCAGGAACTGGCCCACGCCGGTGGTCTGGAGCGGCTTCGAGATCGGCGTGGCCGCCGCGTTTCCCCATACGGTAATTGAGCATGACTTTGAATATGTGAAGCATCATCCGCTCAAGGAAGCCTACTGCCTATACCAACCGCCGCCGCACGACCGCCCGACTTGGGATCCGACGGCGCTGTTGTATGCGATGTATCCGGATCGCGGCTACTTTGATCTCTCGCCCTCTGGCACTGTTACCGTTGAGGACAACGGTGCCACTTGGTTCCGCCCGTCACAGAATATCAAGAGCAGCCACCGCTATCTAGTGATGAGTGCCGCGCAAGCTGCCCGCGTGCGTGAAGCCATTGTGCAACTCTGCGTCGAACCAGTCATCAAAGCAAAACTATGAACCCACATTCCAAAATCGTTGTCGTTGGTAGTTCCAATACCGACATGATCATCCAGCTCGACCGCATTCCGCGTCCAGGCGAAACCCTCCTCGGCGGCGAGTTCACCAGCGCGGCGGGCGGCAAAGGCGCGAACCAGGCCGTTGGCGCGGCAAGGGCAGGGGGGGATGTCACGTTCATCGCCCGCGTTGGAAAAGATATTTTTGGTGATCAAGCCGTCGCTGGTTTTCGGAAAGACGGCATCAACGTGAACCATGTGTTCCGAGACGCCGCCGCGCCGTCGGGCGTAGCGCTCATTTTTGTGGCGAAGGATGGCGAGAACAGCATCGCCGTTGCCGGAGGCGCGAATGGCAAACTTTCGCCAGCCGATGTGAAGCGCGCAGCAAAGGTCATCCGCTTCGCTGCCGTGCTGGTGGCGCAACTAGAAACGCCGCTGGCGACCGTTCAAGCCGCCGCTGACATCGCCGCGAAAGCCGGGGTGCGTTTCATTCTCAATCCCGCACCCGCACGGCTTTTGCCGGACAAATTGTTGAAACTCGTTTCCATTCTCACACCGAATGAAACCGAAGCGGAACTGCTCACCGGCATCAAGGTCACAAACGAAGCCGCCGCCGCGAAAGCAGCGGCCAAATTGCGTTCGCGTGGCGTGCAGACGGTCATCCTCACGCTCGGTTCGCGCGGCGCCTTCATCGCTGATGACAGCGGCAATCAACTCGTGGCCGGATTCAAGGTAAAAGCCGTGGACACGACGGCAGCCGGGGATATTTTCAACGGCGCACTGGCCGTCGCGCTCGCCGAGGGAAAGGCATTGCCCGCTGCCGTGCTTTTTGCCAATGCCGCCGCCGCCATCTCCGTCACGCGCCTCGGCGCGCAACCTTCCGTGCCGAGTCGAAAGGAAATTGAGAGTTTTCTTAAGACGCACTGAAGTTTAGACTTCAACGAAATCCCGCGTCGCGTTTTAGGACGTGACGCGGGATTTTTTAGCGCAAACAATTAATTCACTGGAAATATTTGATTAATGAAAAAAGCTTTGTCCGTGTTGCTATGGGTGGGGATTTCTGTGCTGGGCGCGTTTGCTTACTGCACGATTGCCTTGCGGCGGGGCGAGCCGATCAATTCCGCCTATCTCCTAATCGCGGCGATTTGCACGTTTGTGATCGGTTGGCGGTTTTACTCGAAATGGATTGCAGCGCGGGTGCTGATGTTGGATGAGCGGCGGGCCACGCCGTGTGAGGTTCATGATGACGGCAAGGATTTTGTCCGGACCAATAAATGGATCGTATTCGGGCATCACTTCGCGGCGATTGCCGGACCGGGACCCTTGGTGGGGCCGGTGCTGGCGGCGCAGTTCGGTTACTTGCCGGGGTTGCTTTGGATTTTGATCGGGGTCGTGCTGGGCGGCGCGGTGCAGGATTTTGTCATTTTGTTCGCCTCGATGCGACGGGATGGAAAATCGCTCGGCCAAATGGTGAAGGAGGAATTGAATTCCACGGCGGGCTTGCTCGCCTCCGTCGCCATTCTGGCCATTCTCACCATTTTGCTGGCTGTGCTGGCGCTGGTGGTGGTGAAAGTTCTGGCGGAAAGTCCGTGGGGCGTGTTCACCGTGGCGGCCACTATCCCGATAGCGCTCACGATGGGATGTTATTTGAGGTATGTGCGCATCGGGAAAGTGCTGGAAGCTTCCGCGTTTGGTGTCGCGTTTCTGCTGCTGGCGGTTTGGGGTGGAAAACTGGTTTATCAAAGTCCGCACTGGTCGGAAGTTTTGGGTTTGCATGACACCACGGTGGCTTGGGTCATCATCGGTTACGGAATTATTTCCAGCAGCCTGCCGGTTTGGCTGCTGCTCGCGCCGCGCGATTATTTGAGCACGTTCATGAAGCTGGGCACGATTACCGCACTCGCCTTGGGGATTTTCTTTGTGCTGCCGGATCTGGCCATGCCGGCGGTCAGTCGTTTCGTGGATGGTTCTGGGCTGGTGGTGGCGGGAAAACTGTTTCCGTTTTGTTTTATCACGATTGCCTGCGGCGCCATCAGCGGGTTTCACACGCTCATTGCCAGCGGCACGACGCCAAAAATGATCACTCGCGAAAGTTACTCCCGGCATATCGGCTATGGCGCAATGTGCTGCGAAGCGTTTGTGGCGGTCATGGCGCTGGTGGCCGCTTGCACCCTTGAGCCGGGCGTTTACTTGAGCATGAATGTCAAAGGCGATCCCGCTGCGACCGTGGCGAAAGTCACGGAACTGGGTTTTCCGGTCACTGTCGCGCAGATGGATTCGCTCGCAGGGCAGCTTGGCGAAAAATCTTTGTTCGGTCGCACGGGCGGCGCGGCGACGCTGGCCGTGGGCATGGCCCACATCTTTTCCAAAGTGACCAATGGCCGGTGGCTCGATCTCTGGTATCACTTTGCGATCATGTTCGAGGCGTTGTTCATTTTGACCACTCTGGATGCCGGCACGCGCGTGGGGCGTTATCTGATTCAGCAGGTGCTGGCGAAAATCTGGCGGCCGCTGGGCGACACAAAAAATGTCCGGGTCATTCCGCTGGCCAGCGCGATCATGGTTGGCGCCTGGGGATATTTCTTGATTCAAGGCGTACGTGATCCGCTGGGCGGTATCAATTCGCTCTGGCCGTTGTTCGGAATCGCCAACCAGATGCTGGCGGCAATGGCGTTGTGTTTGGCCACCACCATCATTCTTAAAAAACAGCTACTGCCGGGCGATGAAGCCCGGCGGCGGCATCCGGCTTTCATGCTGATCACGCTGGTGCCGCTGGTTTGGCTGCTGGCGGTCACCATGACGGCGGGCACGGAAAAAATGTTCCATTCCGATCTGCGCATCGGTTTCTTGGCGCAGGCCGGAGTCTTGAATGAAAAACTTCCCGCGCTTCAATCCGCCGTTGTCGTCGCCGCGTCGGCGCATGATGCCGAAGCCGTCGCGCGGGCGCAGCAAGCGGTCAAGGCAAACCGCACCTTGCATTTCAACAATGTGCTGGATGCCGTTGTCACGGGAATATTTCTGACGCTGGCAGCGGTGATAGTGGTGATCAGCGTCAGGGAATGGGTTTTGCTATTGCGACGCAAAAAGGTGGCACAACTTTCGGAGACGGAACCGGTCTGGTTGCCGGACTATGCCGTCAAAGAGGCCGGGCAGGATTTGCGACCGATTGCCGAGGCGGCGGCGATGACGCTGATGCTGGCCAAAGAATTGTCCGGCGAAGCAAGTCTCGAACGCGCTCGCCAGCAGTCAACTATCTGTGTCTGTGATGCTGCCAAAGATTCGGCCAGCGCGACCAAAACCGAAGGCCAGCTTTATTTGGAAACCACCGAGCATCGTTTCAACGGCGTGCGGAGATGTTGTTGAACCGAGGATCTATCGGTGAACGTCGATTGCGCCTCGACGGCGCTGCTTCGCTATGAATAATATTTTACTCACGCACCATGAAAGACACCATCGCCCTCATCACTTTTCTGGCTTTATCCATTTGCGCTACTTTTGCCGCCGTGGCTTCATCCGTATCTGTTCCTTTGCCGGAACCGGCATCTCTTCCCACCCTGGGCACTGCCCCGTGGGGCGACGATCCGCTCAGCCGGGCGAGGTTGAATGGGGCGAAGGATGGCAAATTCAGCCTGACCAAGGTGGTAAATCATGGCACGCGGTTGGCCACGGTGCTTGAGTTTCGCGCTGAGCAGGCGTTTGATGGCGAACCGTGGGGATTGCAGGTGGCCATCCCCTCCACTGCCAACTTGAAAAAGGGGAGCACGCTGTTTTTTGAGGTTTATATCCGTACCATTGGCACCAAGGCGGAAAATGGTGAAGGCCGGGCGATTCTTAATTTGGAAAAACGCGGACAGCCTTTCACAAAATCGCTTTCGAAAAACATTGCCGCGCCACCGGGTGGTGGTTGGGTGTGTCGCTGTTATTCCGGAGTGGTGAAGGACAACTACCCGGCTGGCGGTGCGCAGATCAATTTTCAGCTCGGTTTCGACCGTGCCCAGACTATCCAAATCGGCGGACTGCGGGTGGTGGACTTGGGGCCGGGCGTGCCGCCGCAATCTTTGCCGGTGGAAACGTTAACTTACCCCGGGCGCGAGGCGAATGCGGCGTGGCGTGCCAAGGCGGTCCGGCGGATCGAACAATATCGCAAGGGAGACCTGACCATCGCGGTTGTGGATGCCGCTGGAAAGCCGGTGAACGGCGCCAAGGTGCAGGTGACCATGACCAAGCCGGACTTCGCTTTCGGCAGCGCCGTGGCTCCGGATGCGATCGTGGAAAAAAGCGCCGACGGGGACCACTACCGGGCGTGGATCAAGGAGAACTGCACGCGGGTGGTCATCGAAAATCACTTGAAGTGGCCTGCATGGGAAAATGGTCTCCGCCCCAACGCTCCGCCAAAACAGCGGAACAGCACCACTTTGGAAAGTCTGGCCTGGCTTAATCAGGAAGGCATTGAAATCAAGGGACACAATCTCATCTGGCCGTCCTGGCGTAATTCCCCGAAGCGCCTCGAGGCTTTGGCGGGCGATCCCGCGGCTCTGCGCAACGCGTGCGAAGACCGGATTACCAGCGTGCTGAAGGCGACCGCCCCTTACCATTTGGTGTCATGGGACGTGGTCAATGAAGCCTACGCCAATCACGACATTTTGGATATTTTGAGCCCCGGAATCATGTCTGACTGGTTCAAGCGGGCGCGCCGGGAGTTTCCTCAAGGGGACTTGCTCTACAACGATTACGCGCACCTGACATCCGCTGGATCTTCCAAGTTCAAAGGCGCAGTGGAAAAAATCGTCAAAGACTTGAAAGCTAGCGGAGCGCCGATTAGTGGCATGGGCATCCAATCCCATGTGGGCGAGAGCATGATCAATCCGGCGGATGTCGTGGCGGAACTGGATCGTCTGGCGGCTGAGCTGCAAATCAATCTTTCGATCACTGAGTTTGATGCGAAAGTGAGCGATGACAAGGTGCACGCGGATTTCACCCGGGATTTCATCACCGCTTGCTTTGCCAATCCCCGCGTCACGAGCTTTCTCGCGTGGGGCTTTTGGGAGACCCGCCACTGGATTCCGGAAGCTGCCATGCTAAGAAAGGATTGGACCGAACGCCCGGCCGCCAAGGTCTGGCATGACCTTTTCAAACACGACTGGTGGACAAGTCTGAATGGCGTGACCGATGCCCAAGGCGTCTGGCGAGGGCGCGGATTTCGTGGTCACCATACCATCACCGTTACCGTCGCTGGAAAATCCACGACGGTACCGGCGCAAATTGACGGGCAGCCGCAAACAGTGACAGTGCGAGTTATCAATCAATGAATTTAATTAAATCCATGCCGCCAAAAGTCGAAATCGGTTGCTCGATCATTTAATATCGAACCTGCAATGAATTTAAATACTTTCCTCATTAGCTTCCTCGCGCTGTCTATTACTGCAGTGTCAGCCGCCACCGTCACTACCATTGCCGGCATCGGCACCAGGGGCTTTTCCGGTAACGGCGGACTAGCAACGAAAGCCGAACTTAATAACGTTTTCGGTATCGCACGCGGACCGGACGGCTTTCTCTATATTTGCGATATGGACAACACTCGCGTCCGTCGCGTGGGGCCGGATGGTAAGATTGAGACCTATGCTGGCAATGGCGTGCGCGGGCGCCAAGGCGACGGCGGTCCGGCGGAGAAAGCCTCGCTGAACATGCCTTACGAACTGGCGTGGGACAAAGCGGGCAATTTGTTCATCGTCGAACTCGCGAATAATTGCGTGCGCCGGGTGGATGCGAAGACGCGCATCATCACCACCATTGCCGGCACTGGCATCAAGGGTTTTAGTGGCGACGGCGGTCCGGCGACCGAGGCGCAGTTCAATCAACCGCACAGCCTTGCCTTCGATGGAGCAGGGGATCTCTATGTTTGCGACATCATGAATCATCGCATCCGCAAGATCGACATGAAGACTGGCATCATCTCTACGTGGAGCGGCACCGGCGAGGCGAAAACCGCACCCGATGGTTCGCCCATCACGGGTTCGTCTCTGCACGGCCCGCGTGCGCTCGCCTTTGGTCCGGATGGTAAATGTTACCTCGCCCTGCGTGAAGGCAATGCCTTGCTCTTACTCGATCCGAAAGCGAACCAGCTCAAGCGCATCGCTGGCACTGGAAAAAAAGGTTTTGCTGGCAACGGCGGCCCTGCGCTGCAAGCCACGCTCTCTGGTCCGAAATGCGTGAGCCTCGATGCGGGCGGCAACGTCTATCTCGCCGACACGGAGTCGCATTCCATCCGCTATCTTGATGTGAAGAAGGGGACGATTGAAGTTCTTGTTGGCAATGGCCAGAAAGGCGATGGGCCAGACGGCAGTGATCCGCTCAATTGCCAGCTCACCCGTCCTCACGGCGTCTTCGTGGACAAAGACGGCTCCATCTTCATCGGTGATAGCGAGAATCATCGCGTGCGGGTATGGCGAAAGTAGTTCTTTCCAGCGGATAATAATTTCTTGCTGGAAACCAACCTTGTTTTGCGGCAAACTATCCATTCAAATTATGGATGTAAAACTCCCCAAACTCGGCGAAGGCTCGGATTCCGGCGTCGTGGTCGGCATTTTTGTAAAAGTGGGCGACACGGTCGCCAAAGATCAACCGATTCTCGAACTCGAAAACGAGAAGGCTGTGGCTTCGATTCCATCCAGCAGTGCCGGGGTTGTGGAAAATGTCCACGTCAAATCCGGCGACCGCGTGAGCGTTGGCCAGCGCTTGATCACTTTGTCGGGTGGCGGTGTCGCTGGTGCCGCGTCTGCGCCCGCACAAAAACCTGTCGCAAATAAAACCGCGAAGCCCGCGCCCGAACCGGTGGAAGCGGAAGCGGTTGAAGCCGAAGAGGAATCTATCGAAGAAAATTTCACGCCCGTGGCCGCGCCCGTGGCATCGCCGTCACTGCGCCGGATGGCCCGCGAGTTGGGTATTGATTTGACCAAGGTTCGCGGCAGTGAAGCTGGTGGGCGCATCACCACCAGCGATGTGCGCGCTTATCTTGCCAAGTTGGCGAAAGCCGCCACCAAGCCTGTTCCTGCTCCGGGTGTCACCGCTCCGGTCAAGTCCGCCGCTGCGCCGATTGATTTCTCGCAATGGGGGCCGATTCTCAAGAAGCCGGTCACGCAACTGCGCAAAGTCATCGCCCGCCGGATGAGCGAAAGCTGGAATAGCGTCGCCCGCGTCACGCAGTTTGATGACATTGACTTCACCAAGCTCGGTGAATTGCGGAAAAAGTTCGCTCCCGAATACGAAATGAAAGGCGTCAAGCTCACGCTGACGCCATTCGTGCTCAAAGCGGTGGCCTCCACGCTGAAAACGCATCCCATCTTCAATTCCAGCCTCGATGAAGTGGCGAATGAAATCATCCTCAAGGAATATATCCACCTCGGTATCGCCGTGGACACGGACCAAGGCTTGATGGTTCCCGTCCTCCGTGACGTGGATAAGAAATCCCTGTTCGACTTGGCGAAGGAACTCGAACAACTTGCCGCCAAGGCGCGTGACCGTAAGATCACCGCTGACGAAATGAAAGGCGGTACGTTCACCATCTCCAATCAGGGTGCCATTGGTGGTGCGCATTTTACGCCCATCATCAATCTGCCCGAAGTCGCCATTCTCGGCCTCGGTCGCGGCGCGATGAAACCCGTCATCCGCGACGGCCAAATCGTGGCGCGTTTGCTCACCCCCATCGCGTTGAGCTACGACCATCGCGTGATTGACGGCGGCAGCGCCGCGCGGTTCACGGTGGATTTGGTCAAGGCGTTTGAAAACTTCAGTGAAGACGCGGTGAAGCTTTAATTTTCTATGGACACTATCAAAACGGAAATCGTGGTGGTCGGTGCCGGTCCCGGCGGATATGCCGCGGCTTTTTATGCCGCCGACCTTGGCAAAAAAGTCATTCTCATCGAACGTGAAAAGCGCCTCGGCGGCGTCTGTCTGAATCGCGGCTGCATTCCCTCCAAAGCTTTGCTCTACGCGACGCACCAGATCGTTAATGCCCGTGAGTCCGCGCATCGTGGCATCACCTTCACCGAGCCGACGCTTGATTTGAACAAGCTGCGAGTATGGAAGGAATCCATCATTGACAAGCTCGGTAACGGCGTCGCGACGCTTGCCAAGATGCGCAATGTCACCATCATCAAGGGCCGCGCTTATTTTGAAGGCTCGCAGAAGCTGCGCGTCGAGACGGAGAACGGCCAGCAGTTCGTGGAATACGACAAGGCTATTCTCGCCGTCGGTTCCAGCGCTGCCATGCCCAAGGCGTTCGACCTCGGTAATCCGCGCGTGATGAACAGCACGGGTGCGCTCGATATCGAGGACGTGCCGGAGAACCTGCTCGTCGTCGGCGGCGGTTACATCGGCATGGAAATGGGCACGGTCTATGCCGCGCTCGGTAGCAAGGTCACGGTGGTTGAGGCAATGGACAGCATCCTCGCCGGTGCCGATCCCGACCTCGCGCGGCCGGTTGTGGCGATTGCGAAGAAGGCGTTCAAGGAAATCCGCCTCAAGGCGCGCGTTCTGAAGATGTCCACCGTGGGCAAGCAGATCAAGGTCGAGTCGGAATACAACGGCCAGAAGCTTGAAGAGCTTTACGACCGCGTACTCGTCGCCGTGGGCCGCGTGCCGAACAGCAACGACGTCGGCTTGGAAAACACCGGTGTCCAACTGGACGAAAAGGGCTACGTCAAGGTCAACCAGCACCAGTTGACCGACGACCCGAATATTTATGCCATCGGCGACATCGTCGGCGGCGTGCTCCTCGCGCACAAGGCGCACAAGGAAGGCCGCATCGCGGTCGAAAACATCAACGGCGAGAACGTCATCAATGAAAACATTGTCATTCCCGCCGTGGTCTTCACCGATCCCGAGCTCGCGTGGTGCGGTCTGACCGAGGCGGAGGCCAAGGAGAAAGGCGTCAAATACGAAGTATGTAAGTTCCCGTGGAGCGCTTCCGGCCGCGCCTTGAGCTTTGACCGCACGGATGGATTGACCAAGATGTTGATTGATCCGGACAGCGACCGCGTGCTGGGCGTGGGCATTTGTGGTTCTAACGCCGGCGAACTCATTGGCGAGGCGACGCTGGCGATGGAGATGGGCGCAACCGCCGAAGATATTGCGCTGACGGTGCACCCGCATCCGACGCTTTCCGAAACGCTGATGGAATGTGCTGAGGCCTTCTACGGCCACGCGACGCACACCATTGCGCGCAAGAAACCAACACTGTAATTCTTATTCAAAGTTTAACCCGCCATCGGCTAAGGCTGGTGGCGGGTTTTGTGTTATTCCGGCTGTTTGTTTGTTTCGGCTTCCTTGGCTAGCTCGTCTTTAGCCTCGGGAGACATGCCGTGGGAAAGCTTAATGTGTAGATGATCTCTCAGGAATTCCTCGATTGTCATCCATTTGTCCTCCACGCGGATGCGTTTCGTCCAGGCGCAAATCACTTGAAACTCACCTTGCAGCTTTTGAACTTCTGCCGTGGATTGACGGAGTTCAATCAATGTCTTCAAGAGTTCCTGTCGTGCCGCTTCTTTATTCTTCAGATTGTCGCGCAGGGCTTTCACCGCCAGTCCCAAAATAAGCAGCGAGCTGAAGCTGACCAAAATATTCCAATACCAATAGCCGAGATTGGAGTAATGATGCCCGCCCCGGATGTCCGCGTATCCCCAGGTCAGCGCCCCGATTATCGCGGAAATGATGATATCGCTGCGTCGCAGATACCACGCAGTGATGGCGATGGGAATGAAATAAAAGACATCCAGATGCAGTTCAGACCCTGTGATGTAATCAGCGAAGCCGATGACCGCTTGAACCGTCAAGCTGACCAGCATCACCCGTAGTCGGTTCATGATGTCGGTCCGGTTCATGTTTAATTGGCGGGCGCGGTGTTTATGTTTTCTGTGCTTCCTTCGCCCATGCGTCTTTCAGCGTAATGGTGCGATTAAGGACCAGCTTGCCCGGCTTGGCATCCAAATCCAAGGCAAAGTAGGCCAGCCGCTCGAATTGATAGCGTTCCGCAAACGTCGCGTCTTTTAAACTCGGTTCGCACTTGGCGGTGATCGATTCCAGCGAGTGTGGGTTGAGATGCTTCTTGAAATCGCCGTCCGCATCCGGCTCCGCCACCGTGAAGAGGCGGTCATAGAGGCGCACCTCGGCGTCCACGGCGTGCGCGGCGCTCACCCAATGGATGGTGCCCTTGATCTTGCGCGCGGATGTCGCGCCGCCGGTTTTGCTTTCCAGATCCGCCGTGCAGCGCAGTTCCAATAGGTTGCCGCTGGCATCCTTGATCACTTCTTCGCACTTGATGATATAGGCGTATTTCAAACGCACTTCACCGCCCGGTTTGAGGCGAAAAAACTTCGGCGGCGGCACCTCGGCAAAATCGTCCCGCTCGATGTAGAGTTCGCGGCTGAAGGGGACTTTGCGTTTGCCCGCGGTTTCATCCTCGGGATTGTTCGTGGCATCCAGTTCCTCAGTCTGGCCCTCGGGATAATTCGTGATGACGATCTTGAGGGGGCGCAACACGGCGAGTCGGCGTAGCGAGCGCTTGTTCAAATCCTCGCGAATGGCGAATTCCAAAACGCTCACGTCGGTAATCCCGTTGTATTTCGTGATGCCGATGTTGTAAGCGAAGTTGCGCAAGGCTTGCGCGGTCACCCCGCGACGCCGGATGCCGCAGATGGTGGGCATGCGCGGATCATCCCAGCCGGTGACGAGATGTTCGTCCACCAATTGCATGAGCTTGCGTTTGCTCATCACCGTGTAGCCGAGCGCGAGCCGGGCGAACTCGTATTGATGCGGCAGCGGGCGCGGCAGATTCAGGCTTTCGAGAATCCAATCGTAAAGCGGGCGGTGCACCTCAAATTCCAGCGTGCAGATGGAATGTGTGATGCCTTCGATGTAATCGCTCAAGCAGTGCGCGAAGTCATACATCGGGTAGATGCACCATTTCTTGCCGGTCTGGTGATGCTCGACGTGTTTGATGCGGTAGAGCAGGGGATCGCGCAGCCAGATGTTCGGCGCGGAGGCGTCGATCTTCGCGCGCAGCGTGCGCACGCCGTCGGTGAATTCGCCGGCCTTCATGCGCTGGAAGAGGTCGAGGTTTTCCTCTGCGGTGCGGTTGCGGAAGGGGCTTTCCAGTCCGTTGCGCCGGTATTCGTCCGTTTGGTCCGGCGTCAGGTCGCAGACAAAGGCTTTGCCCTTCTCAATCAACTCCTCGGCGTAATCGTAAATCTGGTCAAAATAATCCGAGGCGTAGAAGGGCTCGAAGTTTTCGCTTTTGCGTTGTTCGCGGTCCGCCTGGGTGGCGGCCGGCAAATAGAAATCGCGTTTGCCGTCTTCGGCCAGCGTCTCGGGCGACATGCCTTTCGCCTTGAGGCCGAGCTTGTCGTCCGCCCACGCACTGATGAGCCAGTTCACGTCGGCTTGGATGGATTCGACGTATTCTATGTCTTCCTTGGCGGGATTCGTGTCATCCATCCGCAGATTGCAGGTGCCGCCGAACTCGCGCGCAATGCCGAAGTTCAGGCAAATCGATTTCGCATGGCCGATGTGGAGATAGCCGTTCGGCTCCGGGGGGAAGCGCGTATGGATGCGCGGATAAATGTTTTCCGCCACGTGGGCGGCGACGATGTCGCGGATGAAATCAGACGGCGCGGCGGGTGTGGCGGAATCTTTGTTTTCCAAACTCATAAAATCCCGCGCAGGCTAACAAAGAAACCCGCATTTGTCCAAAAATGTCGTGCGAA
>Ga0265327_10003925_pt1 | contig 13635 bp, 11 predicted proteins | sample 41621metaG_FD_202089 | JGI IMG/M metagenome (GOLD analysis project Ga0265327, IMG submission 202089) | Rhizosphere microbial communities from Carex aquatilis grown in University of Washington, Seatle, WA, United States - 4-16-21 metaG | ecosystem: Host-associated > Plants > Roots > Rhizosphere... | reverse complement strand
TATTATCCAATCGAAACATCTGCGCTTCCGGCCTGGCGTTCGGCACCGGTGAGAGGATTTTTCCAACTGAAGTAACACAAAAGCCCACCTCCGCCAACGGCCATTTTTTTCGCAACTGATCATCAAACTGGGTGGCCAGTTTTTGCGGCTCGGTCACGCTGGCCAGGCTTTCCACTTGCAGGCCAAAATCACGTTGTTGCTGCGCCAGGTAGTCTGAAATGTTTTGTGCGAGCGTGTCGGTGGCACGCTGGTCGATGAGAGATTGCTGTCGTTCGAGGACAAACTGCTGGTCGCGCAAAGAACGTACCGCCAGCCAGGCTAGCATGAGGCTGGGCACCAGCACTGCGAGCACAAAAACCAGCGCGACTTTTTTCATTGATTGGTTTACTGAAACTGCTGGCCACCGGCTAGCTCATTTGTCAGTCGGCTGGAGCAAGCTATCGAGGCAGACCTGGCCGCCTTCGCCCGTGCTAAACATGTGCCGCCGCCCCTTGTATTCATAGACGATCACCAAGGCTTTATTCCAGCCGGGTGTCGGATCGGCATGCAACCATTCCGGACGCGCAAAGAACTCAACGTTCGACTGATGGATCAAGTCGTTCACACGGTCGGTAACATCGGCAAAGCTGTTGCCGGAACCGTACGTGGCTGAAATGATCCAGACATTCGCCGACTCCGTAGAAACGGCTGAGGGCGGCACAAGGTGCTTGCTTGTTTTGGGAGTATAAGCGCAACCAGCACAGGCAAGCAGCCCCATTAGAGCGAGGGTTGAATAAACTTTAATCATGAGTCGATGATGCATGACCTGGTTTAGGCACGACAATATAAATCTGCCTGTGATAATCGCGCGATAGACAGCCTATTTCACTTCCGTGCCTGCAAACGGAATGTCCGTCTTACGCACATCTAACAGCGGGCCCAGTTCATAAATATTGGTATAGCCATAGGATTTTAATGACGTATAGGTAGCAACATTTAAGGAGGCCGAGGGTGCCTTGGACGCGAACGAGACCAAGCTACCAAGAAAGTTGTTATTACAATAGATAAGTATCTTGGTGCCCTTGTCAGGAATAATCTTGGCCAGCGTTTCCGCAGTGAAGTCCGTGAATTGAAGATTCGTTGCACCGCGAATGTGCCGCAGTTGGTATTTGCCGGTGCTGCGGGCATCCAAAAGCACCACTTTCTTGTCTGCCATTGCTTGGATGAATTGAGCTTCAGTCAGGCGATGCGACTCCCGCTCGGCAGCCGAGGCGTTGACAATCTTTTGAAATTCCGCGTAGTTAATCAACCGGTTGGTAATGGTGTCGCCATACACAACCGACCCTATGGCCAAAAGCAGGGTGAACACTGTTTTTTTCATAAATTTATCTGGTTAAGAGTTATTTTGAATTACGCGCATTATATGACTGCTGCTGCATGGCTTTGCGCGTTGAACCGTTGTAGGAGCCTTGATTGAGCTGTCCGCTGAAATCATTGAGATAATTGGTTTCCGCCCGGATTTGCATCTGCACGCTGGCAGGTGCGCCACCGTAGGCGGCATTCAGCGTGGCGTTCTGCCGGCTGAGAATTTGTGCAGCAGCCTGGTAATTTCCAGAGTCTGCTTGTGCCATGGCTTCATCCTTGGCCACGGCGGTGAGCATCAGTTCCTTCTGGGCAAAAACGGCATGGTCCACTGATTTTTCAGATTCATCTTGATTGTCGGTAAAGTTGATCTTGGCTATGCCACTGGCGTTACGTGAAATACTACCATCCAGTTCATCGGTATAGTTCACATTGACGTTGGCCACATCGGATTGATCGCCGTCGATACGACAGCGCAAAAACAGGTAACGATTCTGACCCGGCGTGAACTGGCTCAAGGTTACGACGGCCTTCTGGTGTTCAAATTTCTCAGTGCGACCGATGAACCCCAGCGGCTTTACACCATCCGGACAAATAATTTCAATCCGTACGTCACGAGCCGCCACCCGGAGCAAGTCGCCCAGTTCCTTGGCAAAGATTTCCGGCAGTGTCTCGGTGTCTTTGACGTAATAATAATTGGCATCGCTGGCCTCGGCCAAACCCGCCATTAAATCCTCATTGTAATCATCGCCCACGCCAATCGTGGTCACGGAGATGCCGCGCTCCGCCAACTGGCTGCCAAGTCGGCGCAAATCTCGCGGCGTGCTGGGGCCGACATTGGCCAGGCCGTCTGACAAAAGTATGACCCGGTTAATGCGTTTGCTGGAAAGATATTCCTCTATCTGACTGGAACCGGTTTTCACACCGGCATAGAGCGCGGTGCTGCCCTCGGCCCGGATACTCTCAATCTTATCCTTTAGCGCGTCTTTGTCTTCAACACGTTGCGCGGGAACGATTACCCGGGCATCATCGCTAAAAATCACAAAGGAGAAAATATCATCGGCGTGCAAACGGTCCACCAACTGCATGGCTGCCTGCTTGGCCTTTTCAATCTTTGCCCCGGTCATCGAGCCGGAACGGTCGAGGACGACCGCCAGGTTAAGCGGGGTACGCTGGCCTTTCTTCTTTTCGGTAACGGCGGAAAGGTCGATTTTAATAACCACCTCCTGTGGTGAATGGCGCAGGACGTATCCACGTTCCGGCACAAGTTTGAGGCTAAGCGTTTCTCCGGCAAACGAGTTCGTGGCGAACAATGTTGCCAGACCGAGGGCGAATACGATTAATTTCATGCCCCCATTTTGCCAGCCGGCTGGCGGGAGTTGTCAGTAACGGGTCAAACGTTTGTAAAATAATTGTCAGACGGTCACAAAAACTTTTGCATTTTAGGCGGTAACACTTCACGCTGGCGGGGTGATACAACCGCTCGCGCTGGTTTTTTATGAACGCTTGATGCCCGGCAGCCAACTGGTGAACCGGCTGCAGGATTTGAATTACCGGGTGCTGTCCCTAAACGACATCTCCCGGCTTCCCGCCACGGTGCAGCGCGAATCGCCATTGTTGTTGTTCATTGACCTCGCCACGCCGGGAGATATTTGCGGAGCCATCAGTGCGCTGCGCACGACGCCAGCCACGGCGCATTTGCCGGTCATTGGATTTGCCCCGGACAACGCCCCGGACTTGCTGGCGGCCGCCCAAACGGCAGGGGCAACAATTACCGTCAGCGAAACTGCCATCAGCAATCACCTGTCACAAGTGATTGATCAATCACTCCATTTGGATTGAGCATTTAAGAAAGAGTTGAAGCCTGAATGCTCAGGATTTTCCACTTGGCTACCTGATTCACTTTAGCGGCTAACGTAATTTCGTCATCAAACTTTTCGCACGCCGAATCCAGACCCGGTCGCGGGAACGTTGAAAGGCGGGGGCATGAGCATCATCACTAAGCACGTCCTTGAGTTCAGCCTTTGCTGCATCGGGTTTGCCTTTGGCGGCATAAAGCTCGGCCAGTTGCACCTTGGCGCGCGGGTAGGAATGATGCTGGATAATGTGCTGCCAGTAGAGCAACGCGTTATCGGTCTCGCCAAGCGCGGTTAACGCTTCGGCCAGCGCCATCATGGAATACCCATAGTCATGCTCGGGCTTTTCATTCATTACCCCTTCCAACAATGGCCGCGCTTCAGCGGCGCGGTTTAAACGCATCAGGCATTGGCCCAGGTGAGCGCGGGTATCCACATCCTTGGGTTCACGCCCCAGCGCGGCGCGGTAACTTTTTTCCGCGTCGGCATATTTTCCCCGCCGGAAATACACATCGCCCAACTGGAAGTAGTGATAGGCGTTATCAAGGTGGTGAATTTTGGCCTCCAGTTCCTTGACGCGCGCGCGGCTTTGGGCGCCGGGCAATTCAAAACCCGATGAAGCTGAATCCCGGTAAACGGTGAAATAATACCAGAAGGCGCCAAAGCCGACGCCGATAATGATAAAAATGGCCCAAACCCATTCCCGATTACGAATGGCATGGACCAGCATCCAAATCTGGAACGCCGTAATTGCCAGCAATACTGGATTCGCCAGCAAATAGCTCCAATTGCCGAGAAAGTTGAACAACAATGAGAACATTTGCACGGAAAAGCTAGGCGGAACGGTGGCCGCTGGCAATGAAAGTTTTGAAGTTAGCAACTGACAGCTTGTTTTTAACGTGTTTCATGTTTATTTATGTTGGCGCAGCCGCATGAATCAGACACTAATCATCGTGCCAACGTACAATGAGCGGGAGAATCTCCCGCGCATGGTAGAGAGGCTTTTGTCCCTGCCCGTGAGCGTGGACATGCTGGTGGTGGATGACAACTCACCGGATGGTACTGGCAAGATAGCGGATGAACTGGCGGCGAAACACCCGCAAGTCCACGTGCTGCATCGCTCCGAAAAAAACGGGCTGGGGCGCGCTTACATTTCAGGTTTCAAGTGGGCCTTGGAACACAATTACGAATTCATTTTTGAAATGGATTGTGATTTTTCCCACGACCCCAATGAAATCCCCAATTTCTTAAAGGCAGCCGAAAAGGCCGACCTCGTGCTCGGTTCCCGGTACACCGGCGGCGTGCGCGTGCTCAACTGGCCGCTCAAGCGCTTGCTGCTAAGCCGGTGCGCGGGCGTGTATGTCTGGCTCATTACTGGCATGCCGTTCACTGACCCAACCGGCGGCTATAAATGCTTCCGGCGACGCACGCTTCAAGCCATTGCGCTCGATGACGTGCGTTCCAATGGTTATAGCTTTCAGATTGAAATGACCCACCGCCTTTGGCGTAAGGGATTCAAGGTGGTTGAGGTGCCCATCATATTTACCGACCGCGTAGAAGGCACGTCTAAACTGTCCCGGCATATTGTGGTGGAAGCCTTTTGGATGGTCTGGTGGCTTTGGCTGCAAAATTGTCTGCGCCGCCGGCCGAGTCAAAAAGAGTAACATTCGCTTGCAAAATCAACCGGCGTGGGTGATTTAGAGTGCATGAAAATTAAACTGTTAACCGCCCTGATGTTTGCCTTCACCCTGTCCCTGTTTGCGGCGATGCCCAAAGCTGGCGATAGCGCCCCGGCTTTTGAAGGCACGAATCAAGACGGCAAAGTCGTCAAACTCTCTGATTTCGCCGGCAAGAAGACCGTGCTGCTGTATTTCTATCCCAAGGATTTTACCGGCGGCTGTACCAAGGAGGCCTGCGGCTTCCGCGACCGCATGGGCGATTTGCAAACCAATAACGTGGAAGTGATCGGGGTCAGCTTTGATTCTGCCGACAGCCACAAAAAGTTTGCCGAGAAGTATAATCTGAATTTCACCTTGCTGGCGGACACCGACGGTAAAATCGTCTCCGCCTATGACGTAAAGATGCCGGTTATGAGCATGTCCAAGCGGGTCAGCTTCTTGATTGGCACCGATGGGAAAATTATTCATGTGACCGACGCCATGAACCCGCAAACGCATTTTGACGAAATGCAAACGGCCATAGCAGCGTTGCCGAAGAAATAGGCCGGCATGGTTCCGCTCGTCAAACGGCGGTTTTGCCGTTAAATTTTCTTCGTGCAGCCATGGGTGAACATCAGGATTATTCGTAAAACGCGGAATTTTCTTCGCCACCATTGGCAGGGTGCGTTGCGTTGGCGCGAAAAGCTGGCTCTCAAAGAAGAAGCCTTCCACCTTATCATTGCCGGCGTTGTAGGCGTCCTAGGCGGGTTGGTGAATTTGTTCTTCTATTACGCTGGCGAAATGGTCCAGCGCGCATTTCTGTCGCAAACCGGCGACCCGGTACAGACTGCGGAAATGTTCACCACCACCCAGCGGCTGCTGGTGCCCACACTCGGCGGGCTGGCTGCCGGATTGATTCTATATTGGGGATTCCGGCTAATTGGCCCGCAAGGTTCCAGCGACCTGTTGGAAGTTGTCGTGGCTGGTGATGGCCGGCTGCCGTTCCGCACAGAATCGGTGAAAACCGCCTCGGCGTTGGTGAGTATTGCCACCGGTGCTTCCATCGGCCGTGAAGGCGGCATCACCCAATTATCCGCAACGCTGGCCTCAAAACTGGGGCAAGTGGCAAAATGGCCGCCGTATCGACTGCGCATGCTGGTGGGCTGCGGCGCGGCTGCGGGCATTTCCGCTGCTTACAACGCCCCCATTACCGGGGCGGTGTTTGCCTCGCTGATTGTATTGGGCAATTTCTCCATGAACCTGTTTGCGCCGCTGGTTTGTGCGTCAGTGGTGGCCGCCACGGTCTCGCGCAGTTTTTTTGGCATTGAGCCATGGTATCAGGTGCCACAATTCCCCCCGAGTGCCCCGGCACAATTGCCGTGGTTCATCGTGTTAGGACTGCTATGCGGGGGCGTGGGCGCGGTCTTTCTAATCTTCATGCGCTTTAGCAAGGAGTATTTGAATCGTTTGAAATGGCCCATTTACGTGAAGCTCATGGTTGCCGGGCTGGCAGTCGGGCTAATTGCGGCGGCGGGATTTCCGGGTGTTTGCGGCAATGGATATTTTGTTACCAATTCCATCTTGCATGGAAACTTCGACAAACTTCATGACGCGTTACCGCAGTTGAGCGGACTCTTTTTTGCAAAAATCCTGGCTACGGCCATCACGGTCGGTGCGGGAACCGTTGGCGGCGTAATTACCCCCACCTTGTTTTTGGGCGCAGCGGCGGGAGCGCTATTTGGCATCACCCTGCATGATCTGGGCTGTGCGCCGGGTGTACCAGCGGGAGCCTTTGCCCTGGCAGGCATGGGAGCCACGCTGGCGGGCACTACCCAATCGCCCTTGCTGGCCATCATCATGGCATTTGAAATCTCCTTGGATTACACGCTTATGCCGCCGTTGATGCTGTGCTGCGTGGTGGCCACGCTGGTCTCCAAACAGTTGCATGGTGAATCCATTTACACTGAACACATGCGGCTCAAGGGTTTGTCATTGCGGAGGGAAATTGAACAGGCTGGCACGGCCATGGATAAGACCGTTGGCGATCTCATGCGGGCACCAGTGCCGCCATTGCGCGAGAATGTTTTGCTCCGTGAAATCGCGGGCCGGTTTATTGCCAATTCCAACAATTTCCTGCCGGTGGTAAATCAGTCTCAACAGCTTATTGGAATTGTTGCCTTGCATGATTTGAAAGAATTCCTCAACGACAATCTCGAACTGGACGGAGTCATCGCCTTTGACGTCATGCGCCCGCCGCCACCGTGCCTGACTCCAGGGCAAAGGCTCATGGATGCGCTGCCGATATTGCTCCAGTGCGAATTACGCAATGTGCCCGTGGTGAACAGCCTCACTGAAAATCGTCTGGTTGGCTCATTGTCCCGGGCGGAGGCACTGGCCATTTTTTCCGAGGCCATTGCTGAAAAAAGCAAGCCTGCGGGCTGAATTTAAAGCCATAATATTTGGTGATTCATCATTTCCAAGTTCGCCTTTTCCTGCCATCATACGGCCCGTGTCCCTTAAAGTTGGAGATCATTTAACACTTAAAATTCAAGACATTGCGTTCGGCGGTGAAGGCGTAGGCCGCGTGGACGATTTTGTTGTCTTTGTGCCTTTCGTTTTGGTTGGCGAAACGGTGTCGGCTGAAATCACGGAAGTTAAAAAACAGTTTGCCCGTGCCCGGCTCGTAAATGTGGAACAAGCCGCACCTGAACGGGTGACTCCCGAATGCCGTTATTTCACCCATTGCGGAGGCTGTCAATACCAGCACATCGCCTATCCGATGCAATTGCAGATAAAACAAAAGCAAATCGCCGACCTCTTTGAGCGTGTGGGTAAAGTCCCACGCGAGGTCGTTGCCCCGGTGCTACCCTGCCCTTCGTCCTATGGTTATCGCAACCGGATCATGATTCGCAGCCAATGGAACGGCCCCGCAAAAAAACTGGAAATAGGCTTTATCCAAAACGACAATAAATTCGTCGTAGACATCGAAGAATGCAAAATTGCTGAACCCGCCCTGAACGAGCAAATCAAACAGGTTCGGGCAAATCCACCGTCCCGGGGCGGCCAGAAGGTGGTATTGCGCGTGCAACCGGAAGGCTGGGAAGTACCCCGCGATTCATTTTTCCAGAATAATTTCTTTTTGTTACCCAAACTCGTGGAAACCGCGCGCAACTTCCTCAAAGACAACGGGGCCAAGCATTTGATTGATCTTTATTGCGGGGTTGGCTTTTTCGGTATTGAAGTGGCTGATATCGTGGAATCCTTCACCGGCGTGGAGTATGACCGGCTGGCCATTGCCGCCGCCCGGCAAAATGCAAAGATGCGTGGCCTGACCAACGGCGAATTTATCTCCGAAAAAGCCGAGACTGCGTTGCCGGAGTTGCTCAAGAAATTCCCCGCAGAGGAAACGGCGGTGTTGCTGGATCCCCCGCGAAAGGGTTGCTGGCCGGAATTGCTTGAACTGCTGCGGCAAACCCGGCCGGCACAGGTAATTTATGTTTCATGTCACCCGGCCACCATGGCACGGGATTTGAACATTTTGTGCGGCGATGGTGTCTTTAACTTGGCCCGTGTACAACCGCTGGATATGTTTCCCCAAACCCAGCACGTCGAATGTGTGGCCGATTTGCGATGCCGAAAATGAGCCGCCCGATATAAACTGAACTTGCCAACCCGCGTTTCTTTGATTCAACTGGATTAAACCTGATGCCAAAAAATAGTCAGACTGCCCTGGAAAAAAACTTCGTCCCGCGCTATTTACCCTGGTTGATTGGCGGCGTGATGTTTGTCGTTTACTGGTTGACCATTAATCACTGGGTAAACTTGCTGAACCTTTACCAGGTATCCATGGTTTCAGGCTGGTCATTGCAGCCGCAATTAAGCAACCCGCTGACATTTCTGGCCACCTTGCCCTGCCGCTGGTTGCCGGCCAAGGACATACCCATTGTCTTAAATATATTCTCGGCACTGTGCGCTGCCGCCACGCTGGTTGTATTGGCCCGTTCGGTAGCCATCCTGCCACATGACCGCACGGAAATGGAACGCCTGCGCGAGCGAAGTGATTTCGCATACCTCACCGGCTGGGTTGCCTGGATTCCGCCCATCGCCGCAACAATTTTTGCAGGCATGCACCTGGGTTTTTGGGAAAACGCCACCAGCTTTACGGGTGAAAGCTTTGAACTGCTGTGGTTTGCCATAATCCTTTGGCAGCTCTTGGAATATCGCATGGATGAATGGGAAGGCCGGTTGTACATCGCCGCCTTAATGTATGGTGCGGGCATTACCGAAAATTGGGCCATGACTGGATTTGCCCCGATATTTTTGATGATGCTTATCTGGCTGCGCAAATTGGATTTTTTTAATTTTGGTTTTCTGTTGCGGATGATTGCCTGTTCGCTGGCAGGCCTCTTGTTCTTTTTTCTACTCCCATTGCTGGCCACGCATGCAAAGCCCTTTCCAATCTCCTTTTGGCCGGGGCTGAAATTTAACCTAAAATCTGAATGGGAAGTCGTAAAGCTGGTGAAGTTTAGCGACATCAGACATGGTCTGGGCCTGATTTCACTCACCACATTACTGCCAGCATTCGTCATGTCCATTCGCTGGAGTTCGAGCTTTGGTGATAGCAGCCGGTTGGCCGCCACCTTCGTCAATTACATGATGCATGTGGTTAATGCCGTGCTTTTGGGAGTCCTCTTGTGGGTGATATTTGACCCGCCGTTTAGCCCCCATGGGCTCGTGCAGCAATTAGGCATGAATGCACCCGCGCTCACGTTCTATTATATCGTGGCTTTGTGTATTGGATATTTTTGTGGCTATCCTTTGCTGATTTTTGGGAAACAACCTGTTCCAACCCGCAGAAATCCAAGGCCTGAGCCAGCCTTGCCGAAGAGCATGCTCTGGCTATGTCCGGTTATGGTAGTTGGTGCGTTGGCAAGTGTATCCCTTGCCGCCGTTTTGCTCATTTACAAAAACGTCCCGGTAATTCACTCAATCAATGACAACTCCCTGCTCAATTTTGCACGCGCCAGCACTCAAAATCTTCCCAAGGATGGAGCCATTTTGTTGTGCGATAGTGATGACTCAAACCAATATCAACCTGTACGAGCAGAACTAATAAAGGCCATGCTTGTCCGTAACGGCAAGCTGGCAGACTACCCAATTGTTGATACCAGACTCCTGGTTTCACCTGCCTATCATAACTATCTGCATGCCCACTTCCCCAAGGTCTGGCCGCAAACCGTCTCCACTAACGATATCACCGATTTAAACCCCGCACGGGTTAATGCGATTTTAAACCAGTTGTCCAAAAGCAATAACCTTTGCTACGCCAATCCAAGTTTCGGCTATTTCTTTGAGCGGTTTTATCAGGAGCCGCACGGGTTAATTTATGCGATGAAAGATTTGCCAACCGACACTCTTATACCGCCAAATCTGACCTCTAGTTTAATCTCGGAAAATGAAACATTCTGGAACCAAGCCCTGGCTGAAAGCCAGCAAAGCATAAAAAATGCCCAGAGTCCCATTGATTATAGCCAGCAGAGGGGCTTCTTTGCCTGGGTATTGATGCGCTTGCACCTGCCTCCTGAATCAAATCCCAATGCCTTGGCTGTCGGCATGTATTACTCCAAAAGTCTGAATTTTCTGGGTGTTGAAGCCCAACGGGCTGGTTACTTGAAACAAGCTGGTGATTTTTTCAGCCATGCTTTGGACCTGAATTCAAATAATGTGGTTGCCTCCATCAATCTCAATTTCAATCGATATTTAACCACCAACTCCGCATTGGTTCAGAACATATCACCGATTACAACCGATCAATTTGGCCGCTATCACAGTTGGAATGAGGTGCTAAATGCGAATGGTCCATTTGACGAACCCAGTTTTGCCTTTGAGAACGGCTGCTGGCTCATGTTACAAGGCGACCTGCCGCGACAAGCGACAGCTTCTTTCAACCGGGTCCGCCAGTTGGTGCCATACAGCCTGCCTACGCGGTACCTGTTGGCCCAGGTTTATATTCGTGCCAACCAGCCAGACCAAGCTTTAGAAGCGTTACACGACCCCATTTCCAGCCCCAAGAAATTTGGATTAACGTCCACTAATTCAATTCAATTGAATATGCTCATGGCGGCAGCACATTTCCAGAAAGATGAAGTTGCCGATGCGGTTGCCTTGTTGGACAGGGAAATCGAACGACATCCTGCCGATGAAAATCTACTTGCTGCTGTCACGCGTAGCTACTTGATTCGAGGTCTCTATACCAACGCTTTAAAACTTATAGACCACGAACTGGCAATCAACCCATCCAATCCCAAATGGCTTTTCGGCAAAGGGTTTGCCTGCATGAAGATCAACAAATATGACGAAGCCATCAGCGCTTTTGGCAAAATCCTTCAAACAGAAACCAATAATCCTGACGCGTTGTTCAACCGGGCCGTTGCCTACCTGAAGACTGATAAATTAGCCGCCGCCAAAGCCGACTATGGTCACCTTCAATCCAGTTATACTAATTCGTTCCAAATTGCCTATGGTTTGGGAGAAATCGCCTGGCGCGAGCATGACAATCCAGAAGCCCTTCGCAACTACAAGGTTTACGTGGCTAATGCGCCGACGAATACCTCTGAATTCAAGATGGTTCATGAACGGGTGACCCAACTTGGCGGCAAATGACGCCATGCGCGTCACACACATCATTACCCGGTTGGTGATTGGTGGCGCTCAGGAAAATACGCTGGCCACTATTGGCGGACTGTTGCAAAAGCCTGACCTGGCGATCCACCTGATCTCCGGCCCTACCATTGGACCGGAGGGCTCGCTCGAAGCAGAGGCCATAAAAATACCCGGCTTGCTTACCATCGTTCCTGAATTGGTACGGCCATTGCATCTCCTTAAAGACATTGTGGCCACCAGAAAGCTGGAACAACTGCTTCGCCAACAGAAGCCTGATATTGTGCATACGCACAGCGGGAAGGCGGGCATTTTGGGACGGCTCGCCGCTAAACGAGCTGGGGTGCCGATTATCGTTCACCATATCCACGGCCCCTCCTTTGGCAATTTTCAAGGCCGCGCTGCCAACCTGATTTTTACCGCCGCAGAAAAATATGCTGCTCGCGTTACCGACCATTTTTTCTGCTCTGCTGATGCCATGACGAGGCTTTATCTCGCTGCTGGCATTGGGCAACCATCAATGTTCACCCGAATTTTCAGCGGATTTAACCTGGAACCTTTCTGGCAGGCCCAAAATGACGTGACGCTCAGGCGACAGCTCGGCATTGATGAACAGGATTTTGTCATTGGAAAAATTGGCCGCCTATTCCGTCTCAAAGGACACGCCGATTTGATAGCCGCCTTCTCGCAAATCGTCCCGCAAATTCCCCATGCGCGGCTCTTGCTGGTTGGCGATGGCTTGCTGCGAAATGAACTCGAACAACAAGCTCGCAAACTAGGTGTCGCCGACAAAATCATTTTCACCGGCTTAGTTCCACCTAGCGAGGTCGCCCGTTATGTTGGCATCATGGATTGTCTGGCCCACCTCTCATATCGTGAGGCTCTCTCACGCGCATTGCCGCAGGGTTTGGCTGCCGGCAAGCCGGTTATTGCCTACGATTTCGACGGAGCCGACGAAGTCTGCATTGAAAATCGAACCGGCTTTATTGTCCGCACGGGTGATATTAAAACCGCCGCGCAACGGCTGTTGCAGCTTGCGCGCGATCCAAGCCTTCGCGAACAATTTGGTAAAGCTGGCCGGGATTTTGTGAAAACGAATTTCACCGTCGAAAAAATGGTGGATGACCAATATAATATGTACCGCAAACTGGCGGCCCAAAAGATGTTGGGCTAAGGGCCCGCCAGCCGGCCTATGACGTTTCCTTTTAACTTTTTCGCCGCCGCCTTTTTAGGGTCCCTGGCGACTTCGCTGCTGGCGCTGCCGCTTTGGCGCAAATGGTGTCTGCACGTGAATCTGGTGGATGACCCCGGCCATCGTAAAATACATGACGCTCCGGTGCCATTGGCAGGCGGCTTGGCTGTGCTTACCGGCATTTTGCTTCCGTTGGCCATTGGCGCGGCACTCCTCAAACTTGGCCTCGTCAACATTTCTTCCACCGGCCTTATTGTCCACGGCATTGATCGTCGCGGCATCGAACTGGTGGTAATTGCCACTGGCGCTGTTGCCATTACCCTGCTCGGCGTCTTGGACGACCGCCATGAACTGAAAGCGCTGCCCAAATTCATAGGTCAAATTCTCGTGGCCGTGGCCGTGGCATCCGCTTGTAAGCGCATAACCTTGTTTGTGCATAGTGAAATTTTCAGTTACGCCATTACCATCCTTTGGCTGCTGACAGTAATTAACGCCTTCAATTTCATGGATAATATGAACGGCCTCTGTGCGGGAGTGGGTGCCATCGGCGCATTGCTCTTTGCAATCATTGCAGCCGCCAACCATGAATATCTGGTGGCCATCACCGGGTTCTTGATGTGTGGTGCCTTGGCCGGATTTTTGCCGTGGAATTTCCCCAACGCCCGCGCGTTTTTGGGCGATGCGGGCAGCCATCTGGTGGGATACCTTCTGGCGGTCATGGCTATTCTGCCCCACTTCTATAACAAACAAAACCCGCATCCGTTGGCCGTGCTTGCTCCCTTGTTCGTCCTGGCAGTTCCCCTGCTTGATCTTGCCCAAGTCAGCTTGCTGCGTACTTTAAACAAAAAACCGTTCTGGATTGGCGACACCAACCATCTTTCCCACCGGCTCGTCCGGGCAGGGTTCAGCAAAACGCGCGCGGTGCTCA
>Ga0265327_10003924_pt1 | contig 13636 bp, 9 predicted proteins | sample 41621metaG_FD_202089 | JGI IMG/M metagenome (GOLD analysis project Ga0265327, IMG submission 202089) | Rhizosphere microbial communities from Carex aquatilis grown in University of Washington, Seatle, WA, United States - 4-16-21 metaG | ecosystem: Host-associated > Plants > Roots > Rhizosphere >... | reverse complement strand
CACGATACAATACGTCCGCGGACATGCTGGTCTCTCCTTTGGAATCGTGTTGCTAGCACAACTCCATTGGCCATCAGCATGTCCGACTTTGCAACCCTATCCCCCCAAAACTTCGCATGAGCCAGAAAGGCTTGTGAAGAGATCATCAAGAACACTTACGCCGCAGGCTCAGCCGGCGGCCTTGGAATGATCGCCGTTCAATTTGTTATAGAGCGTCTTGAGCGCGATCCCCAGTTCCATGGCGGCCTTGGGTTTGTCACCCTGGTGCTTGTCGAGCACCTGATAGATGACGTCCATTTCGATTTCCCGCAGCGTCTTGGGATGCAGCGGCATTTCGACCGTTGCCGGCTTGATCATGCTGCTGGTGGCATGCTTCAGGATCCCGATCGGCAGATCCTCGGGATGGACCATTCCGCCGTCTGACATGATCACCGCGTGTTCCAGCGCATTGGCCAGTTCACGCACGTTTCCAGACCAGTCATGCTGCTTGAGAACCTGAATCGTCTCGGGCGACAGAATGTTCTCGGGAACATCGCGTCGCTTCAGAGTTCGAGCGATCAACGTGCGGGCCAGTTCGGGAATATCGTCCTTACGATCCCGCAGTGGCGGCAGATGGATTTCGAAGGTGTTGATCCGGAAGAAAAGATCCTCGCGGAACGAGCCTTCGGCCACCATTTCCTGCAGTTCGCGGTTCGTGGCGCAGACGACTCGAACATTGACGTGAAACGCTTCGTTTTCCCCCACGCGGCGCACTTCGCCCGATTCGAGGAACCGCAGCATCTTGACCTGCATCTGCTTGTCGAGTTCCCCAAGTTCATCGAGAAACAGCGTTCCGCCATTCGCGACTTCCAGCAGTCCCTTGCGGAAGGTGTCGGCTCCTGTGAAGGCTCCCTTACGATGGCCGAACAGTTCGCTTTCCACCAGGTTCTCTGGCAAGGCGCCGCAGTTGACGGCGACAAACGGCATGTTGGCGCGTTTGCTGAGGTCATGAATCCGGCGGGCAACCAGTTCTTTTCCGGTTCCGGTTTCGCCCAGGATCAGCACGCTGGAGTCGGTGGGAGCGATCTTCTCGCACAACTTCTTGACCCGCAGCATTTCAGGAGTGCGACCGATCAGGTCCGGCGAGCCTTCGACGGCTTTCAGCCGCGATTCCAGGGCAATTGTCTTGTTCGTCAGCGTTCGCTTTTCGGCAACGCGTTTCAAGGCGGCCGAGATTTCGAACAGCTTGCACGGCTTGCGGAGGAAATCGTAGGCGCCGGCGCGAACCGCCTGGATGGCCGATTCCATGTCGCCGTGGCCGGTGCTGATGATGACTTCGGTCTCGGGCGAAACCTTTTTGATGTGTTCAATCACGTCCCAGCCACTCAGACCCGGCATGCGCAGATCGACGATGGCGGCATCGAACGTCTGTTGCTCCAGGGCCTTCAGGGCCGCATGACCGTCCTCGCAAAGGACGACATCATGCCCCATCCGGGGGAGTTCGATTTTCATCACGTTGCGAATGTCTGTTTCATCATCGACGAACAGGATTCGCAGTTTGTTGATGGCGGCAGCAGTCAACGGGCGGTCTCCTTGCCCCTGTCGTGACGTCCTTGTCAGCGACCCGATGCAGTTCGGACGAAATATGGCGTTGAAAGCCGTGGAATTGGATTTTCACAGACGATGATCATTGCGTTTTTCACCTCCGATCCATGAGGCGAAAAACACAAGCGGCCGTTGTCATTTCCGAGCCGCAGTTCGACCTGACTTGAGGGGACTTCCCTCGTCGGGGTCATATCAGAAGAATTCAGTTGTCGCAATGTCCGTTCCTGCAGTTCATGCCGCACGAGCGATCCCTCCCGTCTTACGAGGCAGGTGCACACGGAAAGTGCTTCCCTTACCGGGCCCATCGCTGCTGGCCTCAATTCTTCCATGATGATCCGCGACGATGCGATTGGTAATCGACAGCCCCAGTCCCGTCCCCTTCTTCCCGGGCAACTTCTCGGTAAAGAACGGCTCGTACAGATTCGCGAGCACGTGCGGCGTCATGCCGCACCCGGTGTCCTCAACGGTCAACACCACTTCATCCAGCGATTCGGAAATGCTGACCTTCATGGTCCCGGCGACTTCCATGGCTTCCAGTCCGTTGGCGATCAGGTTGATGATCACCTGCTGGATCTCGGGAGCATTTACCTCCACGAAATGCGGGCGGCTCCGATCGAATTGAATGGTGTGATGACTGAAGCGGCTCATGTGGCTGACCATGTCCAGCACTTCCGACACGATTTTTGTCAGATCGTGACGCTGCTGGGGCGAAGCGTTGTTTCGCGAGAAATCGAGCACGCGTGTCGTAATCTGCTGACACCGGTTGGACTGCCGCTGAATCATCTCCAGGTAGGTCTTGAGCAATTCGCGGTCGTCGGCTGTCTGTCCGAAATCGTCTCCGGCTTCGGCCAGTCGGCCAATCAGGGATTCCGCAGCCATGGCAATCGCGGAAAGGGGATTGTTGATTTCGTGGGCAATCCCTGTCGCCAGGAATCCGATCCCCGCCAGGCGTTCATTTCGCAAAAGTTGTCGGCTGCGTTCTTCAACTTCCAGGTCCAGCTTCTCTTTGTCCTTTTGAAATCGCTCGATCATCCGGTTGAAGACATTTGCCAGATCCACCATTTCATCCCGTCCACGCAGCTTCAACCGATGGCTGTAGTCGCCATTGGCAACGCGGGAGGCCGCTTCGTGCAACTTTCTGACGGGAACAAAAATCCAGGCATGGCCGCATCGGACGAGGAATACCATCAGGATCGGGATGCACAGCAGGCATCCACCGATCAGGATCAGCCGTGATTTGTAGACGGCGGGCGCATCTTTGAGTGTCGCTTCCGTTCCCCGTTCCGGATTGGGAATTTCCTGGATGATGGATTGAATGGCGGCGACATCGCGCACCATGGATTCCAGGATTCGAAACCGGTCGTCCGAGGCATTCAACCGTGCCCGGGATTGTTCCAGCCGGTACAGCGTGAAGTTGATTAGATCGAGCTTCGTATTCATGATCGCCAGCGTATGCCAGACCGCAGACGACGGGGGAAGCTGGTCGACTCGCTTGCGGAATTCGCCAAGCTCTTCCCGAACACGCTGCAATTGCGATGTCCATTTGGCGGGATCAAACCGCAGCACCTGTTCTGCCTGAACTCTTGCGGCCAGAGGACTTTCGCCTGGATCCAGCTTGACGTCGGATCGAACGAGCAGGGCATCGAATAGGCCGGCGCAGGTCACGGCCAGTTCCATCCGGTGCGGCTCGTGTTCCTGGTTGAATTCCAGTTCATTGACGACGGCCCGGTACGACATCAGCCCGGTGAATCCCGCGACAGCGAGGATCCCCAGCATCAGGCAGACCAGTCCCAGGCCGATAACCAGCTTACGGCGAATGGATCGCGTCAGAAACACTCGACATCCTTGTCGTGTGACTCGTGGTTGGGTGATGGAGCTTGCAAACATTACAAACTTGGCCGACTTCACTCAACACCGGTTCAAAATTCGCTCGTCGGGGCGGATTCTGATTTGTTCACCGGTATACTGACTGCTCTCCTCGCCACATGTCGAGGACTGGTGCTGCCAAGGGACTTCCGCCTCGGCTGCCAGCAACGGGTCACCTGAAAATTCGAATGACGCGGATGTCCGTCGCACCTGAAAACCACATGCCGCCAACCTTACTTCGCATCCTGGCCATTCATGCCCATCCCGACGACATCGAAATTCAGTGTGCCGGCGCCCTGCTGCGACTGAAGCAGTTAGGTTGCCAGATTTCGCTCGCGACGATGACTCCCGGCGACTGCGGCAGTGCCGAGCTGGCGCCGGACGAGATCGCGGCAGTGCGGCGCGAGGAAGCGAAGAAATCGGCTGAGATCATTGGCGCCGACTACACCTGCCTCGAGTTCCGGGATCTGAGCATTGTCGTGGACAATGACAGTCGCCGTCGGGTGACGGAGGTGATCCGGCGAACGCGTCCGGACATCGTCCTGACCGCTCCACCCATCGACTACATGAGCGATCACGAAATGACCAGTCGGCTGGTTCGTGATGCCTGTTTCAACGCCAGTTGTCCGAATTACGTGACTCAGCAATGGGATCCCGCCCCGGCGACTCAGAAGATTCCGCACCTGTATTATGTCGACGCGATTGAAGGGATCGATTACTACGGCAATCCCCAGCCGACGGACTTCGTAATCGACATTTCCACGACATTTGAAACCAAACTGCAGATGCTGGCCTGCCATGCCAGTCAACGCGAATGGCTGCGGCGGCAGCATGGGCTGGATGAATACCTCGACGGTTGCCGGCGCTGGTCAGCAGCACGTGGAGCCGAAATTGGGGCGGCCTATGGCGAGGCATTTCGTCAGCATCGGGGGCACCCCTATCCTCACGACAATCTCCTGGGCGAACTGTTGATTCCCGGCCTCAAGGGGTGCTCGTAAGAACCCGGTTCAGTTCAAATGGGTTCAAATGGCGGCAGGGCTTTCCAAATCTGTTGTCATCAGGGATAGTGCTCGCTTCCTGATGCATTTCGTTCATGGCAAACCTGCCAGCGTTTTCCCAGACAATTCAAGGCCAGATTGATGACGCCGGATTCGACGGAAGAAGTCGACGAATCTTTACCCAATGGAACGGACCAGGGGGCAGGGCACGTTCCAGTCGTGCCACGTGAGCCGATTTCCTCAAGATCGTTCCTGTGCCTGCTGGTCGTTCAGTTTCTGACAGTCTTGAACGACCATACGTTTCGCTGGCTGGTTGTCCCGATCGCCCAGGACTCCACCCGTGGACAACTCTCGATGGGTCCGGCCCAGGCGCTGTCACTGGGCCTCGCCGGATTCACGCTGCCGTTCATCTTGTTCGCGACTCCGGCCGGGTATCTCGCCGACCGGTTTTCCAAAGCCAGCGTGATTCGCGCATGCAAGTTTGGTGAAATAGTCATCATGCTGGCCGGACTGGCGGCGATCCTGTCCGGTCAAACTGCGTTGCTGTTTATTGCGGTCGTCCTGACCGGTGCGATGGCGGCCCTGTTGGCTCCGTCGAAATCCGGCAGCATTCCGGAACTGGTGGAAGAGTCTCAGTTATCGCAGGCCAATGGCTTGATGGGCCTAGTGACGGTCGTTCCCGCGGCCGTCGGATTTCTGGTCGGACGGCTTCTGGCCCAGCAGGCGAAGCCGACGCACGATGCCGTGGTAACTCTTGGCACATTGATTCCCGCGGCGGTCACCATCTTGTCGCTGGCAGTGGTCGGATGGATTGCCAGCCTGGGCGTTCGCCGGCTTCCCGCTGCCAACCCCGCACAGACACCTCCCTGGAACCCGTTTAGCGAAACCGTCGCTTCGATCCGACTGCTGGCCAGCGACCGACCGCTGCTGCGGACATCGCTGGGAATCGCGTTTTTCTGGTCGCTCGCGTCGCTGGCCCAGATGAATGTCGACCAGTTGGGTCAGCAGGAATTGAAAATGGAACCCTTCCGCATCGGCCTGCTCGGCATGATGCTGGTGCTGGGAGTGGGGGGCGGAAGCGTGCTCGCCGGCCGCTGGTCGGGGGGGCATGTGGAACTGGGAATTGTGCCGCTGGGTGCACTGGGACTGACGTTCTGGTCAGTCATGCTCTGCCTGGCGGGGTGGTGGGGGCATACTTCGCCTGACAATGCCTTTTATGCCGCCTGCGTCTCACTGTTCTTCCTGGGATGCTGCGCCGGGCTGTTTGATGTTCCGCTGGAGGCATACTTGCAACAACGGAGTGAACCGAGACAATTGGGCCAGGTGATTTCGGCCACGAACTTTCTGGCCTTTTCCGGCATCCTGCTGATCTCGGGGGCGTTTTATTGGATGATTGACATCCAGGGATTTTCACCCAGCTTTGTCTTCCTGCTGGCAGGACTGGCCACGATTCCAGTGGCCATCTACATCATCCTGCTGCTGCCGGGGGCGTCGTTGCGCTTTGTGGTCTGGCTGGCCAGTCACACGATTTACCGGGTGCGTGTCATGGGGCTGGAAAACATCCCCAAGACCGGTCCGGCGCTGCTGACACCCAACCACGTCACGTTCATCGATGGCATCCTGCTGATGATCAATCTACCGCGACCGACGCGGTTCATTGTCTATGCCGACTTTGTGAACAATCCCCGGCTGAACTGGCTGGCGCGGATGTATGAAGTGATCCCGATCAAGGCGGATGGTGGTCCCAAGTCGCTGATCGCGTCACTGAAAGTCGCTCGTGAAGCGCTCAACCAGGGGAGCCTGGTCTGCATTTTCCCGGAAGGGCAGTTGACTCGCACAGGCCAGATGCAGCCGTTTGCCTCGGGAATGCTCAAGATCCTGCAGGGAACGGGAGCGCCGGTGATTCCAGTTTGCCTGCATGGGCTATGGGGAAGTATTTTCAGCTTTCGTGGCGGGAAATTCTTCTGGAAATGGCCGCGGCAATGGCCGTTCCGCGTTTCGATACTGTTTGGAAAGCCGATCAACGATCCAAAGGACGTTCACCAGGTTCGATTCGCCGTTCAGGAATTGGGAGCGACTGCGATGGAGGCCGCCAAGAGCGGGGAGATGTCCCCTGCGCAATTGTTCATTCGTTCGTGCAAGAAGACGCTGAAGCGTTCTCGCATGGCCGATTCCACGGGCCAGGAGCTAACCGGCGGCAAACTGCTGACTTCGGTCCTGGCCTTGCGCAAGGTCCTGTTGCGTGACGGACTGGCCCACGACGAAAAGCATGTCGGGGTCCTGCTGCCACCCACGGTTGGCTGCGCCCTGGCCAACCTATCTCTGACCATGGCCCGCCGCGTGGCGGTGAATCTGAACTACACGATGTCGGAAAAGGACATCAACTACTGTATTCGCGATGCGGGCCTGAAACACATCATCACCAGCAAGAAATTTCTGGAGAAGAAGCCCTTCAACCTGGACGTGCCGTTCATCTTTCTCGAAGACCTGAAGGAGAAGGTGACCAGTTCGGATCGGTTGCTCGCCGTGGTCGGGGCGTATGCGATTCCCCCTTCAATCCTGGATCGCATGCTCGGGCTGACTCGCGTCAAACCCGATGATCCGATCACCGCGATTTACACGTCTGGATCCACGGGCGAGCCCAAGGGGGTGCTGCTGTCTCAACACAACATCTCGGCGACGATTGACGCCGCGAACCAGATTTTCCAGATCGAGGATGACGATGTCGTGCTGGGAGTGGTTCCCATTTTCCATTCCCTGGGATACCTGGCGGCCCTGTGGCTGCCGATGTGCCTGACGCCCAAGGTGGTCTATCACGTCAATCCGCTGGACGCCAAAGAAATTGGTAAGCTGTCGCAGGACCACGGCGTGTCGATCCTGTTTGGAACACCCACGTTTCTGCGCGGTTACCTGAAGCGAATCGAGAAAGAGCAATTCCATAAGCTGGACCTGGCCGTGGTCGGCGCCGAGAAGCTTCCGCTGGACCTGGCGGAACAGTTCCGCAACAAGTTTGGAGTTCTTCCTTCTGAGGGATACGGGGCGACAGAAACGTCGGGCCCGGCCGCGGTCAATATCCCGGATCACCGCAGTGATTCCGTCCAGCAGGTGGGAACCAAGCTCGGAACCGTCGGCCGGCCACTACCCGGCGTGATCATCCGGGCCGTCGACCCGGCGACTCGCGAACCACTCGGCGTAAACCAGGAGGGCCTGCTGCTGATCAAGGGCCCCAACGTCATGCTCGGCTACTGGAATCGGCCCGATAAAACCGCGGCGGTGATCAAGGACGGGTGGTACGACACTGGCGACATGGGCCTGGTTGACGATGAAGGGTTCGTGCACATCACAGGCCGCATCAGCCGGTTCTCGAAAATTGGCGGTGAAATGGTCCCGCACCTGCGCGTTGAGGAATGCCTGTCGCGAATCTGCGAAGACCCCACCAACAACGATGCTGGAATCCAGGTCGCCGTGACGTCAATCCCCGACCCGAAGAAGGGCGAGCAATTGATCGTCCTGCACAAGCGTCTGACAAAACCCGTATCGCAAATCATCGACGAACTTTCGCGAGAAGGGCTTCCCAACCTGTGGATACCAGGCCAGGATGCCTTCATCGAAGTGGATGAGATCCCCCTGCTGGGAACTGGCAAACTGGACCTGCGAGGGATCAAACAGCTGGCTCTGGAGCGCGCGAAGCCAGCCTGACAGCGGAACATGGCGAGGCCGCCTGGCGCGGATGAACGAAAGAATTATGAGCGGAATTCCCCTGGAACAGTTGGCCGATTCGCGAATACGCCGCAGGCGTTACTCGCGAATCGCCATCAGCATGCTGGTGGCCGGAACCCTGTCGCTGATTGTCCTGCAAGTGATGGATCAGACATCCACCAAGCTGGTTTTCATCAATCACACACCTCAGCAGCTGACAATCCGCCGTATTGAAATCAGGCCGATCACAGGCAATTCGCGCGAGGAGGACGAGGGCGCGTCAAACGTCACACCGCTGATTGAAAACGTCGAGATTCCCGCAGGAGGCCAGTTCAGCCTGCCGTACCGATCCCTGACTCCCAGGTTTCTGCGTGCGTCTGTGGAAGGTCCGTTCTTTACAGGACAGTTCCGGTCACGCGTCGAATGGGGCTCGGTCGTCGAAATCACAATGGATGGGACAACCAGCGTCCAGCATCAGTCATCGACTTTGCGAAACTGGTACGATCGAATCCGGAAGTGAATTCTCAACGACGCCAGGCGCCCCTGCACATTGGATTAGATTCTTACGTCAGCGGCCGACGGAAGCGGCGGTTGCAGCTTCCGAGCGGTCGCTCGAATTGGGTTTAGGGCATTGCCCTCGTCAGGGATTCAGACGTTGCCATGTCCACTTGCCATCGGTGACTTTGACGTAAACGAAGCGATCGTGCAATCGGCCTGGCCCTCCCTGCCAGAATTCAATCCGGGTCGGGACGATGCGATATCCCCCCCAATGCGCGGGACGTGGCACGGCGCCGCCAGCAAACTTTGCGCGAAACTGCTCAACCCGTTCCGCCAGAGCCTCGGCCGATTCCAGCGGCTGGCTTTGTCGCGACGACCAGGCCCCCAGCTGGCTCTGCAGGGGGCGTGACGCGTAATACGCATCCGACTCGGCGGCATCAACCTGTTCGACGCTTCCTTCGACACAGATCTGGCGTTCCAGTTCCCGCCAGTGAATGACCATGGCCGCGCGGGGATTCTCGGCCAATTGCGTCCCTTTCCGGCTTGCATAATTCGTATAGAAGACGAATCCCCGTTCATCCGCCTCCCGCAGGAACAAGGTTCGAGCGGAGGGGGCGCCATCGCGCGACGCGGTGGCGACCGTGATCGTCTCCCAATCCAGGATGTGAGCCGCGACGGCGTCGTTGACCCAGCGCTGAAACTGCACAAACGGGTCTGCTGCGAGCTCCTCTTCGTGCAGTCGCGAACGGGTGAAATCGCGGTGTTCGACCGGTAATGTCATGGGATCGGATCCTGGATGAGAGTCGTGACGAGTCCTCACGACAACATACTCGTCACCCAATCCGTTTGGCGAGGATCCCCGGAAAAAGTCTCATGATCGAGAGAGCTGTCCGATGGGCGACCTGAAAGATTCGCGACTGATCTACCTGAAGGGCTGCCTTTTCCTGCTGGGAAGCCTCATGGCCAGCGGACTATTGCTGCTGGAGCATCCCAACCTGCGCACCGCCATCCTGCTCGCGCTCGCCATCTGGTGTTCCGCCAGGTTCTACTACTTCCTGTTTTATGTGATTGAGCACTATGTCGACGGGGAGTACCGTTTTGCCGGAGTCTGGTCGTTCGTTGTTTACCTGTTCCGATCCCGATCGGGCAAACACCAATCGCCGGACACTTGAGACCTCGCATTCTTCCGTCATGAATCTTCGTGGGGCAAATCCTGCTGGAGGGGGGGGTAGGAAACATGCATTCGAATCTCACTCTTGGCGTCGAGATGAAGGCCCCGTATCCCTACAGATGCCGGTCGGTACCTTGCAGCTCGTGGACATAGTCTTTAGGCTTATTTCGGTCGAATCCTCGAATCCTCTATTAATTTCAATTGCCGGGTATATTCCATGTTTAATTGGATTCGGCGCATCTTCACGCGATCCGACGCAGATCGGCGTCGACAAATACTCGAACTCATGGAAGCAGTGAATGCTAAAACTGCTGGCGGCGAGCCCATCAAGATCAATCGATCGCTCGGCCGTCTCAAGCTTCGATCCGGAACGCTCGCGCTGGGCAATCCACAGTATTTGCCTGGGCTGGAGGTTCCAAATATCGCCACCGACGAGGTGGAAATCTCCGCGTCGATTTGGCGTTACCCGACCGGTCACGAGATTGTAACGGAACTGAGACTCAGTTTTGGCCAACAATCGGGCAGTGTCAGCCGCCGTAAGATTGGCGAAGTTGGAATTGATTCGGCCAAACTCGTCGTCGCCGACAAGTCAGACATCAAAGAGCATTGGGCGGAGACAGGCAACGACCGGCTCGGAGTCATCTCCACCGCACGAGATGATACCGTGTTGCGGATTCTGACAAAGCGTTTCAAATTCAAGGCCATACAAGTCAACCCCGTGCGGGCCGAAATCGTCGGTCCCGTTTCCGAGCAACTGGAAGCGGACATCAAGGCGTTCCTCAGGGCAGACCCGACATACGGGAATTTCCCGTACATGTATTTCCGGATGCAGACGAACAACAGCTTGGACCGGGTCAATCATATGAACGAAGGCTGGCAGTTCATGCCTGTCGGAAACCGTCCTGAGCCGCTGATGTTCGCCTGTGGGACGGGCCACGGTGATGGTCGCTATGACGTCGAGGGCCAGTTCGACGGAGAAGTTCTCCGTGCACTGCATGTGACCTTTATCGACGACTGAACAAGGCAAGTGAACGCGTCCGGAGTCATTTGTTGTCGCCCGCCGTGGGACGCTGACGAAAGCGGAACCGGACGGCGTGCGTCATTCCACTACATGCGGTCTGCTAAACCACGGTTCAGGCGTGGACAACCCCTAAAACCTGGGAACTCGTAGCGCGGCTTCCGCAGCCGCCAATCCCTGTCGCAGCGACTTGTCATGAGGCCAGTCCTCCAGTGCCCGGCGAAAGAGCGGCGCCGCTTCTTCCGGTCGGGCAAAACGGAGATAGAGCTCCGCCAGCGGCGACAGGATCTCGGGGCGGTCTCCGAACCGCTGCCGGGCCGTTTCCAACACGGCGACCGACCGTCCACTCCACCCTTGTTCATCGAGCAATCGGGCGAGGTGCACATGGGCGGCAGGAGCATCCGGCTCAACCGGTTCGGTAATCCCTTCAATGGATATCGCGGAACCGGCTGACTGCCGGAGGGCTCGATCCAGTCGCAGCAGCTGCAGTTTGGCACGAGCATCGGTCGAACCGAGTGACTCCGCGCGCACATAGTCCGCTTCCGCCTGTTCGAACTCTCCGAACAGGTGATGCAGATAGCCGTGCAGATACGTCAATTCAGGATGGTTCGGCGCTTGAAGCTCGATTCGCTCCACCTCGAGGAGAGCCGAGGAAAAATCGAGAGACGCGATCTGGCTCTGAATGCGGCGCAGGGACCGATCGATCGCTTCCAGAGGCGTTTCCGACGTCGTCTTCTGAAGGCGTTCGCGAGCACGTCGAGCCCCGTCTGCAAGACTTGCCGCGACGGGTTCGGCATTGGGAAGACCGCGTGCCAGATCCAGGTAATGTGCGGCCCGTTCATCATGCTTTTCGGCGAAGTACGCCCAGCCGAGCGAGGAACAGACTCGAACTGTCACGACGCCCTGCTGCACCAGATCTTCCAACAGTTTGATCGCCTGGATGTTTTGTCCCTGTTCCCGCAACAAGTCGGCCAGGCGGGCCACCAGGTCAGGGCGATTCGGATCGCGGGCCAGAACTGCTTCCAACGCAATTCGCTGAGTGTTCACCCAGTCCGCATAGCCCGTCCGCGAGATCTGGCCTGTCCGGTTCGGACTGACTTCCAGGACCGCCACATCGCGATCGTGATAGACAATGGTCAAACGGCAGGCCGGGTCCGCAAACGCCTGTGGCCAGACGAACCCTGTTCCGAATTGTGCCGTGGTGATGACCAGGTATCGAGCGGGAAAACTGGCGATCTGCTGCCGAACTCGCTCGGGCGTTTGTGCTTCGAACTGAACCCGTCGCAGACACCGGTGAGCGGTCCCGCCGACGGCCGCCTGCCAGCTGAGAAGCCGCGCATGGGGCAGCGTGTTCTCGCGAATCCAAACTCCGGCCTTGCGCCAATCACTAAAATAGAATCCCGGCGCTTCCTCATGGTAGAAGTGATCGCGATCGGCCAGGAATCGCTGATTGGTGGAGATGAGCCTGGCATCCGACCACGATTGCCATCCGCAGACGGCCACGATCCCCAGGATCAGCACCGGTCGAAGCCCGCGGCTCAACCGGTCGGGAAGGAGCCCCCCCATCCAGGCACACCCTGCGGGCACAAAGGCCCACAGGAGTGGAACCAGCGGCCAGACGAATCGTTCGTGCCGCCATGGCCAGATCGCCAGGCAGGCCACATACAACGGCAGGTAGAGCAGGGCGGCTAATCCCCCCTGGGAACGTCGATGCCAGAGACCGCAGAGTCCCAGCAGGATCACCAGACCTGTCAGCCACCTGGCGACTGTTTCCCAACCCGCCAGTGACGGAAGTGTTCCAATGACCATCGGAGCATAGAACGGTTGCTCACTGGTCAGTCCCGGCAACACAATCCCGGGTAGCGCCCCCGCGTAGAATGCGAGCGTTCCCAAGGCATCAGAAACAACCGCCGGCAACCCTTGTTCACGAATCGATTGCCAGAGAGACCCCGCATAGTTGTTCCCCGGCGACAGGCGACTCCGCCAGGCGAGCCATCCCAAGACGGCAACGGCTGCCGCCACAGCGGGAAGGAATCTCCAGCGGCGTCGAACCGGCAGACTCCATAAACCGACCGCGACTACGAGCGATACGCCGACCGTGCGAATGACGGGCGTAAACGCGAGCGCCGCCAGTGCGAAGAGATAGAACCATGGACGCAGCGAAGTCCTCGACCGATCCCAGCATCCGATCCAGTACAGAACGGAAATCGTCCCCAGGGCATACGGAACTTCGGTCAAGACTTCTGTTCCCATCGACAGGAACAGGGGACTGGTCCCCACAACGGCGACCATCAGTGGACCACTCCACCCTCCGCAGGTGGACGAGGCGATTGCATGGACCAGCGCGAGCAGCAGAATGGATGTCACCAGCACCACCCATTTCGCCGCCACGACATCGTAGGGAAACACCTTCAGCACCGGGACGAGCAGGATTGGCAAACCGGGCGGTCGCCATGTATAGAGTGGCGCCCCGGGAGTGTCGATGGCCCGGTATTGTCCGGTGTCCGCAAGAGATTGACCGTAAATCAAATATCGCGGACTGTCCGGATTAAACAAATCACAGTCATTCAGCCGCATCGCCCCTGCCACCGTGAAGCCGAGCAGCAACACGATGCTGGCAACATGATGCCAGATTGCAACACGCATCGCGGTCGGTTCGACAGATTCCCGAGGTTCTGACATCGATGATTACCGCCGAAATGGTTCACAATGGAAGACTTGGCGTCCCTCCGTCGCGGTCCTGACAGTTTCAGCGAGCCGGACCGCCCCGGTGCAGACTCCTATCAAGCAACCTTTGTTCCA
>Ga0265327_10003923_pt1 | contig 13642 bp, 8 predicted proteins | sample 41621metaG_FD_202089 | JGI IMG/M metagenome (GOLD analysis project Ga0265327, IMG submission 202089) | Rhizosphere microbial communities from Carex aquatilis grown in University of Washington, Seatle, WA, United States - 4-16-21 metaG | ecosystem: Host-associated > Plants > Roots > Rhizosphere >... | reverse complement strand
GGATGTATGTTCAAAGATGGGGGCACAGCTCAAGGAATTTGATGGGGAAGAGGACCACGTGCACCTACTCGTCAGCTATCCCCCGAAGCTGTCCATATCCCGGCTCGTGAATTCCCTGAAGCTGGTTTCGGCACGTTTGCTCAGAAAACGCGCCTTCCCGGAGATCCGCCAGAAGCTCTGGGGAAACCATTTCTGGACCCCAAGCTACTATGCCGGCTCCTTTGGGGGCGCAAATCTCAAGACGGTAAAGAGTTATATTCAGGCCCAACGGCTGCCCCAGTCTCCCAGAGGGCGGCGCTAGACCTGGCCTAAGCTTCGCTTTGGCCAGGTTTGCGCGCCGTCAGTGATCAACTATTCACCGCCAGCACTTGGATCTAATGGCGTACATCGCTGAATTGCCTCCCTGGAAGAATTCGGCCAAAACTTCGGGCTTAACGTAGGTTGGCCAGTAGCTTCCCTACCCAATTTCTGCTCGAGCTTATCGCAGACAAAGAGGCCGCGGGTCTTCTTGCGTTTGACATAGGACAAGTGCCACGAGTTGTACAAGGCACTGGGATCTTCAATCTGACGCAGGTTATCTCCTCTCCGAAAGCGACGGCTCGATAGCCGACAAGTTGCTTCAAACAGCATTCTCCGGTTTTGAATGGTGGTCCATGCCGTCAAATGGTTGGCTCGTTGGGTTCTGGAAGTGTATCGCCCCAACCCCCATGACTCTGAGTAATACGCTGATCCGACTGGCCGCCTTCGTAGTCCTGTTTGCCGTGGAGCTGGGGCATGCCCAATCGCCCACGGCTGCTCGTGCCGTTGGCGGGCCGCCGGCGAACAGTGGCATCTACAACGCGCCGCCGCCGGCGTATCCGATAGCCATCCTCCCGGCATTACCGGCACCAGATGACAAGTCATTCTATGCCGAGCAAGCCGTGCCTCATGGACGGGTGGAGATCGTCTCGTACAAGAGCACCGCGGGAGCCGTGAAGCAGATGCACGTCTATCTGCCGCCCGGTTACGATACCACTATAGACCGTCGTTACCCGGTGCTCTACCTAAATCACGGCGGGGGAGAGAACGACGGTCACTGGACGGCGAGCGGATTCGCCCACTGGATTCTCGACAACCTCATCGCCGACGGGAAGGCACGACCGATGATCATAGTCATGCCCGACACCAGCCACCTGGTTATCGGCACTCCGCCCAAGCCCGGCGAAGACGACGCCTGCACTCAGGAATACCTCAAGGACATATTGCCTTACGTGGACGGCCATTACCGCACGCGGCCCAACCGCGAGAGCCGCGCGGTGGCTGGCCTTTCGATGGGCGGTTTCGTGGTGCTCAACACCGGCCTGACTCACCTCGAAACGTTCGGCGAACTCTACGTGTTTAGTTCCGGCTATTGGCCGGACATGCTCGTTGTGTTCAAGGAAAACATCAAACCGCTCCTCAGCGAACCGTCCATCAACGATCGTTTCCACATGCCGCTCTATTTCGGCGTCGGCGAGACGGACATCGCTTACCTCAACAGCATGAAGACCCTCGCCGTTTTCAACGGATATGGCATCCGTACTTTTTCCGTCCTCAGCTCCAACGGCCACGAATGGTTGAACTGGCGCCGCTATCTCTACCAGACCGCGCAGATCATGTTCCCTGAGGAGCACTGAGCAGCTGTGTTGCGCCCATCCCGGTCAAAATCAATACATACCAGCAAAACAAGTGAATCCGACCCTGCTTGTCTCGACTTTCAACCGATCTCTAGGACTGCTCCTCACCGGACTGTTCCTCACCGCCGCGGCTTTTGCAGCTGACGAAGCCTGCACAACCTGCGGCGGCCGGGTGACGGTTACCGGCGACTTCTCTCACTATAAGGAGCCGCCGGGCCCCCCGATGACGGGCTCTTCGGCCGAGGCCTATCGCGAGGACATCAATGGCCAGCGATTTACCGTCACCGTGGCCAATCTTCCGGCTGGCCTCTACACGATTGATATCGGCGCCGCGGAAACGATAGCGACCGCGGCCGGCGAGCGCGTGTTCGACGTGATTGCGGGCGACCAGGCGCTGGCGAAGAATATCGATCTCTTCACCACTGCCAACGGAAGCCGGAAGGTAACAACAATACACGGCACGGTGTTGAAGGACGACGACGCTCTGCGCGGGCCGCTTCAGCTCACCTTCTCGTCCAAAAAGGGTCGCGCGAAGTTCAATACGATTACGATCCGGGACCAGACGGGCGCGGAGGTCGCGTCGTTCGCGGCCTGCGACCTGGCCGACGCCTTCTCGCGGGCGGCGATGGTAGCGCCCGAGGTGGCCGCGCCGGCTATCTGGCGAGATGCTGCGCAGCCGCTGCGTGCACGGGCCGCCGACCTGATCCGGCGGATGTCCCTGGCGGAAAAAGTTTCGCAGCTCAAGAACTCGGCACCATCCATCCCGCGCCTCGGACTGCCCGCGTATGATTACTGGAACGAGGCGCTTCACGGCGTCGCCAACAATGGATTCGCCACGGTTTTTCCGGAGCCGGTTGGCGCGGCAGCGTCGTGGAATCCATCGTTGTTCCGGCGCGAGGGCAGAGTCATCGGCATCGAGGGTCGCGCGAAGTTCAACAACTACGCCAACAGCCACCAAGGCGACTCCAAGTGGTGGACGGGGCTGACCTACTGGACTCCAAACATCAACATCTTCCGCGACCCGCGGTGGGGTCGCGGCCAGGAAACCTACGGCGAGGATCCGTTTCTCACGAGCGAGATTGGCATCGAATACGTGAGGGGAATTCAGGGCGATGATCCCCGCTACATGCTGGCGATGGCTTGCGCGAAACACTACGCCGTTCACAGTGGCCCGGAGCGCTCCCGTCACTCTTTCGACGCGGTGGTTTCCGAGCGGGACTTGTACGACACCTATCTGCCGCAGTTCGAGCGCGTGATTCGCGAGGGCAAGGTGGCCGGAGTGATGAGCGCCTACAACGCGGTCGACGGTGTGCCGGCCAGCGCCGATGCCTTTCTCCTCACCGACTTGGTGCGCAACCGCTGGGGTTTCGAGGGCTACATCGTGTCCGACTGCGACGCTATACGCGACATCTACGGCGAGAAGCAGCACCACTATTTGAAGTCCGCCGAGGAAGCCGCGGCAACCGCGGTGAAGGCAGGGTGCAATCTGTGCTGCGGTGGCGACTACAACGCTCTGGTGCGCGCCGTGCAGCAGCGCTTGATCACCGAGAATGAGATCGACGGCGCCTTGTACCACACGCTCTGGACCCGCTTCCGCCTCGGGCTATTCGATCCCGCCGCGCAAGTACCATACTCAAGCTATACTCTCCAGGACAACGATCTCCCGGCGCACGATCAAGTGGCGTTGGAACTGGCCCGCCAATCGATCGTTCTGTTGAAGAACAATGGCATCCTCCCGCTCGACCGGTCGAAAGTGAAGCAAATCGCCGTCATTGGCCCCAACGGCGATTCGAAGTCGATGCTGGAGGGTAATTATCACGGTTCCTCATCGGCCCCGATTTCGATCCTCGACGGCATCCGTCGTATCGCCGGCTCGGAGATTAAGATCACATACGCCATGGGGAGCCCAATAACAACCAGGCCAGGCGCTGCTCCTTGGAGCGGGCAGGACAACACGACCACGCGGCCGGCTGCGGAACTAAAGACCGAGGCGCTCGCACTGGCCGCCCAGGCCGATCTGATCGTGTATGTCGGCGGCATCACCCCGGCTCAGGAAGGCGAGAGCTTCGACCGTGAGTCGATCGAACTGCCCCGTGAACAGCAGGAGCTGGTGCGGGCGCTGCAGGCCACCGGCAAGCAAGTAATTATGGTCAATTGCAGTGGTTCTGCGATGGCGTTGACGTGGGAAGACGAACACTTGCCGGCGGTCGTGCAGGCCTGGTACCCCGGCCAGGAAGGTGGGCGCGCGGTGGCTGAGATACTGTTCGGCGTGGTCAATCCTTCGGGACACCTGCCGGTCACCTTTTATCGTGCCACGGCGGACCTACCCGACTTCGCCGATTACTCGATGAAGAACCGCACATACCGCTACTTTAAGGGTAAGCCGCTCTATGCATTTGGCCATGGTCTTAGCTATACGAAATTCGATTACGCCAACCTTCGCGTCACACCGACCGCAGGCGGCGCGCTCGCCGTCACCGTCGATGTGACCAATACCGGCGCCTGTGACGGCGACGACGTCGTGCAGCTTTACGCTACACCGCCCGAGGCCTCGCACCCGCAAGAGATTCAAGCGCTCTGCGGCTTCGGCCGTGTGCACCTGATGGCCCACAAAAAGCAGAGCGTTACGATCACCGTACCCGCGGTTGCACTCCGCCGCTGGAATGTGGACCTAAAGGATTATGCGATCCCGGCCGGCAAGTGGACCCTCTCCGCCGGAGCCTCGTCCGCCGATCTGCGGCAGACGACCATCGTGAAACTTTAGACTGCGCCCGACCGCCCTCGTGGGGAAGATTATGACGTTCTTCCGCTAATTAGAGCCGTTCGATGGGTTCGTCCGGGCCAATTCTTCGACTTTCTTGTAATCGTCTTACCTAATATAAGGCATTGCGGATAAATGGCTGCCCAAGAAGGGATCCGAGACAAAATTTTGAGGGTCTCGATGCCCTTTAAAAGGGGGATGAGTTCGACGAGAAAATCACGGGGGGGCCTTCCTCCAAAGCGCTTGTTGCTTGGGAACGCTACAGACCCTTGGTCGGTGGTTCTCAAGGTCCGCTCGTGGGTCGCACATTTACGAGAAGGGAGGGTTCGCTCTTGTGCGGATATAGCTAGGAGGGAGGGTATTACACCTGCCCGCGTTTCTCAGCTCTGGTCGCCTAGGAAGATCACGAGGGAGCAGTTGGACTATGCCGTGACAGCAAGCAAGGCAGGGGTGGTCAGTCTTCGAAGATTGATCCAAATCGCTCGGAGTTCAGATATGAAAACAGAGGACCAAGAACTCGAGAATATGGCCTCAGGGTAACTAAATGACGGCTCTCAGAAGCCGACCAATGAGCCATATTGGCGCGGCCTATTCAGTTTCTTTTAGTTACCCTGGCGAGGACGGCCAGAAAAGATGTCGGTCTTGACATATATCGGAACTGACATACTAGTTTTCCATGTCTCAAGCCGACAAGCCAATCGTGTGGATGGAGGGAGAAATCAAGACTCCTCCATTCTCAGGTGAGTCCCGGATTGAGGCTGGTATGTTGCTACGGCGATTGCAGAAGGGCGAAAATATCGGTCTACCGCATTCCCGCCCCATGCCGGACATTGGATCGCGTTGCCACGAGCTTCGCATACGTGATGAAACCAAGAATTGGCGCATATTCTATCACAACTCGGCCGATGCCCTGGTCATCCCCGACGTGCACAGCAAAACGACACAGAAGACTCCCCAAGCCGTCCTCGAAAACTGCAAACGCCGTCTGAAAATCTACGAATCTATTCTATGAAACCTGCAAAAAAACAACGTCTCGAGGCCGCTGGCTTCAAAGTGGGCTCTGCCGATGAATTCCTGGCCCTTAGTCCGGAGGAAAGTGCCTTGGTATCGCTACGGATGTCGTTGGCCGAACAGGTGCGCAGCCGCCGCTTGCGATTACACTATTCGCAGACTGAACTCGCGCGCCTAATTGGTTCGAGCCAGTCTAGAATAGCCAAACTGGAAGCCGCTGAGTCCGATGTCTCCCTTGATCTCCTATTCAAGGCGCTGTTTGCGACAGGTGCGAATATGCGGGATGTTGGGAAGGTTGTTGCTGCTGTTTGAAGCCGGTATCTGCGGCCGGGGCTAATCCCCTCTGATCGCAATGACTGGGTCGACCTTAGAGGCGGCCCGGGCGGGCAGATAGCAGGCGGCGATCGCGACCGCTCCCAGGATGGCCATCGATGCACCGATGACTGGCAACGGGCTCGAATCGAGACCCGGCATCATCTTACCGAGCAGCTTCGTAATGGCGACGCCACCCACGAGCCCAACGGTGGAGCCCACCAGGGCCAGCCTAATGCCCGCGGTTAAGATGAGGCTCCTCACGTTGGCCAGCGAGGCGCCGAGCGCCATGCGGATGCCGATCTCGGGTGTGCGCTGGACCACAGTGCGCGCTATGACTCCGTAGATCCCGAGCGCTGCCAACAAAAGTCCGAGTAGTGCGAAGGCGCTGAGCATCTCCTTCAACAGTGTCACGTCGAACGAGGACTGCTCGACCATTGCGTCGCCCGTCATGAAGTTCTCTATCGCGAGGTCGGGGTCGATCGAGGAGATCGCCGGCCTAAGCTCGGCCAGCACCGACTTCAGGGCGCCGGTCTGCGCCCGCACCGCGAACATTGAATACTGCCACGGTTCCTGGGAGATGGGGTGGTAGACCTGGAAGACATACGGTTGCTTGTAGAATGCAGCGGTCCTCGTGTCGCCGACAATGCCGACCACCTGGGACCACTCGGGCTTTTCGGTGTCCGTCCGCCTGACTCGCTGGCCGATCGCATTGCCGTCGGGGAAAAGGGCCCTGGCCATACTTTCACTTATGATCGAGACCCGGGCGGATTGAGCCGTGTCCGCGTCGGTGAAGGCGCGGCCGGCTAGAATCCGGCCTCCGCTCACCCTGAAGTAGTCCGGGGAGACGCCATCGAAGGTGGCCGTTGGCTCCAGGCCCTTGGCCGGCGCAGGCCGACCTTCGACGAGGTACTGACGGCTTCCCATCTGCGCGTTGTAGGGAAATGCGTAGGCCAGCGAGAACGAATCCACCCCCGGGATCGCCCGGAGCTTTGCGCCAAGCTCGCGCTGGAAAGCCAGGATCTTCTCGCTGGAATCGTACCTTGCCTTGGGGAGGTCAAACTGGCCCACGGCGACATCCGTCGAATCCCATCCCAGGTGCTGCCTGACCATGCCGTTCGCCCCGCGAATGAGAAACGCGGCGCCCGCGAGCAGCGTCATCGCCATCGCGAATTGTCCGACGACGAGAAGGCTTCGCATCTTTCTGTGCCCGGTTCCGGTGGTTGCCCCGCGCATGCCGCTCTTCAGTGTATCATTTACGTTGAGCTTGGCGACGAGGAGAGCCGGAGCCGTGCCGAACACCAGCGCCGTCGCGATGGAGGAGGCCACGGCGGCACTGAGCACCCGCCAGTCGATCGGGAACTGGATCGCGGACCCCCCGCTTGCGATCGCCTGGGCGCTGAGCCAGTTCGAGCACCACGAGTCCACAAGGAGAGCGCCGAGGCCGCCCGCCAAGGAGAGCAGCAGGGCCTCCAGAGCGATTGGCCTGACAAGGTGGTAAAGTGATGCGCCGAGGGCGGAGCGCACCGAAAGCTCCTGGGAGCGCTCGAGCGTTCGAGCGAGGACGAAGTTCGCCAGGTTCGAGCAAGCGATAAGCAGCACACATGCGGAAAGGCCCAGGAGCATTCCGACGATGACTCGCCCCGTCTGGCTGCCCGTGGCGCCCATCAGGCGCTGGGCGCGAAGTCCCGCGTTACCATCGGCTTTCGCATTGTCATGCGCCAACCTCGCGCCGATGGCGGCGACAAAGGCCTTTCCCTGCTCGGGAGTGACCGCTGCCGCCCTTCTTCCGATCACGCGCATCCACGGCTCGTCGCGGGAGGTTCGCTCGGCGGGAGCGAGCCGCTGCGGGCGGAAAAGCCCGAAGTCACGGATGAACCGTCCGTCGTTGGCGGATTCAGGGAGAACGCCGACGATTACGTGGCTCTCGCCGCCGACACGGATGACGCGTCCGATGGCATCGGGCGAGCTGGCGTAGCGCCTCCTCCAAAGGTCGTGGCTAATAACGGCTACCTTTGGGCTGCCCTGCGTCTCGTCCGCCGGCGTGAGGGTCCTCCCGATCTCGGCATGCAGCCGAAGCACCTCGAAATAATTCGGCGACACACGCACCGAACGCTGAAGCTCGGTTGACCCGCCCTTCTCCGATAGCGAGACCGTTTCATCCCACGAGGATGCAAACTCGCCGAACCCGGATTCTCCCGACCGCAGGTCGAGAAAGTCGGCCGCCGAGAGGTCGCCCTCGTTGTTGCCCGGGGTTACGCGGAAGACGCGAACGAGCGAGGACGCGTCCTCGAACGGAAGCGGGCGCAGGAACATCGCGTTCATGAGGCTGAACACCGCAGTGTTGAGTCCGATGCCGAGCGCAAGCGTCACGATCGCGACGCCAGCAAATCCGGGACTCTTGATCAGGCCTCGCATGGCATACTTTAGGTCGTTCATTGGAATGCCAGTTGCGGCACGAGATTCTTTGCAGGGCCCATGCCAGCCCCATGAATTGACGAAAGACGCTCCATTACAGATGCTTGTGAACGAACCTTATTCCACGACAATCCCGCGATTGCCCGAATACGAAATTCGGCGCTCCCGAAAGTGGGACACCAAAGAAGATACCGCAAAATCTGGCCTTTGCGGGGAATTTTAATCTAGGGCCATATACAGAGCTGGATGGTGCAATAAGCAGACCATCCCTGCCCGATAACCGGCTGCAAAACCGAAAGAGAGGGGCGTCACCGTGGCCGACTCAAGTGGGAACAACCATTAGGAACTAAATGGTTCGATCCCAGCCTGGGTCTTGGACCCCCAAGCAGGGATCCGGTACAAAAAACTCTTGGAAAAAATTCTAATGCCCGATCTTAAGTTATTTTTGTATTCCGTAGTGAAATGGCTGCCCGGGCTGGGATCGAACCGGGGCCGGCGATTTGACGTTCATTGGCTAGCAGCTTTCCAATAGAGAGTTAGGAAAGTCAAGAATCGGCCACGAATCTCAAATGTGGCCTCTAGAGCGGTGAACTATTCACCAGCTATGCACCGGAAGGGCCAGTCTACGGTGCTCGTGACTCATTTCTCCGCAGCTTGACGCGGTACACCATGCATGCATGATGCATGCATGGCAACGAAGACCATCAGCGTCGATATGGAAGCATTCAGGATCTTGCGTCGTGAACGGAAGGGCCCGAGAGATTCCTATTCCCAGGTGATCCAGCGCCTCTACGCCGGGCAGCCAGCTCGCACGGTCGATGAATTTCTTAAGCTTCATGCTCCAGAACTAGAGGGGCGCGGCTTCGGAGGACCTCGAGGCGATGAAAAGCACGCTACTACTTGATACGGCATTTGTATCAGATTTGGACGCTGAGCTCACCCGCCGTGAAGCAGGCCCGGCCCGCGCATTCTTCGACCGAATGCGCCAGGCAGAGGTCTTTGTCAGCGTGGTGACGCTCGAGGAGTTTTATGAAAAGAGAGGCCCCGAGGCTTCTCGCGAGCTTGCGTCACGGTTTTCTATCTTGGGTATTCACGTAGGTGATGCAATGCGCTGCGGCTTATTGCAGACTCGGTCTGCACGGCGCCTGGGTGAGAATGACGCTTGGCTAGCGGCGCAGGCGCTTCGTGGCGGATGTTCGATCGTCACTCGTGACCGCCGCTTCGACGATGTCCCGGGGCTAGAGGTTCTTAACTATTGAAGATCCGCGCCGGAGGCTTCGGGTTTGTCTCGTCGACAATCTTCTGGCAGAGGAACCGTTCGACATAGGTTGGCAAGTCGCATCCCCATTCAAGTTTTGCCCGGGCTCATCGCCGATGAAAGAGGCGGCAGGTGCTCTCGCGGTTGACCGAGGACAAGTGCCACGAGGTGGGCAAGGCATTGGGGTATTCAGTCTGATGCAGGTGATCTTCTCTCCGATAACGGAAGGTTCGTAGCCGAGAAGCTGCGCCAAACCGCATTCCCTAAGGTGGCATGGTGGCCCAAGTCATGCATTGGTTGGCTCGTCGGGTTCTAGCAAATTCTCACTGCGTACTATCGGATCCAATCGGCGCTTTTTCTGCGGCCTCTATCTCTTCCCACGATGGGGCCTGCCAGACTTGCAGAAGACGTCTGTTACTCATGTGGGCAATGACATTGCCGTCGCCCGACATGGCGATTCCCGAGTATATGCCGCTCCCCGAGAGTCCAGATAACGTTAGAACATCCTGCCAACCTTCAGTATCCCAAAGTTTTACGGCTTCGTCACTCGAGGACCCCGTGGTGAGGAGACGCTTGCCATCGCGTGAGAACGAAGCCCCGCCTGCGGCGAGACGAAAGCCGTTGAGTGTTGCCACTTCGCGCCAATTAATAGTTTCCCAGACACGGACGTAGGCCTCGTTGCTGGCGACGGCGAAATATCGACCATCGGTCGAAAAGTTAGCGATGTTTGGTTCGAGGATTTTTAGGTCCAACCGAGTGGTGCGTTGCGCCTCCAGATCCCTTAGGAAGGCGCTTCCTTCCACACCGAGGATAATTATCGACCTTTCATCCGGCGAAACGTTGCCAGATTCGGCAATTGCCGGACTCGACCACGCCTGGACTACACTTTTCGTTGCCAGGCTCCATTCCCGGCACTGATTGTCGTCATAGGAGTAGGTGAGCAATGTATTGGAATGAGGGAAGATGCTTATCGGATACTCTTTTGGTGTCGCTGGCGTAAGGAAACTCAACGCGCGGCGTTGCCCGATGTCCCAAACCGCTAACCGTCCGTCCAAAAGCCTCATCACAAATTGTCTGTGATCACTTGAAAATGCTTCTAAGGAGCCGGGTCCGGTATCCAGCAGGAGTTCCTGCTGCTCGTAAGTCGGTCCGGTCCATTTCACCAAGTGCCCTTCCGAATCCCATACAAGAATCGACCGACCGTCGGGAGCAAAGGACCAGACTTTCACCGGCTTAGGCAAAGTGATCGATTCCTGGTGGCGATGAAGGGTGGAAATGTCCCAGAGTTTTACGGTGCCGTCCTTGCACCCACTGGCCAAGGTCCGGCCGTCGGGCAGGAGGGCGAGCCGCCACACCTCTCCACGGTGGCCACGAAGCAGGTCCAGCTCCTTTCGACTGGCGACATCCCAGATGCGGATTGTCTGGTCTGCGCTGCTCGACGCCAGCTTGCTGCCATCAGGCCAGAAGACCAGGGAACTAACCCAGGAACTGTGACCCGACAGACGCCCAATTTCAGAGCCCGTGGCCACGTTCCAAAGGCGAATCTCCGGGTCTTGGTACGCACCGCCAGTCGCGAGTGTTTTTCCGTCCCGTGTAAATGCCAGGGCCGAGATCGTTCCGTCCGTGGCAATCGCGGACCAGATAGTGTGGCCGTCATTGAGATCTACCACACCGACCCGGCCGTCCCTCAACCCGCAGGCTGCCAGCGTCCCGTCATATGAGAGGGCGAATGGCGTCCCCGGAAATACGTTGTTCGACTCAATCTTGTACTCGGCCAATTTCTCCCCGTCTGGCATCCGACGGAGAACTATTGTGCTGGCGGTCAACGTAACCAACGTTCGTCCATCCCCGGTGAAGGCGATGCCCTGGCAGATTTCTGCTAACGGCAAGTCGGCCGTGATTCGGCGCGTCGCCGTATTCCAAAGATGCAGACGGGTGATCCCATTTGCACCCGCTTTCGAAGATGAAATATCGGTGCTGGAAAAGGCCAGAAATGGTTCGGTGGGCGAAAACGCCGCTCGGACCACGCCTTCAGTGGGCTCAAGCAAGGCCACTTGCTTTCGAGTGGCCAAGTCCTTCACCACCATCCCACCGACGTGGGAAAGCCCGATGGCGAGCAATTGTCCGTCTGGTGACGCGGCCAATGACTGGATCTCTCCATTTCCGCCGTGATAGACGGTGGCTAGGGCGTCGCTTCGGGCCTGCTGCCAGAGATAACGCCATTCCCAACCGCGCAAGTCCTTCTGGCCGGGTTGCGGGCGCTGGCGATCGATAAGATCCATCGCGCGACCGAGGTTGCCATCATGGAGCGCTTGGGCAGCCAGGTTCATATCCGCGGCATAGGCGATCTGGCGCGCGGTAAGCTCGTTTGCCTGCGCCTGTTCACGCAGTTGCGACTCGCCCGCCTTTGCCTGTTCCGCCTGATGCTCGGCGGTCCTTGCCCGGCCCAAATTGATCCAGCCAAAAAGGGTGCTACCCGCGGCCAGAAGCATCAAAATAATGGCCACCGCAGCGACAGACCGCGCTCGAACCAAGGACCGGCGGGTGGCCGCCTCGCGCTCCTTTTCCAAAGCCAATAAACGCTGGGCTTCGCTCAGCGCCTCACGCTCATGCCGCGAGTCGCGGCTGGCGCTGATGACATCGGCGAGGACATCGTGGGTGAGCTCGACGCGTTGAATGCCAAGGCGATCCTCGATCCGGAGCAGCCGGCGGGACACAAGAGTGTCAACGAGAGCCCGGGTTACGCCATTCGCCTCAAGGACGGTCTCGAGGGCGAGGTTGTCGCGGAAGCCGGACTTTGTCAGAAGGTGATCCTCGACGTATTCGCGCATCGCAGGAGGAAGGTCGGCGACGCTCCGCTCATAGAAATCGTTGAGGATTTCACGCCGGTTGCCCGATACGAGGTCGGCCGTGATCGCTTCCTGACCGAGAGAGCGCCGTCGTTGGTTGAGCTCGCGGCAGATGACGCTCAACAGCGCCGGCTCGACTTCCATCTCCTCAAGCCGCTCAGCGGAGCCGCCGCGCGCACCTGCTACAAACTCTACCACGCGCACCGCCACCCCTTCAGCCAACAGTTGCGGTGCGGGTCGAGTGACAATCTCGAGTGCTTGGGTGCCCGTGAGCCGGCACACGCGCATGCGGTTGTACATAAGCGAGCGCATTTCGTTCTTCAGGCCCTCCAAATCCGGCAAGAAATCCTCCCGTAGGCTGAGGATGACCTGGCACGATGGCTTGTCGAAATTGTAGCGTCCCGTGTCCATCTCACCGGAGTCAAACTTGGCGCGGAGGCCCGATGGCGGGCGGTTTTCTACCAGGTCCGCGAGCTCGGTGAGAAAAGCCCGGCCTCGCTCCCGACGAATGTCGTCGGCCCGGCCGAGCGTGAAGATTTCTTCGAATTGGTCGAAGGCGAGGACCGGGGTCAGGAGGCGATTCTTGGCGCTCCAGATGTCGATATCCTTTCGATGAAAATACTCCCAGAGCGACTCGTCTGCGCGCGGCACGGGTGCGTCGGCGCCGACGGATTTGAAGGCTTCTACTAATGCGGCTTTGACCTGGTCGGCCAGAGGAGGCGTTGCCGGGTCGTGGTCGAGCCGCAGATAGAGCGGCAGGAAATCGGCCTCGCGCAGCAGCGGGAAAACGCCGGCCTGGAGCAGCGAACTCTTCCCCAAACCCGACTGGCCGAAAAGCACCGTGAGAGTGTTGCGGCGAATTAGGCGCACGAGTTCGTCGGTTTCCTTCTCCCTGCCGAAGAAAAAGCTGCGAAGGTCCTCGGTGAACGATGACAGACCCGGCCACGGGTTGTCGTGGTCGACGGCGGACGAAGGGGCGGGGGCGGGGTCGGACATCGGAGTGTGGAGCGAGTACTACGCGGCTATCACAGGCGGGGGTTCACCCGGATTGACGCATGGTTTTGTGCTCTTCTTTGCGGTCGAGCGGGGGAGCGTCACAATAGCCCCTTCTCGCGTTTGCGGTAGTCACGGATCAGTCGGATCATCCGCTCGACAAATTCAGGCGTCGGCTCGCCGCCGGGCAGCCGGGTCCATTGCACCTGCAGGAACCGCTCGGGCACCAGCGCATCGTTCTCAGGAACCGGGTCGATCGCCACTGGCAGGATAAAGGGAATCGTCTCCGCTATAAGTTTGGCGCGCTCCACGGCGAGTTTCCATTCCAGACGGAAGTAACCCTCGTGGCGCGCCTGGGTCTGGGCAGAAATTACCGGCAGGAAGA
>Ga0265327_10003922_pt1 | contig 13652 bp, 14 predicted proteins | sample 41621metaG_FD_202089 | JGI IMG/M metagenome (GOLD analysis project Ga0265327, IMG submission 202089) | Rhizosphere microbial communities from Carex aquatilis grown in University of Washington, Seatle, WA, United States - 4-16-21 metaG | ecosystem: Host-associated > Plants > Roots > Rhizosphere... | reverse complement strand
GTGGGATGTAGCCGGTGATGCTGTTGATGGTGCGATGCAGGCCGTGGTGCAGCGCGTCGATGTCGCAGCGGGCCAGGCCGCCAGCGGTGGCGATGACGTGTTCGGTGGTGAACGCTAGGTCGTTGATGGTGCCCAGGATGCGGCGGTCGGCGGTCTTGGCCACGGCCACCTGCTGGGGGCAAGATTGCCGAGCGTATCGGCGGGCAGCCCTTCGGCTTGCAGCGCGGCCTGGATCGCCGAGACGACGGGCGGTCCGATCGGGCGCAGCCCCGCGGCGGTGACGTTCGGCATGAACACCGGGAACAAGGTCCCGGCATGGGTCACCAGCAGGCATTTGCGCCGGTCGATCCAGACCAGGTGGGCATACCAGTCCCGCGCGCACGCTTCGCCGATGGCCGGCTCAGACACCCCCAGCAGCGCCAACACCTTGGCGGTACATCGCAGCATCACGGGTCATGATGGCAGGCAAAGCCACCGACGGTCGGTACGCCAGAACACCGTGGCTTGGCGCCGGTACAGTGTGGCGACGTGTTGGTCGCTGATCTGCATCACTTCCTCGACATGCCGGGGTGTGCTGCACGTATAGGTGACATCTGAGTTGGCTTGCCGGGACCGTCGGGCCTATCCGAATTTCGGTGTAAATGGCGGTTTTCCTAGCCTCGGTTGAGGTCGTGCATCCTGTCGGCGAATGTTACCGCGAGCGCGTTCAAAGCGGGCTTCCATCGCACTGCCCATCGCTGCTGGCCAGTGCCTTTCGGATCCAGTGATCGGGTCACCAGATACAGACATTTGAGTGCGGCAGCCTCGGAGGGCACATGGCCACGTGCCTTAATGGCCCGCCGGTAGCGGGCGTTGAGTGACTCAATCGCATTGGTACTGCGCAACACTCGGCGAATCTCGGTGGGATAGTCCAAGAACGGAATGAACTCGTTCCAGCAGGACCGCCACATCCGGATCAACGCCAGATAGCGTGCGCCCCACTGCTCGTTGAGGTGCTCGAGCGCGTCCTCGGCAGCGGTAACCGACGGTGCGGTGTAGATCGGCCGCAGATCGCGTTTGAGCCCGTCCCAGGTCTGGCGCGGCAGGTAACGGAAGCTATTGCGAATGAGGTGCACGGTGCAGGCCTGCACGATGGTGGCCGGCCACACCTCGCTTATCGAGTCGGGCAGCCCCTTGAGTCCGCCACAGACCAGGAAAAGACGTCGGTGACGCCCCTGTTGCGCAGGTCGGTCAGCACCGCGAACCAGAATTTGGCTGATTCCCCGTGCCCGTCACCGGCCCAGAGCCCGAGCACATCCTTGTGGCCGGCTAGGTCCACGCCGATCGTGGCGTAGAACGGCCGGTTGGCGACCTGCCCGTCGCGGACTTTCACGCTCAGTGCGTCGACGATTACTGCGGCGTAGATCGTCTCCAGCGGCCGGGCCACCCAGTCGGACATGTCACCGATGATCTTGTCGGTGATCCGGCTGATCGTATCTTGAGAGATTTTAGTGTCGTAGAGCTCGGCGAAGTGCGCGGCGATCTCCCCTGTGGTTATACCCTTGGCATACAACGACAACACGATCTCATCGACCCGGGTCAACCGCCGCTGACGCTTACCAACGATCTGCGGCTCGAACCTGCCGTCCCGGTCCCGGGCACCACAATGTCGATCTGGCCGACGGTGTCAGTGAGCACCGTCTTGGTGCGCGTACCGTTACGGGAGTTGGCACCGTTTCGGCCAGCCGGGTCGTGCTTGTCATAGCCCAGGTGAACGGCCAGTTCTTCCAGCGCAGTCTCGACCACCGTCTTGGTCAACGCCCGAAGCACCCCGTCGGCGGTATCGGCGAACGACACCCCGCAGGCCTGCAACAGGCGCACCAGCTCCCGCGCGGTCGCCAGCTCATCCGGTGCGGGTGAGCTGGCCATGGACACATCATCGTGAGTATCAGCTGCAGAGGACACAGCCCTCATCGTCTCGGTCACTGTGGACCCTTCCCACCAAGCTCACGCTCGGCGTGTTGGGCCATTTACACCGAATCCCGCAAACTCCCGCTGGCTCCTCTTGTCCTCTCGCTCGACGTGCCGTACGCTCCCGACTGTGAATCTGAAGTAACATTCGAGTTCGGCTTTAGTAGGGGCCGTGAAGAGGGTTTGATTGCCAGCGCGGATGGTCACGCTCCCATTTGCATTACTTCCAGGCCCGGGTCTCTACGGGTGAGTCGCGAGCTTGCTGCTTTTACCGAGAAGTTGGGGAGTTATGCGGTCTGACGTAGTTCTGAAACCCGTTGGTGCGCTCGGGGGCTTCTTCGCGATGACCCTGGATACTCTGGTGGCAATGGTGCGGCCGCCCTTTGCCTGGCGAGAGTTCTTGCTGCAGGCGTGGTTCGTTGCACGGGTATCGGTCGTGCCGACTGTGATGCTGTCGATCCCGTTCACAGTGCTGTTGGTCTTCACATTCAACGTGCTGCTGGTGGAGTTCGGCGCCGCAGATTTCTCGGGCACCGGTGCTGCCCTCGGGACAGTCACCCAGATCGGTCCGATCGTGACGGTGCTGGTGGTCGCCGGCGCCGGCGCGACGGCGATGTGCGCGGATCTGGGTGCCCGCACCATCCGTGAGGAACTCGACGCGCTGAGGGTCATGGGCGTTGATCCAATAAAGACCCTCGTGGTGCCGCGCGTGCTGGCGGCCATGGTCGTCGCGCTGCTGCTGTCATCGGTCGTGGTGTTGGTTGGACTCGCTGGGGGCTTCGGGTTCTCGGTGTTTGTTCAGCACGTTACGCCGGGGGCGTTTGTCGCCGGTCTGACATTGGTGACCGGACTGTCCGACGTGATAGTCGCCCTGATCAAAGCCGCGCTATTCGGCTTGTCGGCCGGGTTGATCGCCTGCTACAAGGGCACCACCGTCCAGGGTGGGCCTGCGGGGGTCGGCAATGCGGTGAACGAAACCGTGGTGTTCTCGTTCGTAGCGCTGTTTCTTATCAACGTGGTTGCCACCGCCGTCGGCGTGAAGGCTAAATGATGACCGCTAGTGTTCCCAGCAGACGTTTGTCTAGGCTGAGCCGGACGGTGCGGGGCGTCGTCGACCGTTGGAACCAAATGGGTGGCCAGGCCCATTTCTACTTCAGTACGCTCGCGTCCACCGGTGACGCGCTGGTGCGCTACCGGGCCGAGACGGTGAGGTTGGTCGCCCAGATGGGACTGGGGACTGGGGCCTTGGCAATCATCGGCGGCACGATCTCGATCGTCGGATTCCTCACCCTGTCAACTGGAGCGCTGGTGGCGGTGCAGGGTTACAACCAGTTCGCTGATTTCGGCGTCGAGGCGTTCACCGGCTTCGCATCGGCATATCTGAATGTCCGGCTCATCGCGCCTCTGACCGCCGCCATAGGGTTGGCCGCCACCATCGGTGCCGGTGCAACGGCGCAGCTGGGCGCGATGCGGATCAACGAGGAGATCGACGCACTCGAGGTAATCGGTATCCGGTCGATCGCATACCTGGGTTCCAGCCGTTTGGTGGCAGGGGTGATTGTGCTAATCCCGCTTTACTGCGTAGCGGTACTGATGTCTTTCTTCGCTGCGCGCTTCGGCACTACCTTCGTGTACGGCCAGTCGACCGGTGTGTACGACCACTACTTCAATACGTTCCTGAGCCCAACCGACCTCATTTGGTCGTTCTTCCTGGCGATCGCGATGGCGATCGTGGTCATGCTCGTACATACGTACTACGGATTTACAGCCGCCGGCGGGCCGGCAGGCGTTGGTGAGGCAGTGGGACGGGCGATGCGTGCGTCGTTGATCAGCGCCGCGATGGTGATCGTGTTCGTGTCGCTGGCCATCTACGGTCAGGCCGGCAACTTCCACCTGGCCGGTTAAGGAGCTCCGCTCATGGACTTTCGATCAGGGGAACGCAGCATTCACCCGGCGTGGTGGACGCTGATTCTGGTGGCTGCCATCGTGACGTCAGTGGTGGTGTGCTTGGGTTTCTTCGCGGGGTCCTTCAAGTCTTTCGAGACGGTGACGTTGGTGTCGGACCGCTCAGGGTTGGTGATGGAGCGAGGGGCAAAAGTCAAAATGCGCGGCGTCGAGGTCGGTCGGGTGGCCTCGATCAGCGGCGGTGCCGGACCGGTAAGCATGAATTTGGACCTCTTCCCCACCCAGATGCAGTTCATCCCCGCCAACGTCGAGGCCGAGATCAAAGCGACGACCGTGTTCGGCGCGAAGTACGTCGAACTGATTGCGCCGAGTGATCCGAGCGCCCAACACCTGACAGAGGGGGCGGTGCTGCGATCACGCAACGTCAGCACTGAAGTCAACACGGTGTTCCAGAGTCTCGTCGGCGTGCTGAAGCAGGTCGACGTCTCGAAGCTCAACGCGACGTTGAGCGCGCTGGCCGACGGGGTGCGCGGTCAAGGCCGGCGCATCGGAGAAGCCACCACCGCAGCCAACAGCGTGTTAACGGCGGTCAACCCGAGAATGGACACCTTGGCGCAGGATTGGCGCTCGCTGGCGGGTTTCAGCGACGCCTACCGTGCGGCCGCTCACGACATACTGGCCACAATCGATGCGGCCAGCGTGACGAGCACGACGATCACAAACCACGCCTCGGACCTGAACGCCTTGCTGCTCAACACGATCGGTTTCGCGAATGCGGGTGTCGACGTGTTGGCGCCGAACAGGGACAACCTGGTTAATGCGATCAACATCGCGGCCCCCACCACAGCTTTGCTGCTGAAGTACAACCCTGAGTACACCTGCACCCTGGTGGCCACCAGGAATCTGATCACGTCCGAGAACGGCGGGTACTACGTGTACGGCGGCGGCAACGGCCATTCGATCATTTTGGATGTGGGTTTGGACCTGGGTGACGATCTCTACAGGTACCCCGAAAACCTGCCGATCGTCGCGGCCAAGGGCGGCCCTGGCGGAAAGCCAGGCTGCGGTTCGCTGCCCGACCCCAACAAGAACTACCCAGTGCGCTATCTGGTTACCAACACCGGGTGGGGTACCGGTCTCGATGTGCGGCCGAATCCAGGCGTCGGCCATCCGGGGTTGATCAACTTCTTCCCTGGCACTCAGGCGGTGCCCAAACCGCCATCCGTGCGGGGTGACGGGCCACCGGCGATCGGCCCGGTGCCGTACCCGGGAGCACCACCATACGGAGCGCCCCAGTACAGCCCGGACGGCGCGCCGCTGTATCCGGGAGTTCCGCCGGCTCCGCCCCCGTCACCCTGACCGCCCGACCAGACGCTGAGGAATGCAGCTATGAAAGAAAACCTAGCAGGAGCGACCCGGCGCCTCGCGATCTTCGTGGTCGTGTGTGCACTGGGCACCTTCGGCCTGCTGGCCGTGTTCGCGCAACTGCGATTTGGCGACGAGCAGCTCTTCAAGGCCGAGTTCACTGATGTGGGCGGGCTGGAAGAAGGTGACTTCGTGCGGATCGCGGGCGTAGAGGTCGGCAAGGTCAGCAAGATCTCCATCGAACCGAACGCACTCGTGCTAGTGGAGTTCTCGGCAGCCAAGTCCGCTGTGCTGACTGATGGCACCATTGCCGCGATCCGCTGGGCCGACGTGATAGGCGGACGCTACCTTGCCCTCGAGGAGGGTGCCGGGGGTGTGAAGCGGTTGGCGCCAGGGCAGACCATCGCCACTGGGCAGACCCGGCCCGCGCTCGACCTGGATGCGCTGATCGGCGGGTTCAGACCGTTGTTCAGGGCGCTGAACCCCGACCAGGTCAACGCTCTGAGCGGTCAGCTGATCGCAGCGTTTCAGGGCGAGGGCACAACGGTGAACTCGTTTCTCGCTCATACGGCAGACGCCACCGCCACACTGGCAGACCGCGGTCAGCTGATCGGTGAGGTGATCACCAACCTGAATACGGTGCTGGGGTCACTTGCACAGCGCAGCGACCAGTTCGGCAAGGCGATCGACTCGCTCGCGCAGCTGATTCAGCTGCTCGCTGAGCGTAAGAGCGACATCAGCAGCGCGGTTGCACACACCAACGCCGCTGCGGCGGCAGTCGCAGATCTGCTAGGGGCTGCTCGGCCGCCGATTCATAAGGTCGTCACCAACCTCGACCGCACGGCCGGCAACGTGGTGGCCGATCACCAATATGTCGATGATCTGCTCAAGACCCTGCCAGATTCGTACCGCATGCTTCGACGTCAGGGGCTGTACGGCGGGTTCTTCAGCTTTTACTTGTGCGAAATTCTGGTCAAGCTCAACGGCAAGGGAGGTCAACCGGTGTTCGTAAAGCTGGCTGGTCAGACCTCGGGACGGTGCGCTCCTCGATGAAACCTTTCGCTCAACGCAACCCTGTGGTCACCGGTGGAATCGGCATCGCACTGACCGTGGGCCTCATCCTCGCTGCCCTGCAGTACGACAAGCTGCCCTTCTTCGACCAGGGCAGGCAGTACTCGGCGTACTTCGCCGAGGCCGGGGGCCTGCGGCAGGGCGAGGCTGTGCAGGTATCGGGACTGAAGGCGGGCAAGGTTTCTGCCATCGAACTCGACGGACCCCGCGTGCGGGTCACTTTCACGGTGGACAAGAATATTCGCCTGGGCGAGCGGACCGAGGCGGCGATCAAGACCAAGAGTCTGCTCGGCGCCAAGATCCTGACCCTCACGTCGAGGGGTGACGGCCAACTGTCCGAGCCGATCCCGCTGGACCGCACCACGCCGGCCTACGAACTGCCCGACGCTCTCGGTGACTTGGCCACCACGGTCAGCGGGTTGGACACAGACCAGGTGTCGAAGTCACTGGCCACGCTGGCCCACACGTTCTCCGATACTCCACCAGATCTCAAGCTCGCCATCGACGGGGTGGCCCGGTTCTCCCAAACCCTCAATGATCGCGACACCCAACTACGCGGCCTGCTGGCTAACGCCAATAAGGCGACCACGGTGCTCGCCGAGCGCACCGACCAGATAGTGGGCCTGATCGCCAACACCGACACACTGCTAGCCGAGTTACGAACGCAGAGCGCTGCCCTCGATCAGCTCTCCGCGAACATTTCGGCGGCCGCCGGACAGCTTTCGGGGTTCATCGCGGAGAACCGGCAATCGCTGCGGCCGGCCCTGGATAAGCTCAACGGTGTTCTCACGATCATCGACAATCGGAAAAAACAAGTGCAGCAAGCACTGAAAGAGCTCCCGGGCTATCTGCTGAGCTTGGGTGAGTGCCTTGCTTCGGGCCCGTTCTTCATGGCCTACATCGTCAACCTACTACCCGGGCAGTTCGTGCAACCATTCATTGACGCCGCTTTCTCCGATCTCGGTCTCGACCCGAACGTGTTGCCGCCCAGCAAGTTGAGCGACCCACAGACCGGGCAACGCGCCACCCCGCCGCTGCCGCTCCCGTACCCCCGCACCGGTCAGGGCGGCGAGCCACACTTGACGCTCCCTGATTCGATCACCGGAAATCCGGGCGATCACCGGTATCCGTACCGGGAGCCCTTGCCGGCGCCGCCGCCGGGCGGGCCGCCGCCAGGACCTCCGAGTGAGGCGACGCCCGGCCCGGTGTGGACGCCGCCCGCGCCGAAGACGGTCGTCAGCCAAGCTCCGGCAGAGGAGCCGGCACCGTGAGCCGCAAGAGCCGAGCGATCCTCGCCGTCGGGCTGTTGCTCATCCTGGTCGCCGCTGTCGCTGTTGTCGTCCGTCCGCTGTGGGGTGTGACGAATCGGACGCACATGGTTGCCTACTTCGACAACAGCAACGGCATCTTCGTCGGGGACGAGGTGCGCATCCTCGGCGTCCCGGTAGGCGAGATCGACCGGATCGAACCTCAGCCGCAGCGCGCGAAGATCTCGTTCTGGATCAACGGCGCGTACAAAGTTCCCGCTGACGCGAAGGCGGTGATTCTTGCCCCACGCCTAGTCACAGCGCGTGCGATCCAGTTGACGCCTGTTTACACCAGCGGACCCGCGATGAGTGGCGGTGCCGTAATCCCCCAGAACCGCACCGCCGTGCCGGTGGAGTGGGACGAACTGCGCGACCAGCTCGAGAAGCTGACAAAGGCCCTACAACCCACCCAACCCGGTGGAGTCAGCACGCTAGGTGCATTCGTCAACACGGCCGCGGCCAATCTCCGTGGTCAGGGTGCCAAAATCCGCGAGACAGTCATCAAAATCTCGCAAGCCTTCGCCATACTCGGAGACCACAGCAACGACATCTTCTCGACCGTCAAGAACCTAAATGCGCTTGTGTCCGCTCTGCAATCGAGCAGCGATTTGTTGGCCCAGTTGAATGTAAACCTCGCCGCGGTAACCGCCACGCTGGCTAACGACCCCGATGAGGTGGGGCGCGCCGTCCAGAATCTCAACACCGCTGCTCGCGATGTCACGGATTTCGTTGCCGACAACCGGGAGGCCATCGGCACCACCTCTGACAAGCTCGCATCAGTGTCCCAGGCCCTGGTCGACTCCCTCGGCGACATCAAAGAACTCCTGCACACTGCGCCGAATACGATCCAGAATCTCAACAACATCTACCAGCCCGCGCAGGGGACTCTCTCAGGTGCCCTGGCGATCAACAATTTCGCTAATCCGATCCAGTTCCTCTGCTCGGCCATTGAGGCCGCCTCACGTGAGAACGGGGAGCAGTCGGCGAAGCTGTGCGCGCAGTATCTGGCGCCGATCTTGAAGAACCGGCAGTACAACTTCCCGCCGATCGGAGAGAACCTCTTCGACGGAACAACCGCCCGCCCCAACGAAGTGACGTATAGCGAGGACTGGATGCGACCCGACTATGTGCCACCGCGGCCCGCGCCGGCGCCGGAGGCAGCGCCCCCGGTAGGCCCGCTGCCCGCCGAAGTTCCGCTGCCGAACGGTCAGGAGTCTTTGCCTGCACCCGCTCCCACGGCTGTGCCCACCGACCCGGCCGCCGGTCTGCCCGGCCTGATGTTGCCGCCGGGGGGAGGATCGTGACGGCGATGCGTCTACCCGCGATCCTGCTGGCTCTTGCGCTGGCGGCTGTGCTGTCGAGCTGCGGCTGGCAGGGCCTGAATTCGCTGCCGATGCCGGGCACCGAGGGGGGCGGACCCGGCTCGTACGTAGTTCAGGCAGAGCTCGCGGACGTGACGACGATTCAGCCGAACTCCCGTGTTCGGATCGGCGATGTCAACGTGGGCACTGTCACGAAGGTGGAGCTGCAGGGCTGGCACGCCCTGATCACGATGCGACTCAATGGTGACGTGACCCTGCCCGCGAATGCGATCGCCACCATCGGGCAGACGAGTCTGCTGGGCTCGACGCACGTCGAGGTGGCCGCGCCGACAGATGCCGCCCCGCAGGGCCGGCTGCACAACGGATCGCTGATCCCGCTGTCGTCGAGCGCGACCTACCCCACCACCGAGCAGACGCTGGCGGCCGTTTCGTTGTTGCTCAACGGTGGCGGCATCGGCAGAATTGAAGAGATCACCCGGGCGTTCAGCACGGCCTTCGCCGGGCGCGAGAAGGACCTGCGCAGCCTGGTCGAGCAACTCGACCGGTTCGCGACGCAGGTAAGCACCCAGAAGAACGATATCATCATGGCCACTGAGAGCCTCAACCGCCTCACCGGCCAGTTCGCCGAGCAGAAGCCGGTCGTGGACCGCGCCCTCGTGACGATCCCCGATGCGCTGGCGGTGCTCAACGAACAGCGCACGAATCTTGCCGACGCACTCGATGCGTTTGGCAAATTCAGCGCAGTGACTACCGACGCCGTCAATAACACCAAAGAGAATTTGGTCAAAGAACTCAACGACATCGGCCCGGTGTTGGAGTCCCTGGCCAACGCCGGCTCCGCACTGACGCGATCATTCAGCTTCTTCCTCGCTCCCCCGTGGGCCAAGGAAACGCTCCAGAAATGGTGGCGAGGTGATTTCGCCAACTTGACGGCGGTTATCGACCTCACTCTCAGCCGCCTCGATTCATCGCTGTTCACCGGCACCCGGTTCGAGTGCCAGCTAACCCAACTCGAGCTGCAGTGGGGCCGCACCATCGGCCAGAAGCCAAGCCCGTGCACTGCTGCCAATCCGCTTGTAGCGCCCTACCGAACCGACCAGGGGCCGTGACGTGCGACTGAACAGACGTGTCAAGCTTCAGCTTGCAATCTTCATGGTGGTGGCCCTGGTCGCCGGTGCTGTCATGATCTTCGGATTCATCCGGCTGCCGGCAACACTGTTTGGTGTAGGCGAGTACACGGTGACCGTTGAACTGCCGCGAGCGGGTGGCATCTATGGCGGTGCCAACGTCTCGTACCGCGGTACGGAAGTGGGCCGCGTTACCGCGGTGCATCTCACAGACAAGGGTGTTGCGGCGGTCTTGTCGCTTCGATCCGACGTCGCGATCCCCTCGGATCTCGACGCGGACGTGCACAGCGTGTCGGCGGTCGGAGAGCAGTTTGTCGCACTGTCTCCACGCAACGGCACCTCACCGCCCCTGAAGAACGGCGACACCGTCGTCCTAGACCGCAGCACCGTCCCGCCCGACATCAATGGGCTTGTCGATGCCACCAACCGGGGCCTGCAGGCTATTCCGCGCGACAACCTCAAGACCGTCGTCGATGAGTCCTACACCGCTGTTGGCGGCTTGGGACCGGAGATTTCACGGATCGTGCGCGGTTCCACCGCACTCGCCATCGACGCCAACGCCCAGCTGGATTCGCTCACCTCGTTGATCGACCAGGCCCAGCCGGTTTTAGATTCCCAAGCTGGCACCGCCGACGCAATTCAGGCATGGTCCGCGCACTTGGCCGAGATAACCGCTCAGTTGCGGAACCGTGACGCGGACGTCGCCGGGTTGTTGACAACGGGTCCTTCGGCCACCGACCAAGCTCGCCAATTATTCAAGCGGGTGCGGCCGACCGTGCCGATCTTGTTGGCGAATCTGGTGAGCTTGGGGAAGGTGGCGGTGCTCTACCAGGCCGGTATCGAACAGCTCTTAGTCGCTGTGCCGATGACTGTCCAGAACTTTTACTCTGTCACCGTCGCCAACCACAACACCAAACAGGCGTACCGGGGTGCTACCCTGGACTTCAATCTCAACATCAACCTACCGCCGCCCTGCACAACCGGTTATTTGCCTGCGCAGCAGCGACGCTCGCCTGCACTTGAGGACTACCCGGACCCGCCGCGAGGCGCGTTGTACTGTCGTATTCCGCAGGACTCGCCCATGGCGGTCCGCGGCGCGCGCAACATCCCGTGCGAGACGAAGCCCGGTAAGCGAGCTCCGACCGCGTGGATGTGCGAGAGCGACGAGCGGTATGTGCCGCTCAACGATGGGAACAACTGGAAGGGCGACCCGAACGCCACCCTGACCGGCCAGGGCATTCCGCAGTTCCCTGCGGGCGCACCGCCGGTGCCTAACACGCCGCCATCGACACCGCCGCCGCTGTCGGTTGTCGAATACGACCCTGGCACGGGAAACTTCACCGGTCCTGACGGTAAGGTCTACTCGGCAATCAGCGTGAGCCAGACTGTGAAGCCGGCGAACGACTGGAAGGCGATGCTGCTGCCGCCACAGAGCAGGTGACAGCAGAGGGCCCGCTGGCCGCGAATCGCGGAGAAGCGGACTGCCCAGAACCGGCGGACCAGGGTGTGGTTGGCCACTTGCCTGTGAACTCGGCGAAAAGCACGCTGGCCAGCTACGGCATCGTCGGCGTTGATGAACCGCCCTGGCCTCCCAGTGCCGCGTCAAGTACTTCCCAGCGGCCCATGTGGATAGGATTCCAAAGAATCAGGGAGGTGTATATGGCAAGGCAACGGGCAACGAGCGCGCAGGCGATTGTCGATGCGGCCGCGAAAGCTTGTGAACGCAAAGGGTACGGAGACGCGACGATCGGCAATATTGCAGTAGAAGCAGGGGTGAGCAAACCGACCGTCTATCAATACGTCGAATCCACGTAGTGGCCGTTGGAAACGATCGTCGAGCAATTGATCTACCCGCTGCGCGATGGTGTCTTGGAGATTGTGAACAGCGACTACACATCTCGGACGAAACTTGAGAGCTACATTCGTCTACAGGTCGACTAGGCTATCCGCGACCGTGCCTACTCTAAGATCCTATTGGCGGATCAGCACCAGCTTTTTCGGCGTGGGCGGCGCAACTACGGCGTTGGGCTCGCGAAGTGGATCAGGCGGGAGTTGCGGAATTCGGTGTAAATGGCCCAACACGCCGAGCGTGAGCTTGGCGGGAAGTGTCCACAGTGACCGAAACGATGAAGGCTGTGTCCTCTGCAGCTGATACCCACGATGATGTGTCCATGGCCAGCTCACCCACACCGGATGAGCTGGCGACCGCGCGGGACCTGGTTGTAGCCTACCAGGGTGATGGGACCACTGGTTTGCCATTCGCATGGGACCGGGTTGTTCCGATTTCAGGCCGTGTGTCGATGGTGACCGATGCGATGGTTGCCGGTCAATCCGACGAAGTCGGAGGGACCGGTTTTGACTTTCCGGGTTTCTGGCGTTGCCAGTAGGACTCGCCTTCCACGACGAGTTCGTAGGCTGCTGATTGCAGGTGTCAACGACGGACGAATGTCGTCCGTCACGCAATTCCCCGGCCTGCCGTCACGGAATTCCTCCAGGGCGGGCCTCGGTGTTGAGGGTAGCGCGGGCCTGAACTTGGGTCGGCTGTTGGGGCGGCCGGTCGTTTCCGGGGTCGGAAAGACGGGCCGTCCATGAGGACCTGGTGGCTGGTGTTGATCAGCCGGTCGAGCAGACTTTCGGCGACCACGGGGTTGGGAAACAGCGGGTACCAGTCTTTCGGGGCGCGGTTGGAGGTCAGGATCAACGGCTTGCCGTTGATCGCTCGGTCGCTGATGAGCTCATAGAGATTGTCGGCGTGCAGGGCGGTGTGCTCACGCATCGCGAAACCGTCGATGATCAGGACGTGGGGTTTGGTGTACTCGCGTATCCTTTTGCCCCAGGACCGGTCTGCGTAACCGCCAGCCAGATCGGCCAGCACCCGGCTGGTTTTGGCGAACCGGATGTCACCGCCGCGGCGGGCGACTGCACGCCCGAGTGCCTGTGCCACATGGGTTTTCCCACCCCGACCGGGCCATACAGAATCACGGATTCGCTGGCGTCGAGCCAGCGCACGGCTGCCAGGTCGCGGATCATCGCGGACGGGAGTTTCGGGCTGGCGGCGAAGTCGAAGTCTTCGAAGGTCGCTTGTTCCTCGAAGCGCGCGCGGCGGATTCTCCTTGCGAGAGCGTTGGTTTCACGGCGGGCGATCTCGTCTTCGCAGAGCACTTGCAGGAATTCCAGGTGCCCGAGCTCTCCCTCGCGGGTTTGGGCCAGGCGGGCGTCGAGGGTGTCGAGCATGCCGGTGAGTTTGAGGGTGCGCAGCACGTTACGCAGCGCGGGGTCACTGATAGACATCATGATTCCTAAAAGGTGCGTTGGGAAAGTGTATGGTGGGCAGCAGCTTTCAGGCGGCGCCGCAATCACCGAACTCGTCGGGGCCGCGCAGGAACGCCGGGACCGCCGCGATCTTGCGGCCACTGGTGGTGCTGATCGGGTCATCGGTGTCGGTGCCGGCGAACAGGATCCCTTTCACGGTGCGATAAGTCGGGATCGCCAGCGTCGATGGCGCGGGCGCAGGCAGCTTCCAGACGGTCCATGCCGTGCTTTTCGCGGAGCCGCGGTGTCCCCTGAGCGGCGCGCAGGCGGTGGATCGCATTGGGTGACAACAA
>Ga0265327_10003920_pt1 | contig 13663 bp, 13 predicted proteins | sample 41621metaG_FD_202089 | JGI IMG/M metagenome (GOLD analysis project Ga0265327, IMG submission 202089) | Rhizosphere microbial communities from Carex aquatilis grown in University of Washington, Seatle, WA, United States - 4-16-21 metaG | ecosystem: Host-associated > Plants > Roots > Rhizosphere... | reverse complement strand
GCGTCGTGGCGATCCGAATGGATGTGGAGGAAGAGGTCGCCGGGAGTCGTCGGCGCGTTCCGCGGCCCATCCGACAGCGGCTCGAAGGGGGCCAATTCACGCGGGCCACGCTTGCCGAACAGCCGGACCCACACCTGGGCGCCAAAGCCGACGGCGCTGACCAGCGACGGCGCCCCGGCTTCGGCCGCCACTTCGCGGGTCAATCGCCGCAGCCGGGCGGCGACGCGCCGCACCGTCGCGGCCGAATCGGGGCCGGCGCACAGGGTGGCGGTCAGGAAGATGGCGAAGGTCTCGCCCTCCGGGCAGATCGCCGATTGCGCTTCAGCCATCGTTCTCGCTCCCGTTCGGACCACGCCGAGGCAAGGAGAATACCGCGTCGGGCGGCGCAGGCAAGGTTCGCCGGGCAAATACTAAAGTCTTGGGCCAATTTGCCCTTGCGGTTGTCGGGCCAATTACTCTTTAGTATGCCGGGCGAGCACGCTGACATGCCGGGGATGGTCGATGAACTTGAATGCCAAAGTGACGACCGCCACGCTGGCCATCGGCACCTGTCTGGTGGTCATTCTGTTGGCGATCAGTCTTTACGCCTTTCGCAGTTTCTCCATCGCCTCGTCTTCCGAGCATATCCGTACGGTCGCCGAGATCGTGCGCGTCCATTTGACCGAATCGATGATCAACGGCGTCATCGATCGCCGCGCCAGCTTTCTGCACCGGTTGATGGAGGTTCAGGGTCTGGCCTCGGCCCGGGTGGTGCGCTCGCCCCTGGTGGTCGAGCAATTCGGCCCCGGCTTCGTCGAGGAGGCGGCCAAGGACGAGATCGAGGCCCAGGTGCTGCTCGAGGGCAAGCCCCAGTACCGGGTGGTCGAGACCGCCGACGACACCCTGATTCGCGGCACCATTCCCTTCATCGCCAGCGACCGCGGTTCGCCCAATTGCCTGGAATGCCATCAGGTGCAGTCGGGCAACGTGCTGGGCGCGGTGACCGTGCAGGTTTCCATCGCCCACATCAAGACCCAGGCGATGGTGACGGTCGCCGGCATCATTTCGGTCATCGGCCTGTTCGCGGCGCTGACCTTCCTGTTCGTCCGCCGGACGCTGCAACCGGTCGGGGTGACCGCCGGCAACGTCGAACGGGCGGTGCAGCGGGCCCTCAAAGGTGATTTCAAGGCCAAGGTGGCCCAGGGGCCCAACGACGAGATCGGCCAGATCGCTTCCGACATGAACCGCCTACTGGTCTTCCTCGACCAGGGCCTCAACCGCATCGGCAATTGTGTCGCCCGCCTGACCAACCGCACGCCGGGGGCCGACCACAACCTGCTGGAAGCCACCATCGACATGGTCGAGGCGTTGGGCCGCGCCGCCCGCTTCAAGCAGGCGATCGAGGAGGACGAGACCAAGTCGGAAATCCACCGGCGATTGGCCCACATCCTGATCGACGAGTTCACGCTCGGCGAATTCACCATCTACGAGGTCGACCAGAACCAGAACCGCATGGCGCCGCTGTTCGTCGATGGCCAGGCCGGCGCCGAGTGTCGCTGGTGCGACCCTCAGATCCTGGTGCGCAGCGAGGCCTGCCGCGCCCGGCGGACCGGCCATCGCGTCGACGGCCTGACCGATGCCGGTCTGTGCAACTGCTTCCGCCAGCCGACCGAGGGCCCCCGGCGTCATTATTTCTGCCTGCCGATCATCCAGTCGGGCCGGGTCGGCAACGTCTTGCAGTTGGTGGCGCCGCTGGGGCACGAAGAGCGCCTGCTCGACAGCATCCCCTTCGTCGAGGTTTATCTGCGCGAGGCGGCGCCGGTGCTCGAGACCAAGCGGCTGATGGAGACGCTGCGGGCCTCGAGCCTGACCGACCCGATGACCGGGCTTAACAACCGCCGCTTCCTCGAGGAGTACGTCGACACCCTGGTGGCCAACGTCCAGCGCCACCAGAGCCAGTTGGCGGTGCTGATGCTCGACCTCGATTTCTTCAAGATGGTCAACGACACCTACGGCCACGACGCCGGCGACACCGTGCTCAAGGAACTGGCCAAGACGCTCCGCCATGTGGTGCGCGCCTCGGACCTGGTGATCCGCTTCGGCGGCGAGGAATTCCTGATCGTGCTGCTCGATTCGCCGCCCGAAATGGCCGATGGCGTCGCCGAGAAGATCCGCGCCGCCGTCGAGGCGCTGAAGATCCATGTCGGCGGGGTGACGCTGCAAAAGACCATCTCGATCGGCGTCTCCAGCTTCCCCAGCGACAGCGACACCTTCTGGCAGGCGGTGAAATTCGCCGACGTCGCCCTCTATCAGGCGAAGGAGGGCGGCCGCAACCGGGTGGTGCGCTTCCATTCCGACATGTGGTCGGAAAACGACAAGTATTGAGGACCTTCGGTCGGCGTTGTAGAAGCGGCCATGATCCAGATCACCAGCCGCATCGCCATCGACGAGAAGGAAATCGAGGAAAGCTTCGTCCGCTCGTCCGGTCCCGGCGGTCAGAACGTCAACAAGGTCGAGACGGCGGTGCAATTGCGCTTCGACGCCCGCCGCTCGCCGTCCTTGCCCGACGATGTCAGCGCGCGGCTGCAAAAGCTGGCCGGTAGCCGTCTGACCCTGGACGGAATCATCGTCATCATCGCCCAGACCCATCGCAGCCAGGAACGCAATCGCGCCGACGCCTTGGACCGGCTGGTGGCGTTGATCCGCGAGGCGGCCAAGCCGCCGCCGCCTAAGCGCCGCCCGACCAAGCCGACCAAGGGCTCCCAGGAACGACGGCTGGAAAGCAAGGGCAAGCGGGCGGTGGTCAAGGGCCTGCGCCGGACCAAGCCCGGATTCGACTGAGATGGGCAAGCGCACCCCCGCCACCACCGCCTTGGACAAGGCGGCCAAGCCCTACCGATTGCTGGAATACGCTTACGATCCCGACGCCGCCTCGATCGGCCTGCACGCCGCCGAGGCGATGGGGCTGCCGCCATCCCAGGTGTTCAAGACGCTGATGGTGGTCGCCGGCGACGAGCCGCTGGTCGCCGTGGTGCCGTCGGACCGTGAACTGAACCTGAAGGCGCTGGCCGAGGCGGCGGGCAGGAAGTCGGTGGCGATGATGAAGGTGCCCGACGCCGAACGGCTGTCGGGCTACAAGGTCGGCGGCATCTCGCCGCTCGGCCAGAAGAAGCGGCTGCGCACCTTCTTCGACGCCAGCGCCGAAGCCCTGGACTTCATCGTCGTCAATGGCGGCCAGCGCGGCCTTCAGATCAAGGCGGCGCCCGCCGACCTGATCGCCGCGACCGGCGGCGTGGTGGCGCCGATCGCCACTTGCTGAAAGCCCTCGCCGGGCGGGGCCTCCGGCCCCTTGGCCGCGCCCTCAATGGGCGCTGGAGTCGCCCAGCTTCATGCCATCGCGGGGCGGCCAACCATCAATAGCCGCAGAGCGTGTGCGGCCCGATGTCCATGTGGATGTGGTCCTGATGCAGGCGGTCGTGGTTGGGGGTCAGCACCACGTTGAAATTTCGGCAAGACGCCCGCGCCAATTCGTGCAGGAAGGCGCCGGCGGCGCCACCCGCCCGCCAATGGTCCTTGACCGAGATGACCCGGCCGTTGGCCAGTTCGACGCCGGCAAAGTCGATGGCCTGGCCCTTGGCGTGCTCGGACAGCCGTCCGCCCTTGCTGGTGCCTTGCCCGGCCGCCGCCTGGGCGGTGTCGTTCCTTTGGGTGCGGCAATCATAGGTGCCGAAATGGTTGATGCGCCGCACCGCCTGGCCGAAATGCTTCTGCGCCAGCGGCTGCACCACCTCGGCCTCGAAGCGGGTGAGGGTCCGCGCCATCGGGCAGGACAGCACGCCCGGCCGGTTCCAGGCGATGGCGCCGCCCGACAGGCGCACCGGATTGGCGATGCTGCAATGGCCTTCGCCGAAATTGCCCAGCGCCTGGAAGGTGGCGTGGGCCGCCGACAGGTCTTGCAGGCAGGCGGTGTCGGGATCGACCAGCACCGGCGCCGCCGGACGCGCCATCTGGGGCGGCGGCGAGGCGCAACCGCCCAGCAGGGCGAGCATCACCACAATGAAGGCGGTTCGAATCGACAATTTGTGCCCCTGGGGTACATCAGGGACAATATCTACCCTCAAAATCGCCTGGTGTCACCAAAAGACTATGCTGGCCGATACTGAGTCGCTTGCACGTTAACTGTTCGTTAACTGTTGGTGTGCGGCGCCAATGTTGTCATCCGAGCGAAGTCGAGGGATCTTTCACGCACGTCGCCTGAAAGTTCCCTCGTCGCTTCGCTTCTTCGGGATGACAGGCCGCCAAAGCGGATTCAGTAGGCGTATTCCTTGAACAGCGGGTCCACGCTTTCGTTCCAGCGGCCGTGATAGGCCTCCAGCATGTCCTCGGCCGGGGTGCGGCCCGATTCGGCGGTCGAGATCAAGGTGTCGAGGAAGATCGATTCGTCGCGGCCCGAATCGTTGAAGCGTTGCCGCCGCCGCAGGCCGGCGGCGGACAGGGCCAGGGCGTCGACGGCGATTTCCCGTGCGGTGCGGCCGCCGACGGCGGCCTTGAGACCAAGGCGGGCGACGTCGCGGCGTAGTTGTTCGCGCTCGGCGGCGTCCCAGCCCTTGACCAGCTCCCAGGCGCCGTCCAGCGCGGCGTCGTCGTAAAGAAGACCCGCCCAGAAGGCCGGCAGGGCGCACAGCCGCCGCCACGGTCCGCCATCGGCGCCACGCATCTCCAGGTAGCGTTTCAGCCGCACCTCGGGGAAGGCGGTGGTCAGGTGGTCGGCCCAGTCGCCGAGCGTGGGTCGCTCGCCGGGCAGGGCCGGCAGCCGGCCGGCGATGAAGTCGCGGAAACTTTGGCCCGAGGCGTCGAGGTAACGGCCGTCGCGGTAGACGAAGTACATCGGCACGTCGAGCATCCAGTCGACGTAGCGCTCGAACCCCATGCCGTCGTCGAAGGCGAAGGGCAGCGTGCCGGTGCGGTCGGGATCGGTGTCGGTCCAGACATTGGCCCGGGCCGACAGCAGGCCCGACGGCTTGCCATCGACGAAGGGCGATGCCGCGAACAACGCCGTGGCGATCGGCTGCAACGCCAGCGACACCCGCAGCTTCTTCACCATGTCGGCTTCCGAGGCGAAGTCCAGGTTCACCTGCACCGTGCAGGTGCGCAGCATCATGTCGAGGCCGAGATTGCCCTTCTTGGGCATGTATTCGCGCATGATCTTGTAGCGGCCCTTGGGCATCCAGGGGATGTCGTCGCGCCGCCATTTGGGATTGAAGCCCAGCCCGACAAAACCGACGCCGCAGCGCGCCGCCACCTGCTTGACCTGTTTCAGGTGCTGGTAGGTTTCGCGGCAGGTCTCGTGGATGTTGTCCAAGGGGGCGCCCGACAATTCCAGCTGCCCGCCCGGTTCCAGGCTGACGCTGGCGCCGGTGGCGTCGGTGAGCGCGATGACGTTGTCGCCCTCGTAGATCGGCTTCCAGCCAAGTTTGACCAGCCCCTCCAGGACCGAGCGGATGGTGCAGCAATCGCCGTCATAGGCCAGCGGCCGCAGGCTGGGCTCGATGAAGCAGAACTTCTCGTGCTCGGTGCCGATCTTCCAGGCCTCGGCCGGCTTGCAGCCCACCTCCAGGTATTCGACCAGTTGGCGCTTGGCGGTGACGATGTCGCCGTTGGGCTTGGCGGGTGCGGACATCGGAGTTTCCTGGGCGGGAGGGCGATCGGGGGGAATCGTGAGGCTAGCAAACGCCCTCGCCGGTCGAGCGTCAAGGTTCGTGTCGGACTACCCCAGCCGGGAGCCCACCGGCACGGCGAAGCCGCGCAGCAAGTCTTCGGCGCTCATCGGCGCCCGGCCGGCGCGCTGGACGCGGGACAGCTCGAGGGCGCCGTCGCCGCAGGCCACCCGCAGGGGGGCGGCCAGGACCGTGCCGGGGGCGCCCGATCCTTTGGCGGGACGGGCTTCCAGCACCTTCAGCCGCTCGCCGGCCAGATCGCACCACACCCCCGGCCAGGGGTTGAGGGCGCGGACCAGGCGGTCGAGCTGGGCGGCGGGCAGGGTCCAGTCGATGCGGCCCTCGTCCTTGTCGAGCTTGGCGGCGTAGGTGACGCCCTCGCTCGGCTGGGCCTCGGGAACCAGCTCGGGCAGGCGGGCCAGCGCCGCGACGATCAGTCGCGCCCCCAGCGCCGCCAGGGCGTCGTGCAATCCTTGCGCGCCGGTGGTGGCGGTGATCGGCACGGCGCCCTTCAGCAGCATGGCGCCGGTGTCGAGGCCGGCATCCATTTGCATGATGGTTACCCCGGTCTCGGCGTCGCCGGCCAGGATCGCCCGCTGTATCGGCGCGGCGCCGCGCCAGCGCGGCAGCAGCGAGGCGTGGACGTTGAGGCAGCCGAAGGCGGGGGCCTCCAGGATGGCCGGCGGCAGGATCAGGCCGTAGGCGGCGACCACCGCGGCGTCGAGGCCGAGGTCGCCGAAGGCCGTCTGTGCATCGGCGGATTTCAGGCTTTTCGGCGTGCGTACCGTCAGGCCGCGTTCGGCGGCGAAGGCGTGCACTGGGCTCGGCCGCTCCTGATGGCCGCGCCCGGCCGGGCGCGGCGGCTGGCTATAGACGGCGGCGATGTCGTGGCCGGCCTCGATCAGCGCGGCAAGGACGGGGACGGCGAAGTCCGGCGTTCCCATGAAGGCCAGTTTCATCGCTCGGCCACCGCGTCCTTCTTGGCCTTGGTCAGCTTGCGCAGGATCATGTTCCGCTTCAGCGCCGAGATGTGGTCGATGAACAAGATGCCGTCCAGGTGGTCCATCTCGTGCTGGATGACGGTGGCCAACAGGCCGTCGGCCTCAATCTCGCGCTCCCGGCCGTTCTCGTCGAGATAGCGCACCTTCACCGCCTTGGGCCGCACCACCGTGGCGTAATGCTCGGGCACCGACAGGCAGCCCTCCTCGTAGGTGTTGTCCTCGTCCGACACCCAGAGGATCTCGGGATTGGCCATGCGGATCGGCTGGCGGTCCTCGTCGTCGCGGCCGACATCGAGCACCAGGACCCGCTTCAACACTCCCACCTGCGGGGCGGCCAGGCCGATGCCCGGCGCGTCGTACATGGTCGCCAGCATGTCGTCCATCAGGGTGGCGATGGCGGTGTCGACCGCCTCGACACGGGCGGCTTTCTGTTTCAGGCGGGGATCGGGGGCGACGAGGATGGGCAGCAGGGCCATGACGGGTCTCGCTCAAGGAACGGGCGGGGACTCCCTGGTGGAAATCCCCGCCCGCCGTAATCGGTTCGGTTCGCTATTCGCTACGGCGGTCGCCGAGGAACTGCATCAGGAAGATGAACAGGTTGATGAAGTCCATGTAAAGCGTCAAGGCGCCCATGATCGACTTCTTGGCGGCGATATCGGCGCCGTCGCCCTCCCAGTACAATTCCTTGATCTTCTGGGTGTCGTAGGCGGTCAGTCCGGCGAACACCAGCACGCCGATCGCCGACATGACGAAGTGCAGCATGACGCTTTGCAGGAAGATGTTGACCAGCCCGGCGATCATCAGCCCCCAGACGCCCATGATCAGGAACGAGCCGAAGCCCGACAGATCCTTCTTGGTGGTGTAGCCGTATAGGCTGAGCCCACCGAAGGCGGCGGCGGTGATGAAGAACACGCGGGCCACGCTGGTGCCGGTATAGATCACCAGATAGGACGACAGCATCACGCCGATCAACGCCGCATAGGCCCAGAACACCGCCTGGGCGGTGCCGACGCTCATGCTGTCGATGCGGGCGCCCATGAAGAAGGCTAGGCCGACGGGGGCCAGCAGGATCACCCACTTCAGCGGCGTCTGAAAGATCATGTGCAGCGCCTCGGGCGACGAGGCGACCAGGAAGGCGACCACGCCGGTCAGGGCCAGGCCGGCCGCCATGTAATTGTACACGCGCAGCATGTACTGCCGCAGGCCAACGTCGATCAGCGCCGAATCGGCCTGCGCCTGCGACATATACCTACGATCGGATCCGAAAGCCATGGAGTGTTCCTTTGTCTCGGTGGCGAGAATGGCACCATCGAATATGAGGGAATGTCCGGTAAAATCAAGTTACCGTCTTTACATCCTCTGGCCCATCATTCCCCGCGCAACATCGGCGCCGCCTTGGCCCGCATGGCGATGAAGGTGCCGGCGAAGCCGGCCAGCAGGCTGGCGGCGACGCAGGCGGCCAGGGTGGCGGCGGCGGTGCCGGGCAGGAAGGCCCAATCGGCCCGCATGACCTGGGTGAGGACGGCCCAGGCGGCGGCGGTGCCGATGGCGGCGGCGCCCAGCCCGGTGACGGCGCCGACGACGCCGAATTCCAGCAGCCAGGCCCGCCACAGATCGCCCCGGGTGGCGCCCAGAACCTTGAGGATCACCGCCTCGGTGACGCGGCGGCGCCGTCCGGCCATCACCGCGCCGGCCAGCACCAGGGCGCCGGCCGCCAGGGTCACCGCCGCCGCCAGCCGCACCGCCAGATCGGCATTGGCGATCAGGCCGCGCGCCGTTTCCAGCGCCTCCTTGACCCGGATGGCCGAGACGTTGCGCAAGGAATCGGTGACCGCCTGCTCGACGGCGCCGTCGCGCTCGGCCGGGGCGTGGATGGTGGCGATCCAGCTGACCGGGGCGCCGGCCAGGGTGTTGGGCGAAACGATGAAGGTGAAGTTCATGTTGAGCGTCGACCACTCGATGCGGCGCAGCGAGGCGACCTGGACCTCGATCTCGCGGCCCAGCACGTTGAGGCCGATCGAATCGCCCAGCTTTACCCCCAGGCCCTTGGCGATGCCGGCGTCGACCGAGGCCAGCGGTGGCCCCTGGTAGTCCGGCGGCCACCATTCGCCGCTCTCCAGGCGGGTGCCGGGCGGCGGCGTCGCCGCGCTCGACAGGCCGCGGTCGCCGCGCAGCGCCCATTGCGCCTCGGGGGCGACCTCGATCCGCTCGACCGGGATACCGTTGATGCGGGTCAGGCGGCCGCGCACCATCGGCGCCGCTTCGATGTCGGCGGTGGGCGCCGCGCCCCGCACCAGGGCGGCGAATTCGTCCCGCTGCTCGGGCTGGATGTCGATGAAGAAGAAGGACGGCGCCGCGTGGGGCAGCGTTTCGCCGAACTGGCGGGCGAGGTTGCCCTCGATCTCGGCGATCGCCACCAGCACCGTCAGCCCCAGGCCCAGCGACAGCACCATGCCGACCACGGCGCCGCCCGGCCGGTGCAGATTGGCCAGGGCCAGACGCAGCGCCGGATGGGCCAGGACGCCCCGCCGCCGCGCCGACAGGATCGCCGCCAACCGCGACAGCCCGGCGGCCAGCAGGCGGAAGCCGGCCAGGGTGGCGAGGCTGGCGGCCAGGAAGGCGGCGGCCAGCGGTGGGCGCTCGGCCGACAGCACCGTCAGCGCCGCCAGCGCCAGGGCGGCCAGGCCCAGCATCAGCAGAAAGCTCCGAGGCGGCCGGGCGCCCAGCGGCGCCACCATCCGGCGAAACAGCGCGGTGGCTGGTAGCTGGCGGGCAAGCCCCAGCGGCCACAGGGTGAAGACCAGGGCGGTCAGCGCGCCGAAGCCGGCGGCCACCGCCAGCGGCGCCGGGTAGAGACCGGCGCGGGCGGCCAGCGGCAGCCGCTCGCCGGCGACCGCGATCACCGCCCAGGGAATGGCGGCGCCGATGGCCAGGCCGATCAGGATGCCGGCCGCCGACATTGCCGCCACCAGCAGCCCGTAGGTGGACTGGATCAGGCCGGCGGGGGCGCCCAGGCATTTCAGCACGGCGATGGTGGCGGCGCGGCCGTCGAGATAGGCCTTGACCGCGTTGGCGACGCCGATGCCGCCGACCAACAGCGCGGTCAGTCCGACCAGGGTCAGGAAGGCGGCCAGGTTGTCGAGAAAGCGGCCGATGCCCGGCGCGGCATTGTCGACGTCGCGCAATTGCCAGCCGGCATCGGGAAAGCGGTCGGCCAGGCGACGCTTGGCCACTTCGGCGGTGATGCCGGGCGCCAGTGCCACCCGGGCGAAGTGCCGTACCACCGCGCCGGGCTGGAACAGGCCGGTGGCCGGCAGCGCCGCCGTCGCCACCAACAGGCGCGGCCCGAAGGCCAGGGCGGTGGCGACCCGGTCGGGCTCCTTGGCGACGATGGCGCGCAGTTCGAAGGCGGCATCGCCGACCCACACCCGGTCGCCCAGCCTCAGGCCCAGGGATGACAGCAGGTTGGCGTCGGTCGCCGCCCCGGCCACGCCGTCCCTGACCGCCAGCGCCTCGGCGGCGGGCAAGGCGGGGGACAATTCCAGGCGGCCGACCAGCGGATAGGCGCCGTCCACCCCCTTCAACTCGACCAGCCGTCGGCCGGCGCCGTCGGCGGTGCGGGCCATGGCGCGCAATTCGACGCCCTCGGACAGCCGGCCCAACGATTCCAGTTCCGCCCGCTGCGCGGCATCGACCGGCTGGTAGGATTGGCGAAGGTCGAGATCGCCGCCCAGCAAGGCTCGCGAATCCTCGGTCAACGCCCGGTCGAAGGCGGCGCGCAACGAGCCCGAGGCGGCGATCGCCGCCACCCCCAGCGCCAGACAGGCGACCAGGATGCGGAAGCCCTTGAGCCCGCCCCGCAATTCGCGGCGGGCGAAGCGGAGGGCGAGAAGGCTCATGCCGGAACCGGCGCCCGGTCGGCGACGCGCCCGTCCTCGACGGTGACGACGCGGCCGCAACGGGCGGCCAGGGTCGGGTCGTGGGTGATCAGCACCAGGGTGGTGTCGTGGCGGCGATGCTGGGCGAACAGCAGCTCGATCGCCGCGCGCCCGGTGGCGCCGTCGAGGTTGCCGGTCGGTTCGTCGGCCAGCAGCAGGCGGGGACGGGCGACAAAGGCCCGCGCCAGCGCCACCCGCTGTTGCTCGCCGCCGGAAAGCTGGCCGGGATAGTGTTCCAGGCGGTGGCCAAGGCCGACCGCCTCCAGTTCGGCGGCGGCGCGCTCGAAGGCGTCGGCGGCGCCGGCCAGTTCCAGCGGCACCGCCACGTTTTCCAGCGCCGTCATCGTCGGCACCAGATGGAAGGATTGGAAGACGATGCCGATCGTCTCCCGGCGGAAACGGGCCAGATCGTCCTCGCCGAGAGCGGTCAAATCCCGGCCGGCGACGATGACGCGGCCGGCGCTGACCCGCTCCAGGCCGGCCATCACCATCAGCAGGGTGGTCTTGCCCGAGCCCGAGGGACCGACGATGCCCACGGTCTCGCCGGCGGCCACCGACAGGTCGACGCCACGCAGGACGTTGACCTCGCCGGCCATGCTCGCCAAGTTGAGGACGACACCCTCCAACCGGATCAGGGGCGGTGCGGCGGCCGGGGATGGGTCCATGCGAATTCGATCTTTCTGGTCGGAAATATTGCGGCGGGGGTTGCCCCGGCTTCTCGGATATGGCGCCATGGCCGTGGTTGTCAACGCGTGCCTGGGGAGTTCGATGGCCGTCGCCCAGCCGATCCGCCTGCTGGCGCTGGGCGATTCGCTCACCGCCGGCTACGGCCTCGCCCTCGACGACGCCTTTCCCGCCCGCCTGCAACGGGCGCTGAAGGCCGAGGGCCGCGATGTCGAGGTGATCAACGCCGGGGTTTCGGGCGACACCGCCGCCGCCGGCCGCGCCCGGCTGGAATGGGCGCTGGGCGCCAAGCCCGACGCCGCCATCGTCGAACTGGGCGCCAACGACGCGCTGCGCGGTCTCGATCCCGAACTCACCTATGCCAATCTCGACGCCATCCTGACGCGTCTCGAGCGCGACCGCGTCCCGGTGCTGTTGGCCGGCATGCTGGCGCCGCCCAACCTGGGCGCCGAGTATGGCGGCCGCTTCAAGGATGCCTTTGCCCGGCTGGCCAGGGCCCATGACGTGGTGTTCTACCCGTTCTTCCTCGATGGCGTCGCCGCCAAGCCCGCCTTGGCGCTGCCCGACGGTCTGCACCCCAACCCGCGCGGCGTCGACGTCATCGTCGAGCGCATCCTGCCGTCGGTGCGTCGATTGCTGTCCCGCGTTCCGGCCGGTCGGCCATGAAGCCCGGTCCCGCCCCGCTCGCCGCCACCGGCGGCTTCGCCGTCGCCCATGCCGGCGCCGGCCATTGGGGCGCCGCCGCCAAGGCCTGCCTCGAGGGGATCGGCCCCGCCGCCGCCGACGCCAATCTCGGCATCCTCTATGTCACCGAGCCGCTGGCCGACGACATCGCCAGCGTGCTGACCTTCCTGCGCGAGACCACCCGCATCCCCCATTGGGTCGGCGCCGCGGCGCCCGGCATCCTGGCCGACGACGTCGAATATCGCGACCAGAGCGCGGTGACGGTGATGGTGGGACGATTGCCGCCCGATTCCTTCCGCCGTTTCGCCGGGCTGGATGCCGCCTCGATCCGCAAGGACGCCGCCGGTTGGTTGGCCGGGCGGCCGGCCGGGCTGGCCTTGGTCCACGGCGATCCGCGCAATCCGGCGGTGGTGCCGGTGGTGGCCGAGTTGGCCGCCGATTGCCGCGCCGTCGCCGGCGGTCTGGTGGCGGCCTCGGGGCCGCCGTCGCAGATCGCCGATTCCCTGGTCAGCGGCGGCCTCTCCGGCCTGCTGCTGGGGCCGGAGGTGGCGGCGATCACCGGGCTCACCCAGGGCTGCCGACCGATCGGCCCGGTGCATCGGGTAACCGAGTGCTGGCAAGGGGTGCTGATGGCGGTCGATGGCCGCCCGGCGCTCGAGGTGTTGAAGGACGAGGCGGGGGAACTGATCGCCCGCGACCTCGGTCGCGCCGCCGGCTATATCCACCTCGCCCTGCCGGCCGAGGGCGGCGACCCCCACGACTACCAGGTACGCAGCCTGGTCGGTATCGATCCGCGCCAGGGCTGGCTGGCGGTGGGCCAGCATCTGGAGGTCGGGCAACAGGTGATGTTCGTCCGCCGCGACGCCAACTCGGCCCGCGCCGACCTCGCCCGCATGCTGCTTGATGTGCGCCACCGGCTGGCCGGGCGGCGGCCGCTGGCGGCGCTTTATGTCGCCTGCGTCGCCCGCGGCCGCCACATGTTCGGGAGCGATGGCGCCGAGGCGACGCTGGTCCGCAACGCCCTGGACGGGGTGCCGCTGGTCGGCTATTTCGCCAACGGCGAGATCGCCGGCGGCCGTCTTTATCAATATACCGGGGTGCTGGCGGTGATCGTCGGCGAAGGTCCGTGATCCGCCTGTTTGTCGGCATCGCCATTGATGCGGCGGTCGCGGCGCGGTTGGCGCCCCTGGCCGCCGGCATTCCCGGTGCCCGTTGGGTGGCGGCCCGCAACCTGCACTTGACGCTGCGCTTCATCGGCGAGGTCGATGACGGCCTGGCCGAGGACATCCACCTGGCGCTGGCGGCGGTTGAAAGCCCCGGCTTCGCCCTTGATTTGGAGGGGCTCGGCATCTTCGGCGGCGGCAAGCCGCATACGCTGTGGGCGGGGGTAAGGTCCGAACCGTTGCTGGAGCGCCTGCAAGGCCGGGTCGACGCGGCGGTGGAGCGGACCGGTTGTCCGCCCGAGCCGCGCAAATTCACCGCCCACGTCACCCTGGCTCGCCTGGGAGCCGGCGCGGCGCCGCGCATTCCGGCCTATCTCGCCGGCAACAGCCTGTTCCGCGCCGGCCCGATGCCGGTCGATCATTTCGTCGTCCGTGAAATAGCCGCCGCTGGCGATCAGGCGGGCGCGGCGGCGATCTGACAGTCGGGTGTCAGCGGT
>Ga0265327_10003919_pt1 | contig 13665 bp, 10 predicted proteins | sample 41621metaG_FD_202089 | JGI IMG/M metagenome (GOLD analysis project Ga0265327, IMG submission 202089) | Rhizosphere microbial communities from Carex aquatilis grown in University of Washington, Seatle, WA, United States - 4-16-21 metaG | ecosystem: Host-associated > Plants > Roots > Rhizosphere... | reverse complement strand
GCCGGCGCCTGGCCGGATGTGCGCCTGCTGGGTGTCCTCCAGCGCATCGCCGTCGCCTACGCCGGCGCGGGGCTCCTATTCTGCTTCGTCCCGCCGCGCGTCCGTTGCGCCACCGGCGTGGTCCTGCTCGCGGTGTACTGGGCCCTGCTCACGTTCGTGCCGATCCGCGACATCGCGCTGGAAAAGCACGCGATCGCGGCGCAGCTGGGCGCGCCCCAGCCGACCGCGCTGCAGGTCCGGCAGCTCTTCGACGCCACGACCGCCACGGTGACCGGCGGCTACGACGCCGGCCGGAATCTCACCAATCACCTCGACTACCAGTGGCTGCCCGGGCGCCTGTACGACACCTATTGGGACCCCGAGGGGATGCTGAGCATGCTGCCGGCCATTTCCACCTGCCTGCTCGGCGTCATGGCCGGCTGCTGGCTGCGGCGCAGCGACCAGACACCCAGGCAAAAGCTCGCCCACCTGTTCGTCGCGGGTGCCGTCTGCCTCATCCTCGGCTACTCGTGGGGCACCGAGTTTCCGATCATCAAGAAGATCTGGACCTCCTCGTTCGTGCTGGTGGCCGGCGGCTGGAGCCTCCTGCTCCTCGGCACCTTCTATTACATCGTGGACGTGCGGCAGTGGCGCGGCTGGTGCCAGCCGTTTGTCTGGATCGGTCGGAATCCCATCACCCTCTACCTGGCCACCTCGCTGCTGAGCTTTGAAGCCATCGCCAACCGTCTCGCCGGGGGCAGCATCGCCGGCTTCTTCGATGCGCATGTCGCCCACGGTGCCGGCGAATTGGTCCTGGCCCTCGTCTCGCTCGGCCTCGTCGTGCTGCTCGCCCGCTTCTTTTTCAGCCGGCAGATCTTTCTCCGGGTGTAGTCATTGCGGCCTCGGCCGACGGACTTGGATCGATCGGAGTTGGACTGCAGCGCCGGCGCCGGCCGCCGGGCCCGAGATCTGCCCGACGAGCCATTCGCATTTGATATGGCGCGACCGAGCCGGCCATACCCGGCGCCTTGATTGTAATACAAGTCCCCGCCAGCTCCGGTTCGCCCGATAATTTCCCCATCGCCACCGGGCGCTCACCAGCTAACATGGACGCTCGGGCCAAAAACACCATGAAGCGTACAATAATTATTGGCAGCTTGTTCCTCGCCGCCACCGCCTGGGCCCAGACCGGCCCGCTGTCGCCAGCCCCCACCACCGCGGTGCATGTGACGACCGACTCCGAGATCAAGGACCTGGCGCGCGGCTATGCCCACGCCTCGACCGCCCTCTCCCACCCGCCGATCAGCCTCGCCTTCCAAAAGGAGGGCGTCCTCCGCGTGATCGACGACGTCCGGACGATTCGCGACAACGAGGGCATCCTGGTCGTCGTCGTCGGCACGGGCCTGAGCTACCTGATCAACCCGCGGGATGTCGTGTACATCACCGACGGCGTCCAGATAAAGCCGAAGATGTGACGCGCGGGTGGCGCCGGGCGCCGTCAGCGGAATTTGGCGAGCCGGGCGGCGATGTCCGCCCGGAGCCGGTCGACGTGGGCGAGCGTGTAGACAACGATATCCACGCCCGGGTCGAGCACGACCGGGGTCAGGTCCATCGCCCACGTGATGCCCGCCACCTTGTCGGTCGCATGCGAGGTATGGAACGTCGCGTTGGCCGACCGGCGGCCCAGCGTGGCAAGATCGTAGCGCTTCCCGCCCGTCACCTGCGAATCGAAAGCCTTCAGGAGCTCCGCCGACAGGCCGGCCTGTCGGCCGGAATCGAGCGCGACCTTGTCGGCATCCATCAACCAGTCGAGATCGCGCCAGACCTCGCAGCCAAACACCTTGCGCGGCCGCCGCTCGAGCGGCAATGAGCGTAGCGCCTCCAGGCAGCGCAGCAGCACGGCGACATGGGTGTCGTGCTTGTCCGCCGCATTGTGGAGGTAGACCACCTCGGGTGTGCACCCGCTGAAGATGGCGGCCAGGTCGGCGGCAACGCCCGCGTGGCCGGGCTTCTTGACGTCGGCGCTGGTGTGGCCGAGCTGCAGTTGGATGGCGTAGCGGCCAAGGGTCGCCGCCTTCCGCTGCTCCTCGCGGCGCACGGCCTGCATCTGCTCATCGGTCAGGTGCGCGTACGCGCCGGTGCGGGGCGAGCCCGCGCCATTGGTCACGACCACCCCGCCGAAGGCCTTGCCGGGGGCATCGAGCGCGTCGGCAATGCCGGCGTGCGCCATGATCTCCAGATCGTCCTGGTGCGCGCCCACGGCGAGGTGGGTGACCCGGCGCAACGCGGCCTCGGGGCTGGCGTCGCCGGACGGAACGAAAATGTCGGCTTGGGGATGGGATAGTTTCATGGGGAAATGTTAGTCTAGCGCATCAGCCCCGGTTAATAAAGCCAGGATGCGCCCGCGTCACCTCGACCGCAGCGCCGGAAGGCTCGCCGCGGCGACGGCCTGGCCGTGCCGCTTGTCCTTCTCGTTCGGCAGATGGAGACGCAGATTTTCAGCGAGCGCGGGGAACTCGGCGGCGAGCACCCGGCGCGCGTGCTCCACGATGACGCTGCCGCCCTCGCCGGAAGTCACCCGGCCGAGGAGAATGAGGTGCCGCAAGTCGTAGAAGCTCCCGAAATGCCCGAGCGCATAGCCGAAGCACACGCCGACGGTCTCATAGACGGAGCGCGCCCGCGGATCCCCGGCGGCCATCGCCTCCTGGACGGCCACGAGCCGCTCCGGCAGCGGAAGCGTTTCCGCAAACGCAAAGCCCGCGCGTCGCGCGAAGCGGGCCACGCCCTGCTGCGAGAAATACTGGACGCCGCAACCGACGTCGCCCGACCACTCGTCGCGGGGCGCCTCCGGCTGGTAGTCGACCGGAACGAAGGCCAGCTCGTTGAGCCAGGGGGTGATCTGGCCCGCGGGGGTCACGTAACCGCCCGCCATGCTCGTGCCCATCGAGACCCCGAGAACGGCGTTCTGCCCCAGCGACATCGCCCCCGCGAGCGCGGCGACCTCGCCGTCGTTGACCACCTCGAAGGGCACGCCGCCCCAGCGCTCGCGCAGCGTGAAAAACATCGGACGGATTCGGCGCGCAAATTGTTCCGCCGGCACTCCGCGAAAAAGCGAGGCGACCCGGACCTCATTGCCCACATAGACTCCGGCGGCACTGCCGCCGATCGCATCCACCCTCGGCAGGTGCGCCGCCGCCCGCTGCAACAGCTGGTCCACGCCGGCGATGTGATAGTCGGGATCCGTCTGGAAATAGGGGTCCCACGGAATCTCCTCGGAAAAAACCACCTGACCTTCGATGAGGGCCGCGACTTTCCGGTCGCTGCCGCCGAGGTCGAAGCCGATCCGGCAACCGTCGAGGTGCCGGCCAAGCGCCATGCCGGCGGACTGTTCGGGGGGCAGATCGCCGAACTGGGCCGGCCCCACCGTGAACGGCCGGCCGTAAATCCGTTCACCCATGAAAGTCCAGTCGAAGGATCGCGCGCCTGCCGGGCAATAAGCAGACGCCAGGTGTCCCGCGAGGTCGTCGGCCCCGGCGACCAGCACGCGGTGCCCGCCCTTCTGCCAGAGCAGGAACTTCAGCATCCGCTCGGCATACCGTTCGTTCAGCGCCGCCTCGGGATGCTCGCGCCCAAGGACCCGCCCGCGGAAAACCGACGCCCCGCCGTCCGCCCGCACCAGGGCGAGCGCGAACGGCCGGGCGGCCGGGTCCCGCGCCACCTGCGCCTCAAATTCCCGGTTCCAAAGGGCGGCGGGCAGGAAATCAGGCTCGAGTACGGGGCGAATCCGCGGCTGGACAGTCAGCATGGCCGGAAGGTTGGGGATTGCAGGTGCCAGGTTCAGGCCTTGCGCGCGCCCCGGCTGAAGTAGGCCTCGATTTCCTCGAGCGTTTTGCCCTTCGTCTCCGGCAGGAAGAATGTCGCCGTGACAAAATAGACCACGGTGCAGCCCGCAAAGATGAAGAACATCGTCGAGTAGCCGTACTTCCCGACCGTCGGCAGGAAGACGGCGGCGATCGTCGTGGAGACGGCCTGGTTGAGCGTGAGCGCGATGCTCATGCCGTTCGAGCGGATGCGGGTGGGCATCAGCTCGGACAGGGCGAGCCAGACGCACACGCCCGGGCCGACGGCGAAGAACGCCATGAAACAGAACGTGAAGCCGGCCGTGAGCCAGCCGTTCCGGGTGCTCGGCACCGGAGTGATGAGGGCGTTCTCGATCACCAGCGGCGCGGCCTGCGCCTCGGACAGGCTGGCAAACGGATTGGGACTGAAAAGCGCGCTGACCCGGTTGCTCGGCACGCAACTCCCCCGCGTAATCACCAGCGGCTTCGCCGCCAGATCGTCCGACCGCGCGATGGCCGTCGTCGCCCGGAAACCGCCGTAGGAATAGATCACGCTCAGCGTCAGGGGCTGCCCCGCCAGCGCCGCGCCGGCGTCGCCGGATCCGGCTAGCATGGCCCGCGCCGTGTCACCATTGAAACTCAGCGTGGCGGTCTGGTCGGCACCGACCAGGGCCTGCACCGCGCCGCGGGCGTCGACCCGCCGCTGCTCGGTCCGGTGAAACAGCAGGCCAACCACGACCAGCGAGACGATGATCCCGCCCGTGCCGAGCGAGAGCAGGAATTTCCGGCCCTTCCGGTCCACCAGCATGACCGCCACCATCGTCATGAAGAAATTCACCAGCGTGAAAAGCAGGTTGCCGTAATGGGCCTGGAGGTCGGAGAGCCCGCTCTGGATGAAGATGTTCGCGTTAAAACCGATGATCGAGTTGACGCCGGTGGCCTGGTTGCAGGCGAGAATCACGCAGGCGAGGAAAAAGGGGATCACGTACTTCCGGCTCAGGAGCGGCTCCCGGGCGGGACCGCCGGCCGACGAGCCGGCCTTTTCGGCGGCAGCGTTGGCCTCCATTTCCTCGAGTTCGAGCTTCGCCTGGTCCGCGCTCCGCGAGCGAAGCAGGGCGGCCTGCGCGGCCTCCCTCCGACCGCGAACGAAAAGCCAGCGGGGAGACTCGGCGACGATGAAGCTGCCGAGCACGAACAGCAGGCCCGGCGGGAGCGACACCCAGAAAATGCTGCGCCACGCCCGGTCCTTGAACGCCAGCAACTGCGCCGGGTCGCCGAGTTTCTCCACCTCGGCCACGCGGTAGCTGAAATAGAGCGCGATGATGGCGGCAATGACGAAGCCGAACACCAGCATCCACTGGAAAATCCCGGTCCCCTTGCCACGATTCCTGGCCGCCAGGCACTCGGCCAGGTAGAGCGGAATGACCACGCCGATCAGGCCGCCGCTCACGCCCTGCAGAAGGCGGCCGAGCACCAGCATCGTGTAGCCGTGGGACAGCGCGATCATCGGAATGCTGGCGACGAACAGCGTCCCGCTCAGGATCATCATCCTCTTCCGGCCGATCCAGTCCGTCAGCAGCCCGGCGAACAGCGTGGAGATGACGCTGCCGAGCAGGACCGCCGCGACGACGAACGAGAGCTGTCCGGCGTTCAATCCGGACGTCGCCTCCATGTAGGGCAGCGCCCCGGCGATGATGCCGACATCGATGCCGTAGAGCAGGCCGCCCAGGCCGGCGACCAGCAGGAGAAAGCGGTTATAGCCGGCCTTGGGGTCGGGGGCGGAGGCGACAACGTCGGACGGGGACATGATGCGGCGGGGTTGGCTGACGGGAAAACTAGGGCTGGGCGGCGGGCGGGGTCGGCGGAGGCAGCAGCGAATGCAGGTGCTCCTTCCACGCCGCCCGCGACATTTCGTGGCGGGCCTGCGGCTCGGTTGCGGCCGTGACCAGGACCCGCAGCGAAACAAGCGCGGGAAACTCCACGGCGGCCGCGGTCGGCCTGGCCGCCTCGTCAAGCGTCGCCTTGGCGGCCGCGAGCCGGTCCGGCGCCAGCGGCGCGCCCTTCAGCAGCGCGGCAATCGCGTCGATGCCGACCTGGCTGATCGCGACCAGGGTCCGGGCCGTCCCCGTCCGCGCCTGGGCCACCGGGTTGGCGGCCGCGGGAACCTGCGCCGCGAGTTCGCCTGCGGATCGCCAGGCAGCGAGCGTGGCGGTGAGCGTCGCGGCCTCCTTTGAATCCAGCGCGCCCTCCGCAAAAAGCCAGTGCTGCACCGCCCGCTTGAAGTCGCGCGCCGGCGCGCTGTCCGCGCGCGACCAATCGGCCAGCTCGTTGAGCGGCGTGGCCTGGGTCACCGCGGGTTGAAAGCCGCCGCGCCGATAGTCCTTCACGGGCTCCACCACGGCGGCCAGGGTGCGCAGCGCGTCGGCCGTGGCTCCCTGCGGATCGACGCCCGGCAGGTCGAACCGCGGCCAGTTGCCCTGCTGCGCGCCGGCCTCCTGCAGGCGGAGATCGACGATGGCCAGGCGCCGGTACATGTCGTCGACGTCCCGCACCTCGCGCGGCGACCACAGGCGTTCGGCGATGGCCGCGGTGCGCGGCCAGATGCGCGAGTCGATGTTGTCGGGGTTCACCCACTCGCCCCACATCGTCGCCTCGCCGCCCAGCACGCGCAGCTGCTGCTCCGCGAGCAACGTCGTGCCGGCGGGCAGCGGGTCATTCAGGTAGTGCTCCTCGGCCGGATGCATGAGGTCGATGTAGTAGCCGTTCGACAGGATGGTCGAAAAGCCGCGCCGGGCGGCCTCGGCGATGCCCTCGGAACCGCGCCAGGAATGGACCACGCTCCCGGCCGGCAGGTCGGGGTGCAGGATCTCGTCCCAGCCGACGAGCTTCTTGCCGTATTTCGCGAGAATCGCATGCACGCGCCCGTTGAAGTAGGCGTGCAGTCCCGGATTGTCCTTGAGATGGTGTTCGCGGACGAAGGCCTGGATCTTCGGGTTCGCGGTCCATTGCACGCCGTTGTTCTCGTCGCCGCCGATGTGAAGGTAGGCGTCGGGAAACAGCGCCGCCATTTCTCCCAGGAATCCGTCAAGGAGTTCGTAGAGCTGCGGGTTGGTCGGATCGAGCACGGGGTTGAAGACGCCCCAGCGCCGCTCGATCGCGTACGGGCCGGGTGCGCTCGCGAGCTCGGGAAAGCCGACGACCCAGCTGGTCGCGTGGCCCGGCATGTCGAATTCCGGCACCACCCGGATGCCCCGCTCCGCCGCGTAGGCGATGAGCCCGCGCATCTGTTCCTGCGTGAAATAGTGCCCGTCCGAGCCGAGCTCGTGCAACCGGGGGAACTTCTTGCTCTCGATCCGGAAACCCTGGTCCTCGGTCAGGTGCAGGTGGAGGACGTTCAGTTTCACCAGGGCCATGGCGTCGAGATTTCGCCTGATGACCTCCGCCGGTTCCCAATGCCGCGCGACATCGATCAAGAGCCCGCGCCAGGGAAAGCGCGGCTCGTCCCGAATCGAGACCGCCGGGAAGAACCAGCCGCCGGCGTCGTGCTGCAGGAGCTGCGTCAGGGTGGCAAATCCGCGCAGGGCTCCGGTGACAGTCGGCGCCGTCAGCACGGCCTGTTTCGAGGTGATTTCGAGGGAATACGATTCGTCCTCGCCCAATTGCGGAATCGCCGGACTCGCCGCCGCGCAGGCGACCACCAGGGTGGCGTCCGGGGCACCGGCGAAACCGGAAAAATCCTTGGCGGTGCGCAGCATCGCCTGCTTGGAGAATTCGCCCAGTCCGGCCCGGAGCCGTGGATCGTCGTGGTCGCGGATTGCGACCGTAAACTTTTCGGTGACCGCGAGGCGCCCGGAACCCTCCCGCAGGCTCGCCGGCGCCGGCATCAGCTCGTGCGCCCCGGCCGCGTTCACGACCGCGCCAAGCACGGCCGCGGCGAGGGCGACGGCCAGGTTTCGACGCCGGTGGCTGGAAAAACCGCGTTCACAGTTGGACATAGCGCAGGAACTCCTCGGGGGCATAACGTTTGAAGGCCTCGATGGCCTCGTATTCGGCCAGGCCGAGAAGATTGTACGACTCGGCCAACCGGCGGCAACGATCCTCGGTGCGCTGCCAGAATTCGCGACGGTCGTCGCCGGGGAAGAGGGCCTGGTCCTTCTGCGTCTCATGGCGGAAGATCGCGCGGCGGCGGCGCATGACCTCCTGCGGGCTCAGCGGCACAGCCAGGTCGATCTCGTCGATCTGCCATTCGGCCCACGCCCCGCGATAGAGCCAGAGCTCGGCCTCCTGCAGCCAGGCGCCGCCGGCGCTGCGGGCGAGCGCCTCGCGCAGCGCGTGCAGGCAAAGCCGGTGCGTGCCGTGCGGATCATCGAGGTCGCCGGCCGCATAGATGAGGTGCGGCTTCAACCCGTCGAGCAGGCGTTGCATGATGTCCACGTCGGCGGTCCCGAGCTGGCGGTGCCGGCCCGTGGGCGCCTCGTAGAAAGGCAGGTCGAGAAAGTGCAGCCGCTCCGCGGGAATGCCGCAGACCCGCGCCGCCGCCGTGGCCTCGTGCCGGCGGATCAGGCCCTTCCAGCGCCGCACATCCGGGCGGGCGGGCAGCGCGCCGGTGGCGGTGAAGGCCTCGCACAGCTCCGCCAGGCCCGGGCCGGCCGGCCCGGCCGGCAACCCGGTGTCGCGGGCAAAAAGCAGCGCCCGCCAGAGGGTCTCGTCCGACACCGCCGCCGCCCCGGAAACCTGGTAGGCGACGTGCACCTCGTGGCCGTGCTCGACGAGACGGCAGAGGGTTCCGCCCATCGAAATGACGTCGTCGTCCGGATGCGGCGAAAGGACCAGCACCCGCTTCGGAAAGACGCTGGCCGACGCCGCGCGGAGCGGCCGCGCCGGCGCGTCGCCGGGCTGGGTGCGCCGCGGGTCGCGGCCGCCGGGCCAGCCCGTGATGGTGTGCTGCATCTGATAGAAGCCCGTGCGGTTCGCCTCGTAGGCCGAGCCGTAAACGCGCAGCAGGTCCTGCAGGCCCGCGTCGTTGTAATCCTCGTCGGTGAGCTTGAGGATGGCCTTCTTCCGCAGTTGCGAAAGCCAAAGGATCGCGCGCCGGGTCATGTGCTCGTCCCAGGCCAGGCCCTGCTCCTCGAGCGGGCCCGCCAGCCACGGCGTGCGGAAGCGGGTCAGCGACTCCGCGGCCGCCCTGTCGAGCACGAACAGGGCGTTGTCGTGCTCCTGCAGGAATGACGCCGTCACCCGCGCGACCGGCTCGTCCTCCACGGCCGCGCGGACGATGTCCGCCTTGTGCTGGCCCCACGCCATCAGCACGACGCGCCGGGCGTCGAGGATCGTGCCGACGCCCATGCTGATGGCATGGCGCGGCGTGTGTTCCTCGCCGCCGAAGTCACCGGCGGCGTCGCGGCGCGTGACCGGATCGAGCCCGACGAGCCGGGTGCGGGAACGGCGCGGGCTCCCGGGCTCGTTGAACCCGATGTGGCCGGTGCGGCCGATGCCGAGAATCTGGAAATCGATGCCGCCGGCCGCCCGGATCTTGTCCTCGTACGCGCGGCAGTGCGCGTCGACCCCGGCCAGCGGGACGGCGCCGTCCGGCAGGTGGATGTTCCCCGCCGGCACGTCCACCTGGTCGAACAGGTGAGCCCGCATGAACTGGTGGTAGCTCTGCGGATGCTCGGGTGGCAGCGGGTGGTATTCGTCGAGATTGAAGGTGACGACATTGCGGAAACTCAGGCCCTCCGCGCGGTGCAGGCGGACGAGCTCGGCGTAGAAGCCCACGGGCGTGGAGCCGGTCGCCAGCCCCAGCACAACGCTCCGGCCCTCGACCTGGCGGGCGCGGATGAGGGCGGCCATCTCCCCGGCCACCGCGCGCGACGCCTCCACACTGCTGGGGAAAACCGCTAGCGGCACATGTTCGTGGTGGGCCCGGACCAGGGGAGCGAGGGGGTTCATGACGAAAGAGTACTGGCACATAATAAGGCTGGTCACACCTATAAAAAATGGCAGAAACGACGATGTTTTTGGCAAAAATGCCACTCCCTCCCAACCCCACGCTCGAGTCGCTCGCCACGGTCCTGCCGCAGCCCCAGCACCAGCTGCTCGGCCGGCGGCCGGGCCCCCTCGTCCTCCCCGACAACATCGTGTGCTTCCAGCGGCGGGCGGCCTCGGAGTTGAACAAGCCCCGGCGCGGCCGCGCGCTCCACCACCGCTTCGTGCTCATCATGGCGCTGCGCACGACGGTCGGCGTGTGCGTCGACGACCGGGTGATCCGCCTGCGGGCCGGTGAGGGCCTGCTCGTCTTCCCGTTCCAGTTCCATCACTACATCGAGAAGGACGTCGGCAACCTTTTCTGGCTGTTCATCACGTTCGACCTCGCCGACGCCGAGTCGCTGCAGTCGATGCACTACCGGCCGTTCACGCTGACGCCCGAGGTCCGCGCGCTGACGACGGAGCTGATCTCCGCCTATCTCGAGGAGGGGCGGATGTCGGAGCTGCCGGCGCTGCTCCTCGCGCTGCTGCTGGTCCGGCTGCGGCGCCAGGGCCCGGCCCCGCGCCACAAGCACGCCCCCGCCGCCGCGCCGGGGATGGTGATGCAGGTCAACCAGCTCGCCCACCGCGCGGGCGAGCCCATCGGCATCAAGGAGATCGCCCGCGGCCTCGGCATCAGCCAGAGCCACCTGCGCGCCCGGTTCCGCGCGTCCTGCGGCGTCAGCCTGGGCCGGCACCTCCGGCGCCTCCGGCTGGAGCGGGCCTGCGGACTCCTCCGGCTGACGCCGAACCGCGTGTCCGAGATCGCCGACCAGTGTGGCTTCAACTCGATCTACAGTTTCAGCCGGGCCTTTCGCGCGGCCTTCCAGCAGTCGCCGATGGCCTACCGCCAGTCGGTCGGTCCGCACGGCGGCCCCCGCCACCGGCGCGCCCGGCGGCGGCGAGCCGCCTGAGCCTTGCCGCCCTTGAACTCGCCCGAACCGATGCGACATGAGGCTGGCCCTTGGGGCGGGCCGGCGGCGGCGCGCCGTGGCCGCGCTGACTCCCGCGCGCGGGGTGAGGGCACCCCGCCTCCACCGCCCGCGCCCCCAGCCAACCCATGACCGCGATCCTCGGCATCTCGGCGTTTTATCACGATTCCGCCGCGGCGCTCGTGGTCGACGGCGTCATTGTCGCCGCCGCCCAGGAGGAGCGCTTCACCCGCCGGAAGCACGATCACGGCTATCCCGCCCACGCCGTTGACTACTGCCTGCGCGCCGGCGGGCTGCAACCCGAGCAGATCGACCATGTGGTCTTTTATGAGAAACCGTTCCTGAAATTCGAACGGCTCCTCGAAACCTACCTGGCGGTCGCGCCGGCGGGCTTCCGCGCGTTCCTGCAGGCCATGCCCCAGTGGGTGCATGAGAAGCTGCAGCTCCCGCGCGTCCTGAACCGCGGCCTGCAGCACCGCTACCGGCGGCCCTACGTGTTCGTCGAACACCACGAGTCGCACGCCGCGAGTGCGTTCTTCCCGTCGCCGTTCGCGGACGCGGCGATCCTCGTGCTCGACGGCGTCGGCGAATGGACCACGGGCAGCTTCGGAACCGGGACCGGCCACGAGGTCACCCTGAGCCACGAGATGCGCTTCCCCCACTCGCTCGGCCTCCTGTATTCCGCCTTCACCTTCTTCTGCGGCTTCAAGATCAACGACGGCGAATACAAGCTGATGGGCCTCGCGCCCTACGGGCGGCCGGTCTTCGCCGGGGCGATCCGCGAACACCTCGTCGACTTGCAGGAGGACGGCTCGTTCCGGCTCAACCAGGAATATTTCAACTATTGCGCCGGACTGACGATGACCTCGCGAAAGTTCGAGCAGCTTTTCGGCGGCCCCCCGCGCCCGCCCGATGCGCCGCTGACCCCGCGGGAGCTGGACCTCGCGGCCTCCGTGCAGCAGGTCACCGCGGAAATCATGCTCCGGATGGCGCGCCACGTGCACGCCGTCACGGGCCGGAAAAATCTCTGCCTCGCCGGCGGCGTCGCGCTGAACTGCGTGGGCAACGGGCGGCTCCTGCGCGACGGACCGTTCGAGAACATCTGGATCCAGCCCGCCGCCGGCGACGCCGGCGGCGCCCTCGGGGCCGCGCTCTTCGTCTGGTACCAGTTGCTCGGGCACCCCCGCACCCCGGCGACGCCGGACGGCCAGGGCGGCTCGCTGCTCGGGCCGGGCTACGACGCCGCGGAAATCGAGCGGGTCCTGCGCGAGCGGCCGGCGGTTTACACCCGCATCGCCGACGAAGCCGCGCTGTGCGAGCGGACCGCCGAGTTGATCGCCGGGGGCAAGGTGGTCGGCTGGATGCAGGGCCGGATGGAATTCGGCCCCCGGGCACTGGGCAACCGCAGCATCCTCGGCGATGCCCGGAACACCGAAATGCAGACGGTGATGAACCTGAAGACGAAGTTCCGCGAATCGTTCCGCCCGTTCGCCCCGATCGTCCTGGACGAAAGAGCGGCCGAATATTTTGAGGTCCGGCCCGGGCAGCACAGCCCGTACATGCTCCTGGTGGCCGGCGTCCGGGAGGACAAGCGCCGGCCCGCCGCCGACTCCGCCGGTCGCGGCCTGGAGCGGGTGCGCGACATCCGGTCGGTGATCCCGGCGGTCACCCACGTCGACTACAGTGCGCGCCTCCAAACCGTCGACAATGAGCGCAACCCCCGGCTGCGCCGCCTCCTCGAGGCCTTCGAACGCCGCACCGGGTGCCCGGTGATGATCAACACCAGCTTCAACATCCGGAACGAACCCATCGTGTGCACGCCCGCGGATGCGCTCCGGTGTTTCCTGGGAACGAAGATGGACGCCCTCGTCATCGGCGACTTCGTCCTGTTGAAGGAGGAACAGCCGCCCGCCACGCGACTGGACACGCCGGACTACCTCGGCCAGTATGAAATGGACTGATCGTCCCGCCCCGATGTCACTCATCCGCATCAATCGCCAACCCAGCCGAAGCCAGTTGCTCGTCTTCGGCCTCGCCTGGCTGGTCTTCTTCGGCGCGCTCGGGGCCACGCTCTGGCTGCGGGGCCGGACCGTCCCCGCGACCGTCGCCGCCGCGCTGGCGGCCGGCGTCCCGCTGGCCGGAATCTTTCTTCCGCGAATGCTCCGGCACCTCTATGTCGGCCTGAGTTACGCCGTCTATCCGATCGGTTTCGTCGTCTCGCACGTCATCCTCGCCGTGCTCTACTATCTCGTGGTGACGCCGATCGGCCTCGTCCTGCGACTCGGCGGCTACGATCCCCTCGCCCGGCGGCCGGCGCCGGGTGCCTCGAGCTACTGGCGGGACCGCGGTGCGCCGAAACCGGCCGCCAGCTATTTCCGCCAGCACTGACCCATGACCGACAAGCAGCCAAAGTCCTTCCGCGAGGAAGCCGCGGGCAAACAGCGCAGTGCGCTGGCGGATTTCCTGACCTTTGCGTTTCAGAACAAGAAATGGTGGCTGACGCCGATCATTGTGCTGCTGCTCCTGGCCAGCGCGCTGATCATCCTGGGCGGCTCCGGCATGGCGCCGTTCATCTATTCGATCTTCTGAACGGCTGGATCGAGCCGCGGGGCGAGCTCGCCCGCACCGAGGAGGAGCCGCTGGGGAGAATTCGCCTTGCCGCGGCCCGCGCTGGCGCGGGCCTCCCTCAATTCTGTCCGCAAAAAAAGGGCCCGGCGGCGAATGCCACCGGGCCCGAATTTGCAAACACCCTGAACGACCAAATAGGTTCGTTCCGCCCCGACTCAGAACGAGAAGTGAATCGCGGCCGAGTACGCGCGGCCGACCTTGTACGCATCCGCAAAGAGCTTCGCGCCGTTCGGCACGGTGAAGTATTGCTGGTACGTTTCGTC
>Ga0265327_10003918_pt1 | contig 13666 bp, 9 predicted proteins | sample 41621metaG_FD_202089 | JGI IMG/M metagenome (GOLD analysis project Ga0265327, IMG submission 202089) | Rhizosphere microbial communities from Carex aquatilis grown in University of Washington, Seatle, WA, United States - 4-16-21 metaG | ecosystem: Host-associated > Plants > Roots > Rhizosphere >... | reverse complement strand
CCCTATCCAGCATAATTCACCATGCTTCAAACATTCACGCATTGACAAAGCATTGATTGTTTGTACTGTAGGCCCTATAATTATAAAAACTAACAAATGCGGAGTAATAAAATGAGTGGGATTTGTGGCTGGAGCAACAACACATTGTCGCCAGATATCGGCCAAACCACCCTAAAGCGGATGGCTTCCAAGCTACTCATCAACACGAGTCATGTTATCACTGCGGATTTTTCCAAACACTATGCGTTGACTGCTGTTGGCTCTCTGCAAGGCAGTAGCGTTCATTACCAAAGTGGGGTTTCTGCGGCAGTTCATGGTTCGATTCGTTGGTTAGATATCGAAATGGCCGCAACCGCGAACGAACAAGGTTATGCGCGAGCCATTATTGAAGCATATCAGAAACATGGAGTTGATTTTCTTAGCAAAATCTCTGGATCTTTTGCGCTTAGTATTATTGACGAAGTCAATCAGCGAACTCTCATTGCGATTGATAGGATTGGAATCGCTTCTCTTTTTTATGCTATACGGCAAGGGCAGTTGGTTTTCTCATCGAACGCTAAATCCATAGTTTGCCATCCTGACGTCGTCGCAACAATTGACCAACAATCAATATTTGATTATTTTTATTTTCACATGGTTCCAAGCCCTCGTTGTATTTTTGAGGGCGTTGAAAAGCTACTTCCAGGACAATATCTATTATTTGAGAATGGCAAATCAAGCAAGAGCTTTTATTGGAAGCCTAGTTATAAGGAATTTTCCAATTTTAGCATAAAAAAAATGGAGGCTGAATTCATGGAGATTCTTCAAGCCTCAGTGAAGCGAGCAGCAGAAAGCCCAAAAACCGGTGCTTTTTTGAGCGGGGGCACAGACAGTTCAACTATTTCGGGAGTTTTTCGCCAATTATCAGCTACGCCCATAAACACTTATAGTATTGGTTTTGATGCTCAAGGTTTTGATGAAACATATTATGCTAGACTTGCCGCAAAACATTTTGGCACTAGTCCTCGCGAATACTATCTCACCCCTCAGGATGTTGTCGATTCAATTCCTATAATTGCCAACGCTTATGACGAACCCTTTGGTAACGCATCTGCCGTACCTGCCTATTATTGCGCTAAACTTGCTTATATTGATGGATTGGATACCTTGCTTGCTGGCGATGGCGGCGATGAGCTTTTTGCGGGCAATGAGCGCTATGCCAAGCAAAAAGTCTTTGAACTTTATCATCAATTGCCTGCGGCGTTCCGCCGTTTTCTTGTCGAGCCAGCAATCTTTAATTTTCCTCTCGGGGGGAAAATAGCTCCCATTGCCAAGGCCCAAAGCTATATTCAGCAGGCTAATATTCCATTACCTGATCGCATGGAAACGTATAACTTTTTGCGTAGGATGCCTCTCGCCAATATTTTTGATGCGGATTTTTTGGCTAGTGTCAATCCCGACGAACCTAGTTCCTATTTGCGTGAAACCTATGGACGGGCGGAATCGGAGTCTTCGCTAAATCGTATGCTCTTCCTCGATCTGAAATTTACTTTAGCAGATAATGATCTGCGAAAAGTAAACCACATGTGCGAGCTGGCCCAAATGGAAGTCCGTTATCCTTTATTGGATGATGATTTTGTAAATTTCAGCGCAGCGTTGCCGATAGCTATGAAGCTGAATGGATATAAGCTTCGCTATTTTTTCAAACAAGCGCTTAAAGATTTTTTGCCTATAGAAATATTAAACAAACCAAAGCATGGTTTTGGTCTGCCTTTCGGGGCTTGGATGAATACCCACGAACCTCTCAGAGAAGTAGCGCACCAGAGCCTCGCTGCCTTATCTGAACGTGGCATTGTAAACCCGGTTTTTATCAAAGAAATTCAGCGTCTCCATGGGGAATATCCTAATTATTATGGCACCATGATATGGGTCATGATAATGTTTGAACAATGGTTGCAAAGCGCTTTCAAATAATACGCCTAGCCTTGCTTGCCTTCAGTGGTCTACCGGCAATTGCGACTACAAACCAACGCTAAAAAAACAAGTTTGAAATGCCAAATTTAGTCGGAATCTGGGAGCCGGGCCTCCCAAAAAATGAAATTGGACGTGCTGTTAGCAAGCAGTTAAAGCGAGTCCGTGTGCCACACGTACCCTATGATGACTACGTGATTATCCATGAAGGGTTTGGTGCCGGCTTGCAAGATCATGGAATTTTAGGCAACGGTCGACAACCTGTGCGAATCGGCGATGGCAGGTTCTCTTTGCTGTTGGATGGCGAGTTACAGAATGCGGACGAATTGCAAATCAGGTTTCGCCAAGATCTGCCTACTGCAAAGCTTTCCACCCCGGAACTTTGCCTTACCCTTATCGAGAAGCATGGTGTTGAAATAGTCAATTTGTTCAACGGCTGCTTTTGTATTGTCCTGTATGATCGAGATTCGCGTCGCCTGAATTTGATTTCTGACCGCTTTGGGTTTCGTCCGTTATTTTATGCTTGGCGGCAAAAAACGCTAATTTTTGGTTCCGAATTGAAAGCGCTGCGGGTGATCGATCCACAACGTCCCGTGCTGGATGAAATGGGGGTGCTGGAGTTATTTTGCTATGGCTCACACATCCTCGAACGCACATCGATTGATGGGTATTTGCGTTTACCTCCCGCTTCTATTATGACAGTCGATGAGGATGATTGGAAGATTTCATCCTACTGGGTTTATCAATACGATGAGAATGCGCCGACTTTAGATCAACCAAGCTATTATACACATTATGCGATGCTGCTAGACCGCGCAGTAGAGAGGTGCTTGGCTAAACCTCAACAACGTGTGGGAATATTCTTGAGTGGCGGCTATGATAGTCGCGCAATAGCTTCTAGTATTCGGCGGCATCACTTGCCAATTCCCGCTTTTACGTTTGGCGATCCCGATTCCAGGGATATTCGTTACGGCGGTATGCTGGCTGAACGGCTTGGTTTTGATCACTATCCAATTACCTCCTCAGGCAATTACCTTTATTCCACTTGCCGTAGCGTGGTGTGGCGCACCGAGGGGATGTCTTCGTTTGCGCATTGCACATCGATCCAGCATCATAAGCTTATCAAGGAGAAAATGGATGTTATTTTACTAGGGCTTCTTGGCGAGTTTGGCGGATCTCACACTTGGCCACACCTCTTGCTTGCACGATCCCGTGCCGCAACGATAGACACGATATTTGTCCGCATGGTGGCAAGTCGTTTGCCCAGTGTTCGGCGCATTTTCACGGCGGAGTTCTTCAGTCGCGTATTCAATGCCTTGCAACTTCGTTTTAAACAGAGTTTTGAAGGTATTAACAATGACCATCCATTGAATATCGCCGACTGTTGGAATTTTCTTGCTTTGCAGCCACGGTCCAGTTACCACAGCCCTAGTACTGACCGACATCTTTTTGAAGCGCGAGCACCGCATATGGATTTTGAGTTGGTCAGTTTTCTGCTAACGATTCCACCTTACGCCAGGATTGAGCAGCGCGTGTACAAAAAAATGATCGCTTACGGATTTCCAGAGATCAGAGATGTGCCATGCACTAATAGTGGTTTGCCTATTAATCCTCATTTTGGCAGGGAATATACAGCCATGGCTGTTCGCTATCTATTCAGAAAGCTGGCAACCCCAGCAAGAAGGTTGTTAAAATTTCATGAACCTCTCGGACGGAACGAGATCAATCGAGGACAGGCCTTCCTCGCAGAGCCCGAACTTATCGAAGACATTCTTCGCCCTTTACTGATAGCGGGAATTTTCCCAACTCATTTATTCAACCTCGCTGGCATTGAAGAAGTCATCAATGAGCATTACGTGCAAGTGAAGGATCACGCGGAGCTTCTTTCGCTACTTATTTCGTGGGGCTTGGCAACCAAGTATTTTTTGCATGACGACTTGTCTGATGTACCACCTGAAATCTATATGGGATGATTCAGGCTCATTTAAAGAGCCAGTCGGAATTGACGGATCAAATTGGCACTCTGGCTATTTGCATGGCCTGACAAATGACGCAGGTATTTTTGTATTTTTTGTGATATCTTTTAGAGGATCTGCCGCAAAAGATGCCTCGGCTTTAATTTTTACTACTAAGGTATGCAAAATGACAGAATTTGCAACTAATTGCCAATATAGGTCATAGTAGGGAAGGCTTAAAAATGCACCGGCAGTACAGTAGGCGATAAAGCTAAGTTGTGTCATGCGGGCAAGGTTGTTCGCCCAAATAAAGTTTTCATTAGCTTTAGTCAAGCGAATAGTTTTCCCCAATAATATCCATGTCCAGAAAAGAATTAATAGAAATAGGCCAAGCCCGACAAAGCCATGGTCTCCCAATACCTGGAAATAAATACTATGTGCAGTATGTATATCCAAGGGGTTTGGGGCGTACATTTTGAATGTATAAGGGCTTGCGAAATCGAATCCAGCCCCCGTAAATCGATCCATAGCTAAATTGTAAGTACACCACCAAGCGTTGATGCGTCCCATGGCTGAATCATCTTTGTCATAGGTTTTGACCGTATTCATTCGATCCCAATAAGACTGCGGCATAAATATCAACGCAACCGCAGCAATAAACGCGGTGACAAGCAAGGCAATAATTTTTTGCTTGCCAGGCACATTCTTCATCCAAAATAAGAGCACTGCCAGCAGACCCAAAAAAGCGCCCCGAGAATTCGAGCCCAGCACCGAGACGCCAATTAAAGCCATTGATACTATAAGTCCATTTTTGATCTTAGGATGTTTTGTGGCAGTCATCAAATAAAAGCCTAATGGCATTATCATTAATAGCGCACAGGCTAAGGTATTATTATCCCCAATAAACGAACCCGCCGGCCCCCAAACTTTATCGCCACCGCCACTCCGTAAGGTAAAAAGCCCTCCTTTTACCCCATAAAAGCCAACAGAGAAGTAGATCAGCCAAACCAACCAATTCAAGCGTTCTCGGGAGTTGACCAACGGATAGGACAAGAACATACCCAACATGATTTTTGAGAATTTTATAAGTCCCGTCTGAGAAGAATCAGGGTATATCGCAAAAACTGTCGTCAGCGTTACCCAGACGAGAAATAAAAGCTGTAGAATTACAATGCCATGTTGGAAAAGCTTGCCCTTATTCCGATCCATCAGCAACCCAACAAGCGTCCCGATAATCGCTATTTGCGCGACCGGCATGGTCTGGGAAAACCCAAATGCCAGCATATGCGGTGTCATGAGACTCAACCACTCCCAAGACATAAAGCCAACATATGGATTTCTAAGCGATATGACAAAGCATGAGAAAACAATCGCTACGATTGAAATATCTCTCATCTTTGCCTCACCTTATTTTTGCCTGGCTGTAAAAACCCATTAGTCCGCCTGTTTGATCGCCACCACGACCGTCGAGCTTGTTAGCATATACGTCGCATAGCGAAGCAAGCGCCATCGTAATATCAGATTTTTTACCGCCCAGCTTATCCATTTTGACTTACCGGATAGATCAATTATGTCGAAGCGATCATGGCAGATGAATCCCATTTTCGATAATACGCTTGCAAGGCCTGGATTAGTAAACCAATTAACCGCTGGATAGGTGGCATAGTTTACCCACTGGCGATGTGTGGTCACCGCTTTTTGTTCACAAATTCTCTTCAAAAAGCCAGGATACCAACTGTATAGCGGCAAGGAGTACTCTTGCTGAGAAGGGCAAAGGGCGTTGCTTGTCGAAATGTAGACTAAACCACCAGGTTTCAATATCCTATGGCATTCTTTCAAGGTGTCAAACCAATCCGGCACATGTTCTAATAGCTCAGGCAACAAGCAGATATCTGTATGCGCATCCGGCAACGGCAGCCGTGAGGATGTGCCCACTTTGAAATCCACCGACACGCCGGCTTTGGCCATTCTTTCCTTGCCCACATCGATAAGTCTTTCCGACACATCGACGCCGGATACATGGTGTCCTTCCTCCGCCCAAAGAATGGCCTGGGTTCCCGCGCCGCAGCCTATGTCAACGACATTAAGGCTGGCGGCACCCTGCCTTCCCGCATGCGCGGCGTAGAATGTCAACAATACGTTTCTCAGGTGTCTGAAGCGTTCAATAACATCGGCTTTTTGGCTTTGCTCTTCGTAATAGCTAGTAAATGCGGGGTGATTGGATGAATCCAGCGAGTCGTCTCCCGGTTGTGCGCCCTGCCCGGCTGTTTCCTCAGAGTTAGTCGTCGTGCTTTTTTGGTTCAACATATTCCACCTGACAATTTAAATGCACAATTTAATGGTTAACCGCCGCAGGCTAAGTCTTAGCCTGCGGTGTCGAGCGCACGCTCCGCTAGTACTTTGCGGAACAGAGTCAATTGCCCTTGCGTGGTTTCTTCCCAACTGAATCGCTCGGCATAGGCACGGACTTCACCGCGATCCGGATAATGGTCAAATAAGTCGGCGATAGCTTCGGCCAGCGCTGCGGGTGAACGCTCGCTCATCAGGCGTCCGACCGTAGTATTTTGGACGACTTCGGGCGTGCCCCAGATGGACGTCGCCACCACCGGCGTGCCACACGCCATAGCTTCTAGCAGCACGTTCGCCCAGCCTTCCCGGCTGGAGCAAAGCACTAGCGCGTCGGCTGCGCCATACCAGTCGCGCAATGCCGCTTGCGGCAGAGCGCCAACGAAAATCACCCGGTCTGCCACCCCCAGTTGCACAGATAGTTTTTCCAAGGGCCCTCGCAGTTCGCCTTCGCCGATGATCGCAAGCCGCACGCCAGGCAGCTTTGCCAACGCTTTGATGGCGATATCATGTCCTTTGCGTTCGATCAGCCAGCCGACAGAAACCAACCAGCGCCCTGTTGCCAGGCCGAGACGGGCGCGGGCGGCTGCTGGGTCAACCGGTTGAAAACAGTGTAAATCGACCCCGTTGCGCAGCACGTTCAGCTTTTTCGGGTCGGCGTCTAACGCTTGCAAACTGTCCATCAGAGCCCGGCAAACGCCGATTGACGCGCCGGCCTGGCCTGCCGTCCAGCGAATTAATCGCCTCGGTATGGCGTAGCTTGGCATCAGGTTGATATCGGTGCCACGGGCGGTGACGACAAATGGCTTGTCGAGCTGGCGGGCGATCAATGCGGCGGCGACGCCGTCGGGGTAGTAGTATTGCGCGTCAATGAGGTCGAAATCGAAGTCACGTTGGATGCGGCGGACAGTCGGCAGGCTGAAAGCGGCCATCAGGAAAGGGGCCAGATTCATGCCCACCTTGGGCGGCAGAGGATAGCGTGGATGCTCGACCGCGACGCCGTTCCAGGTTTCCCGGCGCGGCGTCCCCGCCATGCGCGCCCACTCGCCAAAGCGGGGATGAGTGAGTGGGAACCAAGGCACCGGCGCGACCACGCGCGCTTCCGCCTCGCCCGACGCGAGCAGATGCCGCAAGCGAGTCTCGGCAAAAATGCCATGCCCGGGCCGCACGGAACTGGGATAAAGCGTCGAGAAAAGCAGCGTGCGCAGCGGGCGGGTCATGGTGTCAGGCTTTGTGCTGGCTTGCCCGTTCACGCATCGCCTCCGCGCAGATGGATTCAAAAACCGCCGCCACGCGGCTTGCGGAGAAGTTGTGTTCCACTAGCTTTCGGGCGTTCGCCGCGAGTTCTGCCGCTTTCGACGGGTCGTCCAGCAGCCCGGTCACAGCTGCCGCGAAGGCTTCTGGATCGTCGCCTCGCCAATAATGACGGCCTTCTTCAACTGGAAGACCTTCCACGCCGAGGGACGTGGAAACGACGGGGCGCGCCATCGCCATGGCTTCAAACGCCTTGATTCGTGTACCGCCACCTATGCGCAAGGGCATGACGAACACATCGGCGTCGCGGACGTAGGGGCGGACATCATCGACGAACCCGGTGATGTCCCAATTGAGGTTTCTTTTTTTCACCGATTCGACCAGCGCAGCCGGCGGATTTCTGCCGACCAGCACAAAACGCGCTTGTGGCCGGTTTTGTGTGATCAACGACCAGACTTCCTCCATGAAATATTCGATGCCTTCGATGTTGGCTCTCCAGTCCATAGATCCGGTGAAAACGATAGTGCCTCCCGTGGCACCGGGCAGCGGGCGCGGTGGCTGGGCCGAAAAATAATCGAGATCCACGCCGGTCGGAATGGCCACCGCGCCGTCAATCCCATAGGCGTCGGCGAAAAATGCCCGGTCGCGCTCGGACACGGCGACAACCTTGTCAAAGCGGCTGAGTGTGCCGCGCTCGAAGCGCTCCATCTTGCGCGCCTGGTCTTGCCAGATTAGCCGCCGCAAGCCGCCTTTAGTCTGTTCGGCATGCCGACGGAAGATTTCAGTTTCGACGTTGTGGGTGAACATGACGGTCGCCGCATTGGGAGCCTGTGGAAGCAACACGGCCGTGTGCGGGAAATCGACGACGACGGCAGCGGGACTTTGCGCCAGCTCGTCGGCCACTAAGCATCGTCCCGGCGTAGACTTGTCCGTGGCCACCGATACCGGCAGCGAGCCGGCCAGATGGGCGAAGCGCAGCAGCGGAAACCAAGGACTGCGGCGCGGCTCCGGCCAAGGGGCGAAGCGGTCGCACAGATCCGCCAGTGCCGCCTTGTCGCGGTTGGCCGCCTCTGCGGGGGCTGGCGAGGCAAGCGTCACACTAAAAACGCCGCCTTTGAGTCCGCGCAGAATGTCCGAGGTTCTAATCTTGCCGCCCGAATCCGCCGGGATCAGGTAGCGCGGGGTAATGAATAACAAAGATGGTTTTTCGCTCACCAGCAAATCCCATCGTATTCCACGCCGGGCAGCGCCGCTAATCCGGCGACGCCCTGAAGATCGACGATGAGCTTGCAGTTTCCGGCGTTGCGGATGGCCTCGATTTCCGCCTGGCCGACGTGGCCGATGACGACCACGTCGGCGTCGGTCAAGGCCGCAACTGGATCGCCGGCCATCAGCCTTTCCAAGTGTGGAATTTCGTGGTCGATAAACTCCCGGTTTGAACCAAGCAGGCGGGCAATTTCGACGTCGCGGTCAAAAATCGTCAAGTCATAGCCCTTGCCGATCAGCCGTTCCGCCAGGCCCACCAAGGGAGACTCCCGCAAATCATCCGTACCCGGCTTGAACGCCAGCCCGAATAGCGCAATCTTTTTGCGTCCCAACCGGGTTGCCATCTCGAATGCGCGGTCTATGTGCCTCTCGTTGCTGTTGATGAGGTTGCCGAGCATGGGGAGTTCGGTTCCGCCGGAACGCGCCAGCGCAATAAAGCCACGCAAATCTTTAGGCAGGCAAGACCCTCCAAAAGCAAAGCCGGGGCGCAGGTAGGCGGTCGAGATATTGAGCAAGGTGTCGTTGCAGAATATCTTTAGCGCCTCGCGGCCATCCACACCCAATGCTTTGAGCGCGACACCCGCCTCGTTGGCAAAGGTTATTTTCAAAGCATGGAAAATATTGGACAGGTACTTGACCGATTCGGCGATACGGATTTCCGCGCGGGTGACCGGCGCGTCCACGCCGTCATAAACGCTGGCCAGCTGTTGGAACGCCGCTTCGTCGTCGGCGCCGATCAGCGTGAACGGCGGTCGGTGGAAATCTTGTATCGCGCTGCCTTCGCGGAGGAACTCAGGGTTTGAGCACACTTGCAGATCCGGGCCGATCACGCGCCCGGAATGCCGTTCAAGCGCGGTTGCCAGCCGCTCTTGGCAGGTTCCTGGCGGGACGGTGCTGCGCATCACAACAAGGTGCGGCGTCGCCTTCTGGCGCAAGGCTACTCCGATTTGCGCGATGACGGCATCGATGGCGGCCATGGAAGCCGAACCGTCCGGCTCGCTCGGCGTGCCCACGGAAATAAACGAGATGTCCGAATTTAGCACGGCTTCCGCTGCGTCCGTGGTGGCGCGCAGTTTTCCCGCCTGAACGGCTTGCACGAGCAAATCGTCCAGGCCTTTTTCAACGATGGGGGAACGCCCCTCGTTGAGGAGCCGTACTTTCGCCGCGTTGATATCGACGCCAACCACGTCGTGGCCAAGCTGCGCGAGGCAAGTGCCGGATACTACGCCGACATACCCCATGCCAAAAACCGAAATCCTCATACGTTTGCCTTGTCTGTTGTGAGTGTCATGGCGCGCCTGTCGCTAGGCTTCCCTTGGCGCGCAAAAATCAAGTGTTTTGCCGCAAGAAAGATTCGTACATCAGCAGTGACCAAAGACTGGCGCTATGGTCACGCAAACCCGCCTGATGTTGGTCAAGCAAAGTTTTTAGACAATCCATGTCAAAATGTCCGGAGCCCTCCATCACGGGATTCAACACAGCTTCCCTAAGCGTCTCTTTTAGAGGCCCGCGGAACCATCCGGCCAAGGGCACGCCAAATCCCATTTTAGGCCGATAGAGAATATCATTAGGCAGATAGGGCTCCATTGCCTTTTTGAAAACATACTTGCCTTCCCGCCCGTGTAGCTTGAGATCTGGAGGCAGGCTTGAAATCCATTCCACTAATTGATGGTCTAACAAAGGGACGCGCACTTCCAAAGCGTGGGCCATGCTGGCGCGGTCAACCTTGGTGAGTATGTCGCCGGGCAAATATGTCTTCATGTCCAAATATTGAACGAGTGACAGTGGATGCTGGGTCGGTGCCTTGGCGGCATGGCCCCGCAACACTTCGATGGCCTGGTAGCCTTGCAACTCGCCCTTCAGCTTCGCGCTGAACACCTGTCCTCGCAGGGCGTCCGGCATGACGGAAACGCCATGGAAATACCCTTCGATGCTGTCCCTGGCGATGGCTTGGAATGTCGATTTGGCGCGGAAAATTTTTGGGGCCCAGTCGATTTTCGGATAGACCTGGCCCAGCCAGCCGAACAGGGGCCGACGCAGGCCGCCCGGCAGCACGCTTCTCACACGCTCCTCGTAGGCATGCCAACGGTAACGGCGGTAGCCGGCCAGATTCTCGTCGCCGCCGTCTCCCGACAAGGCCACCGTGACTTCTCTGCGGGCCAGTTCGCAGACTCGGTAAGTCGGCAAGGCCGAACTGTCCGCGTATGGCTCGTCGTAAAGACCGACCAGCTTATCGACGAGCGAAAAATCGGCCGGATCGACTTGCTCGACGCGATGGCGAGTGTGATATTGATCCGCTATTTGCTTGGCATAGCGAGACTCGTTGTAGGCGGGGTCGCCAAAAGAAATTGAACAAGTGTTGACCGGGTCAGCCGACAAGCCGGCCATCATGGCGACCACGGCGCTGGAATCCACGCCGCCGGACAGGAACGCGCCTAGCGGAACGTCCGCCACCATGCGGATGGACACGGCTTCGCGCAATCTAGCCGTCAACTCGTCCTTTGCCCGCGCTTCGCTAATAGAAACGTCGAGTTCGAAAGGCACATCCCAGTATTGTTCGGGGGGAGGCAAGGCTCGCCCGCGCCGCAACGTCAGCCGGTGCCCGGGCGCTAACTTAAACACGCCCTGGTAAATGGTTTTCGGGTCGGGAATATAGCCATAGGCGAAATAATCTTCGACCGCCGTGGGATCGACGCGGCGGGGCAAACCGGGATGTTGCTGCAGTGCCTTCAACTCCGAGCCGAAGATGAACAGGCCATCCGCGAGCGCGGCATAATACAGCGGCTTCACGCCGAGGCGGTCGCGCGCCAGGAACAAGGTTTCCCTAGGGCGGTCCCAGATGGCAAAGGCAAACATCCCCCTGAAATGATCTACGCAAGCCTCGCCCCAAACCTCCCAGGCGTAAACGATGACTTCAGTGTCGCAATGCGTCTGGAATTGGTAGCCACGGGACTCTAACTCGGCGCGGATCGCCTGAAAATTATAGATTTCCCCGTTGTACGTGACAACGACCGTGCGAGCCTGATTGAACAAAGGCTGCTGGCCGCTCGACAAGTCAATGATGGACAGCCGCCGGTGTCCCAGACCCACGCCGGCTTCCGTATGCAAACCGCCCTCGTCGGGTCCGCGATGATATTGGCTTTCGTTCATGCGCGAAAGCAAATCGCGGTTGATTTCGCGCTTCTCCGTCAGGTCAAAAATGCCTACTATCCCGCACATTTATCCGCTCTTCTCTATTTGTAATAATTCGTCATAAACAGCTAGATATCGAGCGACCATGCGATCCAAGCTGAATCGGTCAAGCACTCGCCGTAAACCTTCCGCGCCATGTGACTTTCTGGCGCGGTCGTCCAAATATTCCGCGAGGGCGGCCGCCATGGCCTCCGGATCCCCTGCCGGCACCAAGCGCCCGGTGCTTCCGTCCACGACCAACTCCGGGTTGCCTCCTACCGCCGTAGCGATGACCGGCAGGGCTGTCGCCATGGCTTCAAGAATGGCATTGGAGATTCCTTCCGCCTGGGAAGGCAAGACAAAAACATCCAAGCCGCGCAAGATGTCGGCGACATCCGACCGCTCGCCGGGCAGCCAGGCCAAATGCAAGGCGTCAGCCTCCCGCAAGGCCAGCAAAGCCTCTTGCCGCAACGGCCCCTCGCCCACCAAGACTAGGCGGGCACTGTCTGCGGCCTCCGGCCGGATTTCTAGCAAGCGCAGGAACGCTCTGACCAGGGTCATCTGATCTTTCACGCCGTGCATGCGCCCCACCGTTCCAAACAAGACCAGCCGCTCGGACTCAGGAAACGGGCAAGCGTCTATGCGGGGTTTGGAACCCGGCACGGGATGGAAGACCTCAGTATCCACCCCATTGCAGATATGCCGGATTTTGCTGTCGGGAACGCCGATTTTTCCCGTCAAATACCCTTTCAAGTGCAGCGACAAAGGAATGTACCGCTTAACCAGCGGGCGGAACGCTCGGCGCAGCCATTGGTACTTCCGATTCGTCCCGCCGGGATCTTGCACGTCCCAGCCGTGTTCGCCATGGACTCTGCAGCGCACGCCGGCCAACCAAGCCGACAACTGGCACTCCAATGTCGCCAGGTTGCGAGTATGGACGATGGAGGGTTTTAATTCGCGCAACAAGCGGAACAAGTTTGCGAACATTGCAAAATCGTGGCCTTCCTTGCGGTGCAAGCAAAGGATTTGCACGTCTTTTTGCCGGATTCGCTGGCTGAAGTCAGTCGCGTCCTTCAGGCAAATGATCACATGCCGATACCGCTCAGGCGGTATACGGTTGATAAGATTCACCAAACCGTTTTCCAAGCCACCAACCCCAAGCCTGTAAATCACATGGACGACCAGTGGAGGGGAATTCACCGGCGGCCTCCTTCAGTGGCTGCCTGGCTAAGGCTCTGCTCAATAGACGGCAGCATAGTATCCACAAAATTTTGTAAGGCCATCCTAGCGGCAGGCACATCATCTTTGACATCGACCGCCAATATTATGGCCGATTCGTCAGCCACTCGCCCCATCAGCTTATCGCGAGCTTGATAAAATTTGGCCAAGTAATCATTAGCGGTATGCTCTCCGGCGATCCAATTCCAGCGCCAAGTCAGCAAACGCTGTTGCGATGATTGCAGGTTTGCCTGCAACACCTCGAATTCTTGACCTGCCAGGCGAATAGCTGAGAGACTTTCACCGGGCATTTTCCACTGCGGATCTTTTAAAGTAACCAGTATATTTTGAGTATTGACTAATTCTTTTCCTTGCTGCTGAGTCCTATAGTATTCCAAAAATAACGCTACTGTATGGCTGCCATCGGTATAGAATGCCTGCCGCTTGGCGTTAGCACCAATATACCTTGGCTGCCAGCTCGTCATCGTTTCCGCATGTTGCCAAGG
>Ga0265327_10003917_pt1 | contig 13667 bp, 13 predicted proteins | sample 41621metaG_FD_202089 | JGI IMG/M metagenome (GOLD analysis project Ga0265327, IMG submission 202089) | Rhizosphere microbial communities from Carex aquatilis grown in University of Washington, Seatle, WA, United States - 4-16-21 metaG | ecosystem: Host-associated > Plants > Roots > Rhizosphere... | reverse complement strand
AAGTACCAATTGTTACCATTTTTATCGGTAAATTTTACTTCTGATTTTAAAGAAAATGACTATTATTATGTTGCTACACCTACTCTTAAAATAGAATATTCTACTTCTGTTTATCAATTATTACCAGATGATTCAACACTTCTATTTTATCCAATAATAAATGGTGTTCAAAGTTCAAAATCAGATACTTCAATTATAAAAATTTTGACAAACCATTTATTAGTTTACAATTCGATAAACAAGAAATTTGTTTGGGGGACGGATTCTTTAAAACGATAATCAATTTACAATTTAGTAAAAATTCACTTTGTTTAATTATAAAATATTTTGATAATGAGAAATTTAAATTTATATAAAAAAAACACTTTTAAGTTTTGTGCATATTTTTTATCGATTTTATGCTCTATTTTTGCCAGTGATGTTTTATTTGCGCAGACACCTGCAATTTATTACAAACCCGGTGCCCTATTTTTAACTAGTGCACAATACGCTCAATTGCCAACAACTAATTGGGATACACTTACAAAATATTCAATTGCGTCAAAAACAATTGCCTTAAAATCTGCTATAGTTAATGGAAATATAGTTATGCTTAATACTCCTCCAGTTGGAGACCAAGGACTTTCTCAAGAATCCTGTGTTGGTTGGGCTGTAGGTTATACTGCAACAAGTATACTTACATATCCAAAGTATAACTGCTGGTCTTTGGCTAATAGAAGCCCAAGTTATGTTTATAATCAAATAAAAGTTTCATCAGATTGTCTCTCTGCATCATATACACTCGATGCTTTAAAATTAGTCACTTCACAAGGTGATTGTGCATGGAACATGATGCCTTATGTGGATAATGATTGTTCAATGCTTCCGAATAGTACTCAAAAATTTGACGCTTCAACAAATACAGTTTTGAAATATTATACCGTTGGACTAACTGATGTTGCTAGTATTAAAAAAGCGATAAATCTTGGTTATCCAATAATTATTGCATTTAATATCTGGCAATCATTTGACGATATGTGGAATTCAACTGGTGTGTGGAATACCATTTATGGGAAAAGTAGAGGAGGTCATGCAACTTGCATAATTGGTTATGATGATGGAAAACAAATGTTTAAAGTGCAAAACTCTTGGGGGTATGGTGGAGATCCATTTAATCCCGGCTTTTTTTGGATAACATATACTATGATACAAAATACTTGTTTAACAGAAGCGTATGTACTTTATGGCATGAATCCGGCTTACCCAGAAACAGTTTCAGGTTCTTCCTATGTTTGCTCATCTGGCACCACCTATACTGTTATTAATTTACCTACGGGTTATTCGGTTTCTTGGCAGCCAAGTCAAAATTTATCTACAATTTTAGGTCAGAATTCTAATTCATATGTTGTTTCAACTGCAAGCGGAAGTAGTGGTAGTGGTTGGGTACAGCCAACAATAACATCTGCATCCGGTTGTTCCTTTGCATTGCCACAATATCCAGTCATGATATTAGATATTCCGTATGTAAATTCTAATGTTCCATTAGCATATTGGGGCTCATCAGCGCCTATGGTAGTTAATCCCTCTAATACATCTCAAACGCTATCTTCGGCAATTGATTATGGTATATATAACCCTGTTTGTAATCTACAAACATATACAACAAGTATGATTGTCGAAAACGCTACATCAGTAAATTGGACAAGAATTGCTGCAAATCCTAGTGCGCTTAGTTGGGGTAATGATACACCAAACAATATACATTTTTATTTCTGGCAACCTAACCAAACAGAAGTATTTACAATAAACGCATCAAATGGTTGCGGCAGTGTAAGCTATAGTTTCGGTTTCAAATCGATAGATTGTAGTAATGGAGGCGGTGGTGGTGGTGGTGGTTGTTCCACAACCTATGCTGTTTCGCCAAACCCTGCAAATAGTAAGGTAGTCATTGTACCAAATATTCCAGCGCCATGCAATACAACCATTACAGCATCTGCACAAAGCATTAGTTCAATTTCGGTTTATAATAGTCAAGGCGTCATAAAAAAGAAAATGAAATACATAATCGGAAATACAACAGAAATTGATGTTTCTGATTTACCAACTGGTATGTATCAAATAAACATTTTTGATGGAACTACAACAACAACAAAACAAATTGTCGTACAACGATAAAAAAAATTTGTTTCTAACATAAAATTGCAATCCATACCCGCATTTTTCGCCGACGCACGGGCTGACGCGCATGAAAAAATGCGGGCACGGTTGCAATTTTTTTTCGTTAGAGCCAATTACAAACCAAGTCATTAACAGATAAATTATAATTTTACGAAAATTGAAATTTAGTTTTGTTTTAACAATTAATATTAATTTTAAAAAATTTATGAAAAAGTTACTTTTATTTATTTTGATAGCAACGATTGCTACAAGTGCGTTTACGCAAATTAAAAAACGAAATAGTTGGTCGCATAGTTTGTATAGTGGAAAACTATCAAACGATGATTTTTTCAATCAGGCCGAATTTATTTTTGAAGCTAAGCAAATTGCGTATAAAGATTATTACAATTCTGATTCGACAGAATTTTTTAGAACATGTTTGCTAGAAATATCAGAAATATACAAAGGTAGCAATAAACTAAATTACGGAACTGTCCAATATATAACTAAACATATAAATGGAGTACGCTACGAAGATGGTCATATTTATTATTATGCGGAAAATGTTTTATCCACCACAATCGGAAAGCATGTTATTTTCTTTTGTAATTCCACGAAAAATATAGATAACCACCTTAAGTTAATGAAAGCAAATAATAATTTTCTCTTACAATCATTGGAAGATAAGGAATGGGCAGGTTTGTACAATGCCGATACAACTGAAAATAATTTTGCATTATACGGTTTGAAAAATTTATATTTCAAGACCAGAGAAGATTTTTATCAATATCTTACTAAATATCCAAATACCACTGCACCTACAAAAGCAAACCGTAGAAAACTTGACGATGACGAAGGTTACCTACGAGAAGAACAAAAAATAAAATTGAATGATTTTATGAATCTACAAAACCAACATTACTCAATCGTTAAAAAAAACAATATGAGACCAGAAAATGTAAATCCGAACAATTTTGCAGTTGAAAAAATCATATATAATGATACTGAATTTTCAATTGCATTTGGTCAATGGGAAAGTGGTACAAGAAGTATCGGAATGAGATGGAATGGTGTGGATGATAACGATGCTGGATATCCAAAAGTATTTGGGAATCCTATGTGGTTTTTGATTCCGGAATATTTAGCAAAAATTTTTGTCAAATCGCTATTAGATTTTGAAAATGCCGATAACAAAGCGGTAATCGAAATTTTAACAAGCTTGTATAATGATTAAATCGTACCCCTAACATAAAATTGCTGTCCAGTTGCGCATTTTTCCCCGACACACGGGGCTGACGCACAGAAAAATGCGCAACCGGCAGCAATTTTTTTTCGTTATGCACTATCGCAAGCCGAAAAAATAGATTTACAAAAATTGATTATATTTGTAGAAAAATAAATTATGATATACGAACTGAATAAATCTGAAAAACAATTGCTTAAAAAGATTGAAGAAGCATATTATATGCAGCCTTCGCTTGATTTGATAAATAGTAGAATTAAAAAAGCAAAAGATAAAAAATCTGAATGGAAAATTATTTTCAATTACTTGCATGATTTTTTGCGTAATTCGCAGGAAAAAGTCGAAAAATTATTAGAACAAAGAAAAGCAGAAGGCACAATAAATGATATTCCACAAGCAAGAAAATCTGTGGTAGGAAATGCTTTTTCACATCTGATAATTTATACACTTTTGCAAAATAAAATTTGTGGAAATATTAAACCACAAATATTTATAACAAGTGAAACATCAAAGATTCCAAATTTTGAGCAAATTTCAACTATCAACATTGACGGCGAAACTCAAAAACCAGATGTTGATTTAGTAATTTATTCACTCAAAGAAGATAATCAATTAGATAAGTGTATTATTCTTTCATTAAAAACGTCATTAAGAGAACGTGCTGGACAAACGTATAAATGGAAACTCTTAATGGAAATTGCTTCAAGCGAAAACGCAATAAAAGAGAAGTATAACATTCAATATAATCCAGATGTAATTCCGTTAGTTTGCTTCGCTACCGTAAATTTTTACAACGAAATAAACAATCCCCAACATCGCGGAATGTTTAAATTCTTCGATAAATCGTTCATTGGTAAACCAATTGATACCGATTTTATTAGTTCCTTATCGCAAATAATTGATTACGTAAACGAAACGCTATGAAATATCAAGTTGTGAGAAATACAAAATACGATTTCGCAGGTCAGTCGTATTCAACAAAATATCCGAATTTGCATAAATATCCCGCCACAATGTTGCCGCAAATCGGAATTGAATTATTGAAAGAATTTAATATTCATTCCGGTAAATTACTCGACCCATATTGTGGCACAGGTTCGTCATTTATTGCGGGTTTAGATTGTAGATTATCTGAAATGTATGGATTTGATATAAATCCTCTTGCAGTTCTTGTTTCAAAAGCAAAATTTACAAAAATTGATATTCAGCAGGCAAAAGAAATAAAACAAACTCTCCGAAACGATATTTACGAATTTGTAAAGTCTGAAACTAATATAAATACATTGGTAACACCAAAAATTCAAAATATTGATTATTGGTTTTCAAAACAAGTTATTACAAATTTAACCATTTTACGTCATTTTCTCTATCAAATAGAAAATCAAGATATTCAACGTTTGTTCTTTGTTCCATTTTCCGAAACTGTTAGGGATTGTTCTTATACTCGAAATAACGAATTTAAACTATTTCGCATAAAACCAGAAGATGTTATCAATTTTAATCCAGATGTTTTTGGTGTATTTTTTCAAAAATTAAATAAAGTAATTGATTTATACGAATATATTTATTATCCAAAGTTGACAGATAGCAAAATAACAATCGATTACAAAAAATTTGAAATTCAAGAAGAATATTTTGATGTGGTTCTCACAAGCCCGCCTTATGGAGATAGCAAAACAACTGTTGCATACGGTCAATTTTCAAATTTTGCTAATGAGTGGCTCGATATTGATTATGCTCGTAAAATTGACGCACTTTTAATGGGCGGTAAATCAACAAATACGAATTACAAAAATGGTATAATTGCAGATAGTATAAATGAAATAAGTAAACAATGTCCGAAACGAGCAAATGAAGTTTCTGCATTTTATGCTGATTTAGAAAAATCAATAAAAACAGTTGCTAAAAGTGTTAAAATTGGTGGATTGATAATGTATGTGGTCGGAAACAGAACCGTAAAAAATACTTTGTTAGAAACCGACCAATTTATCGCTGAAAAATTTGAAGAGAACGGATTTAAACATATTACAACTTATGAACGTTTACTTGGTAATAAATCAATGCCATTAAGAAATTCGCCAACAAACGAAACCGGAAAAACCGTAACGACAATGCTAACTGAATATCTGGTAATTTGCGAAAAACAAAATCATAACATGAACTAAATGAATGAAAAAAGTGCATAACATAAAATTGCTGTTCATGCCAACCCGCTTTTTGCCAACGCACTGGCTGACGCGCATGAAAAAATGCGGGCACGGCAGCATATTTTTTTTCGTTAGCAACTATAAAAAACAACAGATTGCCAAAGTCGTAAACAAATAGGCGAAAACTTAATATAAATTTTATGCTAATAAAAAAAGTAAGTAAAATTTTAATTTTAATTGCACTCGTTGCAATAATGTTTAATGGTTGTAAAAAAACCGATAGCACCGATACCACACCAGTGGTAACAAATCCCACCAACGGTAAAACTACCGCAGTGTTTAACCCCAATTTAACCTACGGAACCATGACCGACCAAGATGGCAATGTTTACAAAACCATTGTTATAGGTACGCAAACATGGATGGCAGAAAACCTGCGCACTACCAAATACCGCGATGGTAGCGCTATACCAGTAGTAACCAGTAATACAGCGTGGGCAGCTTTAAGTACCGGCGCTTACTGCAATTACAACAACACTGCAAACAACGACACCATTGCAACTTTTGGCAGGTTGTACAATTGGTATGCAGCAACCGACACCCGCAATATTGCGCCCACAGGTTGGCATATACCCACCGATGCCGAGTGGACAACATTAACAACTACGCTACTTGGCGAAAGTGTAGCAGGCGGAAAATTGAAAGAAGCCGGAACTATTCATTGGACAAGCCCAAATACAAGTGCAGATAATAGTAGCGGTTTTACTGCTTTGCCCTCTGGCTACTGCTACTACTACGACGGCTCGTTCGGCTACCTTGGCTACTACGGCTACTGGTGGAGTTCTACTGCCCTCGATGCGTCCGGCGCTTGGAGCCGCGTCCTGCTCTGCTACGACCGCATTTGCTCCCGCAACTACGCCGGCAAGCAGTTCGGTTTCGCTGTTCGTTTGCTGAAGGACTGACAATTTGATTTATTTGATTATTTGACTATTTGAAAATTTTTGTCGAATTTTTTTTGGGTTTGCATCACTTATACTTTACATTGTTTTGTTTTCTTTTATGAACGGTAAATTGATGGCAGCAAAAAAATGTGAATAAAAAAATTAATTTTGCAAATGGTTTTGTTGTTTATTGAATTATTTAAAAATTCAAAAAATGAAAATATATCTTGATAATTGTTGTTTTAATCGTCCGTTCGATAATCAAAGTCAAATACGGATTTATATTGAAAGTCAAGCGAAATTATTTGTTCAGGAAAAAATACGTTTAAACGAAATTGAATTGGTTTGGTCGTACATACTCGATTACGAAAACAGTTTTAATCCTTTTGAAGAACGCCAAAATGTAATTACGCATTGGAAAAGTCGAGCAATTGAAGATATATCAGAAAATCAAAAAATATTTTCAAATGCCAAGTTGTTAATTGAAAAAGGAATCAAAAGCAAAGATGCTTTGCATATCGCATGTGCAATTGAAGGATGTTGCGAATACTTTTTAACCACCGATGATTTAATTCTTAAAAAGTTAAAAAACTTCGAAATTATTACAGTAATAAATCCAGTAGATTTTATAACTTTGTTATAATTGTAAAATAAAATTGAAATGCTAATAACCGATACCGAAATAAAAATTAAAGGCTTAACCGCATTGGTTAACGAACTTGGCGATGTTCAAGCCGAAAGATTTATATCTTTAATACTCAAAGAACCTTTTGATTATACAAAATGGCAAAAACAACTTTTTGGCGAAATGGATATTTTAACTATCAGTAAAAAAGCGATGGAATACAGAAATCAAAAAAAAGAAAATTTACTAACATAAAATTGCAATCCATACCCGCATTTTTCGCCGACGCACGGGCAACGCGCAAGAAAAAATGCGGGTTGGCACAGCAGCAAATTTTTTTTCGTTATATCTAACTCGCGTTAAAGTAAATATTTAACAAAGTTTAATTTGACAGCTCTACAAAAAAAATAGTTGCGACTTGCGCCGCGACTATTTTTATTTTGGTGGTTAATGAGAATAATTTTATGAAACAAAACAAATTTAATGCTTATCAAACTCTGTTTCAAATTGCATGAGTAATACTGCGAATAAAAATTAGCATCGTCAATTTTTTCAATTTTGTTTTGAAAATTCAATTAAGTTGTATAATTTTGATTTAAAATAAAATAAATATTTAATGAATACATATTCGTTCATAAATACAAAAGAAAATATTTTATCTGACTTGCGACCTATTCAGCACGTTCAAAAAAATACAAAAAGAAACTTAAATCCAAATTTTAAATCTTTGGTTTTTCTTGTTTTATTTCTTTCGGCTATTAGTTTATCATACTATTTTGCAACAAATTATCATCAAAATGTAGAAATTCTTAAATCGAAAAACAGCAATAAATTAGAATTTCTTATTCAAAAAACAATAAACAATGAACAACTTACTAAATTTGAATGGAATGAACTTTGCCAATTACTTTCATCAGAAAAAGGCATTAATGTAAATGATTGTGAAAGTTGTCAAGATTATTTAAGGGCTTTGCTTGGTGGAAAGCATCATAAATGGATGTTAGAATATATGCAAAAACCAGATAAAGAAGTTATGAAAGGAATTAAAAGTATTGAAAAATTAATTATTGAACATCAAAATAAAATTAAAGCGCCTGATAAATTTTATCCTGACTGGAAAACATTGAGACCGGAGCAACAGAAAGATTTAGTAAATAACAAATGGAATAAAGATATAAAACGACAAACGGAACAAAAAAATATTTTAAATTGCATACTTAAAAATCGTTAATTATGAATAGATTGATAACATATAAACATTTTTTGCTTGATTTAATTCCTTTGATTAAGGAGAATATGACAGATTTAAAAAAGCAGGAAGATACAGATTACAATAGCGGTAAAATTTTTGCCTACTATGAAGTTTTATCTTTAATTCAAATGCAAGCAGAAGCGTTTGGTATTAATATAAATGAACTCGGATTAAATTACGAATTACTAACCGAGTTAAGCTACAAAAAAAACAAAATAGAATCTGAAAAAATAAAAGAAACTGCTAACATACAATAGCTTTCCATTGTCCTTTTTGTGGGCATTTGTACGTACCGGAAACATTTGGGAAGTAAGAAATCATTAGTGGTAGTTGATTAAATTTGTGCGTGTAAGTCACACAAAAAGAACAACGTAAGCTATTGTTTTTCGTTATGCAAAATTGGTCAAACTGATACAAAGATAAATAATTAATAAAACTATTTTATATGCAAAAAATTCAGATTAAAAACTTTGCAGCAATAAAAAATGCTGAAATTGAAGTTAAAAATTTACTTATTTTAATTGGAGAACAAGCCAGTGGGAAAAGTACAATTGCTAAACTTATTTATTTTTTTAAATCATTAAGAGACGATTTATTTAATCAACTTTATACAGATACTAAAAATGAGAAATTTGATACTATATCTGATTTAATTTTTCCGATAAGACAAAAATTTTATGATTTTTTTGGTTCAACATTTCATTTACCAAATTTTAATATTCGGTTTTATTATAGTGTAGAAAAAGAAAAATTTTTAGATTTGTCATTAAACAATGAAAAAAAACTATTTGCTCATTTTAGTGAAAATTTTTTAACTAAAAATTTTAGAAGTTCTTCAGAACAGATAAGAAAAATATTGCAGAAAAATATTGATGCCACTGATATTCATGAACAATTAGTAAATGAACAAAATAAATTAAAAATAGCACAAAGGCTTTCATTACTCATAAATGAATTATTCGAAAGTAATCATAATCATCAACTTTATATAATTGAAGGGCGTAATGCAACTATCAGCTATTCTTCATTATTTGAAAATTATTTTTTCGCAGATATTCAAAACAAACTTGTCGAGCAAAGTAAACTTTTGACAGAAGAAAGTAAATTAGCAAGAAGTGCTGATGAAAAAACAATGAATGAAAATTTAATGTTAGATTTTATAAAACGTGTTTCAAAATTGAAGGATATTTTTAAAAAATTTGGAAACTTTGAAGGTCTAATTGAAAGTTATATTGAAGATGATAAAGATAAAGAAAGATTGACTATTGTTAAAAATTTTATTGAAGAAATTTTAAAAGGGAAATATATAATTGACCAGTGGGGCGAAAAAATTATAGTAAATAAAGAAACAGGTGAATATGTATATCTTTCGAATGCATCATCAGGTCAAAAAGAATCAATCAGAATATTACAGGATTTATTTATGATTATTCTTGAAAATCAAAAGGTCTTGCGCATAATTGAAGAACCAGAAGCACATTTATTTCCTATTGCACAAAAACAAACAATTGAACTTTTAAGTTTAATGCTAAATGGAAATTCAAGTAATCAGTTAATTATTACTACACATAGTCCTTATGTATTAACCGTCATAAATAATTTATTATTTGCTCATCGAGTTATTGATAAAAATCCAGAAGCTGCTGCAAAGGTAAATGAAATAATACCCAATAAATTTCATTTAGACCCAAATGGTTTTAGTGCATATTCAATTGGAAATACACTAATTGGGGGTATTTATTGCGAAAATATTTTTAATTTAAAAACTGGATTAATAAAACAAAGCTATTTAGATACAGTTTCTGAAATGCTCGGCGGAGATTTTAACCAACTTTATGAAATACATTCACAAAAATTTGCAAAATAGTATGAAAAGTAAAAATATTATTGCGCAACTTGAAGTTGTATTTAAAGGACGAGCTATTACAAATTGTATTTCATTCGAAAAAAGCAAATTGTTTTATATTGATGATAATAAATTAGCAGGCAAATGTTTAATATTAAACAATTTAACTTTTTCTAAGGAAGACGAACAGAAATATTTGAAAATAATAAATGAAAATGAAAATAAAATTGCATTGTGGGCAATTGACGGTTGTTTTATTTCAAGTGGTCAATCACAAAAACGATGCGATTGTATTTTTTTCGATAAATACGATTTTTGCTTTGCTGAGTTTAAATTAAATGCAACCAGTTTAAATCCCAAAACAGTAAAAAAAAATAGAGAAGATGCATTATCCCAATTAAAGAGCACGATTCAATTGGTGAAAAATGGTATAAAAGAAAAAGGTCATACTTTTTTAGGCTACAATTTAGAAGCATATTTATGCACCCCAATAAACTACCCAAATAAGAATGACCCCAATGCAGCAGTTGAATTTTTAGAAGATTATGGTGTGAAATTATATGAACAAAATTTTAAAAAATGCAAATAACATAAAATTGCAATCCATACCCGCTTTTTGCCAATGCACTGGCAACGCGCAAGAAAAAATGCGGGTTGGCACGGCAGCAAATTTTTTTTCGTGATAAGGAATATTGTTCATTAATAATACGCAGTTTTCGTAGAATAAGTTAATTGCACTAAAATAAAACAAATGAACATACTTATTTGTCCGCTTGATTGGGGTTTGGGGCACGCCACGCGCGACATTCCAATTATCAATAAACTAATTGCTGACGGACATACTGTAATTATAGCTGCCGACAATGCACCACTCGAACTATTGAAAATTGAATTTCCGCAATTAACTTTTATTTGTTTTAAATCTTTTCAAATAAAATACGCGCAAGGTAAATCGCAAGCTTTCAGTTTAATTTTTTCTATTCCAAATATTTTATATCATATTTTGTGCGAACATGTAGAGCTAAAAAAAATTATTCGTCAATTTAACATTGATACAGTTATTAGCGATAATCGCTACGGATTGTGGAACAAGAAAGTCAAATGCACTTTTATAACGCATCAGATATTTATAAAACTACCAAAACACTGGAGGTTTCTGGAAGGTTTTGTTTTTATGATAAACAAATGGTTTATTTCGAAATTCGACGAATGTTGGATTCCAGACTTTGGTACGTTTCCAAATTTGTCTGGCGACTTGTCGCACGGAAAAATTTTGCCTGTCAATGCAAAATATATTGGTATATTGTCGCGATTTGAAATATCTGATAAATTAATTGTTAAAAATTTGCTCCCCGATTTTAACATTTTGGTTGTTTTATCCGGACCCGAACCGCAACGTACTATATTTGAAAGAATTTTGGTTGAACAATTAAAAGCGACAGCCTTTAAGACATTGATTGTTCTTGGTAAACCAAAATCTTTGAGTAAAAAAAGAATTGAAATTAAGAATGAAGCAAACTTAGTTTTTGTAAATCATTTGCCGACTGCTCTACTACAAAATGCAATTTTAAAAGCCGAAGTTGTTATCTGCCGGTCGGGTTACACAAGTGTTATGGATTTGGTAAAATTAGATGCCAAAGCAATTTTAGTTCCGACGCCCGGACAAACCGAGCAGGAATATCTTGCAGCATATTTAATGCAACAAAATTATTTTTTTTCGATGACGCAAACAGAATTCGATTTGAATGTCGCAATAAAAAAATATTTGGAGTTTAAACCTGATAAGGTTTTTAAAACCTTATCAGGTTTGTAGATGTTCGATACTATTGTTTCGCCCTTTTAATACGTCCGTCAATTTTAGAATCAATTGATTTTTGTTCTTTAACGGCTTCTATAAAAATATCGCGATCAACCAAACCGGTGTCAATGACTTTAAATGGTTTAGAAAAGCCAAAATATTTTTTGTATTGTGCTGCCACATAATTATTGGTACAAATGCTGTACGTTTTTTTGTCGTCGCAATTTACGCCACCAATGGTCAAACTAATAATGCGTTGACCGGCTGGTTTCGATGGATCAAATTCAATTCTTAAACCGCCAACCTGTATTCTTTCGCCGGCATCGACAAAAATATATTCGAGCATTTTTTTAAGAGAGTCGCCACTGACAGAAAATTTCATTAAGCTGTTTCCAAAAGGATTTATTTCCCAAATATCTCTGATTGTGATATTACCGGCAGGTAAACCTTTGCGGATACCGCCGGAGTTCTGGAAAGCAATATCTGAATTGGTAACGCTTCGCATGACTTCGCATTGCCAATCGCCAAGGTTTGATTCATCTTCGCCGTGCGCATTCCAGGTTGTAACTAATGTTCCGATGACTTGGTTTAATCCTTTGTCTGCTAACTTTTCCAATTCATCAATTCTATTAACAATTGCTTGATCTGGTTTGTACTTAGAGTCAACTATCGAAACTAATTCGCCAGTGAAACTTGCAATCGAATCGCCTTTCATATCAACCGTTAAATCGACTTTTCCCAGATATCTTCCTTTGCTGCCAGCCTGACAAATAAGAACATGGTTATGTTTTTCCGGCTTTTTTATTGGTGTATGACTATGACCGCCAATTATCAGATTTATTTCGGGAACGGAATCTGCCAGAATTTTATCGCGATCAACTCCGCAATGAGTGAGTACAATTATCAAATTCGGTTTTTCTTTTTTCTTTAATAATTTTATTGTATTGCGCGTTGTTTGAATATAATTATCAACTGTAACGTTTTTAAGATTCGTAGGCATAGTGAGTGTATATAAGTCTGGCGTCATAATACCGATTATCGCAACTTTGATGTTATTTTTAACGATGATTTTGTATGGGTTGAAATATGTTTTATGCGTTTGCGTATTCGACAGATTTGCATCGACAATATCATACTTTGCTTTTTTCAGAAATTTGAATAATGTATCTGCGGTGTAATCAAAATCGTGGTTTCCAAGCGCGACGGCATCGGGCATAATAAAATTGTTGAGTTCAATTTGCGAGAAACCTTTTGTCAATGTCGAAACCGGAGCGCCTTGAAAATCGTCGCCGGCGTCCAATACGATAATGTTTTTATTTTCGTCGCGGTAATGATTAACATACGCAGCCAGATAAGCAAAACCGCCAATGTTTTCGGCGCTGTCTTTTGGATTATAGTCAGTTGCTTTTTTTGCAACAACAGGAACGTTTGCCGAATGGAAGTCGTTCCAGTGCAATACTGTAATTGTTTTCAAATTCTGACTATTTGCTGTTACCGAAAATAAAACAACGAGCAAGAGCAGAATTAATTTACTTTGAATATTTTTCATTATAAAATTTTATTTGTAAATAATTTGATTCTATTTGTCTAAAAGAAATCGTCTTCCGTATTTTGTTTTTTAATTAATTCTTTGTTTTCATCAAGACTTTCTTTGTCATAATTTCCGCAGTCAAGAATAA
>Ga0265327_10003915_pt1 | contig 13669 bp, 15 predicted proteins | sample 41621metaG_FD_202089 | JGI IMG/M metagenome (GOLD analysis project Ga0265327, IMG submission 202089) | Rhizosphere microbial communities from Carex aquatilis grown in University of Washington, Seatle, WA, United States - 4-16-21 metaG | ecosystem: Host-associated > Plants > Roots > Rhizosphere... | reverse complement strand
AATATTCCACGAGCATCGACATGGCGACCGCTCTGCATCCGCAGACGCTTCTCGCCCTCGATTTTCCAGGCGCGCCGGGCGAGACGAAATACGGCTATCCCGTGAAGGTGAGCGTTCCGACGAAGCTTGGTTTCAAAAATCCGAAATTCGTCGCCGAGATTTTCGTCACCAACGACTATCCCGGGGGCTATTGGGAGAACCTCGGCTACAACTGGTTCAGCGGTTCTTGAAATGAGAGGGACTGGATGAGCGCGCCGGGCCTGTGGCGCGCCCCGCAGGCCCGCCAAATTCACGCGCCCACGAGCTCCAGCTTTTCGCTGAGCCTCCCGATCTCTTCCTCGGCGCGAACCTGCTTGGTGATGTCATATTGCACGCCAAGGTAATAAATGACCTCGCCCAAGGGGCCGAGCAGCGGCTTGACCACCAGACGATTGTGAAAAAGCTCGCCGGTCTTGCGGTAATTGCGCAAGACGACCTCCACCGGCGTGTGCTCGCGGATGGCGGCGCGCAGTCTGTCGAGCTGCGGCTGATCGCGGTCGGCGCCTTGCAGGAAGCGGCAGTTTCGCCCGACAATCTCCGCTTGCGAATAGAGCGTGATGTTCTCGAAGGCCTTGTTGGCGTAAACGATCGGAGAATCCGCCAAGTCCGGGTCGGTCAGCGTGACGCCATTCACGCAGCTGTCGAGAATCTGGGTGAGCACCGTGGGAATGATCCCGGAGTCTTTTTTGACGACGAACATCTCTCCTCCCCTTATTTACAAGCCATGAGCCGCCTCAGGCGACACGCGCCTCACGCGTTGCCGGAGCTTCCAGCAAGCGCTTCAAATTCTCGACGGTCTGCGTCGCGCCCTCCTGCAGCGCCGCCCGGATGAGCTTCGAAAAAGGGCGCATCGTGAGGTCCAGCTCCTCGAGCTCGAAGCTGAAGGCGATCTTCGTTCGCTGATCGTCGGCCGGCTCCAATGCGTAGCTCGAATTGAAGCGCTCCGAGACGCCGGCGAGGGCGATGCGGCTCAGCGGCTCAAAGGCGGAAATTCGGAAGGTCGATTCCGTCTTGATGCCGCGCTCTAACGTCACCTGCCGCGCCATAGGGCCGGCTTCGATAGGCTCTGGAGACAGGGGCTCGACCTCCACCACCTGCGGGCACCACTTTGGGTAGTTCTCGAAGAAGCCAAATCCGATGAACGCGAACGCCTTCCCATGGGGGCAACTGATCACGTCTTCCGCGGCGCCGCGCAGGCCGCCGGCGGCTCGAAGACCAAGCATGGAATTTCTCCTCAGCCGTCTTTCGCCAGACTACATATGTGCAAAGTCGGACCAGAGACGGAAAGGAGCAACGACGATTTTCGCCAAAGCACGGGTAAAAAGCGGCTGGCGAGAAATGACGGTCGAATGGCCATCCGTTTCCTTGAGCAAGACGTTGGCGAGTTCAATCTCCAGGAGCGACACTCTTCGAGGTTCGCGGCGGCCTCGGACATAACCCTCGCTACTGGGGTTCATAGGGAAAAACCATGCGCGCGTGCCCGAACATCGAGAACTGCTTGTTCATCGGGGTCCTGATCCTGTTCATCGCGCTCCTCTTGGTGGAGCATCGCCGGCCCTACGCCAAGACGCCCAACTCGCGCTTGCGGGAGTCCTTCTCGACGAACACTTCGGCTTTCCTTTTCAACAATGTCGTCATGAGCCTGCTCTCTGTTTCGAGCCTGCTCGTCGTGGCCGAGAATTACGCTGGCTATGGATTGCTCGCCGGGCTGTCCGATGGTCCGTTGAAATGGCTCGCGAGCTTCGTGCTTTTCGATTTCGCCGTGTACTTCTGGCACTACCTGGGACACCAGAATGAGTTTCTGTGGCGCTTTCATAAGGTGCACCACAGCGACAAGAGCTTCAACGTGTCGACGGGCTTGCGCTTCCACGTCGCCGATCAGCTCATGGAAGTCGGGTTCAAATGCCTATGCGCGATCGTGTTCGGCGTGCAGGCGAAGGTCGTGGTGATTTGCGAAGTCGTGCGGATGTTCTTCGTGCTGTTCCACCATGCGAACGTCGCCTTTCCGTTGGATAAGGCGCTCTCCCATGTCTTCATCACGCCGTCGCTGCATCGCGCGCATCATTCCACGCGGCGCAGCGAGCATGACAGCAATTACGGGATCGTGCTTTCGATCTGGGATCGGATCTTCGGCACGCGGAAGGAACTCGCCCCGAAACACATCGGTCTGGAGATGATTGAGGCGGACAATCTCCTTCAGCTCTTCAGCCTCGCCTTCGTGACCGAGCGTCGCCTCGCGCGCGTGCTGCATCTCGTTCCGCGTCGGCGCGAACGTTTAGACAGATGAGGCGTCGAGCGCGCCGCTGATCGCCCTGTCACCCTTCGCGCTGGATGAAATCTGCGACACAGGCGATGGTCGCTTCATCCATCAGCAGCGGCGCGTGGCCTTGCCCATCGACGACGTGGGTAAGCATGGTGGGCGCAGCGCTTTTCATGCGTGTTAGAATTTCAGGGGTGAGGATGTCGGATTTGGCGCCGCGCAAAACCAGAAAGGGGCGTTGCGCGAGCGCCTTGAAATCCTCCCAATAATCGAGCGGCTCCATGTCGGGAGCGACCGCGTCGAGCGTATGCGAGAGCGCCGGATCGTAGCGTAGCACGACTCCTTCCGGCGTCTCGACGAAGCTTCGCTGCGCATAGCGCTCCCAGTCCTCCGGACTGACGCCCACGAAATCCGAGCCCGCAGAGAAGCGGGTCAGGCCGACCGCATCCTTCATGGAAGCGAGAGGCGGAAGCTTCCCCACATAGCGCTTGATACGAAGGAGGCCCGAAAGATTGATCTCCGGGCCGATGTCGTTCAAGACCGCGGCGCGAACCAGACCCGGCTGGCGACGCGCGAGCCGCATGGTGTGAAGGCCGCCGCGCGACGTTCCAACGAAGACCGCCGTCGACACGCCCTCCTGCGCGAGGATGCGCAGGATATCGTCCTCCTCGACGTCGAAATCGTAATGCGTCCAGTCGGGGTCCCATTGCGAGTCGCCGCGGCCGCGATAGTCGAGCGCGAGAACCCGATGTCCAGCGGCGTTGAGGCTCGCGACCAGGGTTTCGAAATCCTCGGCGGGGCGGGTGAGGCCCGGCAGGCAGACCACCGCCGAAGCCGAGCCTGACGACGGAAAATCGAGATAATGGAGACGCAGGCCGTCGCGAGCCTCGAGATTGCGATGGAGAGGGCCCTGTGAAGTCGCCTGCATGCCGGCCAGCTCCCGTTTCGCGTCTTTCTACGATCCCTTCCGAAGGTTCGCCGACGCTATCCCATATCGCGCGGGGCGCAAAATGCTCTTGCGCAGCGGGAGCGTCTGGATTTCAAATCTCGCGCGCTTAGTTTCGACCTGCGCGTAAACACGCCAGCACGAACCCCGGGACGAAGACCTTGCGCCAAGCCGCGACGATCCTTTCCTTCGAAACGCGCGGCCAGGGCTTCTACCCGATCACCTCTTCGCTCGAAGGCTTCGTCTCCGGGCAAAGAATGAAGACTGGCCTGCTCACGATTTTTTGCCGGCACACTTCCGCGTCGCTGCTCATCCAGGAGAATGCGGACCCGTCGGTTTTGCGCGATTTGCAGAAGTTTCTCGAACGGCTCGCGCCCGAGAACGGCGCGCCCTATGAGCACGACAGCGAGGGCCCAGACGATATGCCGGCGCATTTGCGCGTCGCGCTCACGCAAACGCAGCTCGCCTTGCCGCTGATCGGCGGGGCGCTCGCGCTGGGGACCTGGCAGGGCGTTTTCCTGGTCGAGCATCGCCGTCGTCCACATCGGCGCGAGGTTGCGCTGCATCTCATCGGCGAATAGCCGGGCTGTTGCGTCATTACGAGACGGTTTTGTGTACTGAGGTGTAACGGACCGGCAAGCCTAATCGGCGATAACCATAGGGAGACCGCCCGCCTCGCCTCATTCCCGCTGCGGAGCGGGGCGATGCTCCACAACCCTTGCGTCCAAGTCGGGTATTGCGCATGCGTCATAAATCGAGTGCGAGCTGGGCGGTTGGCGTGGTCGCGCCTTGGTGCCTCGGAGTGGGCCTTCTCGTGTCCTTCACGGCGTCGGCGGGACAGGATCCCGCGGGGTCTCTGCGAAAGGCTCCTTTCACGGCGCGTGTCGAGGCCTCGGTCGAGGGCGCCTCTCTCGCCTCGGCGCTTAATGGCGAAGTGACCCCCCCGCTGGCCGCGCCCCTTCAGCTCGCGCGTCTCGACGTCGGCGGACCTCACGATCTGCACGCCGCCACCGACGAACGCGAGCCTCACGACGAGCTGAAGCCCAACGCCACGGGCGTTCCCGAAGTCGATCGGTCGCACAAGGGCGATCCGCTCGTCGCCACGCTGCGCCCAAGCTACGAGAGCCGCCGCGCCGGCCAAGCCAAAAAGGTCGAGGCTTCGGCGCCGAGCGAGGAGCCGCAAATCACGACGCAGCGCACCGCCTCGGCGGCGCTCCCGCTTCAGGCCGGCTCGACGGCGACGCCCGCCGCGGCTGCGGCGTCCCCACAGGTTTTGAAGGAGCGCGCGCTGCACGGCGCGACGCCGGCGATTCCGCGCGCCGTGGCTCTCGGCTCTTCGACGCCCTCGCAGCCCGACGCCGTGCCCATCGAGGTGGCGTCCTTCCCCCATATCACGCTTGGGCCGATGGCGGCGGTCGCGCCGGGTCAACGCCCGCGTCCCGATTACGTCTCGCTCATCGATCCCGAGAAAATGAGCAGCGAGAAGCGCTGCCTCGCCGAGGCCGTCTATTTCGAAGCGCGTAGCGAGCCGGTCGAAGGCCAGGCGGCGGTGGCGCAAGTCGTGCTGAACCGCGTCTCGAGCGGATTATACCCGCCGAGCATCTGCGGCGTCGTGTATCAGGGCCGGCGCCACTATATGGGTTGCCAGTTCTCCTTCGCCTGCGAAGGCAAGTCGCTGCGCATCACCGAGGCTGAGTCCTGGTCGACCGCCGTGCGCGTCGCCGATGAGGTGCTGGCGGGGCAAACCTATCTTTCTCAGGTCGGCCGCTCGACCCATTATCACGCCGACTATGTCAGGCCTTATTGGGCGCGCACCCTCACGCGGATGGAGAAGATCGGCCACCACGTCTTCTACAAGATCAAGGGCCAGAGCTGAGCGCCGTCGCTCAAGTCGGCGGAGCTTCGTCCCGCTTCGCGCGAAAGCCCATCGCCAGCACATAAAGCTCGGCGGAATCCGCGCGGCTCGCAGCGGGCTTCAAATGACGCACCGTCGCAAAGTCGCGTTTGAGCCGCGCCAGCAGTTCGCCTTCGGTCCCACCCTGCAGCACCTTGGCGACGAAAAATCCGCCGGGCTTGAGAATCTCCGCTGCGAAGTCGGCGGCAAGCTCGGCGAGCGCGACGATGCGCAGATGATCGGTCGCCTTGTGGCCGGTCGTGTTGGCCGCCATGTCGGAGAGGACGCCGTCGGCGAGGCCGCCGAGCTTCGTCTTGATGAAATCCGGCGCGTCTTCGTCGTTGAAGTCCTTGATCGAGAAGTCGACGCCGGGGATCGCCACCATCTCGAGCAGATCGATCGCGACGACCTGGCCCTTGCCTTCCGCAGCCTTGACGCGGCCCGCTGCGATCTGCGACCAGCCGCCGGGCGCGGCGCCGAGATCCACGATGCGCTGACCCGGCCTGAACAGATGGCAGCGTTCGTCCATCTCCATGAGCTTATAGGCCGCGCGCGAGCGATAGCCCTCGCGCTTGGCGCGAGCCACATAAGGGTCGTTGAGCTGCCGCTCGAGCCACAAGGTCGAGGCGAGAGAGCGCTTTCGCGCCGTGCGGACCCGCGTCGCCAGCGTGCGCGCGCCGGAGCCGCCGCGCTCGCCTTTGCTCACGTCAGTGCCTCGACGCGCGGCGCGAAGACGCCCTCGGGCTCGGGCGCCATGACCAGATGGCGCTTATGCAGCGGCTTGAGCGTCCCGCGATGGCCGATGGAGACGAGCGTGGTGTTTGGGAGACGCTCGCGCAACATCCGGTAGATGTCGGCCTCGAGCGCCTCGTCGAGCGCCGAGGTGGCCTCGTCGAGGAAGAGCCAGTCGGGCTTGGCCAGCACCGCCCGCGCGATGGCGACGCGCTGCTGCTCGCCACCAGAGAGCCGCTGCCCCCAATTGGTCTCCTCATCGAGCCGGTCGGCGAAAGGCTCGAGCCGCGCCGCGGCGAGCGCCGCCCCTATGTCGCGCCGGTCATAGTCTTTCGGCTCCTGCGGATAGGCGACGGCCGCGGCGAGCGTGCCGATGGGCAGATAGGGCCGCTGCGGCAGCAGCATGACTGTGGCGCCGCGCGGAATTTGGATTGTGCCGTCGCGATGCGGCCAGATGCCGGCGATGGCGCGAAACAGTGTCGATTTCCCGGAGCCCGAGGGGCCGGTCAGCAGGGTCGACTCATGCGGCTCGAAGGAGAGGCCCCTCGCGTCGACGATGGGTTCGCCGTCCGGCAGACGCAGCACGGCGTCGAGCGAAACGCGAGGGTCGGCGCCGACGCGGCGCCCGCCCGCCCGCTGCAACTCGACCTCTGCGCGCCCTGCTGCCGCGTCGAACGATTCGAGCCGCAGCAGCACGGCGTGGAACTCGGCGAGATAGGAGTAGTAGTTGACGAAGAAATTGAGCGCGTCGTCGACGACGCTGAAAGCGTCAGCCGTCTGGCGGATCACGCCGAGCTTGATCTTTCCCGAAAGAACGAAGGGCGCCGTGAGCACGAAGGGGAAGATCGGCGAGAACTGCCCATAGATGCTCGTGAACCAGGTGATCTTCTTGCGGCGGTCGACGATGGCGAGGAAGTTCTGATAGATCGCCGTGAAGGCGCCGCGCAGCCCGGCGCTCTCCGTCTTCTCGCCCGACAGCAAGGCGACCTGCTCGCCATATTCGCGCAGGCGCGCGAGGCCGAAGCGGAAATTCGCCTCGCGGCGTTGGCGTTCGAAGTTCAGCTTCGCCAGCGGCCGGCCGATCAGATGGGTCACGACCGTGCCGGCGGCGACATAGACGAGCGCGATCCAGAACAAGAGCCCTGGAATGACGAGCTTGCCGTCGAAGAAAGTGAGCTCGCTCGAAATCTGCCACAGCACGATCGAATAGGAGACGAGCGAGCTCAGCGAGCCGATGAGCCGCATCGCGAAGGAGAAGATGCCGAGGCCCCCGTCGCCGCCGTCGATGAAGTAATTCACATCCTCGGCGATGCGCTGGTCGGGGTTGTCGGCGAGCCCGCCTTCGAGCGTCATCACATAATGCCGATGACCGCCGAGCCAGCGGTCGATGAAATGCTGCGTGAGCCAGCGGCGCCAGCGGATCACGAGATAGGAGCGCACGACATAATCCGTCACCGCGATGGCGACGTGAAAGAACGCCCAGGGGATGAAGCCATAGAGCAGCTTCGCCCAGAAGACCGTGGCGTTGAGGTCTTGCAGGGCGCTGTAATAGTCGCGGCGGATGTAGCTGAGCCGCAGCGAGATGCCGACGAGCACCTGCAGGAAGAGCACGAGCGTGACGATCATCGTCACCGCCATCGTCGCTTCGCGCGCCTGGAAGGCGGGCAGCGGCCAGATGCGGAAGGCGTCGCGCGCGTCGCTGTCGAAATAAAGGTCGGTCAAGCGCATGATGCGTTTGACGATGGGGATGTGATCCGCGCCCCAAGCCAAAATCGAGAACACCGCCACCGTGATCGCGAGCGTCGCGGGCGGCGCGGCGTCCTCATAAGCCTTGGGCCAGTAGCCGAGAACGTCGACGAGAACGGCGAGACCGAAGACGATCGTCTGGACCGAGAACAGGCCCACGAGAATTTTCAGAAAACTCGAAATCTTCCGCGCGCGCCAGGTCGTGTAGGCGCAGGCGGCCGCGGTCAATGCGAGGAGGAAGGTTTCCGGGTCCTTGGCCTTCACCGCCGCCACGAGAGCGACGAAAGCAAAGGCCGCGAGCCCGAAAGCTAATCTGTGCATCGACGTTCCCTCATCGGCGCAGGGGCGGATGGCGCCTGCTTCGCATACGGCTCCGAGCGGATAGCGCGACTGAGCGGCGAAGGAAAGCGCGATCGCGGGTCAGGACCCACAATCCGAGGCGCGCCAAGGGAGAAGCAGGCTCAAGCAGGAGGAGATGCGCCGTCAACGCCCCGCCGTCGCCCGGAGACAAGCGTTAATCGGCTTCTTCGGGCGGAGCCTCGCCGTTGATGACCGCCACCAGGACAGGCGAGGCTTTGAAGGTCAGCACGCGCCGCGGCGTGATCGCCGCTTCGACGCCGGTCTTGGGATTGCGGCCCACACGGGCGCGCTTGGCCCGCACGGTGAAGGTCCCAAATGAACGGAGCTTCACCTGCTCGCCGCGCAAGAGCGCTCCGCAAATCTCGTCGAAGGTGGCGTCGAGAAGCCGCCGCGCCTCGGCCCGCGACAAGGTCGGGCAACAGCCGTACACAGCTTCCCGGAGCGCTGCGCGTGTAAGCGCGCTTCCTTGAGGTTTTTCCCGGGTCACGACGCGCCCGTTATGCGACGGAATTGGACCTCAAATAGCCTACGAGACACATCGATCACGATATACTCCCGCCCCGACCGCGCTCTCTATTTTCGGCGTTACCACCGTGTCGCCTATGCAGGCGACTGGGCGCAGCTCCCCATCGCTCAGATTAGAGGCAAATCCAAAAATTGCAAGTGCGCCCGTGCGTTGTGAAACACTGCGTGCGCTTTGTGTCGCTGCGGCGATCGCACGCATGAATCTCAAAGCACCAAGCAGCTTTAGCTGACAGCGCGGGTGTTCAAAGCTTAACCTTGTGCTTGGCCACCGGTATCATGGACCTGATCTTGCGGATGCGCTCGGCGTCGAGATGCGTTGACACGAGACCGGCGCCTTCCGAGGACTTGGCGACCACATGTCCCCAAGGGTCGGCGATGAGAGAGTTGCCGTAGCTGAAGCGCGTTTCGTGGCCTGCCTTGTGCGCGCCGGTTTGCGCGGGGGCGCAGAGATAGGCTTGCACCTCGATGGCGCGCGCCCGGCACAGCACTTCCCAATGGTCCTTGCCCGTCACCAGAGTGAAGGCCGCGGGAAGGGCGATCACGTCCGCGCCGCGCTCGGCGAGCGCCTGGAAGAGGTAGGGAAAGCGCAAATCGTAGCAGATCGCGCATCCGATCGTCAGTCCCTCGCACTCATAGGTGACGACCTCGCCGCCCGGCTTGAAGGCGGCGCTTTCGTGATATTTCGCGCCGTCGGGAGCCGTGATGTCGAACATGTGAATCTTGCGATATCGCGCAACCTCGACGCCTTCGCGGTTGAAGGCGACGCTGGTGTTATGGATTCGGTCGTCGCCGGGAATCCTCTCCAATATCGAGCCGGCGTGAATATGCACCTTGTTGCTCTTGGCGAGCGATTGGCACATTTCGTAGGCCGGCCCGCCCGGGAGGTCCTCGGCGGCGGCGATCTTGTCCGCGCGCGTGCCGCCGATGAAGTCGAAGCACTCCGGCAGGCAAATCCAGTCCGGCCGCTCCTGCTCGATCGCCCGCTCGATCAACGCGTGCGCCGTCGTGAGGTTGGCGGCCTTGTCGCCGATGGAGTTCATCTGGACCAGAGTGACTTTCATGTTGCATCTCATTTGCGCTTCGAGAGCGCGAGGCGAAGCGTCGCCGGTTGACCCGCGAGCATAATACAAAAGCGTTGCTTGGCGTAAAGTGAAGGCGGAGCTACGGTAAACGCGTCGCGCTCACAAGCCTTCGCGATCGTCTGCGCCGCCGCGCGTCCTCAGCAGAGCGAGCGCGGTCCAGACCGCCAGCGCCGTCCAGGCGAGGATGGTTATCGAGCCCCCGATCGGCGCGACATAGGAAAAGAGCTTCTGCTGCAAGACGGCGCTCAGCGTGAGGCCGCCGCTGAAAAGAGTCACTCCAGCCTGCAGCGCGAAAACGATAAATGCGAACGCGCGGCCCTGCGGCCGCAGCGCGAGCAGCACGCCGGCAAGCGCGGCGCCGGCCCCGGCGTGAATCTCTAAAAATCGACCCGCCGTAGCGAGCAAGGAGCTCGTTTCGGCATGGGCGGCGACGGCGGTGAGCGCAACGCCGCAAGCCCCGTGCAGTGCGGCGATCAAAAGAATAACGAGAGCCTGACGGCGCATTTTAGCGCTCCACCATTGTTGGTATGTCCGCCCGCTTTCGCGCTCTGGAAAGCGGCCTATGCGAGAATAAGGGCGAGAGCGCCAGCATACAGAAAGGAAGCTTGCACGACCAGCCAGACCGGCGGGATGAGCCGAAGCTCAGAATATCCGCTCGCGCACGGTCGCCGTATCTCCGGGGCGCAGCAGCGCATCGAGCGGCACGCGGCCGGTGACCAGCTCACCGTCGGGGCCGACGTCTACATCGAACTGCAGCGCGAGGCCAAAAGAGAGAACGCCCGTGCAGCCGCCAAGACTCTCGCGCCTCTGGTGGCTGAGCGGAGCCAGCGCGTGAGCCTGGCGGATGACGCGGCGGAAGCCTTCCGCGTCAAGTCCGGTCTTCTCGTCGGCTGGTAGGAGCTGACCGGCACGGCGTCATAGAGCGCGCGCCAAGCCTCTTGAGCGTCCTCGAGCCGGCTGAAGACGGTCAGCGACGGCGCTTTGACCTCTTCGGCACGCATCTGCTTGCGCATCGCGGCTGAAACTCCTCAATTGCCGGCGATTTGGCGTTCAATCTCAAGAAAAGGTCAAGAATGACCCTTCAGAATGGCTAGAACCGCGATCGTCGCGGTGGAGAGAATGTGCATGTCCAAATGGCGCGAGACGGTCATCGATGCGGAGATGGGACTGTTTCGCGCGAGCGGCGCGCATTGGCTCGCGGCTCCGTTCACGCGCGGGCGGGGCGCGATCCTGACCTTTCACCATGTGCGCCCCACCGCGGATCGGGGCTTTTCCCCCAATCGCGGGCTCGAGATCAGCCCAGAATTCCTCGATGCGCTGCTCGGGCATCTGCGGCGCCGTGGTTACCGCTTCGTCTCGCTCGATCAGGCGCTCGAAGCGCTTGCGGAGCCTTCGCCGGCGCAGGCTCCCTTCGAGGCGTTGACTTTCGACGACGGCTATCGGGACCTTGTCGAGTTCGCGCTGCCCGTGCTCGAGCGTCATCAGGCGCCCTTCGTCGCCTATATCACGACGAATTTCGCCGAAGGGGAGGGGCGGCTATGGTGGATCGAGCTCGAGGAGGCGCTCGCTCGACTCGACCGGATCGAGATTAAAACCTCGGGGAGCCGTTCACCGCGAAGGCCGCGAGGGCAAGCGAAAAGAGCCAGGCTTTCTCTCGACTCTACGGGCGTTTGCGCGCAGGATCGGAAGCGGAGCTGCTGCGCGTCACGGCGGCGCTTTGCGCACAAGCGGGGATCGAGCCTTTGAGCTTTGCAAAGCGCCTATGTCTCGATTGGCGTGCGCTCGCGTCGCTGGCGCAGCACGAGTTCGCGACCATCGGCGCACATTCGGTGACGCATGCGCGGCTTGCGAAGCTCGATCGGGGGGCGGCGCGGTCGGAGATCGCCGAGAGCCGCGCGAAAATCGCCGAAAAGCTTAAGATCGGCGTTCGCCATTTTTGCTATTCGGTCGGCGATCCCACCTCCGCGGGGCCGCGTGATTTTGCGCTGGCGCGCGAGCTTGGCTTCACGAGCGCGGTCACGACGACGCCCGGCGTTCTCGTGCCGGGGCTTCGCGACGCGCCCCTCTCACTGCCGAGAATTTCGGTGAACGGGCGGCATCAGAATGTCGGGGCTATGGACGTTCTGCTGAGCGGCGCGCCCTTTGCGCTTATCAACCCCGGGCGCGCCGCGCGCGCCGCATGAGGCTTGGCGGAGGCTGACCATTTCCTTCGAGAACTTCCATCACCGCCTCGGCGCGCCGGGCTCGTCCCGCGGCGTGACGCTGGCCGTCCTTGCGGCGGCGGCCGCGCTGGCGGTCGCGGTCTTGACGCCTCTGCTGTATCCGGCGCTCGCCGCGCGTCGCGAGCTCGGGCCGCTTGCCGTCGATCCCGTCCGCGCGGCTTCCTTGCTCGAGCTTCGCAAATTCCCCTTCCATGAGGCCGCAGTGGCGGGCGGACGCGATGCGCTGGCCGCAGCCTTCTCCCTCCAGACGAAGATCTGCGCCTTGGGCCTCTGCGCGATCGGAGCCTATTTCGCGTGGCGCGGCTACGCCAATCCCCGCCCGCGCGGCTGGGGCCCCTTTTTCTGGGTTGCGGCCGTCTCCCTTTTCTTCTTTGCGCCGACCGCGCTTCCCAAGCTTTCCGTGCAGCGCGTGGACTATGCCGCGACGGCGGTCCTGGGCGCGGCCCGCGGCGCTCCGCGTCCGCCTGCAAAGCCCCGTCCGGCCGTCCTGCCGCTGAAGCTCGAGCCGGCGGCCGTGCTCGCGACCCGCGCGGGGCTCGCCGCGCTCGCGGCGGCCTTCCTCTCGCTGGCTTGCCATGACGCGGCCTATCGATTGCGGGAGACGCTCGCCGAATTTGGCCTGCTGGAGGCGCAGCCGCAATCTCCGGGCCCGAGCGGCGCAACGGAGGAGGTTTCGGAGGAAAAGCCCCGTCGCGCATCGAGGAAGATCGGGCGGGAGCCGGAAACAGAAGGGGACGAGAGCCGCTTCGGGCGCCGGGGCCGCCCGCGCAAGGCGCCTCCCGATGACCCGCGGGCCCGCGCTTTCGCCCTGTTGGGCATCTCGGCTGGCGCGAGTCGCCTCGAAATCGAGAAAGCCTTCCGCGCCAGGATCAAGCACGCGCACCCCGACCATGGCGGGTCCGCCGAGCAGGCGGCGGCCTTGAACGATGCGCGCAACCTCTTGCTGTCGCAAGGGTGAGGCTCTCGCCCCCCGGCGAATATTTTGCATGGCGCCTGAGAAGAGAGCGCCTATATTCAAGGCAACGTCCGCCGGCGGCGCCCGGCGCAACAGTCTTGAAAGGGAACGGAGTCTCAAATGAATTCGATAGCCGTCCTCATATGCGGCGCAATCCTTCTCTCCGCGGGCTTCGGCGTCTATTTGCGGTTGCGGCAGATCGTCTTCGTCCGCGGGCATCGTGACGAGGCGCCGCCAGACTTCCGCGACAGCGTGACCGCGCACGAGCACCAGAGGGCCGCCGACTATACTGTGGCGAACGCAAAGATCTCGATCGCCGAGACTCTTTATAGCGCTGTTGTTTCCCTCGCCTGGCTGCTTTTCTGGCTGGTGCCGCTCTATTGGGCGATCGCCGCGGCGACGGCGCCGGGTCTTTGGCGCAGCCTCGCCTTCGTCCTCGCCTTCGCGGCGATCGCGAGCCTGATCGATCTTCCCTTCTCGCTGGCGCGCACCTTCTGGCTCGACGCCCGCTTCGGGCTGAACAAGCAGAGCTTGAGCGGATTTGGCCTCGATTGGCTGAAGTCCAGCGCCTTGGAATTCGCGCTCGGCGCGCCCCTGCTATTGGGAATGTTCGCGCTCTTTGCGGCTTTCCCCGAGCGCTGGTGGCTTTACGCCTATGTCGGCTTCATGGTGTTCGTCCTGGCCATGACGATGATTTATCCGAACTTCATCGCCCCGCTCTTCAACACCTTCACGCCCATGCCGCAGGACGCGCTGCGCGAGCGGCTCGAGGCTCTGCTCAACCGCTGCAATTTCTCGGCGCAAAATCTCTATGTGATGGACGCCTCGAAACGCTCGACGCGCGGCAACGCCTATTTCGCGGGCTTCGGCAAGACGCGGCGCATCGTGCTCTTCGACACGCTGATCGC
>Ga0265327_10003914_pt1 | contig 13672 bp, 21 predicted proteins | sample 41621metaG_FD_202089 | JGI IMG/M metagenome (GOLD analysis project Ga0265327, IMG submission 202089) | Rhizosphere microbial communities from Carex aquatilis grown in University of Washington, Seatle, WA, United States - 4-16-21 metaG | ecosystem: Host-associated > Plants > Roots > Rhizosphere... | reverse complement strand
TAGTCAGAAAAGATAGAGATGGATTCAGAGCTCATGAAGACACGTGTTGATTCACTAGGTTTTTCTGGACGCACAACGAAAGCTCTTGCAGCCGCAAACGTTCGTACTCTTGGTGGACTCGCTCGTAAGAAAGAGTCAGACATCATGGATATCGATGGTCTTGGTGCAAAGGGTATCCAGGAGATCAAGAAATTATTGGCAGAGCATGGCGTAACAATGAAGCAATAATTAAAAAAGTAATCAGTAAACAGTAATCCGTAAACAGAAATACCATGAGACACCATTCAAACGTAAGAAAATTCGGCCGAGAAAAGACACAGCGTCACGCTTTGATGCGTTCTCTTGCACGTAACTTGATTCGCGATACTCGCATAGAAACAACTTTGGCAAAGGCTAAAGAAATTCGTCCATACGTGGAAAAGCTCGTCACTCAGGCTAAGACTAACAGTGTTGCTTCACGCCGTTTACTCAGTACTCGTCTACAAGGTGCACCAGAAGTAAAGAAACTTGTTGATTCTATTGCTCCAAAGTATATGGATCGCAAAGGTGGTTACCTACGCATAGTCCGTATGCCAAAGCGTGATTTGGATGCAAGTCCAATGGCTTTAGTCGAATTTGTATAATATTTAATAATTTTTGAAACCCATGAAATACACTATTGATGCAGCAGATAAAAAGATTGGACGTATAGCGAGCGAAGCCGCAGCTATTCTCATGGGTAAAAAAAGCACTTCTTTTGCGAAGAATACAGTTGCAAATGCAAAAGTTGAGATCATAAACGCAAAGCGTGCCTATATCACAGCAAAGAAAAAAGCTGGTGGAGTTGGTGATGACTATGTCAGATACACTGGTTTCCGTGGAGGTATCAAGTCGCAGACTCTCGGTGAAGTCATCGAGATTGGTGGTATGAAGCGCGTTTTTGAGCTCGCTGTTTACAGTATGCTTCCAAAAAACAAATTGCGTGCACCACGTTTGAAGAATTTGACTGTTAAGGAATAATCTACTATACATAACTTTATGACAACAAAAACAACAGGAAAATACTTTGAAGCCGTCGGTCGTCGCAAGACTGCCATTGCTCGTGTACGCCTTTTTATAGATGCAAAAAATAGTTACAAGATCAACGATAAGACTCTCGAGGAATATTTCCCAGTAAAAGAATATGCTAACGCTGTTTCTGAAGCTATTGGAAAAGGTAAGCCTGCTGAAAAGTTTTTCGTTTCAATCAAACTAGTCGGTGGTGGTATGTCAGCTCAGGCTGAAGCTGCTCGTCACGGTATTGCTCGTGCACTTCTAGAGTATGATATCACTCTTCGTGGCGCTGTTAAGAAACTCGGTTTCCTCAAGCGTGATCCACGTGCCAAAGAACGCCGTAAGTTCGGTTTCAAGAAGGCTCGCAAGTCTCCACAGTGGAGTAAGCGTTAATTTAAATATGTTGAAAAAGAGGAGTGACAAGCTCCTTTTTTCGTGGTAGTTTTATTTTAATGGTTAGTCGATCTTTGACTTAGTAAATCTCGACAACAAACCTCAACCTCAGTCTAAAACAAAAGTGAGTTAGTTATGAACATATTAGATTACATTCACACAAATTCAACAATTTTCCTTGTTGGAGTAACCTTGGTCGTCATTACGATAGTTGTGCTGTGGATCAGACACAAAAATAGCCTCTTGAGTGAACTTGATTGGTATTGGAAAGAGTTCGCAAGTAAGCGTGGCTGTGACTGCGCACACCGATATTGGGCTAACGGTGATCGTATTATTGAAAAATACGGTTATTTGCCAGACGGATGTTCGTCCAGGGTTATATTTTGTATGAAAGCAATTGATGGCTTATCCAAATACATTTCTCTTCACCGAGACAATCCAGCTCTTAAGGATCGCATCGCAATGCTCAATGATGATCTGAATAAGCTTTCCGCGCAGCTTGAACGCATCAGGCCAAGGGTTTATATGCAAGGTTTGAAACCGCAATGAAAATTATATTTATCACGCTTGTCGTACAGATAAGCATTATGTTGTATGTCGAGCGTGCCTGTCGTCGTAATAGGCTCAGGTTTATTGTGAGACGTCATGTTTTTCGGCTACAACGTTGTTCTGTACTCACAGACCCCTTGATCACAGTTTATGCTGCTGAAGGAATACTCTGGCAACATTCCATAGATCCGGTAAGCTGTGGTATTGATTCTGTCGAGACTTTACATGATTTAGTTGGGCCAGCCTTAAAACGCTATAAGCCAGCTACACATGTTGGATGAATATCAATTCGGCTTCCTTTACTGGAGGCCGATTTTTTTATATACTTCAACTCTATGAATACAGATGACAACCTAAAAAAAGTTTCAGATATTGAGGAAAGCACAGTGGATTCTGATGTAACTGACGATGTCGTCATTGAATCAGACGACACTTTAGATGATTCAGTTATTGCTGAAGAGAATATGGCTGAAACTATCAAAAAGCTTCGTGCCAAGTTAAAGAAGTCACAGGCAGATGCATCAGAATACCTCACTGGTTGGCAACGAGCTAAGGCTGATTTTGTGAATGCTCGTAAGCGTGATGAAGAAGAGCGTAAGGATTTCATTAAATTCTCAAATGAACGCCTGATTGAGAGTTTAATTCCAGTTTTGGAAAGTTTTGATTTAGCTATGGCAAATAAAGAAGTCTGGGAAAAGGTTGATAAAAACTGGCGTATTGGTGTTGAATATATTTATTCTCAATTAAAGAAGACCTTGAATGAAAGCGGTTTGGAGGAAATAGATCCAATTGGCCAAAAGTTTGATCCTGCACGAGATGAAGCGGCTGAATATGTCCCAGTGACTGACGAAAAACAAGATCATGTCATCACACAGGTTATACAAAAAGGGTATTCACTAAATAAAAAAGCGATGCGACCACCAAAGGTAAAGGTTGGTGAGTTTAGACCTTAATGGAATTTGTGTCAATAAAATTAAAGTAAATAAAAAATGCGACCTAGGGGTAAGTCGCAGTTTGAGAGTCCTGGCAAATATGACGTAAATTTTAGGACGGCCTAAAATTTGTCTCCTTCTGATCGCAATATAACAGGTGTGCCAGAATCGAAATAATATCCTAGCTCAACCATGTTATTTGTTTGTCCCATTTTGAATGTGGCTATCCTGGAACTGTTGGAGATAGCGATAACAATGTTGTGAGTCAGAAAGTGTCTGACTGATAAGTTACGCACAGACTCAATCTTATTTCGAGCGTTTTCGGTCGAAATATTTAGTGATTTCGCTAATTCCCGCAGCACATCATTATCGGTGTATTGATTTTTGCGTGGCGGAAGAACGAAATATATAATTTTCGTTTTCTTTTCCATATACTATCCTTTGGTTAGTTGGTTTATCTATAAATACATTACATTAAAATGTTGCATTTGTCTATGTTATTTTGGTATAGTTCTGGTATAATAGATTTTCAATAAGTTTGGCAGAATTTCCATGTTAAAACCTTTTATTCCATCAAAATTTGTCGAACGAATCATAACTTCACAAACCGGTGAATGTTACCGTGTTGTGTTCGTCCTCACACTAGTAAATGGGGAAGTTAAGGCTAAAGCTATTTCTGCAGAGCTTATTGGAGCACCAACTCTTAGGCTTGCGCCAGTTGGTACAGCTGATCTAAGTGATTTTTATGCTTCAGATGCTTCAAATTTATCTGATGCTTCAAACGTGAATCTCGGCATTCTTTGTCTTCCATGTGAATCTTCTCTCATATCAAGTTTTGCAACATTTGTTGCCTCTTTTGCACCAAAAGTTTCTCCTTTCACTTCACTCCTTTTCTTTACTAGTCAACCTACGAGAGCGCCCTCTTTTTAATTATTCAGCGCATTTAGCTTAAGGCTATTAGAGCGCAATGGTAGAGGAACATCCTTTTCCTCTACTATGTGAAATCGTCAAAGAAAGTTGACACTTTCACAACTGACAGAAAATATGTGTCTCCCCCCAGCTCGCTTCAGTTCCTTAACAATTAGGTATGTGATATGAAAGTCGCGTAAAAGAAAAACTCGCAGAGCATTCAGAATGAATGTTGCGAGTTTGAGGCTTAGTGCCGTGTGTATTGTTTTTGGATTTGTTTGAACAGGAACATGTAAAGGATAAACGCTCCGCAGCCAAATCCAATTCCAATCCATGGCCCCTTAAGGCTAGCCATCAATCCGATGATTATTCCAGCAAAAAGGGACGGATATATTATGATATTTTTCATAGACTTTTGAATTGTGGTTAAGGGTAACGAAGCACAGTGCGTCGCTATTCCCATTTCCACAATCCAATACCTCAAAGATCTCAACTATCAATAGTATATCACCTATTAACCTAATTGTCAAGCTCATAAATAACCATTATCTTATTCGTATTATTTGTGTGTAAATTAGTAGATTCGTGTTACGTACTCAATGTTATTAACTAATTAATTATAACTACTATGTCCAAAATCATCGGAATCGACCTTGGTACCACTTTCTCGGCAGTCGCTGTCATGGAAGCTGGCACACCAAAGGTCCTAGAAAATGCTGAAGGTGCACGCACAACACCTTCTATCGTCGCTCAATCTAAAACAGGCGAAAGACTTGTGGGCTTGCTCGCAAAACGTCAAGCTGTAACAAACCCAAAGAATACAATCTTCCAGATCAAACGCTTCATTGGTCACACATTCGACGAAGCTGGTGTTCAAAAAGATATTAAGAACGTCCCATTTGAAACTCGAAAATCTGCCAACGGAGGTGTCGAAGTAAATATGGCTGGAAAGTGGATGCGTCCAGAAGAAGTTTCTGCAATGATCCTTACAAAGCTCAAGAACGATGCAGAAGCGCGTCTCGGTGAAAAGATAACAGAAGCTGTCATCACAGTTCCTGCTTACTTCAACGACTCACAGCGTCAGGCAACAAAGGACGCCGGTCAGATCGCGGGCTTGGATGTAAAGCGTATTATTAACGAACCAACTGCAGCAGCTCTCGCTTACGGATTTAACAAAAAGAAAAATGAAAAGATTGCAGTCTTCGACTTCGGTGGAGGAACTTTTGATATTTCTATCCTAGAGGTTGGCGATGATGTTATCGAAGTAAAATCTACAGACGGTGACTCTCACCTTGGTGGTCGTGATATCGACTCGAAAATAGTCGCATGGCTCGCAGATAATTTTGCTAAGGAAAACGGTATTGATCTTCGTAAGGATACTCTCGCTCTACAGCGTTTGGATGAAGCTGCTGAAAAGGCAAAGATTGAACTTTCAACTGCTGTTCAAACGGAGATCAATATTCCATTCATCACGTCAGGTGCTGATGGACCAAAACATTTGCTCGTCACTATGACACGTGCAAAGTTGGAGGAGCTCACACAGGAGTTCGTTGATCGTGCGATCATGATCAGTAAACGCGCTCTAGAAGCCTCACCATTCAAAGTTGGTGAGATCAATGAAGTTATCCTAGTTGGTGGTCAGACACGCATGCCAGCCCTCCAGAATGCCGTAAAAGCGCTGTTTGGACGTGAACCTAACATGTCTGTCAACCCAGATGAAGTCGTGGCTATTGGCGCCGCTATCCAGGGTGGTATCCTCGCTGGTGACGTTAAAGACGTGCTCTTGCTCGACGTTATTCCGCTTTCACTCGGTATTGAAACTATGGGTGGAGTTGCAACAAAACTCATCGAAAAAAATACGACTGTTCCCACACAGAGAAGTCAGGTTTTCTCAACAGCAACAGATAATCAGCCTTCAGTAGAGATTCATATTACTCAAGGTGAACGTGCAATGGCTGCTGATAACAAGTCACTTGGACGATTTATTCTTGATGGTATTGCTCCATCTCCACGTGGCGTTCCACAAATCGAAGTTGCGTTTGATATTGATGCAAACGGTATTTTGAATGTGAGTGCTAAGGATAAGACAACTGGTAAGGTGAACAGTATCAAGATCACGGCCTCGTCAGGTCTTTCAAAAGATGAAGTTGAAAAGATGAAGAAGGAAGCTGCTGCTCATGAAGCTGATGATAAGAAAAAGCAGGAAGAAGTTGAGGTTAAAAACATTGCTGAGCAGATGATTTATACATCTGAAAAGGCTTTGAAGGAGAATAAGGAAAAGATTCCTGCAGATGTTACAAAGTCTATTGAAGATAAGATTGCTGCTTTGAAGACAGCGAAAGATGCTCAACCTTCTGATGTTGCTGTCATTAAGACTGCCTCAGAGGCTCTATCAAGTGAGGTTTCAAAGATTGGTGAGATTCTCGCAAAGGCAAATGCTCAGCCAGGTGCGCAAGGTGCAGGAACGCAAGGAACAAGTGAATCACAAAAGCAGCCTGAGGGGGATGTAAAAGATGCTGAGTTTAAGGAGAAGAAGTAGTTCTTGAAAATCAATCGTCTTTAGTCAACTAAAGACGGAATAAAAAAAGGACCCTCGTAGTGCCTCCGATTGCTCGGGGGTACTAACGAGGGGGGCCTTGAAAATCATTCCTCAATTTCGTATTCAGTGTCATTGAGTAGCGATTGCGCAAAGGAGTCTGTCAACTCCTCGGGACCGCCTGATCTTTCACCAAAATCCACGACAAGTTTCCTGAAAGATGAGAATTTTGATTCAATATCACGACTGCCAAATATTCGAATGTGAAACCCGTCATTAGGACTGTAGCAGAGATAGCGATCATTACCTCGATCAGTGTAGAACGTAAGATAAGTCGCCTTGTTTAGCATAAATATTTCCTTTATCCCTTCAATGTTAATCCTCATGAAAATATTTAGTTGTTTCAAAGAATAGTCAATTCTCTTTTGCCAAAGTTTCTCTTGTTCAACTTTTTGGCGTAGTTCAAGTAGTTTTTGTTCAATTCTAGGGTCCATATAGGTATATTTCAATTGTTATTGTCCGAACCTCCGTAAACCACAAGGTTTAAGAAGGAAGAAGTTAGTGTTTAACTCCTTCAGATTTATCAGTACATTACCATATAGAAGTTGATAGTGTCAAGTTACTTTAGTAAATATTTACGCTATTATTATATTAATCATGAATACACTTACGTTACAAAGAGGAATCACAAAAGAGATCGATAAGCTTGAAAAAGTTATCAAAAAAGCTAGCCGTGTTTTACTTGAGTTTGAGATTGCTCAATCGGAATGGGATATTGCGCACGGAAGATTTAAAGTTTACAAATCAGCTGATGCTTATATGAAAAATATGCATCGTAGACTTAAGGCAAAATAGTCTATGCGCACAGTTGCCATCTCAGAGGCTTTCGATAGAAGGCTGTTTCGATTCTTGAAACAACATAGAGATCTTGAAAAGAAGGTTAATGAAATACTTAGATTACTTGAAATTGATTTGAATACTTCTTCACTTAAGACACATAAACTTCATGGAAAGATGCACGAATTTTACGGATGTAGTATAAATTATCATTACAGGATAGTATTTAAGTTTGACAATGACTTTATCTATCCAGAATCAATTGGTTCACATGACGATGTCTATTAAAAGTTACCAATAAACCACATGAAAGATTACTATAAAATCCTAGGAGTTGAAAAAAGTGCTTCTCAAGATGAAATCAAGAAAGCCTTTCGTAAACTCGCGCATGAACATCATCCGGATAAGAATAAGGGAAACCTTGAGGCAGAAAAAAAGTTCAAAGAAGCCAGTGAGGCCTATGCGACATTGTCGGACGCTAATAAACGTGCCAACTATGATCGGTTTGGCTCAGCTGGAGCAGGCGCTGGTTTCAATCCAGGTGCCGGAGGACAGGGCGGTTTCGGTGGAGGATTTGGTGGATTTGATTTTTCACAATTTCAACAAGGTGGCGGAGGTTTTGGTGGCAACTTCAATGGTCAGAATGTAGAGTTTGATTTAGGTGATATTTTCGGTGAATTTTTTGGTGGCGGTTCACGACGTCCGCGTAAAGGAAAAAATATCACTATTGATTTACAGGTAACTTTTAAGGAAGCTATCTTTGGTATTGAGCGTGAAATCTCAACTGGTAAAGAAAAATTCATGGTCAAAATTCCTGCTGGCATGGAAAATGGTCAAGGTTTGCGTATTGCCGGACGTGGTGAAGAAGGTGCTGGCGGACGTGGTGATCTCATCGTTCGTGTCTGGGTCGAAGAAAGCAGTCGTTTTCGCAAGGAAGGATATAACCTGATCATGGAGCTTGCTATTCGATTGACCACTGCATTAGCAGGTGGAACTGTTGAAATAGAGACTCTTGACGGAAAGATAGAAATGAAAATTCCTCAAGGAACTTCTCATGGCGAGATTCTCCGCATAAAAGGCAAAGGTGTACCGATGACTGACCATGGAATCAATGGTCGTCGTGGTGATATCCTCATAGTCACTCATGTTGATATGCCCAGAAAACTCTCAAAGAATGCCCAGAAGCTAGTTGAAGATTTGAAAAAAGAGGGGATTTAATCGAGGTTCAACCTCGAGGAGGTCCGACCTATGTAAATCAATAGAAAGTCTGATATAATTATTTAATGAATAAAATCCTACTCTCCGGTGTCAAACCAACCGGTCAAGCTCATATTGGAAATTACTTTGGTGCTATGAAGCAATTTGTGGATTTGCAGAAATCTGGTGACTTTGATTGCTTGTTTATGATTGCTGATTATCATGCACTTAACTTGATTCAGGATAAGGAAGAGATGAAGAAACTTACTCTGGAGCTCGCTCTCGATTATCTTGCTATTGGTCTAGATCCAAAGAAGTCTATTATTTTCAAACAGTCTGATGTTTCAGCACATACTGAACTTTCTTGGATTTTTGATACTATCGTGACCATGCCATACCTTATGCGAGCACATGCCTTCAAGGATGCTGAGGCAAAGGATAAAGAGATCAACGTAGGTACTTTTAATTATCCAGTGTTGATGGCTGCTGATATTCTTCTTTATAATACTGACGTTGTGCCAGTTGGCGCAGATCAGAAACAGCACGTTGAATATGCTCGTGATATTGCTTTGAAATTTAATCACATCTTCAAAAGTGAGACCTTCAAATTGCCAACGGATTTGATTATGAAAGATGTTGCAGTAGTTCCGGGTACCGATGGTCGCAAGATGTCAAAGAGTTATAACAATATAATTTCACTTTTCGCTACTCGTGAGCAGATCACAAAAGCTGTTATGAGTATTGTGACTGACTCAAGTGGTGATATTCCTGTAAATGTTTATGCAATTCACAGACTTTTCAAAACTGAAGCCGAACTCAAACCTCTTTATGAAGCAAATAAAGGTAGATATAAAACTCTCAAAGATGCGCTAGTTGAGGATATTGATGCTTTTATAAAACCAATGCGCGAACGCCGTGAAAAACTCGCTAAAGATCCAAAGAAAGTTATTAAGATTTTAGAAAAAGGTGCAAAGCAAGCAAAGAAAATTGCTGATAAGAAATTGATTGAAGTTAAGAATTCGATTGGCGTACTTTAATTATGGATTTTAAAGTTAAAACACAAGCTTTTGAAGGACCACTAGATCTCCTCCTTGACCTTATAGAAAAGAGAAAACTTTTTATAAACGATATTTCTCTTGCTAAAGTAACCGACGATTTCATTTCTCATATTCAACAATTTGAAAATTTGCCAATGGGGGAGTCGGCTCATTTCATATTGGTGGCTTCAACGCTTCTTTTGATCAAGTCAAAATCGCTTCTACCAGAACTCAATCTAACAGAGGAAGAAAAAGGAGATATCAATGATCTTGAAACGCGTTTGAAAATATATCAGCGTATCAAGGATTCAAGTAAATTTGTTCAGGAATTATTTGGTGGAGATATGATCTTTACGCAGTCACATTCGAGACCAGTGAGTCCTGTTTTTGCACCAGATGTTGAATTCACTTTGGAGAAAAGTTTGTTTTTATTGAAGGATTTAATTGGTCGTCTACCTAAAAAGGAAAAACTGCCTCAAGTCGTTGTTGAGAAGGTTATAAGTTTGGAAGACATGATCGGCACTCTTACAAAACGTATTCAAGGAGCACTTCGCATGAGTTTCAAAACTTTTGCCGGTGAGCATAAGGAAAATAAGGTGAATTTCATTGTCAGCTTCCTCGCTATGCTTGAGCTCGTTAAGCAGGGAATCGTGCACGTAACTCAGGAGAGTAATTTTGGAGATATCCAAATGGAGACTAAGGATGTGGGGGTTCCGAGGTATTAGATAGTGATCAATGTTCAATGTAGTAATGGTCAATTAGGCCTATAGTTGGCCTTTTTTCCTGGTATTGACATTCTAGTATAGAGTATGTTACAATAGTACAAGAAAATTATAGAGATCATTGAGAAATCATTACCTTGTTCGCCGTAGCTCACAGCTGCTAAATTACTTGGCATTTCTGAGCTATGGCGATACTTTTTGTGTTAAGCCTACCCACAACAAACAGTTACTGTCGCTGGGGACAGTTTGGAGGAATTATTTATGACACTCAAAAAAGGCAGCTTTATCTGCAAGGTAGCTTACGGTCTGAATGACAAGGTTCCAGGGCAAGTCAGTTTATGCAAATTATTCAGGCGCTTCATGTTTTGGTTCTTTGTTGTTTGGCCAGTTCTGATCGCGCTTGCCGCATTTCTGATCGTAATTTTTTCGATTGGAGCGTTCGTATTCGTCGGTAAACGGATTGACTTCGGTGCAAAGACAGATGATTTTGTGCCGATTCCGTATTTGCACAAACTGCCACCTATTATTTTTATTGTGGCAGGCTGGCTAATCTACAGTGTTGTCTACTCGATCATTTACCAAATGAACCCAATGTCTCCTGGTGGTTACATAAACAATTATGGACTAACCGCTCTTGTCGGGGACATTATTACAATGGTTGTTCTCGCAATTGGATTGTTTGTAACTGGAGTCGGCCTTCTTTTTGAGGGGTATGGCAAATTGAAAATGATGAGAACAAAAAGGGCGGCTATACCCACTAAACCTAGCCGTCTTCGTGAATCAGTTGTATTCATCAAGGCATATCTCAAGGCACGCAAAAAAAAGGTCTGCCCAATCATCACCATTCAAGAGTGATGGCTAATTTGGATCACAAAGCGCCGGCTTCTGTCGGCGCTTTTCTTATGTCCATTTTCATATTACATACCTAATTGTTAAGGAATAGTTCTTGGATGAAATCCGTCTTTAGTCAATTAGAGACGCGTTGTCGGGAGGATACACATATTGAGAAGCTAGACATACTTGGATAAGGAGTACAATTTTTTGAGAGGGGTCGTGAACTCGTCAACTTTTCTTGACACTTTCACGACCTAAGAGAAAAAGAAGGTACCCTCTGTAAGGAGATACCTTTCGGTCAGACTTCGTCAACAAGCCACTTTTAATTAAACTAAATTAATTGTAAAATACTCTCATGAATCCGCCTAACCAAGGTTCTGACTTATCTGCAAAACTCGAAGCTATCCTTTTTTGGAAAGCCGAACCTGTTTCTTTTAAGAAATTAGCTGAATTGTTAAAAGTTGATGTACCAACTGTTAAATCAACGATTCAGGAATTAGAAAAAAATCTTCAAGGTCGTGGACTTACTATTGTTCAGACAGACCATGAAGTTATGCTTGGTACAGCCAAAGAATTTTCGCCACTCATAGAGCAGCTCACAAAAGAAGAGCTCACTCGCGACCTTGGTAAAGCAGGTCTTGAGACACTTTCAATCGTTTTGTATCAAGGACCAATTTCGCGTGCAGATATAGATTATATTCGCGGAGTAAATTCACAATTTATTTTAAGAAATTTACTTATTCGTGGTTTGGTAGAACGTATAGATAATCCAAAGGATGCTCGAAGCTTTTTATATAAAACAACACTTGACCTCCTAGCTCACCTCGGAATTTCAAAAGTTGAGAATCTTCCTGAATATGAAAAAGTCCGCTCGGATATTGAAACTTTTAAGGGACAATCAGTTGAGAGTGAAAAGACTGAATCTGCACAATCCACAGATATACCTCAATCATCAGATGCGCCAACAAGTGCTACAATAGTTGAATGATGGCCGCTCACGCTTCAAAAATTGATCGTTTTTTTCTCATCTCTATTGGAGTTTTAACTTTGACTGGGTTTGTTATCTTTTTGTCTGCTTCGCTTGGGCTTCTCACGCAAAACGGTGTTAACTTTACAACCGTTGCTTTAAAACAGGTTGCTAGTTTAGCTATTGGTCTTGGAGCTTTCTATGCATTTTCAAAAATAAAATACACTCTGCTTCGAAGGACTGCCTTGTTTATATTCTTGGCTGCTATTGCTGTTAACCTGCTTCTCTTTATACCGAGTTTGTCACTCTTCCATGGTGGAGCTGCTCGTTGGATCAATATTGGCCCACTCTCGTTTCAGCCTTCAGAGTTTCTAAAGATTGCCTTTGTTATTTATCTTGCTGCATGGATACAGTTTGCCAAAGACAGAATTTCTTCTATAAAATTTGGACTTTTGCCATACATAATTATTACTATTATTTTGGGAATATTACTATTGGCACAATCAGATACAGATACTTTTTTGATCATCGCATTTACTGGAATAGTTATGCTCATCATCGCTGGTATGCCAATAAAACATGTTTTACTCGCTGGTGGTGCACTAGTTCTGGTAGTTGTCGGAGTGGTGGTCATGCGTCCATATGCATATCAGCGCGTGCAAACATTTTTCTCTGGAGGTAGTGATTCTCGTGGGGCTGGATATCAGATTAATCAATCACAAATAGCTATAGGATCTGGCCAACTCACTGGTCGTGGTTTCGGTCAAAGTATTCAGAAGTTCGGGTATTTACCTCAACCAACTGATGACTCTATATTTGCTGTTGCTGGTGAAGAGTTCGGTTTTATTGGAAGTAGTATACTCGTGGCTTTGTATATTTTAGTGGCAGTCAGCTCATTCCGAATAGCAGGGAAGTCACAGGATCTTTTCGGAGGAATGATTGCTGTCGGCATAGCCATCATCATTGTAACAGAATCTTTCTTGAACATGTCGGCTATGATAGGACTCGTCCCTCTCTCTGGTGTGCCGTTGCTGTTCGTTTCTCATGGAGGAACAGCACTTATTATCATTTTGGCTGCGTCTGGTATCGTTGCGAATGTGTCGAAATATGCGAAGAGTTAAAGGTAAGTGGCTAGCAGCAATTTGTGCTCAGTTTATGAGTTTTTTATGTGGTATGAAAAACCACCGCGTCCAAATGAATGGCCGCGGCAGGTGAAAGTAATAGACTACGGGAAGTCTTCGAGTTTAATGTCGAGCTTCAATGTATTTGGTGTGAGCTTCTTGTTTAACTCAACTCCAAGCCAGACATTGGTCTGGTTTTTGTTGACAACTTCACCAAACGCCAATATGCGGATGGTATCATTAGCCGTCGTAACCAATCGGGCTTCGTGAGGGTAAACATAGTTCGTTCTATTTACCATCAATACCAGCTGAGTATGGTTGTTAACCGACACCTTCTTTAGAGAGGCGCTGGAGCTAGCAACAATTACCACTCCAATGAATGTTGCTACGACAAAGGCGTAAAACATCCCCGTTATGTATTTTTTTTTCATAAATTCTAATCTATTTCTTACAAGTCTACCATTTTATTAATTGAATGTCAATAGCTAGAGGGTGAATTCTCATTCTAAATGCAACCTAGTTTGCAGGCTAATTGCAACCCCTCTTTTATAGTTCATACTTCGATTCATATTAATAACTTGAATCACATATGTCACATACTCATAT
>Ga0265327_10003913_pt1 | contig 13674 bp, 8 predicted proteins | sample 41621metaG_FD_202089 | JGI IMG/M metagenome (GOLD analysis project Ga0265327, IMG submission 202089) | Rhizosphere microbial communities from Carex aquatilis grown in University of Washington, Seatle, WA, United States - 4-16-21 metaG | ecosystem: Host-associated > Plants > Roots > Rhizosphere >... | reverse complement strand
GGAATGGCGTTAGTCGGAAGTCGGAAGTCGGAAGTCGGAAGTCGGAAGTCGGAAGTCGGAAGTCGGAAGTCGGAAGTCGGAAGTCGGAAGTCGGAAGTCGGAAGATCTGGCCTTAGCCTATTTCTTTTCCGCCGTCGATTCGGCTTTCCTCCGAATTCCAAAACTGGAGGAGACCTTCAGTGCATCCACGGTCAGTCGGAATCCGACGTCTAACCTCCGACATCTGATAACGTCACGCCTTGGGTTTGGCCAGGCCGTCGGCGACTTCCTTCAGACGGGCGTACATGGCCGCGAGCGACTGCGGGAGAACGCGGGTCTGGCCGATCACGGGCATGAAATTCGTGTCGCCGTTCCAACGCGGCACAATGTGGGCGTGCAGGTGGGGGATGCTGCCGCCCGCGGCGGCTCCGAGGTTGAAACCGACGTTGTAGCCGTTCGGGTTGACGGCGACCCGGAGCACCTCCTTGCCAAACACGATGGTGTCCATCAGGTCGGTGCGCTCGGCGGCAGCAAGCTCGGCGATGTCGATGACGACACGAAAGGGCACGGCCAGCAGATGGCCGGGATTATACGGAAACCGGTTGAGGATCAGGTAGGAGAGCCGGCTGCGGTGAATGATGAGCGCCTTCGCGTCGTCGCCCGACGCCGGCAGTTCGGCGAAAGGGTTGCCGCCCTCGGTCCGCCGGGGCGCCTCGATGTAATCCATGCGCCAGTACGCGTGCAGGTGGTCCATGGGGAAAAGGGAGAGGCTTGGACGCCTCGCTCGCGATGTCAAAACCGGGATTGTCGGGATGGGAGGCGGTTGGGTGGACCGCGGCCTTCCGCCGCATTGCGAGCTTTGCCGGCCCGGCGGCCAGCGCCGGCCCTACGAAAGTGTCCGACGCGTCCCGCCATCGGCCAGGCGATGGCGGCAAGCCGCGCTCCACCGCCCCGCGACGCCGGCTTGCCACGGAATCAGGCAGTTTTCAGGCTTCCGGCATGCCGCCTGATCGTGTCGGAAAAATTCCCGGAGCGCCTGCGGATCCACGGCCGTGGTGGTTTTGCGCGCTGCTGACGCCAGTCCTGGCGTGGTCGCTGGTGCGGCCCCATGACTATTTCACCTGGTTCCTCGAGGTGGTGCCGGTGTTGATCGGCGTGCCGCTGATGCTGGCGTTGTGGCGGAGGTTCCCGCTGTCGACGCTCCTGCTGGTGCTCCTCTGGTTTCATTGCGTGATCCTGATCTTTGGCGGCCACTACACCTATGCCCGCGTCCCGCTCGGCGAGTGGGCGAAGGCGTGGTTCGGGTGGTCGCGCAACAATTACGACAAGCTCGGGCACTTCGCGCAGGGCTTCGTGCCGGCCATCCTCGCGCGGGAAATCCTCCTGCGAACGTCGCCGCTTGGCGGTGGCGGCATCCGCTCCCTCGACGCGCCCGCGGCTGACGGGCTGGCTCCGGGCGCCGGCTCGGGAAAACCGAGTCGATGGCTCCCGTTTCTCTGCGGATGCGTCTGCCTGGCGTTCAGCGCGGCGTATGAGCTATTCGAGTGGCTGACGGCGGTAACGAGCGGCTCTTCGGCCGACGACTTTCTCGGCACGCAGGGCGATCCCTGGGACACGCAGACGGACATGGCGATGGCGCTGGTGGGCGCGGTTTGCGCGCTCACGCTGCTGGTCCGGTGGCATGACCGGTCGCTGGCGAGACTGCGACCGGCGCGCCGAGGGTAAGGGGGGCGGCCGGTTGGCGGCGCCCCAGGTGCCGGGAACGGTTGGCGCCAAAGTCGACGCCCATCGGTCCGTGGGACCCGGGCTTCGCCGGCTATTTCGGCTGGACGATGAGGACGCAGGAACGCCGCGTGCCGAAGCATTCCCGGGCGACCTCATTGATATCGCCGGCCCGCATGGCCTCATAGTCGCCCCGCCGGGAAAGCGGCATTTCGACGACCGCCGGCGCGCTCTGCAGCCGGGGCAGCACATGGTAGAGCCAGTAGCTGTTTTTCCTCAGCTCCTGGGTGAGCATCGCAAGGCGCGGCTGGCGCGCCCGGTTGAACTCATCCGGCGTGATGCCATGGGCGCGGATGTCGTCGGCAATCCGCATGATCAGGTCGGCGGCCTTTTCCGCCTGGCGCGGCGCGACGATCACCTCGACAAACAGGTAGCCGTAGCCGGGCCAAACCTTGCTGGCCCAGGAATCACCGGACGGCGCGTAGGTGATGCCGAGTTCCTCCCGCAGCTTCACACGGAGACGATCGTTGAGGATCTCGCCGAGCACGGAGATCCGGCGATCGCGGTGGAAATCGCTGTCGTCCGTGCCGGGCCAGCCGACCTGGACGATGGCCTTGGATTCGGAAGTCTGGATTTTGAAGACCCGCTTGACGGGCTTGCTGGGAAACGCGGCGCGTTTGCGCGAATCCGGCGGCGGGTTCGGCTCCCGCTTTCCCAGGGTGCCCACCGTGCGCGTGGCCGCAGCCACCACCTGCTCCGGGTCGAGGTCCCCCACCAGGCCGATCTCCAGTTCGCCACGGGTCAACTGCGGCTGCAGCCATTGTTGGACCTGCTGGGGGCTCCGGGAGAGCGTCTGCTCGATGGGGGGAACGCCGTAGCGGTTGTTGCCGTCCGCCAGGAGCCGGGGCGCGAGCGCGTGCAGGTATGCGACCGGATCGCGGGACGTTTCCGAATAGAAGGATTGCAGTTGACCGACGGCGCGCTGGTAGGCCCCGAACCGGTAGGCCGGATCCGTGAGGTAGGCGGTGAAAAGCTGGAGCAGCATCTCGACGCTGTCGCTGCTCGCCATGCCGGAAAAATAACAGGCTTCCTCCTCCACCGAAAACTCGAGGGAGATCGTGGTGCCCGCCATGATCCGCTTCAGCTCGTTGTCGTCATGGCGTCCGAGTCCGCCCTCGATCAGGAGGCCCGACGCCATCATCCCGAGTCCGGGCAGGTATTCCGGCTGGGACAGCAGTCCGCCGCCGACGCGGGCCCGCAGGTAGACGCGCCCGGCTTCGAAGTCGGTTCGTTTGATGTTCAGCCGAACATGGTTGGCAAACTCCAGCGTCTCGGCGTCGATGGACCCGACGTGGTTTCGCTGGAGAATCTCGCCCGGCCGGCCAAAGGAGGTGTAGTCGAACTTGGCGCTGGCCACGTCGTCCTGTGCGGTCAGCAGGCCCGCCTGGCTTTCCTCAAACGCGGTGAGGACACCCTGGTCGGAAACGGGCACCGAGCGCGGGCCGATCACGGCAACCCGGCGGTTGCCGGTGGCCCAGGCCGCGCGAAACTGCTCGGAGCAGCCGTCGGGCTGGAGGTGGCCCACGGTGTCCGCCAACAGGTCCCAATTCGTCTCCGCCGAGCTGCAAACCATGTCGCTTTCCAGGCAGGTCCGGATCGTGTGGGCGAGGGCGGGCGAGCTGAGCGTGGACTCGGTGCGGATCGCCTCGGTGTAGAAGTGGCGGAAGCGGGCGATTTGCTCGCTCACCTCGTTGGCGGTGAAGCCGTGGATGAGGGCGCGCCGGAGCTCCTGTTCGGCGGTTCGCAGGCCCCGACGCCACACGTGGGCCCGCGAATCGACGCGCACCGTCGACAACCGGACGCTGTGCCGGTAGTCCTGCCAGCTGGCCTGCGCCTGGCCCAGCTCGACCGGATTGGCCCGGACGACGTCCTGAAAACGTTCGTTGAGGATCCAGAAACCGGCGGCCTCCTGCACCTGGAGGCGACGGTTGGCCACGGTGTCGCCACCGGCCCGGGGCGGATTGATGCAGTCGATCAGCGAGGTCGTGCCGGCCTCGCCCGGGACGCTGATGAAATGGGCGTGGGTGCCGTCGGAGGCGCCGAACGGCCCGGCATCCGGCTCGACCGGCTCCGCGTCAACGGCGGGCTGCAGCGACGAGAACTTTTCGCGAATCAGCCGGGCCAGCAACGCCGGGTCGGCGTCGCCGACCGCGATGACCGTCATGCGGGAAGGCCGGTACCACGTGCGGTAAAATTCCAGGAGACCCGGTGCGGTGGCGCCCTCGACCGACTTGGTGGTGCCGATGGGCAGCCGGCGCGCGAGGCGGGAGTCGGGATAGAGAAAATGGTCCAGCTCCTCGGCGGCCGGCGTCACCGTGGTCTCGCGGGTGCGCCGCTCACTCTCGATCACGCCCATTTCCTTCTTCAGGCCGGCCTTGTCAATGGTCGCGCCATCCGCGAACTCGCGCAGCACTTGCAGGCCGTGGCCGATCCGTTCCTCGGAATTCTGCGGGAGATCGAGGTTGAAGAAAGTGCTGTCGTAGGTCGTGAAGGCGCTCGTGTCGGCGCCGAATTCGAGCCCCTCGCGCTGCAGTTCCTCGACCAGGGTGGCGCCGGGATAGAGCCGGGTGCCGTTGAAAAGCATGTGCTCGACAAAATGGGCGTAGCCCAGTTGGTCGTCCCGCTCTTCGAGGGAGCCGGCGTGCACGTGCAAAATGAGGTAAACACGGCCCGCCGGCTCGTGGTTGGCCCGGACCGCGTAGCGTAGCCCGTTCTCCAGGCGGCCCCATTCAATCCGCGGGTCGGGCGGGATGTCGCTGTGTTCGTGCGGCCAGGGTTCGGACACCGCCGACCGCGCCGCGAGGACGCACAGCAGGAAGGGGAAAAGCAGGCGGAGGTGCCGGCGCGAGTTATCGATTGTCATGCAAATGGCCCGGACCGACGTAACCGGCCGCCCGGCGGAACGTCAAGCGGCCGCCCGGCGCGATCGTGACGCTGGTTGGTGGAACGCAGGCTCTGGACGCGTTTCGAGCGCGCCCGGCTGGTCCCGCCATAGCCTTGGCGACGGCGGAAGGTCGCGCTCCACCCCGGAGCTGCTCGCTAGACGGAGTCACCATCCCGGCGCTTCCGCCCGGTTGCCGGGGCGTGACCGGGCTCGGTCGATCACTCCACGTGCAGCGGCACCTTCAGGACGTCGACTGACGACTTGCCCACCATGACCTCGAAGGCGCCCGGCTGGACCGTGCGCTTCATCTGCAGGTCGAAGGACTCCAGCTTGTCGGGGGTGAGGTTGAACGTGACCGTCCGCGTTTCGCCGGGATTGAGCGCGATGCGCGCAAAGTCTTTCAATTCCTCGACCGGGCGGACGGGAACGCTGACCACCGCGTGGATGTACAGTTGGACAATCTCGTCGGCCTTGACCGTCCCGGTGTTGGTGACGTCCACCGACACCTTTGCCGAGCCGCCGGGGGCGATCGTGGCGGGCGAGACCTGCAGGTTCTTGTAGTCAAAGGTCGTGTAAGCCAGGCCAAAGCCGAAGGGGTAGAGCGGGGTCGAGTCGGCCAGGACGTAGTTGCGGAAACGCGACGGCTTGTGGTCGTAGTACGCGGGAATCTGCCCGACCGAGCGCGGCAGGGTGACCGTCAGCTTGCCGCTGGGGCTGGCGCGGCCGAACAGGATGTCGGCGACGGCGGGGCCGGTCTCCTGGCCGAGAAACCAGCATTCGAACAGGGCCGGGGCGTGGGCCTGGAGGTAGTTGACGGCCAGCGGGCCGCCGTTGATCAGCAGGACGACCACGGGCTTGCCGGTGGCGAGGACGGCGCGGGCCAGCTCATGCTGGCGGCCCACGAGGTCGAGGGTGTCGCGATCGCCGAGATGGTCCTCCGACCAGGCCTCGCGACGAAGCAGTTCGTTCTCGCCGAGTGCGAGGACGACGGCATCGCTTTTCTGTGCGACCTCGACGGCCTCGTCGATGAGGCGCGCGTCGTCGGCGGCGTCGTTCAGGATCGGGTTCTCGTTGGCGAGCCACCCGGAGGCATGATTGGCCGTGAGCTTGCAGCCTTCGGCGTAGAGGACCTTGAACGAGGTTCCGGCAAAATCCCGGAGACCCTGCAGCACGCTGGTGCCAACCATCGGCACGGAGGAGTAGCCGCCGAGGTGGATGTCGGCGGCATTCGGTCCAATGACCGCCAGGGTCTTGATTTTGGCGGCGTCCAGCGGGAGCGTGTGGTTTTCGTTTTTGAGGAGAATCATGGCCTCCTCGGCGGCCTGCCGGGCCAGCACCTTGGAAGCGGGGTCGCCGGTCACCTTGTCGAGCAGGCTCGGGTCGGTGTCCGGATGGTCAAACAGCCCGCAGAGGAACTTCACGCGCAGGACGCCCGCCGCCGCGCGGTCGATGGCGGCGAGCGACACCTTGCCGGCCTTCGCCTCCTCGGCCAGGGTTGAGAAGCACCGGCCCTTGCCGCCGAGATCGTAGTCCACGCCGGCCTCGATGCTGAGGACGCCGGCCTCGGCCGGCCCGGCGGCCGCGAGGTGGTCCTGGTACAGCACGTCGATGCCGCCGCCGTCGCTCATCACGAACCCGTCAAAACCCCATTCGGTCCGGAGGATGTCGGTGAGCAGCTTGTGGTTGATGTGATTGGGCACGCCGTCCCACTCGTTGTAGGACGCCATGAGCGAGTGAGCGTGGCCGACCTTCACGGCCATTTCAAAAGGATAGAGGTGGTTGGTGCGAAACTCACGATCGCCAAAACTGAGCGGCGCGATGTTTCGCCCGCCCTCCGACTGGCCGTGTCCGGCAAAGTGCTTGAGGGTGACGGCCACATGATGCGGGTCGATCAGGGGATCGCGCCCTTGCAGCCCGTAGATCGCCGCCAAGCCGATCCGCGACACCAGGTAGGGATCCTCGCCGTAGCATTCCTCGTAGCGGCCCCACCGCGGGTCGCGGGCGAGGTCGAGTACGGGTGCGAGGACCTGGCGGGTGCCGCGCGCGGAGGCTTCCGCGGCCGCGACGGTGAACACCCTTTCGACCAGGGCGGGGTCCCAGGTGCTGCCGAGCGCGATGGCCTGCGGAAAGCTGGTGGCGCCCGCCGCCATGTCGCCGTGCAGCGCCTCGGCAAAGCTGAAAACCGGGATGCCCAGCCGGGTCCTTTCCCTCATGAATTTCTGGATGGAGTTGAGGTGGGCGATGCGTTCGTGCGCGTCGCTCGCAAACCGGTCGCCGCCTGCGAACACCGAGCCCGCCCCGTTGGCGAGGGCGGCCGCGTGTTCCCCGCCGGTGAAGTTTCCCTTGTCGTCGAACGCGTGCGGGTCCCGGGCCCAGAATCCCTGCAACTGGGCGACCTTTTCCTCCAGTGTCATCCGCTGCAACAGGTCCTTGAGGCGAACCTCGAGCGGTTGCGTGGCGTCCCGATAAGGCGGGACGGCGGGCGTCTGGGCGGCGAGCGAGGCGGCCGCGAGCCCGCAGGCGAGTACGGAGAGAATTGATTTTGAAGACATGAGGGGCAAGGGTTGGGCACGGAAGGCGGTGACCGACGCTCCCCGTTACGGATAGACGCGGGCGCCGGTGAAATCGAATGTTTTTGCGCCGGACCGCGCGGGTGAAGGCGGAGCGCACGTGTTTCCGCAGGCCGCACCCTCGGGAAAGTGGGAGCGAGCTTGCTCGCGAAAGGAGGGGCGACGCGAGCAAGCTCGCTCCCGTTTTGGCGGAGTCAGGCGCCAAGGTTTCGCCCTCGTCGCGACCCCGCCCCCATTGCTGGCTGGCCCGCCTACCTGGCGGCGGCCTTGGGCTCGGGCACGCTGATGAATTCGCAGGCGCGGGCTGGATCGAGGAAACGGGCGGCCAGCGGCGTGAGCTCGGCGGCCGTGATGCTCTCCATGTCACTCAGGCGCGTCCGGCTCCACTCGAGCCTCTCCGGGTGCTCCTGGGCGTCGGCGAGCACGGCGCCGAGCCAATAGGGGTTCGTGCGCTGCGACTCGCGGACGGCGGTGAGCGCGGGTTGCTTGGCGCGGACGAGCTCCTCGGCGGTGACGCCGTTCTTCTGCAGGTCGGCGGCGACCGCCCGGATCGCGTCGGCGATGGTCCGCGCCTGGTCGGGCGCGACCGTGGCCTCGGCGACGATGAAGCCGTAGCCGCGGTAGGTGTCGCTCAGGCTGCTGCCGACCTCGGGTGAATACGTGCCGCCCATTTGCTCGCGGAGTTTGAGGCGAAGGCGGTCCTCGAAGACGCTGGCAAGGAGGTTGAGACGCCGGGCGAGATGGACATCGCGGTTGTCGGTGGCCGGCCAGTACACCTGCACGATTCCCCGGGGAATCTCGGTGGGCACCTGGTAGGTCTTGGCGAGCGGGGTGGACGGGAAGGAGACCTGGCGGGCCGGCTCGTAGCCAGGTTTGGAGTCTCGCGCGGGCAGGGCGCCAAAGGTTCCAGCGAGCGCGGCGGTGGTGGCGGCGGGATCGAAGTCCCCCACGACCGCGACCTCGATCGCCCCGTGGGCGAATTCGGGCGCGAGCCAGGCTTTGACCTCGTCCACCGTGCGCGCCGACAGCGTCGCCTCCGCGGGGAGGCCGAAGCGCGGGTCGCCGCCGGCCAGCAGGCGGGGCACCTCCAGTTGGAACGGACCCTCGACGACGTGACCCAGTTGCGCATAGAACGGACCGAGGTTCTTCTGCACCTGGCGCATGGCCTCGGGGCGGAAACCCGGGTCGGTCAGGTAGGCGCAGATGAGCTGGAGCTGGAGCTGCAGGTCGGCACGATTGGTGGACGCGTTGAACGCGAAGGCGTCGCTGCCGACGCCAAAGTTCGTTCCCACGGTGTGGCCGGCCAGGAGGCGGGCGAGGTCGTCGGCGCTGTGTTTGCCGAGGCCGCCCAACATGACGAGGTTGCTGGCGAGGAAGCCGAGCCCGGGCTGGTCCGGCGGCTCGACCAGCCGGCCGGCGCCGACCCGCACGCTGATCCGGATGTGACCGGCCTCGAAATCGGTCGGCTTGAGGTTGACGCGCACGCCATTCTTGAACGCGAGCTGCGTGACGCCGAGGTCGGCGACCGGGCGCGTCTGCGCCACCTCCCCGGCCGGGCCGAAGTCCGTGTACGCGAAGGCCGAGTCGGCGATCTTGGCGGAAGGCGTGACGGCGACGGCGCGGCTGGCGAGGTAGGCCGCGACGATTTCGCGGGGCGCGTCCTCGAGCTTGAGATTGCCGGTCACGAAGATCCGCCGGCCGATCTTGTCGTCCCAGACTTCGCGCAGGGCCGCCAGGCAGTCGCCGGGGGTGACCCGGTCGAGGGCGGGCGAGAACAACGCCAGGTCGGAGGTGGGGTGGGTGAACACGTTCCGCTCAATGAAGGTCTCGGTGATCTCGTCGGCAAGTCGCTCGGAACGTCGCGTGGCGGCGGTGCGCACGGACTGTTCGAGGCTGTTGCGCTGCTGGGCGACCGCCTCGGCGAGTTCGGCCGGTTGGAAACCGAATCGCAGCGCGCGGCGGAGCTCCTGCTCGCCGGCGGCGAGGGCGGCCGGCCACTGCTCGGGCTTGCAGGTGAGCTCGATCGAGGCGTTGCGGAAGAAGTCGTATTGCTCGGTGGCGCCGACGCTCCCGCTGAGAAAGGGCGCCCCTTCCTGTTTCTGCAGAATCTCGAACCGGCGGTTGAGCATGCTCAACGCGAGCGAGCGCGGGAGGTACTTAAGCCGGTTGGCGGCCGTGTCCGCCTCATAGGCGTAGGGCGTGACCGTCTCGATGGCCAGATGCACGGCGGGGGCCTCGGGCTCGGACTGCAGGCGCGCCACGACCCCGGTCACCGCATCAATCCGGCCGAGACTCGGCGCGGCGCGCGCCGGCGCGCGGGCGGCCAGGGGAGCCAGCAGCTTGCGCACGAGCGGCTCGACCGCGGCGGGGTCGAAGTCACCGACCGCGACGACCGTGATCAGCTCCGGCCGGTACCAGGCGTTGTAGAAATCGACGAACCGGTCGCGCTGCGCCTTGAGGATGACGTCGTCGAGGCCGATCGGGATCCGTTGCGGGAAGCGGGTTTCCGGCAGGAGGAACTTGAATTCGCCGACGAACTGGCGGAATTCGATGGAATCGCGGGCGCGCTCCTCGCTCAGGATGATGCCGCGTTCCTTGTCGATCGAGGCGGGTTCGAGCAGGAGGCCGCCGCCGTAGTCGGCGAACAGCGTGAGGGCCTTGGTGAACGTCTCGGGCTTCGTGTCGGGCAGCTCGAGCTGGTAGACGGTGCGGTCAAAGCTCGTGAAGGCATTGGTGTCGCCGCCAAAGCTCATGCCCAGGCGCTGGAAGTATTCGACGAGCGTGCCGGGCGGGAAATGGGTGCTGCCGTTGAAGGCGAGGTGCTCGAGGAAATGGGCCAGGCCCCGCTGTTCCTCGGCTTCGTTGAGGGAGCCGGCGGCAACGGCGAAGCGCAGGCTCGCGCGGCCCTTGGGCTCGTGGTTGGGGAGGAGGGCGTAGCGCAGGCCGTTTTCGAGTCGGCCCCATTTCACCGCGGGGTCGACCGGCAGGTCGGAGCCTTCGTACGGGAAGTTCGCGGCCAGCAGAAGCCGCGGGGCGAGGAAAACTGAAAGGATCAGGAGGGAAAACCGGGCGCGCGGCAGGGTCATGGAGGCGGTGATGCTCGGTGACGCTGCCGCCGATGGCAAGTTTCAGTCCTTCATCAAGAAGGACGAATCGGGGGGATCCCGGCGGGATTTGTGTTGGCCAAAGGGGGCCTCCACTTTGTATTTGTCGCAAAGGCACCCATGAAAGCCAAACGCCAGAGCAAACGCCCCGAGGACGTCAATGCCGCCCTCGCGGCCAAAAAGGGCCCGGTTTCGCGGTTTATCGCGGAGCACTACCGCCATTTCAACGCGGCGGCGTTGCTTGACGCCGCGAAGGGCTATGAGTCGCACCTCCAGGCCGGTGGGCAGATGCTCGTCACCCTGGCGGGAGCCATGTCCACCGCGGAGCTCGGCATCTCCCTGGCCGAAATGATCCGACGCGGCAAGGTGGGCGCGATCGTCTGCACCGGGGCGAACCTCGAGGAGGACCTGTTTAACCTCGTGGCGCACAACTACTATGAGCGTGTGCCCCATTATCGCCACCTCACGGCCGCGGACGAGCAGGCACTCCTCAACCGGCACATGAACCGGGTCACCGACACCTGCATTCCCGAAATGGAGGCGATGCGGCGGATCGAGAAAGAGGTACTCGCCGAGTGGGTGGCGGCCGACCGCGCCGGCGAAAGTTATTTCCCGCACGAGTTCATGTATCGCGTGCTGCGAAAGGGGCAGTTGCAAAAGAGTTTCCAGGTCGATCCGAGGAATTCGTGGCTGCTGGCCGCTTGCGAGCGCAACCTGCCGATCATCGTGCCCGGGTGGGAGGATGCCACGCTCGGCAACATGTACGCTGCGGCGGTGATTCGCGGTGACGTCAGGAGGGTCCATACGGTGCGCACGGGCATTGAATACATGACGTGGCTGGCGGCCTGGTACACGAAGTCGGCGAAGACCCTTCGCAACGGCGAGGGCTCGATCGGTTTCTTCCAGATTGGCGGCGGCATTGCGGGCGATTTCCCGATCTGCGTGGTGCCGATGCTGCACCAGGATCTCGAGCGCACGGGGGTACCGTTGTGGGGATATTTCTGCCAGATCAGCGATTCGACCACCAGCTATGGCAGCTATTCCGGAGCCGTGCCGAACGAGAAGATCACCTGGGGCAAGCTCGGCGCAAAGACGCCGAAGTTCATCGTCGAATCCGACGCCACGATCGTCGCGCCGCTGGTGTTTGCCTGGGTCCTGGGGAAATAGCGTCCGACCAGCGCGGAGCGCCGAGCGCCGAAGGCTGAACGCCCGAATCCAATCTCATGTTGGCCGAATCAAAGCGCTTTCGTTTCCTGCGACTTGAAGTCTGGCAGGAAGGCCGGAAGCCATATCGCTTGGTTTCCCAAATGGTGCGGAAATTTCCGCGAGAGGAGCTTTTTGGCCTGACGTCGCAAATGCGGCGTTCCGCCCGTTCGGTTTGTGCCAACAGTGCCGAGGGAAGCGGACGGAACTCCGACAAGGATTTCGCCCAGTTCGTGGAGATCGCGTCCGGCTCGGCGTCGGAAGTGGCATCGGATATCTTCCTGGCACTTGACGAAGGCTACATCACCGACGTGGAAGGCGAGGCCGCCCTAACGCAGGTCGCGGTCGCGGTTTCCAAGGCATCCGGCCTATATCGCAAGCTCACCGGCGTGCCGCCGCGGTGCGCTCAGCCTTCCGCTTTCCGCTTTCCGCGCAGCCGCCCGTCATGATCTGGGTCTATCGAATTCTCTTCCTCCCGCTGCTCATCCTGGCCTCGCCCTATTATCTCTGGCGAATGCGGCGGCGCGGCGGATACGCGGAGGGTTTCTGGCACCGGTTCGGACAGGTGCCGCCCCTGCCGGCGAAGCAACCCGGTCGGTCCCGCGTCTGGCTGCAGGCCGTCAGTGTCGGCGAGATCCTGGCGGTGGCGCCGCTGCTCGAGGCGTTCCGGCGCGACGGCAACGTCGACGTTTACCTGACCACGACCACCAGCACCGGATACCGGCTCGCGCGGGAGAAATACGCCGGACTTACGGCCGGGCTGGGCTACTTCCCGCTCGATTTCTGGGCATTCAGCGCGCGCACGTGGCGGACCGTGCAGCCCGACCTGTGCGTGCTGATGGAAGGCGAGCGCTGGCCCGAGCACGTCCGCCAGGCCCATGCGCGGCGCGTGCCGGTCATCAGCGTGAACTCGCGGCTGTCCGACCGCAGCTTTCGGCGCTCGGTCCGATTCAAGGGCGCGATCCGGTCGCTCTCGCGCGGCCTCACCCGGATCCTGTGCGCCACCAAGCGCGACGAACAGCGCTTCAAGGCGCTGGGTTTTCCCGCCGACCGGCTTCAGACGACCGGCAACCTGAAGGTCGATGTGACGATCCCGCTGCTCACCGCGGCCGAGAAGGCGCAGCTCCGCCGCGAGCTCGGGCTCGGCGACGGGCTCGTGCTGCTCGGTTCCTCGACGTGGCCGGGCGAGGAGGAGGCGCTTTTGCAGGCGCTGCGGGAGGCGCGCGGCCGGGGCCTGCGGGTGTCCCTCCTGCTGGTTCCGCGGCACGCCGAGCGGCGGGAGGAATTGCGCGCGCTGCTGGCCGGCACCGGCCTCCGCTTTCACCTGCGCACCGCGGGCGCCGCGCCCGGCGAGGTGGATGTCGCGGTCGGCGACACCACCGGCGAGCTCCGCCGGCTCACGCAACTGGCTGACCTGGTGTTCGTCGGCAAGAGCCTCGCGCCCCACGACGGCGGCCAGACGCCCGTCGAGGCCGCGATCCTCGGCAAGCCGCTGCTGCACGGGCCGCACATGACGAATTTCCGCGAGATTGTCCGCTCGCTGACCGAGGCCGGGGCCGTCCGCCGGGTCGACACGCCCGCGCAGCTGGTGGCGGTTGCCGCCGAGTTGCTGCAGGACGCCACCCAGCGGGAAAAGCTGGCGGCGGCGGCGCGGGAGTGGAGCGAGGCCAACCGCGGGGCGACCGAGCGCACGCTGGCTGTCATCCATACGCAGCTCGGGGCGCTGAATTTGTAGTTTAACAAACTACTTTTACCCCGGCGGCGCGGTGGGCCGCGCGATGCGGCGGTTACGGGACCGGGGTGGGCGGGGAGCCGCCCGGGGCCGCCGGCGGCTCGGGCGGCGGTGCCAGTGGGGGCGGCGGCGGCGCGGCGGCGCCGGACTGGTCGGGCGGCAGCGCCACCGGGGCCATGCGCAAGTTCTTCCGCGCCTCGTAAAGACGGAGGACGTGCCGCCGCTGGTCGTAGGTGATGATTTCGGCGTAGCGGCCCCAGCTGAGGAGCGTACGGAAAAGCTGCCGGGGTTTTTCGTGCGGCAGGGCGATGGTGAGCTCGTTGATCAGGGCGTCGTCGCGCAGCGCCTGGTCCTCCTGCACGCGGATCAGGCGGATGAGCAGGTCAAAGATCTTCAGCTTGAGCAACTGCTCCCGCACGA
>Ga0265327_10003912_pt1 | contig 13684 bp, 15 predicted proteins | sample 41621metaG_FD_202089 | JGI IMG/M metagenome (GOLD analysis project Ga0265327, IMG submission 202089) | Rhizosphere microbial communities from Carex aquatilis grown in University of Washington, Seatle, WA, United States - 4-16-21 metaG | ecosystem: Host-associated > Plants > Roots > Rhizosphere... | reverse complement strand
CCGCGACGGAAAGCGTATCGATAAGGTTCGCCGAGGACGTCGTCCCCGTCGCCGAGGTCCCGATGCTGATCGTGCAGGCGCCTGACGATTGCGTCGTCACGTCGACCAGAACGCCGGTGACGATCACCGGAACGCTCTCCGGATTCGCCCAGGACAAGATGCCGGCGGCAGTATCGACCGCCGCCAAGGGCACTTTCACCGTCTTCTCTCCGCCCCAGCGCGGGACGGCGACGGACGGCGTTTTCGGTCCGCCCCAGCGGCCGAGATCGAGCCCGTCCAGCTCGTTGCGTGCCGACACGCTTCCGTCGGCATTCTGAACTAGGTCAGCCATCTGTGTCTCCAAAATGAAAAAGGCGCCGATTGGCGCCCAAATGGTCATGCGACGATTTGAATAGTCGCAGAGCGGTTAAGGTTGGTTAAGGTTATCTTGTACCCTTGGCTGCCACTCGCGCAGATCGTCGTCCGTTCCCGGCGCCCAGACGTCGTTACTTGGCCGGAACTGCTTCGGGTCCTTTCCCTCCATACGCAACAGGGTTGCCCAGAAGGAATTGCTGTTATCTGTTGCAACACCGTAATCAATGCCGAGCCCATTCAAGGTCTCTGCATGTTGATCGTAATTGCTGAAACGCTGCTTCATCTCAGCTTCATCGCCGCTCTCAATGACCGTCGCCGTCGGTTCGTCCTGCGGGCGGGAATAATTGCCTCTCGAAAGCCGTAACTTTAACGACCCATTCTCGAACTGAGATATGCCGTGTATCTGCTTGTTAATTTTCCCGTTGGGGTCGACGAGCACGAGGTAGTTGTGGCCGGGTTCGATCCCCGAAAAGCGCGATAAGCTATTTAGGAACTCAAGTTTCGGGTCGATCGCCGGTCGCTGACGCGATTGGATCGTCCAATCTGCCATGCTGATTTCCCTATATTGTCATGCGACTGCCACGTTCGCGCGTCGAAGCAGCGCGGAGCCGAAGAAATGTCAGGGCTGGATAAAGTAATGGTGCGTTGTCACAGTGACGTCGGAAAGACGATCATTCACAGCCTTAATATTTACCATATACGTTATGATGTTCATCCTGGCCATTGTGCCGAAGTAAATATCCGGCATGCGTTGGGCGTCGATGAACTCGCAACCGGTTAACCCGGAAGAGCGCAGCGTGCTTCTTGAGCAATCAAAATTTGACCGGTTCAAAAATCCAATTAGCTCATCGTCATCCGAACCGAGCGGAAAGCGATTCAGCAGGTAACGCTTGACGCGTTCGCTCGTCTCCTCGGCGACGCGCTCCTCCCGCAATCTCTTCGCCTCATCGGACGGACCGGGCGTGACGATCGGGTCCGGGACACTTTTTTCTGTCTCCCAATAAAAGCGCACGAAATCTTCGGACGCACATCCCGCCGCCGAAACCATCACGATCGATAGCAGTGCGAACGCACGACCCGCTTTCCGTTTACGCTGCTGGTTATGTCGCATGATCTGACGGCTGTTGCAGTGATCGGAGCACATCCTATACGCGCGCATCTCAGGAGTTTCAACAACCTTGAGATGCAGCCGATCGCTGCTGCTTACAGCAGCGATCGGCCTCCGCCGGACTTTACGACGTGGTGAGATCGGCGACGACCGCCGATCCGGCTTCGTTGCGCGCCTCCAGCGTGTACTCGACGATGACCATCCCCTTCTCGGCGTCGCCGGTCTTGGCGAGATCGACCGTCTGCATCGGCCGGAGCGTCGACACCGCCCAGAGATCCGTCGTCAGGATGTGCAGGTCGCGGTCGCGGCCGAACTTGTTGGCGACGACCTTGTGGGTGCCGAAATCCGACACGTAGACGTCGATCGCCGCGACGAGCTTCTTGTCGGTGGTGTCCTGCATCCGGGTGTTGTTGCCGGTGAAGGACGAGATCACCGTCTTGTTGAACGGCCCGGACATGATCAGGTCGGGGTCTCCGCCCTGCGTCCACGCCGCCTGGATCATCGACTTGACGAGACTCTCCGTGAGCTGCCGCTGCGTCCCGGAGTCGGTCGCCGCCGTCGTCGTCGTGCCGTTCGCGCCGCCGGTGTTGCGCGCGACGTTGGTCGCATACCAGCCGCAAAGCGGGCGCAGCGCACGGGCGGTCGTCGAGTTGCCCGCGTTCGGCGCCTGATTGCCGGTCAGGGTGAACTCCATGTCGCGCCGCAACTCCTTCGAGCGCTTCATGAGCTGATAGACCATCTCCTTCTTGCGGCCGGCCTTCTGGACGGCGTCCTGCGTACCCGAGACGATCACGTTCTTGTACGAGATCTGGCAGCGGTTGTTGGCGCGCGTCGTCGGCGTCACCGCCGTGAAGCTCTGGATGTCGTCGCCTTCGAGTTGCGCGTTGCTGCCGGCGGCGGCGAGGCTGTCCGGCTGCCATTCGTGCAGGACGGCCGTCGCTTTGCTCTTGCCGATGTTGGCCTGGAAGGGAGTATCCAACTGTTACCGTACCGGCTCTTTATCCGGTACTTCTCACCATTACTGGTGAGGTCAGACTATATCATCGCTTTCGCGCGGGGCGCTCGTGGAGGCGTTACTGCCGTGGCCGCAGGATATTTGGGTTATGCTTGTGGCGGTGTTTTGCCAAGCAAACCTTGGAGCAGAAGATGTGTGCCTTGCCGGCGACATCGCTCCATTGCTTTGACAGGAATTTACCGCACCAAGAACATTCGCCAATCCAGCGGCGATAGGCTCGGCCCCTAGTCGTTACACCTTCAAGGGGCTTTCGCCCCAAGCTTGGCTCGGGATTGTCCTCGGCTCCAGGTTCAGCCGGTCGGATATTCCCCGAATTCACCCCGTTTGCTGTTGATGCAGCATGTACCGCCCAGTGACATGTGTGGCATAGCGTCAGACCGCTCAAGATTTCCCATCGCAGTTCAGGGAACTCGGCGAACGGCTTGATATGGTGAGCGTGTAGCTCGACATCGGTTGCGCCGCAGTGCTGGCATGCGGCTCGATCGCGGCTGATCACCGCCCTCGCCCACGCGCCGTGTTTGCCGCGTCGGTTCTTTCGTCGACTGTCCTGCTTGTAGAGCGGATGAGCCTCTCCCTCGTGCCGGAGGCCCCCTTTATCAGCGCACGGCTTGGAGCAGAATTTCTGCTTCCGAAACGTGGTGATCGGCTGCCCCGGCTTCAGACCGAATGCCTTGCCGCAATGCTCGCAAGTCTTCTCGCGCTCGCCGCCTTGCCATCTGGGGTGCTTATCGCCAACCCAGTGCTCGGCGCGCCATTTACCCCGGCACTCGTAGGAGCAGAACTTATAGGTTTCTGCCCGCTTGGGATATACCGAGGCCTCCTTCCCACACTCAATGCACTTGACGGTGACAGGCATGCCATCCCCCTTGCGGGGGCGCAGCTTACTACATCAAAGGACCGAAGTTCCAGTCGGGCTGATATTGTAAATCTGATCGACGAGGTCTTCCCGATTCCCGATTGCCGAGAAGGTGAGGAAGGTATTCGTGATGGTTGCCATCTGCTCTTCGCATCCTTTCGAAATGGAAAAGCCGCCGGACGGAACCGGGCGGCTTTTCGGTTCAGCAACTCCGCCAGTGTGGGCGGCAGGCGAAACTACCTATCGATGCAGCGGACCGCTGCGGCCGACGATGAGCTCAGCGGAAGAGTGCGAAGCGCCGCTCCTTCTCCAGATCCGCAATGCGGCTGTCGGCCAGCCGGCCGGCTTCGATCAGGCTCGTGAAATGGGTGCGCAGCTTCTCGACCATCCGGAGCATCGTCCACAGGCGCTCGCGCCCTTCCATGTCCCGCGCCGGCGCCCGCCGCCACTCGTCGATGCATTCCCGTTCCAGGACCGAGAACGCCTCGGTGACGAGCGGATCGTCGAGAATGGCGCGCGCCCGCTCCCCGCGCGCGATGTCGGAGGTTTGGTTCATCATCGTTCCTTTTGGAGTATTACCCGACCGCTTTATGCGCCGACCGATCTGCGGATCAGTTCTTCGGGGCCGATGCGAGCCGTGCGCGGAGATCTCGAACGGCAGCACGCCATTTATCGGCATGTTCTGTTTCATCCCACAGCGCTTGCATTTCGGAGTCGGCAAGCACGCGGTCAATGAAACTAATCGCGCCGCCTACGCGAGCCGGTGTCGCGACCGAGCCGTGTTTCTGTATCCAGCTGACAACTCCGCCGGGCAGATCCGTGCTGCCGTTTCCAAGCGCATGAGCAAGGATCTCGGAAGCAACGAGGCCGGCGGAACATGCATCCACGTCGAGATAGTCGCCGCTTTCTATCGGTGAGAGAATTTCGTCCAGAATCGCCTCGGCAGGCTCAGCCTCGAACTCGTCGAGCCAATCGAGTGCGCCGTCGTTTTCGAGAATACCATGTCCCCAAGCGCCCATAGCCACCTCCATGGTTGTGCTTATACATTATGCACAACCTTTCCGGGCCGCAATAGGAGATGTCTCCGGTTTGTTCTCGTAGGCTGCTACCGGGCTTCTCCGACAAGACCGGTTATTGAGCCTCTGGTAAAGACGGGCTCGCGTTACCGACGCCCGGGTAGCAGCCCCACGTGCCCGGCAGGATCGGCCCGAATCTTGCCGCCGATTCCATATAGTAGACGCGCAGCTTATGTCGGGGATCGACAGCGTTAATCTTGTTCGCCGACCGCCCGCAAGAATCTGCGAAGTCGACAATGTTTTGCTCGCGACCGCGGATCGCACCGTAACTCTCCGATGTCTTGTCCAAGGTCGGCTTCGTGCATCCAAGCGGCGGATAATCTGCCCAACCGCGAACGGCGACATTCACCTCCGGTGGAAGCCAGCCACCCGTTCGTCCGCTATAAATACTTTCTATTAGTGGATTGGTCGCGACCGGTTCGCAAAATTTCGTATACGTTTCGAAATGCCCGCGCTTCTGGCGCTTGGCTTCATCGATTCGTCTTCCAAGCTCACGTGCTTCATCATCAGTCCTGACCGCTAGATAGGCGCTCAGTGGAACGCCTTCGAGATCTTCCGGGTGCACGACTTCCGGGTCGATTCCTGCCGCCCGCAACGAATCTGGAGTGTGCTGGTAAGTTGCGACAGCACTCAACGCATTGCGGCGGTCCTGCTCATCCTGCGCTGACGCAGCATCCTCTGTTGGAAGAGGGATGCCTCGGAAAAGCCCGTCTAGGGGTTGAGGATGCAGCTCGGCCCCAACAAGTAAGCCGTCCTTGACGGTGTTGTCGTTCGACGAGTCAGGCGGCCGTGGCATGAACGGTAGAGGCGGTGGAAACGGGCTCGACGGCGGCAGCGCACCGAGCTGCGCCTTCAATTCGTCCTGGCTCGGCGGACATGCGCGCCTCAATGCATCCCAATAATACGTCGATGCCGCGAATGCAGGGTTGGACATTGCAAAGTCTTCCCACGGGCTCCCCATTAGAACCTCCACGGAAATAGCTTTTTGAATTGGACTGATGGTCGGGCTCGATATCGGTAGCTTGTTTGCCGACGCGCCCGTGAAACTTCAGCCCGATCTGTATTCGGGCGACGTTACGACACTAAATACTTGGACGGATCACGCGGCGACCACCACGGGCCGGGCCGCGGCGAGGCTCTATTCCCGCCTCTTCGCCCCGAACTCAAATCCCGCCCGTATCCGCGCGACCTCAATCTCCGTCGCCGCCTTGATCTTCGCCTTCTCGATCTCGGCCTCCGCCGCTATGCGGGCGCGCATCTCCTCGATCTGCGGCAGCATCGCCAGGCGGCGCGCCTCGGCCTCGGCTTGGATCGCCAGGGGGTCGGGCGCGGGCGGCGGGGGAACCGCGCCCGGAGTCGGGCCGGGCGGCATTCGGGGCGGCATGGTGGTCGGGTCGGTGTAGTACGGCGTCGCAGTTTTGAGGCCGGCCGCCTCGACCAGCTTCACGAGCTTGTTGTAGACGTTCTTCGCCGTCACCAGCGGGCCGTTGACGCCGCCCTGGATCTGCACGATGCGCTCGTCCAGGTTGAGCAGCGCCATCAGCTGCGGAATTTGCTGCTCCTTGTTGCCCGTGCCGATCCCGACGCTCACCGTCATGTCCATCTGGTCGGACCACTCGCGTGGATCCATCGCAACCCACGTCCCGCGCAGCCGGACGATCTGCGGCTGCTGCTGGTGCTTGCACACCAGTTCCAGGATCCGCCGGAACGCCCGCTTCACGCCCGTCTCGGCGAAGATCCGTGCGATCAGCTCCAGCCGCTGCTGCGACGCGTTCTGGATCGCGCTGATCCCGGTCGCGGTCTGGTTGAGCGTGTCGGCGTCGAGCCCCTGGTTGTACCGCGTGACGCCGGTGCGCTGCTCGCGCACCGTGTCGACATACTCGATCATCTGGAAAGCGTCGGCGCTGACCGGCGCGGTCTGGATCGGCACCAGCGCCGTCGGGCTCTTGAGGCGCACGATGCCGCCGGGCCGCCGGTTCAGCAGGTCGTCGAGGTTCACCTGCCCCTCGACCGCGCCCATCTGCGGAGCATTTGCGAGATAGACGCTGTCGAGCGCGCCGCGCCACAACGTCGACTTGATGAGCTGCAGATCCATCGTCTGGTCGGCGACGGAGAGCCCGAAGAACTTGTGCGGCATCGGGATCGGCGTCAGCGCCGCGAAGGGGTGGTCGTCCACCTCCTCGTTGTCGAGGATCGTCGGGTCGCTCCCCTCCCCCGCCACCGTGATCCGGCGCAGCTCGGCCACGCCGTCGCCGTCATAGTCGACGCGCAGATAGGTCTCGGTGATCCACACCTCGCGCATCGACGGGTCGATCTGCATCTCGCCGTCGCGCCACGGCCATTCATCCTCATCCTGGAACCGCTCCAGCCGTTCCAGCGAGAAGTCTCCTTCCTCGCCGTTGCCGATCGGCAGGTCCATCACGACCGCGCGCGGATACCCCATCTCGATCAGTTCCGAGACGGTACGGCGCACGCGGTGCGCAACGAACGGCGCCTCGTCGAGGCCGACCGCCCGCCGGTCCATCAGGAACTCGTCCGGCGGCACCGGCGCCACGCGGATGCGGCCGGACCGTTTCGTCCGCCGGACGACGACGTCGTAGCGGATGCCGTCATCTACCGGCGGCGGGCTGCCGTCGCCGCTCGGCGGCGGCGGCACGGCCGCCGCCACCTGCCGCTCTTCCTCGCCGACGATCTCGACATCCGGATCGCCGGCGAGAATGTCGCGTTCGGCCGTGGTCAATCCTTGGTATGTCTCGCGCGTCGTATCGGTGCTTTCGTCCCACCAGATCTTCACGATCCCGGTCTTCTTGAGCAGCGCGTCCTTGAACCAGGAGTGAAAGATCGAGAACCCGTCGTTCTGCTGGTTCCAGACCCAGTTGACGTAGTCGGTCGCCTGCGCCGCCGCGGCTTCGTCCTCCGGCCCGGCCGGCTCGAACCTGACGACCTCATCGCCGGATGCGAAGACCCGCATCAGCGACGGCATCATGCCGTCGACCGCTTCCGCCACGTCGCGGCTGACGACCTGGCTGCGTCCGTCGAGTTCGTTGCCGAACGGCTCGCCCTTGTAATAGCGTTCGGCCTGCTGCCGCTCGCGGGACAGCCGGCCGCCCTGGTACCCGAGCGCGTTCTGGATCTTCGCGGCGACGATCGCGGCAAGATCTAAGTCGGACATCTTGGCCATCGAGGCAAAATCCTTTCGGCGCAGCGGCGCGGGCGCGGCTGCGGCACGGTGGCTGAGGATTGCGGAGGCTCCGCCGATAGCCTTTGCGGATGCAGGCCGAGATGGCGGCGGATGAATCGGATTATGCTGCCGGTGCACGAGTGAGCAAAAGGCACTCGCAGCACGTGTATTTGCCGGTAGGCTGAACGATTCTGCCGCCGGTGCGTCGGCCCTACCTGACCAGACGACGGGACAAGGAATGGCGCGTAATTGGAACGCCGAGCGATGACGACAGATGAATTGCTATGGTCGGAGACTGAAGCGGATTACAACCGGGCTCAGAGATACTTGCTGCGGGTTCTTCACACGCCCTTGGCATGGGTCGCGCCACGGATTGAATCGGTAACATTTGAACCACCAAGACACCAAGAGCACCAAGATGATTTTCAGCGCGCGCAGCGCGCCGGACTCCTTGGTGCCTTAGTGTCTTGGTGGTTCGAACGTTTTTTGCTTCGTTCCAGACTCGATCGCAATCCGCGCTAACGAACGGCGATACTGCGACCGCTACGGCGCCTCGTCATCTCTCGGCGGCCATATCTCGGGAATGTCCGAGGATTCGTGCCGGTCTTCCGGTCGATCGATGATCGCGAAGGCCGCTCGCGCCGCCCGCACCACGTCGTCCCACAAGGGCGACTCGATGTACTCCTTGTCCGTCTTATCTTTGCCGAGTTCATCGAGTAATCTGTCGATCGCACGTCCGACCGGCACCATGGCTTCCGCCTCGCGCTCGTCCCGGAGCACCGCGCCGATCCAATCATACGGATCGGTTGCGACCTGCGTATCGTCGTACAAGTAATGGATCACCATATCGAAGTCGGCATAGTAGTTCTCATGCGGATACTTATGCTCGATCCATATCCGACGCTGGAAATCGCGGTCAGACAAGTCATAGAGATTTTCAAGCAACTCCGCCCGCATCCACGGAAATTCGACGCCCCGGTCCATGATCTGCTCCGACTTGGTCTGCCCCGAGAGTTCCCATTGATGAAACAGCGAACGGTAACGGCCGAGGCGCAGCGTTATTCCGGATGCCGGTCCTCGGGACTGTCGATCGCCGCATGAGCACGCTTCGCCGCCTCGACGACATCGTCCCAAAGCGGCGACTCGATATACTCTTTGTCGGTCTTCTCGGTGCCGAGCGCAGCGAACAGCCGTTCGAGCGCCTGACCGACCTCGCCTACCAGCTCCGCCTCGTGCTCGTTCTTCAGCACGAGGCCGATCCATTCGAGCGGCTCAAGCGCCACTGTCGTGTGATCGTACAGGTAGTGCACGGACATATCGAAATCGTCGTAGTATTTTTCGTTCGGGTACTTTCGGTCGACCCACACCCTGCGCTGGTGCTCCCTGTCGGCGAGCTTATTCAAGGTGTTGATCAACTCCGCCCGCATCCACGGGAATTTGACGCCCCGGTCCATGATTTGCTCCGACGTTATCTGCCCAAGAGTTCCCGTTCACGATGCAGTGGATTGTAACAGCCCGGGGCAGACCACTAATCTGGGAACCGATCCTCGGGACTGTCAATTGCCGCATGGGCGCGCTTCGCCGCCTCGACGACATCGTCCCACAACGGCGACTCGATGTATTCCTTATCGGTCTTCCTCGTGCCGAGCGCAGCGAACAGCCGCTCGATCGCCTGTCCCACTTTACCCACCAACTCCACCTCGTGCTCGTTCTTTAGCACGAAACCGATCCATTCCTGCGGTTTCTCCGCGAGACTTGTGTCGTCAAACAACAAATGTACCGATACGTCGAATTCGTCATAGTAGTTTGGATGTGGAAGGACGTGATCGACCCAGACGCGGCGCTGGTGTCCACGATCCGACAATGTCCGTAATACTTCGATGAGTGAGGCTCTAATGTAAGGGAATTTTACACTCTGGTCCATCGCTCGCCCCAGCATGATCTGTGCAACTGATTTCCTACCCGCGCGCACCGGTCAGTAACGCGAGCTTCTTCAGCGTGTGGATCAACTCGGCGTGCATCCAGGGAAACATGGCTACGCCTCGTTCAGGGTGCGTACCAACTACCCCACTTCATCCATTCGTCAAGCGGGATGTGAGCGTTTTCGGGATCTTTGTCGATGGCGGCGTTAAGCGGCCTCCCGTCTCGTCCTATTACCTTTCCATCCTTGTTGATTATGACATGGTCATTGCGCTGCGACGGCCAGGATGAATCCGGCTGGCCGCGATCGATACGCACGTAATTTCCCGTCTTCTTAGGACCAAACCAACGCCATCCATCGCCCTTTTTGTTCGGAATCGGATCACCGAATTCCTTGGGCACCTTCTCCGCCGCGCCGGGCGGCAGTTTCCATGGCTCTTTGGGCGGCGGCTCGGGCGACTCCGGCTGGTCCGTCTCTCCGTCTTCGCTGCCATCCCCGTCCGCGGGCGGTTGCGGCGGCTCGGCGGGCGGCACGATCGGGAAGCCGGGAAAGCTCTGGTCGAACGGCGGCGCGTTGCAGGCCGGGAGCGGCGGCGGAGGTGGCGGAGGCGGTGGGCGCAGCCAGCGATCGAACAGAGTGCTGGCGTCGTCGGGACCCCGACCGAACAGCCAGCCATTGACCCCGGCCACCTGTACCGGCGGCGGCGTGGTGCCGGTGTCCGCCGGAATCGATGCACCCGGCGGCACCAAGTAATCGCTGAGCGACATCGGCCGGGATAGCGGACCGCCGACACTGCCCGCCGGCGGCCAACCCGATCCCCCGGCAAGCCGCGGCGTCGGGCCGTCGCCGGCTCCGTCCGCCGGCCCGTCGTCGGGCTCCAGCGGCACACCGTCGAGCAGGCCGCCGCGCACCACCGGCGGCAGGCGCACGCCCGCGAGCAGGCCGTCGGCGATCGGGGTGCCGCTTGGGTCGAACGAGACCGGCACGGGCGCGATCGCTGGCCCGCCGGCAAACGGATTGCCGCCGTACGGCAGCGGACGGAAGAGCATCGTCTATTCCCGTCGCAGAAAGGGATGGAAGGCTCAGCCGTCCTTGAGGGCCGCGAGGACGTAGGCGGCGCGGTCGTCGAGCTTGCCGCTGCGCTCGGCGCTGCGGCGCAGCCGTTCGAGCCGGGTCGCGCGCGTATCCGCCGCCGCGTCGGCGGGACCGGGGCGCTGTACGCGCGCAGGCGGCGGCGCCGCCACGCGCTTCGCCTCGGCCGCCTTGCGTGCGCCGGCCTCCTGCCGGTGCTGCATCGCGTCGCGCAGGATCATGACCACGCGATGGTCGCGGATGCCGGCGATCTCCTGCTGCGAGAACCCGGCCTGCTGGAGGAACTTCCCGATCTCCTGGCCGAGCGCACGCCGCCGGTTGGGATCGCCCCATTCCGGCAGCTTGCGGGCGAGCGTCTCCTCCTCGAGCCGCAATTGCGTCTGCGCCGCCTCGGCGGCTATCCGCGCCCGCTCGCCGCGCATCGCGGCGAGCTGGTCGACGCGCTGCGACACCGCGGCGAAGCGCTCGGCGAACGCGGCCGGGTTCTCGCGCTGCAGCCGCGCCCAGTCGGTGCGGCGAGCCTCCGCCAGAACCGGGTCCTCGGTCTCCAGCCGGCGGATCATCCCGTCGATCTGCTCGACCTGACGCAACCGCTCGGCCTGAAGCGCCCGCTCGCGCGTCTCGGATTCGGGAGCGGCGTCGCTGGCTGGCGGCGGCGGCGCCGGCTGAGTCGCGGCGGCGTCGCCGGCCGCCTTCGGACCCTTTTGACCGCCCTTCTCGGGCGACGCTTCCGGCGCCGCCGCATCGTCGCCCGGCTTGCCCTCCGCCGGGGCCGGATCGTCGGGCGTCTCGATGTGGTACGGGCTGTCGCCGAGGCGCTTCAGCACCGCATCGGTGCGCTCGTCGATGGTCGGCGCCGGCGGCTGAGCGGCGGCGGAACGGTCGTCGGTCATGCTGTCTCCTTGGCAGGACCGCGCACGCCGCCTATGCGCGGCGCGAAGCAACGCGCCGGCAGCAGCAGGGAGCGGTCGATGTCGGGAATCAGGAAGCCGGCCGCGAAGACGCACGCCGGCGGTTGCGGCCGCCGCTGCACGGCAGCGGCCGGCGTGTCAGCCGATCTGTCGGGACGTCAGGTCAGAGAAGGATCACGAGGCCGTTCGCTTCCGGATCGAAGCGCTTGGGCGGCGGCTCGCGCCGCTTGCGTTTCGTGCTCGTGCCCCAATACGCGCGCAGCATTTCGCAATAGCCCCAGAGGCTTTCCTTCGGGCCGATCGCTCCGCAATAGGCGCTCCACTTCTCTTGGAACTCGATCCGCTGCTCCTCGATGATCCATTGGCGGAACGCGGCATGATGCCGTCGCACATAGGCTTGGCATCCTTCTCCGCCACCTTCGTCGCCCGGCCTGTCCCGCACGACGCCGGTGTTGCGCTCGACAGTACGCGCTTCCTCGTCGCGCATCGCGCAGAAGCGAGCCCGCCACGCCGACCACGCTGGCTCGGATAGAACCGGATCATTGTCGGCAAGCGTCTTCCGGACACGGTTTTCCGCTTTCGTCTCGCGATCGGTTTCCGCTTTTGTCTCCCGATCGGCTTTCGCTTTCGTCCCGCGATCAACGGGCCCGACGTTCGCCCAAGGCGGCAGCCCGCAGGTCAGCGTATCGCAAGGCCCGGACTGAGTCGCTTCGCGTCCGACGCCGCTCGATGTAAAGCCAAGGGCTGCGAGAAGCATTGTGAAAACGAGGAATGCGCGCTGCATTGCCGTGCTGCCACTCATCGGAGCATGGCGCCCGTACATTGCTCTTCCAAAAATGCAACCGAAAATTGTTCGCTCACAGGCCGAGCAACCGCGCTTTCGTCCCTCCGGCACTGATGGCGAAACACCATTCTGCTGTCCAGCATCGGCCGCAGCAGCGCACCATCCAACAGGCTGCCATTAACCTGTGGAGCGACTTCAACCCATCAAGCAGTCCGCCGCGTACGAATGGTCCGAGCGGCGTGATCTCGCCGCCAGCTATTAAGCGGAATATCGGCGAGCGTTGCATGATGCCTCTCGACCGGAAACCCGACTTATCTTGCGAAGATCCGGCAAGCCCGGCGGGCTGCTGCGGTCATCAATTGCCATTTCCTGCACCGCTGCACCGACAGCGCGAAGTAGCTTGCTTTGTGCGCCTACAATCATAAGGTGATGTGCGCTTTATAGACTGCTCGCGGAAGTTTCAAATGACCAACATTGCGCGCGTCGTCCTCCCGCTCATGGCGGCATGGCTCGGCTTAACGGCTTCCGGCTTTGCCGCCGATGATCAATGGCGGCCGGACCCGCCGGGCACATGGCGGCATGTCGACACGGAAACGGCCTCCAGCCAGTGCATCGGCCGGCCCGATACGCCGCACTGCGCGGTCGATACGCTGATGGCATGCGGGGTTCGCGACGCCGATGAGCTTTGCCAAACCGCCTCGCTGAACGGCCGCATGTTCGGATCCTCAAGCGGGGGAGCCGGCTGGGTGCGTTACCACATCGCCCGGATATCCGTTGTTCCGGAGGACCAGGAACTCGACCCGGCGCACTATGTGACCGACCCGCTCGAACTCGCGAAGGCGGGCGACCTCAAGCTCGATATCGAATCCTATTCCTGTAAGCGCGGAGCGACGTGCCAGGACCATATACCCCGGAAGCTGAGGGATATAGTTTACTTGGTTCGCCGCACCGGCGATCGGTGGGCTGTCGTGAATTACTATGTGCCGAGACCCGGCGAGCCGTTCGGGCCCATTCCCGTGATTAAGCGGTCCACCGAGTCGGTGGGGGACTTGGCAAAGCCCGACCCGCCGGGGCGCTGGCGCATGATCGGCTACTCGGCCGCCACCTCGCCGTGCATCGGACAACTGACCACGCCAGTTTGTGCCGTGGAAACGCTGATGGCGTGCGAAACGCAATCGAACGGAGAGCTCTGCCGGAAAGCCCGGATCACCGGCTTCCCCCATTTTTATTACAAGGCAAAAGACCCGAATGAGGGAGCGTTCAAGGGTGCGCCTGAGCCGGTCACGGGAAGTACGAAGTACCGGATCCGCCGTGTCTGGGAAGCGACGGACATCAAAGCAGTCCCGACACTTGGAGCCGACGATCCTGCGCCGATGGAAATCGGCG
>Ga0265327_10003910_pt1 | contig 13696 bp, 14 predicted proteins | sample 41621metaG_FD_202089 | JGI IMG/M metagenome (GOLD analysis project Ga0265327, IMG submission 202089) | Rhizosphere microbial communities from Carex aquatilis grown in University of Washington, Seatle, WA, United States - 4-16-21 metaG | ecosystem: Host-associated > Plants > Roots > Rhizosphere... | reverse complement strand
TGATGCCTGACCATGCTGTCGAGCCACATTATTGCCAGTGGCCGCACCCGCGATCAGGCTGCCTAAGCCGCCCACAGCATGTCCCAGCCCCTGAAACGTTAGCGCCGTGATCTGAGCACTCAAACCAACAGCTACAATTGGCGCTGACCACGTCGAACGCTGAACCGTTAGTTGGGTCGGTGACACACCCAAGTATCCCTTAGGATTGGAGGTTTTTTGGCTGGCTTTCACCTCTGCCGCCGTTAGCAGCGTCAATTTCGTCTGCTGTTCATGGCCGCCGCGTACGTAATAAACATTCACTGTTTTGCCGGCAAAATTTTTGGTGATTTGTGGTAGTGTGTCGGCGTTCACGATGGTCACTGGGCTGTAGCCAGGCAAACTTATAGAGCGCAGCTGATCTTCAGCTTTCAGGCCAGCTTTGGCCGCCGGTGAACCTGGTTCGATATACGTAAGCAGCACCTTCTGGCTGACTAGCTGCGTATCACTAGCAACGGTATATTGATTCGGAATCAGTTTGGGGATGCCCATGGCCGCTAACACCGTCAAAAGCAGGATAGCCACCAACAAGTTCATGAATACGCCGGCGACCATAATCTTGGTTTTGGCCCACATGCTGGCCGCACCGAAGCTACCCCGTTCGATGTCGCTGTCGTGCTCGCCCTTCATTTTAACGAAGCCACCGAGCGGCAAAGCGTTAATCGTAAAGTCCCAGCCGCCTCTGGTACGGTGCTTAAACAGGCGTGGTGGGAAAAAGATGCCGAATTCTTCAATATCGACACCGTTGCGACGAGCCATGATGAAGTGACCAAACTCGTGCACCACCACCAGACCGATGAATAGTACTAGCCCTAGTATTAATAAAATCAACTGCTGCCCTCCTCAGTTTGCGGCCACCGTTGGCGCCAGGTTTTTGTGTACATCTGCCCCCATTATATGGAGTTTTGTGCGTTCCGCCTAGGCTCAGCTCAATATTATTCAGCCAAGTTTCAGCTGCTGCTAAACGGTCATAATGTCGGTTTCTTTGGCCTTGGCGGCCGCTTCAACCTCTTGACGGACCTTATTGATGGCGTCTTCAACCTGTGTCGTTAGGCGCTTAGCGTCATCTTCGCCGATGTCTTTATCTTTTTTGGCTTTGTCGATACCATCAATGGCGTCGTGGCGAATGCCACGCAGGCTAATCATGCACTCTTCTTGTTTCTGGCCGACTTGCTTGGCCAGCTCGCGGCGACGCTCTTCGGTCAGCGCTGGAATCGTCACGCGAATCACGCGACCATCATCAGTGGGGTTCAGCCCTAATGCCTGATTATTGCGAATTGCCGTCACGATGGCTGCCAGATTATTCGGATCAAATGGACTCAGCTGCAGCAGCTGCGCTTCAGGTACAGTAATAGTCGCTACTTGATTCAGTGGCATAGGCGTACCATAGGCTTCAACCATAACGCCATCGAGCATAGCGGCATTCGCCCGGCCCGTTCGCAAACTGGCCAGCCCCGTTTTAAAATGTTCGGCCGCTTGCGCGAATTTAGTCTGCGCCTGACTCACAATTTGATTGGGATCCATATATTTCCTTATTTACAACTCAATTATACGCGATTGTACGCGCTCAAGCCGTAAAGAAATTATTCGACTTCGCCAAGCGCGAGACGGCTGAAGCGGCGGACGACGACGTTTTCGTTCATTAATGCTGCGTTGGCCTTAACGTGGTCGGCGACGGTAATGTCGGGATTCTTCACAAAAGGCTGGTCGAGCAAGCAGCGCTCTGCAAAGTACTTCTGCACCTGACCACCGACGATCTTTTCGACCATGTCGGCTGGCTTGCCATCGGCTTTTGCCTTTTCGCTGAATTCCTTCTCGATTTTCTGCTTGTCGTCGGCTGGCACTTCGTCCTGGCTGACATATTCTGGATTGGTAGCTGCAATGTGCATGGCCAAATCTTTGACTAGGTCTTGGAACGTATCGCCGCGAGCCACAAAATCGGTTTCGCAGTTTACTTCTACTAGTACGCCGATGCGGCCATCGTGATTGTAAGTGCCAATGACGCCGGCACGAGCTTCGCGCTCGCCGCGCTTTTCGGCCTTGGTCAGACCTTTTTTGCGCATAGCTGCTAGAGCTTTGTCGAAATCGCCCTTGGCTTCTTCCAAAGCAGCTTTAGCATCGGTCAAACCGACACCGGTTAAGTCTTTGAGTCGCTTAATTTCTGCAATATCAATCGCCATCTTACTTCTCCACCTTTTCAGTTACTTCTTCAGTTTTTTCGGGCTTGGCTGTAGCTTTTGGAGCTTCAGTTTTGTCGACTGGTTGCTTAGCTTTGGCCTTACCAGCTTCGATTGCGGCCTGGACGTAATCAACAATCAGTTGAATCGCCTTGATGGCGTCGTCGTTGGCTGGAATTGGGTATGTGATCGGTGTTGGGTCAGCATTGGTGTCGACGATAGCCACAATTGGCACGTGAAGCTTAGTAGCTTCACGCACGGCGTTAACGTCATTTACGACGTCAACCACGAAAACTGCGCCTGGACGAGCATGCAGCTCTTTGATGCCACCATACAGGCTGTTCATTTGATCAATTTCCTCTTGGAAACGCTGGACTTCAAGCTTGTTGTACTTGTTGGCTAATTCGCCATTAGCCATGCGGTTCTCAAGATCTTGTAAGTGCTTTACACGACCACCTATGGTGTTCCAGTTGGTCAGCATGCCGCCGAGCCAACGCTCAGTAACATAGGGCATACCAGTCTCGATAGCAGCCTTTTTGACGATGTCTTGCGCCTGGCGCTTGGTGCCAACTAGCAAAACCTGCTTGCCTTCACTGGCAATCTTGGTGATAAAGCTCAGGGCTTCTTCCAGGTTGGTGACCGTTTTGGTCAGATCGATAATGTGCGTACCGCCACGTTTGCTGTGGATGTACGGCGCCATTTTAGGGTGCCAACGCTCGGTCTTGTGACCAAAATGAGCACCAGCTTCTAATAATTTTTTAATGTCTACCTCAGTAGCCATAGTGTATCTCCTTTATCTTCGGATGGGTGCCTCGCGAGTCCTGCACGGATGGTCGCGAAGAGGATTAAATCCCAACCTGCTTAATTAATTACTCAGCCATTGTAACAGATGTCGCGGCTGGTAGCAAGAGCCTGTCTGCTTCAGCAATAGTGGCAATACCCGCTAAACAAACCGCTTGCTCAGCATATGACGTAATGCCATGACTCACTAAAACAAAATCCCTGTCGCCAGGCTGATATGGATAGTCCCGAACAAAGGTGTTACAAGTCTTGTCTGGCCCAGCCCACAAAACCACTCCCGGTAGTTCTACGTCGGCACGTCGAATAGCAGCAAATACTCTATCGTTACCCGGAACACCTAGGTTTCGCGCAACATTGCGCATTACACCAGTTGCTAGTTCAGAAACTGCCTCATCAGATGCCGTTGGGCAAGCTACTGTAGCTTTTAGAAAATGCCCCCTCATTCGTACATTACGTACATTACCAAGACCTTTTGGCTCCCTTTGCGCTAAATCACTAATAACTTTTGACGCGCTACGTAACCTTCTTTCACGTTGACTCAGCGGGTATCTACCGATTTTCCTCAATCGAAAGTGCAAATCCACACTTTCTGAGTCATCACTGAAATCAATATCCTCACCCTTAACAAGGGTGTCGAACATTTGTCTAACTTCCTGGTCAGTGTGATTGTTTAGTGTTGCGATGTGCTCGGGCGTCACCACAGCTACCAGCGTTGGGCGCTTGATGTCAGGCCCTAGATTAAATTGCATGACGACTATTTAAGCATAATGGAATAATTTTTGCAATAATCAGTGCGCTATGTGTTGACCTTTGGCTAACAGATGTGTATACTAGGACATTGAATTATGAAGCAGAGTATACATCCAACCGAATACCGCCTAATGGTCTTTGAAGACCTGAATAATGGCACGCGCTTTCTTACCCGCTCGACTGCTCCTACCGAAGAAACTACTAAGTGGGAAGACGGCAAAGAATACCCTCTAGTAAAGGTGCACATCACCTCAACCTCTCACCCGTTCTTTACTGGTGAAGAGCGTGTTCTGGACATCGAAGGCCGTGTCGACAAGTTCAAGGCCCGTGCTGCTGCTGGTGCTGCCGCCAAAGAAAAGCGTGCTGCCGCAGCCAATAAAGATGCTAACCGCAAAGCTGCCAAAATCGCCAAAGCTGAAGCCAAGGCCGAAGACACCAAGCCTAAAGCAGCCTAGCTACTCACGACGACCAACCGCTCTCGTACTATGGAGCGGTTTTTTATTTTAGCGATATACTAAACGAGTAACACTATGGATCAGAAAGAACAAAATTTACGTGCCGAATTAGCTGAACTGGAGACCAAACTCCAGGATCCGGCTATTTATAGTGATTCGAGTTATCCGAAGTTGGCTAAACGTAGCTCCGAATTACAGGGGTTAGTCGCTCTTTTTGATGAAAAAGCCAAATTGCTCAGTGATAAAGCCGAGGCTGAAACATTAGCCAACAGCGGTGACGCTGAGATAGAAGAAATGGCCAGGCTCGAACTAGAAACGCTGGAGCCACAGATTAAAATTAATGAGGAAAAGCTGGTCGAAGCCCTGACTCCACAAGACCCAAATAATGATCGTGATGTAATCATCGAGATTCGTGCTGCTGCCGGTGGCGATGAATCCAGCTTATTTGCTGGCGAGTTATACCGTATGTATGCGCGCTGGGCAGAGAATCACAACTTTAAAATCGAGCTTATAAGTGAAAGTCCGAACGAAACCGGTGGCTTCAAAGAAATAATTTTTGCCGTCCGCGGCGTAGAAGCGTATAAAAATCTTAAATTTGAAGCTGGCGTGCACCGTGTGCAACGTGTACCGGTCACCGAGAGCCAAGGTCGTATTCACACCAGCACCGTCACGGTTGCCGTTTTGCCCGAAGCCGAAGAAGAAGACATTGAGATTAACCCTAACGACCTACGAATTGATGTCTACCGCAGCGGCGGTCATGGCGGTCAATCTGTTAACACCACCGATTCTGCCGTGCGCATTACTCACATTCCATCAGGATTGGTAGTCTCCAACCAAGACGAAAAATCGCAGATCAAAAATAAAGCCAAAGCCATGAGCGTACTGCGCTCGCGTCTGCTCCAGATCAAGATCGACAAAGAGCAGCAAGAACTCAGTGATTCACGCAAAAAATTAATCGGCTCCGGCGACCGCTCCGAAAAAATCCGCACTTATAACTTCCCGCAAGATCGCATCACCGATCACCGCATCGGCTACAGCCGCAGCAACATTCCCACCGCCCTAGACGGACAAATCGACGACCTAATAGAAAACCTCCTAGCCGCCGAACACGAACTCCTCAGCGAAGAAAATTAGTATGGGAAAATACTTTATTACTGGTAACGCTGCAACCGGCAAATCCAGCATCATTACAAACCTGAAGAAGCGCGGCTTTACTGCCTATGACATAGAGGATGAATTGCCAGATGTTTACGGCTTTCTAGACTTAGAGACTAACGAAATTCTTGATGCATTGCCAGAAATTACAGATCACGGTGCGGCAGCCTTTACTCGCTACACATCTGTCATCAAAGAAGCTGAGCTAAAGAAAGTTTTAGAGACTGACGAAACTGTCTTTTTAAGTGCTAACTGCAACATACAAGAAAAATATTATCCGCTTTTTGATAAAACCTTCGGGCTGATAGCGTCCACTGAGACACTCAAAAAAAGATTAGCGGGCAGAAACAGTAATAATATTGGCCACAACAAAGAAGATCGCGCCTATCTTTTAAGTATTAATAATATTGTTGAAGCTCAGCTAAAAGGAATGAAGGCAATTGTGGTCGACACCGAGCAGCCGCTTGATGCAGTTGTCGAGAAGATTTTGAGCTACGTCAATGAAAGTTGAATATTGGTTAAGGCAAGCAGTTCAGGCACTCGAGCAAGCCGGGATTGGGACAGCGCGGTTGGATGCGCTGGTGTTACTGGAAGATGTTTTGGCGATTGATCGGGCGCGGTTGTTGGCTGAGCCGGAGCGCGAGATAACGCCCGAACAGGCAGAAAAACTCACAAAATTACTCAGTCGCCGGGCCGCGCATGAGCCCCTTGCCTACATTCGTGGGCACACTGAGTTCTATGGTAGAAATTTTGTGATCACCCCAGCGGTGCTCGAGCCACGGCCTGAGTCAGAGACCATGATTGACCTACTCAAAAAGCTCTCTGGGGATGGGAAAATACAGCCTCGAAACGGCCAAAAATTACTGATCGGTGATGTGGGCACTGGCTCTGGTGCCCTCGGAATTACTGCTCAATTGGAGCTTCCCGACACATCTGTTGAGCTCTTGGAACTCGATTCTGCTGCCCTGGAAGTAGCCCAATCCAACGTAGATAAATTTACATTAAGCATTAGCGTGATTGAGTCTGATCTCCTCGACGGGTCAGCTACTAACTTCGACGTTTTACTCTGCAACCTACCCTATGTCCCAGATGATCACACTATAAACCGCGCAGCCACCAATGAGCCCAAAATAGCCATCTTTGGTGGCCCCGATGGCTTAGATCTGTACAGAAAACTGTTTAAGCAGCTGCAAAATCGGTCAAATCAACCGTTGTATATTTTAACTGAGTCCCTGCCAACGCAGCACGCTGAACTCGCTCAGCTAGCAGAACCACAACAGTACAAACTAGCCGAGAGCGAGGATTTCATCCAAGTCTTCAAGCTTGCAGTGAACAAGGTTTAAGTATCACTATTTTCTAGGGGAATCTGGGCATTGGAAATTTGTGATTTCGTGAGTTGTCGAGCAGCCTGCCGGCTCTAGCCCGTACACATTTTTAGTTTGAGCTGCTGGGCATAGTGCCGAGCGTGACCGTCACGGTCATCGTCTTGCCGCCGCGAACGACCGTCAGCTTAATCTTGTCACCGGGCTGGTACTGATCTAATAAGCTGGTTAGACTGTGAGTCTGGTCGATTGCCTTGCCATTAACAGAGGTGATGATATCATTCGTCTGAATGCCGGCCTTGTCAGCTGGGCTGCCACTTACCACTGATGGCGTACTCGAATCCGAACTTGGGGCTACGAAAGCGCCATTCTGGACTTTCAAATTGTACTCATTGGCCACATCAGCCGTCAGGGGGATGTAGCGAACACCGAGGTAAGGGCGACTAAAATTTCCCGACTTTAAGACCTGGTTGATTAGACCTTTCACGTCATTAATCGGAATCGAAAAACCTATATTCTGTGAGTCACTGGCAACGGCGGTATTAATACCGATCACCTGCCCGTTCATGTTTACTAATGGACCGCCTGAGTTGCCTTCATTGATAGCAGCATCTGTCTGGAACAGGTCATCAAGATTCTCAGTACTACTATTGTCGCTTGCACTGGCCTGCACGCTACGGCCATAGCCAGAGATAATACCGCTGGTAACCGTGTTCTGATATTGGCCCAAAGCATTACCGATAGCGACTACCGCATCGCCGACTTGCACTTGCGCCGAGTCGCCTATGGCGGCTGGCGTCAGCTTGTGTCCTTCAGTATTATTAATCTTCAAGAATGCCACGTCCAAACTGTCGCTACTACTAGTGCGACCCAAGACGCTAACATCTTTCAATTCAGTCCCGTCGCTCAGCGTTACACTAACATTGGTCGTCCCATCTGGGACCACGTGACGGTTGGTCACAATGATGCCACCACTACTGATAATAATCCCCGTACCGGCCGCTTGCTCTTGCTCAGGTTGCGAAAAACCATACAGCCCAAAACCACTGTTTTGATTGCTAGTTGAGGTGATACTGACGTTGACGCTGACCACACTTGGGCCAACACTTTTGGCGATTTGATTTATAAGATTACTCTGGCTGGTGACGACTTTCTTTTGATTACTGAGACTGCCCGAACTGAGACCTAACTGATCATTACGCGTCTCAAAGGCGGCACCAGCGATACCACTAATAAAAGCCACGGCCACAAAAGCCGCAATTATAGCTGTTGGTCGCCAGTTTTTATCCTTAAACTCCGGTCGCTCAAACGTTGGCACATTGAAGCTGATCGTTTTATTGGAACGTCGGCCACTTGATACACTGTGTGATTTTGTCTGCCCCTGCTCCGCGTCATTATCAGACTGACTCATAACTACCCCCTCTTAGGTTTGAAAACTGTATGTTTGTTAGACGACCTTGTCACCCCAGTCAGAGAACACCAGCACCACCAGTATTATGGCAAGCATAATAAAGATGAATTGCCGGCGGACCCCTTTGCTTAGGCGGTCTTCGTGGTCTAGATAGTAGAGTACTGCCATACCGTAACCGACCGTGCTCAGCAGCAGCGTTAACTGCGCAATCGCACCGTAGAATAATAGCCAATGACTCAAAACCCAGGCCATGGCCGCGCCAAAATACCCCCAAAAGAATGAGATCATACGCGCGTATGGTTCGTCGAAACTATCCAAAAAGTGTCGTGCTGCCAGATAGCAGATCAACCCAGTGACCAGCGTCAGTGCAAAGACTGGCGCCGTCTCACCCGCCACCAGATAGAGTGCTGTAAGCGCACAAAACTGACCGACGAAAGCTTGAACTGACGACATAAACAAACCCGTTGCCGGCTTGACGAAAATCAACCAACCAGCATACAAGACCGCCCAAACTAACTGTAAAAGTACACTGCCGCTTTGACTCATAAAGAGTACGATTGATAGTCCAACCATCAAGTCGACGGCATTCGCCCGCACATTTGCCGCCCAGAAGCGTGGACGTACCGCAAACATACGCCACTTACTTAAAACTATGACGCTGAGAGCTAACTGAACAAAATCCAGCCGGACCAGCACAAAGACAATAATCGGCAACACAACCAGCAGCGCCAAATGGAAAAAATGCGCGAAACCAGCCGCTGGTTTAAGTTTACTGGGAAGTTGCCTCATCACTACCTACTATAATAACAAAATCTGCGCTATTTGTTTGAATGCTTGTGTCGGGCAACTTGAAGAGCGCGGTCGTATTGAAGCGCTGCTCCAGATAGTGTGCCGTATATTTATCACGCGTGCCACTCAAATTAATCAATTCGGTTTGGTTATAGTCGCCGGTTGGCGCCTTGCCAACGCCAACGACGTTATAGCCGTATGATTTCAGGTCGTCAGCCACCGTTGTAGCCGCACCATCAGTGGTCGTGCCATTCAGAACCAAAACTTTGGCATTCTCTTTGACGATGTAGCCATCTTTCAACTGGCCACGGACGAACTTCTGAATGTCAGAATAATCAAATAACCCAGCCGTCGGCACATCAACTGACTGGCCATTCATGTTCGAGGTAGTGATGTAATGATTGGTGCCATCAGCAAAACCGACGGAAGCCACCTTGCTGTCACCAATTTGCTTGACGATACTGTAGAACCTTGAGGCATCTTTGAGCGAAAAGTCAGTCTTTACATTATTGCTAAAGGCGTTCATTAAGCCAGAGATCTTCAAGGGGTTGCTCAGCGTGCCCAGCGTATCAATCTTGTCTTTGAGTGCCACCAGCACAGCCCGCTGGCGTTGCGATCGAGCAAAGTCGCTGGTCGTTTCGCGCGATCTGACATATATCAAGGCGTGTTTGCCGTCAAAGGTCTGGACGCCCGCTTTGGCAAGCACTGGATCATTGCTATTCTCCCAAGCCATCGTCGGATCAACTAGATCAGTTGGTACATTCACCGTAACACCGTCCACCGTATCGACACCCTGTTTGAAGGCCTGGAAATCCACCAACACATTGTAGTTAATTGGCACCCCGAGGATGCTCTCGACCATCTGGTCAGTCAGGTCAAAGCCAGCCTGGATCGCCTTTGGATCAGTACTGCCAGGGTGAACTTTGCCTAATTGCTTAAATTCTCCGGTTTCCCAGACAGCGTTGATCTTCATGGCGCCTTGGTTTGGCACGTCTACCCAGAGGTCGCGCGGGATGCTGAGCAACGTTGAGGTGTGATTGACTGGGTCAATACTAGCCAACAATATGGTGTCAGTTAGGTCCGGTGCTTCGTGGTCACCCCCACCTCGGCCTAGCAGTAGCACGTTGATGCGTCCGTCACCCTCGCCTTTTAGCAACTCAGGGTTAACATTTGCCGTCAACGAGGCAGCGGTCACGGCGCTCCCCTTAAATACATGGTGGATTTTCAGGTAGCCTTGGGAAAACAAAAAACCGCCAACGGCTAGAGCAAATACAGCAACAATTGCGCTACTACGCAGCACCAAACGGCGCATCTTGGGCAGTTTCACCACTGTTTCTTTACGTAAACTTGGACTCTCTGCACCAGGCAAACCCATATCCAACGGTGTTACCGATCGCCGGGGTTCGGGCAATTCCGAATTTGCATCATGGGTAGAGTCAGGCAGAGGCGTACTGTTCACTCGTGCCGCTGGCCGATTTTGGTCTTCTGCCACTAATGCACCGTGTGAGTAAGCTACAAGTGGAGCCGTCGTAACCTCTACTTGGTGTGCGATTGATTTGACGGGAATAATTGTGTCAACCAATGGCGGACTAGACCTCGGCACAGCTGCTGATTCTCCAAGATCTGTTTGCTGTTTGGGGCGTATTTGTCTTTCGCGCCGTTTGTATCGGGAACTGTCCATCCTGTATTCAATTATTAGTATACCTATTTAACGCTTATGAGTAAACGTTTATTACCGCTTATGCCAACTAACTATGCTATAGTGAATGCTTGATGAATGTCGGCGATCAATTATCAAGACTCCAAATAAATGTCGAAAATCCCGGTGGTAGAGGTGCTGGTTCCGGCATGCCGGGTAACCGTAAGCAGAAGGGCGCCATGCGTGAGATTCTCTCAACTTTGGGGATTTTAGTCACTGCGCTCGCAGTTGCCCTCTTGATCATCGCCTTTGTTTTCCGATCCTACCAGGTCGATGGCCCCAGCATGCAAGACACGCTGCAAAACCAGGATAAATTAATCATCTGGAAGGTGCCACGCACCTGGGCCAGTATCACCCGTCATCCCTACATTCCTAAGCGCGGCGACATCATAGTCTTTACCGAAAGTGGATTGTCGCAATTTGGTCAGCAAGACACAAAACAGCTTATTAAGCGCGTCATCGGCCTGCCCGGCGATCACGTCACCATCAAAGACGGTCACTACGTCGTCTACAACAGCGCTCATCCAAAAGGTTTCGACCCCGACAAGACACTCGGCTACGGCAAAAATATCCCGGCCACCACTGGCCAAGTCGACGTTACATTGGGCGCGAATCAGTTATTTGTCTCTGGTGATAATCGTCCCGACTCGCTCGACTCTCGTGCCTTCGGTCCCATCGAAGCCAACCAAATCATCGGCAAACTCGTGCTGCGCGTCTTCCCGATCAGTAGCGCTCAAGCCTTCTAGTCAATCCAATCTGTCTACAAGCTAGTCTCTTTATTTAGCTAAATCGTCGATAATTCGCGCCAGCTCTTCGTCAGAGCCAAACGTGATTTCCAGCTTGCCACCCTTGGCGGTACGTCGAATCTGCACAGGGACGCCCAGCGTTTTGCTCAGCTGTTTGGTCTGAGGTGTTTCCTTGGCTAGACTCTGGCGCGCTTCTTTATGATCGCTAGCACCGGCTTTCACACTAGTGGCATACTGCTCTGCCTGGCGCACACTCCAGCCATTTTTGATAATTGCTTCCAGCAAATGTTGCTGCTGCGTTTCATTATTTTTTAATGATAGGATTGCGCGCGCATGGCCTTCCGTAATTTTTTTGGCCGCCAAAGCGTCGCGTGCCGCCTCTGGCAATTGCAGCAACCGTACGATGTTATTGATGGTCGACGATGCCTTACCCAGTCGAGTCGCAATCACATCATACGATACAGAAAATTGCTCATGCCAGCGTTCAATACTTACCGCCTGATCCAACGGCGACAGATCTTCACGCTGCACATTTTCCAAGATCGCGACTTCCAGCTGCTCCAGCTCCTTGCTGCTACGCACAATCGCCGGCACCTTGGCCAGCCCAGCAATCTGAGCCGCCCGCCAACGTCGCTCACCAGCGATCAGCTGAAATTTACCGCCCTTGGCTGGCATAACCACCAGCGGCTGCACAATGCCATAGTGCTTGATTGAAGCCGCTAGCTCATCAAGCGCCTTTTCATCAAAATGTTTACGTGGCTGAAACGGGTTTGCCTCGATGTTACCAACAGCAATTTGCTCAATGCGATCATCACTCGATGTCAGCAAACTCGCCTTATCAAAATCCGGCGCCAAAAGTGACTCAAACCCCCTGCCTAGTCCTCGTGCTGGCCCTCGTTTTGGTGTCTCTGCCATAATCCCTCAACTATAGCACAGGCCCCCTTTCTCTGGACAGTTCAAAAACACCTATCTAAGCCGCTTCGGTTAGCATTAAACGAACTTTGTTGTCGCTAGTGTCAAAAACAGTTGCACCGAATTTAATGAGTCGTGCCGTATCCGTCGCCAGCACACGGTTTACCTGCTCCAAATCATCAGGAGCTGCCGGACGAACAACGCTAATATTCATAACTTTCGCTCCGATTTGACGACCAAAGGCTCGTTCCGTCTGGGAACCAAGCGACATATTCGTATCTATCATGCGCACGATTGTGCTGATCGGCGCAGCATCGCCACCATCAGTAATCAACTGCGCAAAAGCATTCGACATCTTAAAGTACTCCTGCGCACGCGCTTCAGCATCCGCCTTACTAACCATAAGATCGATATCAAGCTCGTGTGACCGGAATGATTGCTGGGCAGACGTTCTTAAACTATCGACATCGCGAGCCACAAACCCTGGCGTGAAGCGATAACCACCAATAACACAAAACCAAAATTCCATAAATTCCGCCTGATTCCAGTGTGTTTTGCCGACACTTACCGGCTCAATCGCCCGATTTGGGTCTATCTGACCATCGGCAGCAAGCTGTTCGGCCAAAAGTTGCGCCGATTCAGTATTACGCGCAATCACCTCTCGCATTTCAAGACTATTATCACGAGCATGTCCACCACTTGTTATAGATGTACTAAGATACGTTTCCGAGCTCAACCCCTGGGCTTCCTGCTTCTCATACAGCCAACGATATGCCTCAAACGGATCGAGCGCCTGGGCATTCACCTCCTCAGTGAGCTCTTCAAGGACTGGTCGATACAAGAAGTCTGGGTTTGCCATATCTGATAATTATCAGTAAACACACCGCCTAATGCAAGCAGTAGCACGATAGATCAGCGGCTACTTTTCTAGTCGTGTGTGAATTTCCTTAGACAGGGCTTTGTAGGCACGGGCACCTTTGCTCCATTTGTCGTGTTCATAAATGGTGCGGCCGAAACTGGGTGCTTCGGCTAGGCGGACGTTGCGTGGCACAACCGTTTTAAACAGTTTGTCACCGAAGTAATTGCGCACTTCAGTTTCCACCTGCTCACTGAGCGAATTACGCTTATCAAACATCGTCAGCACGATGCCAAGCAGCTCCAAATGCGGATTTGTTGCCTGTTTTACTGCCTGGACTGTATTCAAAAGCTGACTTAAGCCTTCCAAAGCATAATATTCGGCCTGGACCGGGATCAGAACGTTATTAGCAGCCGTCAAAGCATTAATCGTCAGCAAACCGAGCGACGGCGGACAATCAATGATGATGTAATCATAAGCCGCCGACTGCAGCGCCTGCTGCAGCGCAAACTCGCGCTGCATCCGACTAACCAGCTCAACCTCTGAGCCCGCCAAATTTGCATTGGCCGGCACGACAAATAATTGTG
>Ga0265327_10003908_pt1 | contig 13699 bp, 7 predicted proteins | sample 41621metaG_FD_202089 | JGI IMG/M metagenome (GOLD analysis project Ga0265327, IMG submission 202089) | Rhizosphere microbial communities from Carex aquatilis grown in University of Washington, Seatle, WA, United States - 4-16-21 metaG | ecosystem: Host-associated > Plants > Roots > Rhizosphere >... | reverse complement strand
TCGCAGCTTTTGAATAATACTTAATAGCCTCATCCATACGGTTTAACTCCATATTAGCATCACCAATAGCACCAATCGCAATAGGAGCAAGCGTTTCATCGTTACCGCTGTATTTGCCTAAAAATTCAATAGCCTGTTCAAATTTTCCGGTGCGTAAATAACAAACGCCTGCGTAATAATTTGCAAGACTTCCGGTTTTTGTCATGCTATATTCTTCCGCAATTTGTTCGAACCCTTTCATTTGTTTTTGACCGTCAGCAGCCATAACCATGGCGCCACCTTTCAAAGCCATATTAAAGCTGTCTCTTGCAAAAAGACTTTCCGCCCAAAAGATTTCGTTAACAGCCTCTTTTTCCTGTTCAGGTAAATAGTATAATTTGAAAAAGCAAAGTGCTCCTATAATTAATAAAAGTCCGCCACCCACATAGGTTACAGCTTTTTTGTTTTTCTCATAAAACAATTGGATCCCTTGTAAATTCGGGTCAATTGGTCTTCTTGTTTCAACAGTTTCTTCTACCGGATTTGATTCAGTATTGTCTACAGTAGTTTCTTCTTTTAAATCAGCCATTTGTACTTAAAAATTAGTCTGCGAAGATAGCACTTTTTCTGTTAAAACAGAATTTGGAACCTATAAACCGTTAAAAATAAGCGTATTTTTGTGCAAAATCATGTTTTTAAAGCAATTATCTCTTATAAATTTCAAAAATTACTCTGAATTTGAGGCAAAATTTTCAGAAAAGATAAACTGCTTTGTAGGAAATAATGGTATGGGGAAGACCAATCTTTTAGACGCGATCCATTACCTTTCCTTTTGCAAGAGCTTTTTTAATACCATCGACAGTCAGAATATAAAACACAACGAAGGTTTTTTTGTAATTCAGGGGCACTTTAATAAAAGTGGTGAAGAAAGCGAAGTGTATTGCGGTATAAAACGCAACCAGAAAAAGATTTTTAAAAAAAATAAAAAAGAATACGAACGCTTAAGCGAACACATCGGTCAGTTTCCTTTGGTTATGATCTCGCCAGGCGATATGGATTTGATTAACGGCAGTAGCGAATCGCGTCGCAAATTTTTAGATGGTATTATTTCGCAATACGATAAAGTGTATCTCGATAAATTAATTTCCTACAACCAGGTATTAAAACAACGGAATGCGCTCTTAAAACATTTTTTTGAAAACCGGAGTTTTGACTCGGAAACGCTGGAGATCTGGGACGAACAGCTTGTGATCTATGGAAAAGCGATTCTCGAAATAAGACACGAATTTTTACACCAGTTTATTCCACTGTTTAATACCTACTATAAATTTATAAGTGAAAGTAAGGAAGAAGTTTCTTTACATTATGAAAATAGTTTGGGTGAAAAAGATTTCAAGACTGCCCTTCTAACATCATTGGCCCGCGACAGAGCCGTGCATTATACTACGGTTGGTCCACATAAAGATGATCTTGAATTTAATCTGGATGGATTGAGTTTAAAAAAATACGCATCGCAAGGACAACAAAAATCTTATTTACTCGCGTTAAAATTAGCACAGTTCGAATTTATTAAAAACCAGAAGCACACCAAACCTTTGCTGTTACTGGACGACGTGTATGATAAATTAGACGAAGCGCGATTCACCAAATTATTAGAAATGGTGAGCAGCGATAAATTCGGACAGGTTTTTATTACAGATACCCACGCCGACAGAATGAATGAATTACTAAATCAAAAACAAATCGCGCACCGCATTTTTGTGGTGGAGAATAGTTTAGTAAAGGAATTTTAAATCCTTTTAGGTTTGATTCCTAATCCCCTTTTTATTTTTTAAATTAACTAACTAGCTCCGGGTCTTCAGGAAAATCTACCACTTGCACAACAAACGTGGCCTGGTAAATAGTTCTAACGGTTTTTTATTTACCGTAATATTAACTTTAAACTAATAAAACCCGACCCAATTATTAACCTTCTAAAACCAAATCTTTATGAAACATTTCCAACTCTCTGTTACTCGTAATCGCTTAATGCAACCCATTCTCACGTAACGACTAAGTTTTCTGTGGGAAGTTAGAACCTGCTTTTGGGAAACTAACTCGCTCCTTCAGCCAATTAACGAGAAAAAAGTCTTTGCGTTTGCTTACTTTTTCGAACCTGATTAAACTTAATTACTAATTACATCTTGAAAATAAATCGCATGAAAACAAAACTTACTTTTTTAGCAATATTGCTAAACGCAGTATTTAATTCAACCAACAGTAACAATGCTACCTGGTAGACAAAATTAATTAAGGAGTGACACACGTTTAAACAAGCAGTAAAATTTTTTATTAACCTTCTAAAATCCAACCTTATGAAAACTAAAATTATCTTTCTTATGGTTTTTGTCACAAATTTAGCGCTCGCGCAATCTTTGTTATGGAGCAAAAACGAACCAGGTAACCCACAATCTTTCTCAAATTGTTATCATGTAACCACTGACCCTTCCGGTAATGTGATCAGCAGTGGCTACTTTTCCGGTAGCATTGATTTTGATCCGGGACCTGGTATAGCGAATCTCGTCAGTAACCAAAACTGCGCTTATGTAAATAAACTCGATGCAAATGGAAATTTTGTTTGGTCAGTAAATCTGCCGCAAAGTTCCACCACTGCAGCGCTCTCTAACGCCAACTACGCGCTTACAACCGACCAGCTTGGCAATGTGATTATTGTAGGATTTTTCAATGGAACCTGCGATTTTGATCCAGGACCAAATGTTTTCTCTGTGACCTCATATACGTCCGCCATTTATAGTTATAATCTTTTTGTTTGGAAACTGGATGCCGGCGGTAATTTTGTTTGGATGAAACAGGTTTCTCTGGGCACAGTCATTAATAACTGTGTTTGCGACGTTAATGGAAATATTTTTCTCAGTGGTTCATTCAACGGCAATTGTGATTTTGATTGGGGTGTAGGAACCACAACTTGCACTGCTATCGGTACTTCCGACGGTTTCATTAGTAAGTTAGATGCATCTGGAAATTTCCAGTATGTAAAGCAATTTGGAAGTGCGGGAAATGCCTCGAATATTACTTCTCTTGCGTTGGACGCCTCCTCTAATTTGTATGCCATCGGAAACTATAGCGGAACAATTGATGTAGACCCAGGTTCAGGTGTACACACCCTGACTAGTTTTAATTCAAACTACTTTAATGTTAAACTCAATTCGGTTGGGAATTTTGTATCAGTCCTTTCAATAGACAATGTTAGCGGCGCAAAAATTCGCTCGATTTTAAACGACGAACTTGGTAACGTTTATGTTGCAGGAACATTCACCGGCTCCTGTGATTTCGATCCCTCTAATGCGTCTTACCTGCTTCAGACTTCTTCAACATCTTCGTATTACTATAAACTTGACGATCAAGGCAGTCTGAGTTGGGCACTATCAGTTGATAATTCATCAAACGCACCTGCACAAATGATGCCCCAATTGCTGCATGACGGTGGAAATACTGTCTTATATGGAATGTTTACAGGAACTATAGATCTTGACCCTACTGGTGGCACTTACACGGTGAGCGCTCCAGGGAATTATTACTATCCATATTTTATTACCTTGAACTCGCTGGGAAATTTTGTAAGCGCCTTTAGCCCTAACATTACGGGAGTTATGGATGTAGACGCCGCAGGAAACATATATATATCCGCATCTGCCGGTGGCATGGGACTTTACATAAATAAATACGGCTCTATTTATACAGGAATACAAGCTTATCAAAAAAACAATTTGAATATGAGTTTGTATCCCAATCCAAGTAAAGATGTGTGTTATCTTAACTTAGGTGATAATACCGGTAAAATAACAATAGAAATTTACAATAGCATAGGACAGAAAGTATACGAGGATATTGTTAATTCAAGCGTCGCCGAACTAACGGTGGACAAACAAAATACTGGAATTTATGTTGTACTTGTAAAAAAGGATTCCACCGTGTTGTGGCAAACAAAACTCATAAAGGAATAAACTATTTCAAAAAAAGAGGGTTAACCGGCTAGGTTAACTCTCTAATTATTATATCACGAGGTTTTATATTCCGTGGAAATAATTACCCGAATACTATCAGGCAAATTATCACTACAGCCACAACCACAGTTACAACCACACAAAAAAGTACTATTCTAAACACCGTGCTAAACAAGCCGGCGGCACTCTGCCTCTTTTCTTTAAACGTTTTTTTGGAATCCATTTTTTGAGACGCTGACGTTTTTACGTCAGACTTTACCCACGAAACTCCTGCACCAGCTTTGTTAATTAGCGGGGTAACTACTTTTCTATGGAAAGTACCCAAGTTGAATGGCTTCACTAAACTTTTTTCCACATCTACGGAAGCGCTTATTGGCTCAGCCTGCGGAGCTTGTGCGACAGTGTTAGTGAATTCGGATTCATTTTTTTCAATTGCCTTGTGCTTACTTAAAGAAGCCACTTGGTCAGGAGATTTTGTAAGAGATTTATGCCCAAACTTCGTATAACGTTGCGTCATAAAAGAATTGCTTTTGCAGCTACATAAAAATATGAATGCCAAGAGCGGGAGGTAGATTAAATTTTTCATTTCGTTTTTAGAAATAAAAATTCAAATCCCATGCCAGTTTAGAGATGAGAAATTATAGTCTTTTACGCAGATCACACAGATTAGAATTTTTAACCAGTGTATATCTTTATTTCACCTACGGTTTCTGCATAATGCGCGAAATCCGCGTCAGTTCTAATAAATCTAAAATTCACAATTTTTCGGCGTCCTAGGGAAAGGAATCACATCGCGAATATTAGTCATCCCCGTCACGAACAATACCAGGCGCTCAAATCCTAAGCCAAATCCGGCATGTGGACAAGAACCAAATCTTCTCGTATCAAGATACCACGATAATTCTTCAACAGGAATCCCAATTTCGTTCATACGGGTTTCTAATTTATCCAAACGCTCTTCACGTTGACTTCCGCCTACGATCTCCCCAATACCCGGAAATAAAATATCCATAGCGGCAACTGTCTTCCCATCATCGTTTTGGCGCATATAAAAAGATTTAATCTCTTTCGGATAATCTGTAAGGATTACTGGCTTCTTAAAATGTTTTTCAACCAAATAACGTTCATGCTCACTTTGAAGATCCACGCCCCATTTATCAATAAGGTATTGAAATTTCTTTTTCTTATTATGATTGCTTTCACGCAGAATTTCTATTGCCTGGGTATAAGTGACACGTTCAAAATTGTTATCTAAACAAAATTGCAGTTTGTTTAGCAAAGTCATTTCGCTGCGTTCGTTTGTTGGTTTTTGTTTTTCTTCTTCCTCCAAACGCTGGCTTAAAAACTGAATATCCTCGAGATTGTTTTCCAATGCATACTTAATAACATATTGCATCATTTCTTCTGCAAGATTCATGTTATCGTTCAAATCGCTGAAAGCCATTTCTGGTTCTATCATCCAGAACTCGGCAAGATGGCGCGCGGTATTACTATTTTCAGCCCTGAAAGTTGGGCCGAATGTATAAATATCACTGAATGCCATGGCGGCAAGCTCTCCTTCCAACTGTCCGGAAACAGTGAGATTGGTAGACTTTCCAAAAAAATCTTGTTTGTAATCGACGTTACCGTTTTCGTCCCTTGGAGGATTTGCAAGATCTAAATTTGTTACATGAAACATTTCGCCGGCGCCTTCTGCATCGCTGGAAGTAATGATCGGCGTATGTACGTAAACAAATCCTTTTTCATTAAAAAATTTATGGATGGCGAAAGCTAAACTATTTCTCACCCGGAAAATTGCGCCGAATGTATTGGTACGAAAACGTAAATGCGCAATCTCACGCAAGAATTCGAGACTGTGTTTTTTTGGTTGAAGCGGATATTTCTCGGCATCACTGTCACCAATAATTTCTACTGAAGTAGCCTTTAATTCAACGCTTTGTCCTTTACCCTGAGAAGCAATCAATATCCCTGTAGCGCTCACCGATGCACCGGTTGTAATTCTTTTTAAAATTTCTTCGGGAGTATTGGTAAAATCAACTACGACTTGTAAATTATTATTGGTAGAACCATCGTTCAAAGCGATAAATGAGTTATTCCGGAATGTCCGCACCCAGCCTTTCGCAGTAATCGTTTGCTCGGTGGGTGTTGTTTTTAAAATGTCTTTAATGCGTAAACGTGTCATTATGTAAATTAAATTTAAGATGTCAAATTTAAGAAGATTTTGAAGATATAAAGATAAGGCTGGGGGGAATTAACCTTTTATGTTTAAATACTCGGTTTCTTCGATCTCATAGGCCATTTCAGCAAAATTTAAAACAAGATCTTTCACAAAAAGAACTTCCGGAAATAATTTAGCCTCCGTTTGTTTAACTACTTTTTTACTTCCAATGATTTGAATTTCTTCGAATAAACGGGCGTGTATAATTTTAAAATAACTCTTATTGTTTTTATACTTCCTGTATACGGGAAAGTGTATATCTTCAAGGTTCATGGCAAAAGCGTTTCTAAAATCAGTCGCAGAATACATTCACGAAAGATACAAAGATAATGTAGAAAAACTTTGCATTGTTTTGCCGAACAAACGTGGCGCACTTTTTTTAAAAAATCATCTGGCGCAAACTTTTGGAAAAACCATTTGGCTACCGACTATTATTAGTGCGGAAGAACTCATCACCGAACTCAGTGAATTAAGAACGCTTGAGGAAATAGATCTTGTTTGTCATTTGTACGAAAGTTATAAAGTGTGTTATGGTGCAAACGCCGAACCCTTCGACAGCTTCGCCAAATGGGGACAACTGATCTTGCAGGATTTTAATGAGATAGATCGTTACCTGGCAGACTCTGAACAACTTTACGAAAATTTAAAAGACATTAAAGTCATTGAAAACTGGAGTCTGGGTGAAGAGAAATTAAGTGAATACCAGACAAATTATTTGCAATTCATGAATAGTTTGGGTGCCATTTACAAACATTTCTCGGCATTTTTACTCAGTAACAAATGGGCTTACCAGGGATTGGCATACAAATACGCGGTTCTTAATCAGGATGAAAATACATTTATTCAACAGTTTGATAAATTAGTTTTTTGCGGATTCAATGCTTTGAATGCAGCAGAGCTAAAAATCTTTCACAAACTCTTCGAGCAAAAAAAAGCAGACCTGATATGGGATGCCGATACATATTACCTCAACAGTCTAAACCAAGAAGCGGGTTTATTTCTAAGGAATAATTTTAATCTCTTTAAAGAACGCGAACCGTTTTTTATTCAGGATAATTTTAAAGAGAAAAAAGAAATTAAAATTATTTCTGTTCCTAAGCAAATTGGCCAGGCACAAGTTGTAAAACAAACGCTGCAACATTTAATAGATCGGGAAATTCCTTTGGATAAAGTGGCTGTTGTGTTGGCAAACGAAAAACTCCTCTGGCCTGTTTTACAACAATTACCGGCTGCTATAGAGCATGTGAATATCACAATGGAGTATCCCTTAAGATATACCTCCACTTACGGATTTATTGAACTTCTTATCCATATTCAAATTAATTTCGATAAACAGAAAAAAGCCTATAAAACTATTTATCACAACGATCTCATTGGATTGTTTCGTCAGCCCTTGTTTTCGTATTATGTAAAAGCAAAAAGAATTTCTTTAAACGTCTCTTCTATCATTAACCAGGTAGCCGCGAGAAATCTTTCTTTTGTTTCCCAAAAAAACTTACAACAATTATTAGGCGAGGATTATGAGGCACTCCAGGTTTTATTGCAACCGGCCAAATCCATCATGGATTTTTGTACTTTAATTCAGGAGATTTTAAAAACGAGCATTGCCTATTTTTCTGAACAACAAAGTAGCAATCAGAATAATTTGGAACTCGAATATTTGCAAATTATTTTAAAAAATTTTAATCGACTGAATGATATTTTAGTGCGTTATCCTCATTTTAGCGATATTCAATCTTTCAAACAATTATATACCCAGGTTGTTGGAAATTCCACAGCGCCCTTTATAGGTGAGCCTTTACGGGGCTTACAGATCATGGGTGTTTTAGAGACACGTACGCTTGATTTTGATCATATCATTTTAGTAAATGTAAACGAAGGAGTCTTACCGTCGGGAAAAACGATTAATTCTTTTATTCCGAATGATCTGAAACGCGCTTTTGGTTTGCCTTTGTATCTGGAAAAAGATGCCATTTACGCCTACCATTTTTACCGCTTGTTACAAAAAGCAAAAGACATCACCATCACTTACGATAGTGAAACAGACACTTTCGGTAAAGGAGAAAAAAGCCGCTTCGTCACCCAGCTGCAACTGGAAATGAAAAACTACAATCCTGAAATTACCATTGTAGAAGAAGTTGCTTCGTATAAAGATTTTCCGGAAGAATTACCAAACACAATTACCATTCAAAAAAACGAAGAGGTTCTCAGATCCATATTAAATAAGGCCAGTAACAATGATGTGTTCGGAGGACTTTCGCCATCAGGATTAATCTCCTATAAAGACTGTCCTTTGAAATTTTATTTTCGTTACGGAGCGCATCTAAAAGAAACCAAAGAAGTGGAAGAGAGTGCAGAAGCCAATACTTTCGGGTCTATACTCCATTTAAGTCTGGAAAAACTTTACAAAGATTTTACAGGAAAAATAATTGCTTCCGCTGATCTTGGAGAAAAATTAAAACTCGCCGATGAGGCCGTTAACGAAAGTTTTATTTCTTTTTTCGACAACAATGAACCGTTTGGGAAAAGTATTTTACAACAAGAAGTAATAAAAGTATACGTAAAAAAATTGGTTAAGAATGATATTAAGTTTATAAATGCGTTACAGACACAAAATCATTTTCTAACTTTATTAAGTTTAGAAAAAGATTTTTCTGCGCCTCTGGAAGTCAATGTAAATGGGAAAAACACAACACTTTACATGAAAGGAAAAATTGATCGTGTCGATAGTTTCCGTGGACAAGTTCGCATAACCGATTACAAAAGTTCAGTTAAGGATGCGGATAAATTTGTTTTTGATGGTTTTGAAAAGTTATTCCACGACAAAAATTACAACAAACAATTTCAGTTGTTTATTTATGCCTGGTTACTATATAAAAACCAGGCTGCTTCCCCAGAAAAACTAATGCCGTGTATTGTTCCCTTTAAAGTATTTTTAGAAGAACCGAAATACATTCTTGGTTTGGATAAAAAACCTTTTATTTTTAACGCTTCATTTTTTATTGAATTTGAAAATGAGTTAAAACAATTTATTGGTTCTATTTTCGATCGAACAATTCCTTTTCTTCAAACGGACGATGAAAAGACGCATGAATATTGTCCTTATAATACTATTTGTAATTTTAAGGTAAACTAAAATTTCCACCTGTTTTTTACATGATTTTTTCTACTCTTTTTAGTATTTAATCATATTCCCTCCACTATATTTTAAATCTCAGGCATCAATTATTCTATTTGAGAATAATAATTTATACACCCAACCTTTGATTAAGATTCCTTGTAATGGCTAACAGATGCTGAGATACTTTATTTATTTTATTACCATCCTTTCTTTGAATTTTCCAGGTCGCGCTAATCCTTTAGAAGAATTTATAAACGACAAAGATATATTTGGTACAAGAGTGTTTGTAGAAAATAAGGGCCAGTTTGATAAAATCATTAATTCAACTGAAAAGGTTTTATATGGTTATGAAAACGCTAACGAACGGATTTATTTTACAGCTAAAGGTTTAGTGTATGAGATGATTAAAACCTTCCCTTTAACCGAAGAGCAAAGAGAAGAAAAGGAAAAAGGCAAAAGCGTGAAACAGAAACCCAACAAATTATATTTTGTTCATATGAACTGGGCAAATGCCAATCCCAATATTAAAATTGAACAAAGTGAAAAACAAAGTGGCTATTTTACCTACGGAGCACCCGCACTAAATTCAGGAACCTTTAAAAAAATAACATACAAAAATGTTTATAATCACATTGATATAGAATACAGCATTCCGGGAGATAAAGCGTGTGGGATAAAATACACGATCATTCTGCATCCCGGCGCCGACTCAAAAGATATTAAAATTGTTTACTCCGGTGATGTAAAAAAAATAGTGCAAAAAGGGAAAGATATTCTCGTTAAAACACGCTTTGAAAGCCTCATAGAACACGCTCCCAAAAGTTTTTACGAGAACAAGCAGAGCATTCGATCTTCCTTTGCATTAAACAAAGACACACTCGGTTTTAAATTTCAACAAGCCTATGATTCTACTCAAACTGTAATTATCGATCCCTGGGTAAGCCCGCTTACAACGTTAACAAACGCAAATAACGGATACGACGTTGACTATGATTATGCCGGTAATTTGTACGTGTACGGCGGCGGATCTCCTAATACAGCCGTTAGTTGCAAGATTGCGAAATATTCACCAACAGGAGTTTTGTTATGGACGTTCCCCACGGTGCTTACCGCTTTGGGATGGAATAATCTAGGCCTCAGCGGCATTCCGGGAAATTTTGTTGTTAACAAATTCACGCAGAAAGTGTATACCGGTGAAACCTTTGGGGCTAAAATTGTGCGGCTGGATATTAATGGCAATTATGATAATTTAATAACGGCCCCTTCTCCTTTTTGGAGTGAACTCTGGGAAATGGATTTTAATCCATGCACTGGTAAAATATACGCTTATGGCGGCGGAACCAGTTTTAAAAGGCACGCCGCCATTCTTGATGAAGTGAATGCAACTGCCATTCCAGTAAATTTATCCGGGTTCCCACAAACAAATCAGGACATTGTTTGCAGTACAATCGACGACAATGGCGATGTATTTTTATCATACGTTGTGCCGGCACCGAATTTTTTAACCACTCCGAATAATTTGCTCAAAGTAAATGCAACTTTTAATGGTAACAGTTGGACGCAACCATCTACCTATGCAACTTTACTTGAATATAGCAATAAGCCCTTTTTTTCGGGCCTGGCCCAAAGCATCACTGCTCCTTCATCCAATGGGTTTAATTGTTTAGCGGTGAATAGCAATTATTTATATTATTATGACGGTTTCAATGTAGCAGCGTACAACAAAACTACCGGGTTAAAAATTGGCTTTACCACGATTGCAGGCTATACAGCCATCTACCAGGGTGGCATAGCTGTCGATAATTGCGACAATGTTTATGTTGGCGGCAATGGCGTGATTAATGTATTTCATTTTACCGGAACCAATTTTGTAACCTTGCCAACCATTCCCTTGGGTTTAACAGGCCCACAACAAAGAGTATACGATCTTAAACTGGATAGACCTGCTGGCACGCTTTATATTAGCGGAAGTAATTTTGTAAAAACACTCAGCACTTCACAAGTATGTAGCACTATCGATCAAATAGCACTCACATTTACCTGCGGTCCAAATAACAATGCGGTCGCCGCTACCTCAGTCACACCAGCCCTTCCCGGAGCGCTTATTTCGTACTCATGGTCAAATGCAACTGGTATCATTGCTCAAACTGTAAACAGTGCTATTACAACTAACACTCTGACAAATTTGGTGAATGGCAATTATACGGTCACTGTTCAAATTAACGCTCCCTGCGGACCGATCTACACCAAAACTGTGAACATAAATTGCCCCTTATGTTCAGTGGCTGCAACAGGTAGTGTTGGCTGCATTCCAGGGGGCTACGGATTTCTGCTGTCAGCGTTAAATCCAACTAATTTTGTTTCAGGTCCAAGTTATACATGGACTGGACCGGGAGGATTTATTTCTAATCTGGTTAGTCCTTCATTTACCAATGGCAGTTTTGGTACTTATACATTAACTGCATCAGATGGATTTTGTATCTCAACTGCTTCGGTAACATTAAACTCAATTCCTCCTCTGATCCTTGTTATTACAACTAATTCTGTTTCTGGCTGCGTTGGCAAAAGCGTGAGTTTAACCGGAAATACAAATGGCGGAAGCAGTCCGTATGCATACTCCTGGACAAATGGCCCTTCAAGCTCCTTATACTCCGTCACCGAAAACGCAACGGGCATTCACGTTTATACTTTAACAGCCACCGATTCAGGTAAATGCACGACCTCGAATACCGTATCCTTAATTTTTAACGCGCTACCAATTATTACCGTGAACAGTCAAACAATTTGTGAAGGTTTGTCTGCGGCTTTGCTGGCTAACGGAGCCGACTCTTATCTTTGGCTCCCTGGTAACAGCATAAATAATCCATATACGGCAGTAGTTACCGCTAATTCTACGTTTACCGTTTTTGGAACCAGTAAAGGATGTGTCAGTAGCGCCACTGCATATGTAGGAGTTACCAAAGCGCCCGTTGTCCTTTTAAATCCATTGCCAGGCGAAGGATGCGAACCGCTGTGCGTGAATCTTTCCTGCGCGTCGCCAACAACGATCGTTTCTTATAGTTGGCTTGTGAATAGCGTTCCTATGGGCAGCACAAGTAGCATTAGTAATTATTGCTTTAAATCTGCAGGTAATTATGTTGTTAGTATCATCGCCAAAGACAGGAACGGCTGCAACAACCTCAGCGCGGCTAGCCTTATCAGAGTTTACGAAAAACCTCGCGCAAATTTTATTTTCAACGGAGAATTTGCATTACCAAATGCAGAAGTGTTTTACTCAGATGGCAGTTCGGCAAACGTCACAAATTGGTCCTGGTATTTCGGAGATGGCGATTCATCCTTTACAAAAAATCCAAAACATGTCTTTAATTATCCTGCGCTCTATACAACATTTTTAGTTGTTGAAACAATGCATGGATGCGCGGATACGCTTTCAAAGCTGATAAAAATAGAAGACATTCCCCTGTTGTATATTCCAAATACCTTTACTCCAAATGGAGATGGTCACAATGATCTGTTTTTCGCTAAAGGCACAGGTATCCGCGATTTTAAAATGCTTATTTTTGACCGCTGGGGCCAAAAAATTTTCGAAGCGAACGACATGACCACGAGTTGGGACGGAACATATAAAGGCACTATAGTGAAAGAGGACAACTATGTATGGCAAATCATCTACACGCCTATAAGACACCGAACAGAAACAATTACCGGACATATAAACGTGCTCAGATAATTTTTAACCACAATTAGACAGTAGAAGTCTTTGAAAAAGACGAACTACCTGTCTTAATGCGGTTAATCCCGATTTAGTGTTTGTTAGTATTTCTTACGAAGTCTTTTGTTTTAAAACTCTTGCAAACAATTGCATCGCAGACAGTTGTTTTTTTCAACTGTCTGTTTAGGGTTTATTCGAAATTACTCCTCCGCCAAAACTAAATTCTCCATCCCGACAGTCATCTTCATCAATCCAAATTTGATAAAAACTTTTTCGTCTTTAATTTCTTCTATCACTCCTACTTCGCTACCATTAAGGACTTTCACTCTAGTTCCAACTTTTAAAACCGGTTTTAAACGGGCAATTTTTTTCTCGGCAAAATTGCTGAGCTTATTTTGTTTGCGGAGATCCTCTTGCTTTTTAGTTTCAGCAGTGACACCATCAATAAATCTTTTAATAATAACTTTTTTATCGTGCTTTTTATTCCAGTCGTCCATTAAACGCAGGTATTTTTGACCGTAGTCTGCAAGTCTTGATAGTTCTATCTTACGTTCACGTTCGCGGTTTACTTTTTCTTCCCAGTTATTAAATAAAGTATGGTATTTTTCTTTGGCTATTTTTTTTAGGAACTCTTCGTGCTCCATCCTTTGGAGCTGATCCGCCAG